>Ga0247727_10000866_pt1 | contig 73599 bp, 60 predicted proteins | sample WisWelCaveWW1625_FD_202498 | JGI IMG/M metagenome (GOLD analysis project Ga0247727, IMG submission 202498) | Biofilm microbial communities from Wishing Well Cave, Virginia, United States - WW16-25 | ecosystem: Environmental > Aquatic > Deep subsurface > Groundwater > Cave microbial mat | place...
GCGGATCCGAGCGATTCGAGGTGCTTCGCGAATACCGCTGTCATCGGCGTGTCGGCAAGAAACCCGGACTATATTCGTTCAACTTATTGTTGCGCGAGCCCTTAGGCCAGATCGATCTGATCACGGAGATCGTCGACCTCCTGCCGGCTGAGGGCCTCCACGACTACGAAACCGCCGTCGACATGACGTCGGGGGTCCTCCGGGACCTGGAAGAGCAACTGGCCAGGGGGAGTGTCTCGGCGGCGCCGAGGGAGAAGGCCTCGAACCTCCGCCGCCTCCTGGTCGCCGTCGGTCGCAGTCACTTCAGGACCCTCGAGACGGATCCGCGCGCCGGCCGGGTCGAGATCGCCGCCCTGGACTCTTCGGAAGGCGAGGAAGCGATCCCCTTCGAGGGCATCGCCTTTCGCCCGGAGGACGCCGAGATCCAGGAGGACCTGGGCGCCCTCCTGGCGGAGATCGAGGCGCTGGGGCCGGAGGGGACCGATCGGTACGGGGACGAGGACTTCGAAGACCCCGGCGAGGAGCTCGGGGTCTTCCTGCACTACCTCGGGACGCTGGAGGATCCGAGCAAGCTCCCCGCACTTCGGGGGGGGATCGTGCGTCTCCTGCGATCGTCGGGCGACGTCGGGATCGAAGTGCTGCGCAAGTGCCTCGAGCCGACGGACTCGGCGCGGGACCCGGGCGAGCGATCGCCCGTCGGCCGGGTGGCGACCTGGTTGCGTCGGAACGGCCTGCGCGTGTACCTGAAGCGCTGCGGGATCCTCGACGCGGAATGGGTGTGCCGCGAGTTCCCCGAGGACTTCCTGGAGTACCTGGAGACGCTCGATCTGGCCAACGCCAAGGACCAGGACGAGCTCGATCGCGTCTGCCGCGAGATCGGTCCGCAGCGCTTCAAGCAGGCGACCGACCACTTGTCGGGAGCGACCGCCTTCCTCGCCGGGCCCACGGCGGAGAGGCTCTTCCACCTGTCCTTCGTCTCGATCGCCCCGTTCGTGCGGCAGATCTACGAGCAGGACAAGCGCCGATTCAAGGGGGTTTTCGCGCGCTTCCTGCGCGCTGCGGTGGCCAAGGGGATCGACCAGGCGATCCTCGCCGTGGTGGAGGACGCGCCGTTCTTGCTCCCCGGGTACCTCGGCGCCCTCGCCGACCACGACCTCGAGAAGCTCTACGAACAGCGCCTCCTCGTCGTGCGCTCGTTCCTCGCCGCGACCGAGGGGGATCCGAACAAGCTCGCGCAGCACGTCCGGGCCATCAAGCTGCTCGCCAACTTCGACTCGCCGCAGACGCGCGCCTTCCTGGAACGCATGGTCGGCGAGCGCAAACGCCTGATCCTCAAGAAGCATCCGCGCGAAGCGCGCTCGGCGGCGGCGAGCGTCCTCGGCTCCTTCCAGGAGCGTAGGAGTCCGAAACATGTGTGACCTGCATCGCGAGGAGGAACAGGGGGCGCCGCGCAACGGGATCACGGAGCTCGTCGACGAGCTCACGGTGGCGCTGACGAACGCGCGCATCCACTGGAAGGAACATCCGCGCGTGCGTTCCTCGATCGCCGCCCTGGAGCGTTGCCTGGAGGCGCTCGCGAGAGAGGACGGGTCGGATCCCCTCGTGCTCGGATCGGCCGAAGGCTTCCTCTTCTACCGGAAGAAGCCGCTCCTCGGCGCGAGCCTCTCGAGCGCCCGCGTGATCGAAGCGCTGGGCGCGTGCCATGCGGGAGGTCTCTCCATCGGCCGGCGTGCGGGGGAGCGGGACCTCTTGGCGCTCGTCGATCTCCTGGCCTCGAACAAGCGTGGCTATGCCGGCGTCCACGAGGCCAACGCGGACCTCGCCCAGCGCGGGAGCCAGTTCATCCAGTTCCTGCCCGAGTATCGCGGCGGCGACTGCGGCTTCGGGGCACCCGACCCGGCCCTGCTCGCCGTCCTCGGGGAGCACGAGGTGGACCAGGATCCCATCCAGCTCGCGGTCCCGCTCGAGCTCTACCAGCAGACCGTGGCGCTCCTGCAGGATGCGGCCGTACGGGTCTGCAACGGGGAGGACATCGACCTCGATCGGGCCCGGGGATTCGTGGAGGCGATCCTGTCGCGGCAGGCCCAGGATTCGGCTGCGATGATGGGGCTCGCGCGCTACGAGCGCCACGACGCCTACACCTTCGGACATTCGATACGCGTCTGTTTCCTGGCGCTGAACTTCGCTTCCACCTTGTTCGAGGGCGAGGCACAGCTCCTGCGCATCGGTCTCGCCGCGCTCCTGCACGACATCGGCAAGGCACGGGTTCCCTTCGAGGTGCTCCACTCCACGACGCGGCTCTCGCTGGAGGAGCGCATCGAGATGAACAAGCACACGATCCACGGCGGAGAGATCCTGCTCGGAATGCCCGACGCCGATCCGCTCGCCGTCGCGACGGCCTTCGGTCACCACCAGACGCTCGACGGCGGGGGCTATCCACGCACGATCCATGCGGTGCGCCAGGGGATCGGGACGCGCGTCATCAAGATCTGCGACGTCTACGAGGCCCTGACGGCCGTGCGGCCCTACAAGCCGCGCATGTCCCCCGTGCGCGCCTACCGGATCATGATCGCGATGAAGAACCACTTCGATCCCGCTCTCCTGCTGCGTTTCATCGGGGTGAACGGGATCTACCCGATCGGGACCCTGGTGCGGCTCTCGACCGGGGAACGAGCCCGGGTCCTGGAGCAGACCGCCGATCCCCTGGCCCCCCGCGTGCGCATCGAGACCGACGACGAGAGCGGACCTCTCGCGTGCGCTCCCAGCCAGGTCCAGGACGCCGGCCAGGAGCCGGGAGAGCGGCCGCGCGTCGTCGAGATCCTCGAGAACGCCGCCTAGGAGCGCGTACGAGGAACGTGCTCGCGAGGAAGCGCCTGGCTAGGCTTCCGCCTTGGAGAACTTCTTGCGTCGGTCGGCGCTGCGGATGCGCTTGCGCAGGCGCAGGTTCCGGGGCGTCACCTCGAGCAGCTCGTCGTCCTCGAGGTATTCCAGGCACTCCTCGAGCGAGAACAGCACCGGCGGCGGGAGCTGGACGTTGTCGTCGCGTCCCGCGGCGCGCATGTTCGTCAGCTTCTTCATGCGGCACACGTTGACCGCCAGGTCGCCCTCCTTGTTGTTCGCTCCGACGATCATCCCCTCGTAGACCTCCGCCCCCGGGGGAACGTAGAAGGTGCCGCGGTCCGCGAGCGAGAAGAGCGCGTAGGGCACGGCGGGACCATCGCGGTCGGCGACGATCACCCCGGTCGTACGCCAGGGGATGCGTCCGCCGTCCGGCCTCCAGGCCTCGAAGACGTGGGACAGGATCGCCTCGCCCTGGGAGAGCGTGAGCAGGGCCGTGCGCGCTCCGATGAGGCCGCGCGCGGGGATCGAGAACTCGACCTTGACCTGGTTCTCGCCCAGGGGCTCCATGTGGATCATCTCGCCGCGTCGCCGCCCGAGGTACTCGATCACCCGGCCGGTGGACTCCGAGGGCACCTCCACCGAGGCGCGCTCGTAGGGCTCGCAGGGGCGTCCGTCGATCTCGCGGATGATCACCTGGGGCTTGCCCACGGCGAACTCGTAACCCTCGCGGCGCATGTTCTCGATCAGCACGCCCAGGTGCATCACGCCGCGCCCGCGCACCTCGAGCGCCTCGGAGTCCTCGGCTTCGCGCAGCTCGAGCGCCACGTCCCGCAGTACCGCCTTCTCCAGGCGCGAGCGCAGGTGTCGGCTCGTGACGTAGGTGCCCTCGCGTCCGGCGAAGGGGGAGTCGTTCACCTGGAACGTCATCGACACCGTGGGTTCGTCGACGCGGATCGCGGGCAGCGGAGCGGGGGATTCGATCGGGCACAAGGTGTCGCCGATGGTGAGCTCCTCGATGCCCGCGACCACGGCGATGTCGCCCGCGCCGACCTCGTCCACGGGGACGCGCTCGATGCCCTCGAAGCGGAACAGCGACTTCACCAGCGCGATCGGGCGCTCTTCGCGGCCGGGGTGGCACAGCGCGACGCGCGTGCCCGCGCGCAGGGTGCCGCGCCGGACGCGCCCGATCCCGATGCGCCCCAGGTAATCGTCGTGGTCCAGCGTGGCGGCCTGGAACTGCAGCGGTTCCTCGGACCGGCCGCGGGGCCGGGGCACGGCCTCCAGGATCAGGTCGAACAGGGGCGCGAGGTCGCCGCCCTTCGGCTCGGGCTCGCGCGCCACCCAGCGATCGCGGCCCGACCCGAAGAGCACCGGGAAGTCGAGCTGCTCGTCGGTCGCCCCGAGCTCGCAGAAGAGGTCGAACACCTCGTCCAGCACCTCCCGGGGCCGCGCGTTCGGACGATCGACCTTGTTGATCAGGACCAGCACCTTGAGCCCGCGCTCGAAGGCCTTGCGCAACACGAAACGCGTCTGCGGCATGGGCCCCTCGAAGGCGTCCACGAGCAGGAGCACCCCGTCCGCCATGGCGAGCGTGCGCTCCACTTGCCCGCCGAAGTCGGCGTGCCCGGGGGTGTCGACGATGTTGATGCGCGTACCGCGGTAGACGATGGCCGTGTTCTTGGCCAGGATCGTGATGCCGCGCTCGCGCTCCTGGGCGTCGGAGTCCATCACGCGCTCGGGGACCGTCTGGTTGGCGCGGAAGGTTCCCGCGAAGGCGAACATCCCGTCGACCAGGGTGGTCTTGCCATGGTCGACGTGGGCTACGATGGCCACGTTGCGGACGTCTCGGTTCGACATCTTTCGCTCTCGGACGAGCCCGGCATTGTAGTCGCCGGCGCGCGGGACCCAAGCCCCTCCCCGGGCGGAGCGGTGGTCAGCCGAAGATCTTCAGGAACTCGCTCTCCCGGCGCAGGAGCTCGAAATCGGGATTGCGCGGGTCGCTCTTCAGGTAGAAACCCCGGTCCCGGGCTTCGCGCAGGAGAGCGATGGCGGCCGCAGGATCTCCGCACAGCGCCTCGACGCGCGCCGCCTGGTAGGCCGTGAAGGCGTCCTTGGGCGAGCGTTCGCGCGCCTCGCGGGCGGTCCGCCGGGCCTCCTCCCGGAGCTTCATCCGCCCCTGGAGGAGCGCGAGCGAGAGCCGCGCCTCCTGGTCGTCGGGCAAGCCGGCAAGATGCCGTTTCGCCCCGGCCATACCGCGATCGGCGATCTCCAGCGCCTCGGTGTAGCGATCGAGGGCCTGCAGGACGCAGAAGAGGTCGTCGTAGGATCCGATGCGCGTGGGGCGCAGGGCGATGGCTCGCTGCAAGAGGGGCGAGGCGGCCTCGTGGCTCCCCTGACGCAGGAGGAGCGACCCGAGCAGGCGGTGGGCGAGCCACTCCTCGTGGTCGATCTGGATCGAGAGCCTGAGCTCGCGCGCGGCCTCGTCGAGCTCGCCCGACACGAGGTGCGCGAACCCCAGCGTGGTGTGGGCCTCGGCGCAGAAGGGGTCCAGGGTGAGCGCGCGCTGGGCGGACTCGCGCGCCTCCTGCAGGAAGCTCACTTCGCCGTCCCAGAAGGTGAACTTGTGCACCAGCGCCTCGGCCAGGCCCGCGTGGGCCAGCGTACAGCTCGGGTCCTCGTCCAGGGCGCGCCGGAAGGTCGCGATCGCAGCCATCAGGTGGCGCGTCGTCCCGCGATGCAGCACCTCGTGCGCCCGCCGCGAGAGGTTCTCGGCCTTGGCGGGATCGCGGCGGACTTCGGGAGGCGGGGCCTGCTCGTACTCCGCCAGCTTGCGGCGGACCGATCGCACCAGCGTCCCGACGAGCTTCGCCTGCAGACCCCACTCGTCGCTCTCCTCGTGCACGATGCGTTCGTGCCACAGATGCGCCGTGTCCGTCCGTCCGTTGCGCCCCGCCCGTTCGAGCACGTAGTCGAGCGCGGCGCGCCCGGTCTCGAGCTCGAGCGTGCCGCGCAGGACGAAACCGTCCTTGGGATCGAAGGCGGTGTCCTCCCCGTTCGGGAGGTGCACCTCGAGGTGCGTCGAACGTTCGAGCTCGGAATGGAGGTCGCGCCGCAGGCCGCTGGCGAAGTCGCGTGCCGCGCCGGCGGGCTCGACGCCGGCGCCGTGGTGCACGGCGAAGGGCGGGATCCAGAGCTCGCCCTCGACGGCCGCCGGTCGCTCCGCGCTCGAGGTCATGCGCACGCTCCGCTCGACGGCGAGGAGCGCGGCCTGGATCTCGGTGCCGCTCGCGTACCGCTCGCGCTTGTCGCGAGCCAGGCACTTCAGCAGGAAGTCCTCGAGGGGCTTGGGGAAGCCGGCGCGCACGGACGAGGGGGGCTTGGGGCGCGCCTCCAGGATCGAGAGGCATACCTCGGGGAAGGACTTCCCCGGGAAGGGGAGCTCGCCCGTGAAGGCGTGGTAGAAGACCGCCCCGAAGGCGAAGACATCGGAGGCGAGGTCGAGCGGTTCGCCCAGCACCTGCTCGGGCGACATGTAGAGCACCGTGCCGATGAGCATCCCTTCCTGGGTGATGGTCGACTCGCCCGTGCTGCGGCAGATCCCGAAGTCGAGCAGCTTCACGCGCTCGTTCGCCAGCACCATCACGTTGGCGGGCTTCAGGTCGCGGTGGATCAATCCGCGTTCGTGCACCAGGGCGAAGGCGGAGGCCACCTGGAGCGCGATCTTGAGCCCCGCCTCGATCTCCAGCGGTCCTTCCTTGAGGATCTTGTCGAGGGTGCGGCCCTCCAGGTGCTCCATGGCGATGAAGGAGGTGCCGCGGTCCTGCCCGTACTCGTAGATCGTCGCGATGTTGGGGTGGGCGAGGTTGCTCGTGTGCTTGGCCTCGCGCTCGAAGCGCTCCTTGGCCCCCGGATCGAACTCCACGTGGGGCCGCAGGACCTTGAGCGCCACCGTGCGGCCCAGGCGCTGGTCGATCGCCCGGTACACCTGGCTCGAGGGACCCTCGCCGAGCTTGTCGAGCTTGGGGTCGAACTGGAAGTGGGCGAAGCGCATGGTTGGGGAGGAAGCGAGCGCCAGAGGCTCCTATCCTAACGGGCTCGCGCGTCTACCTTCCGTTGCACTCGCTCGCATGAGCACGAAGAACGCTCCGGCCTCCGAACCCCCGCCGCTCGAGGGCTCGCTCGCCTTCGAGGAGGGGGACTTCCACGCCCTGTCCGCCCGGCTGGCCGGCGACCCGGAGGGCAGCGCGCGGCGCCTCGTGACGCGGCGCAAGCTCTCCGCGCTCGGGAAGCAGGCGGTCGCACGAGCCGAGCCACGGGGCTTCGTGCTCCACTCCCGCACGAGCCTGCACCATCCCCACGCCTTCAACGGCATGCGCGTGAAGCGGCTGTGGGCCTATCTCACGCGCGGTCCCGCGGAGAAGAAGCGCCTGCGGGCCGTGCTCGGGGCGGAGCTCGGGAAGGACCTCGACGCGGCCTATCGCAACGCCTACCTGTGCCTCGCCATCGAGGCGGAGGCGCTCGAGGTGTCCCTGCGCGTCCATCCCGACGCCTGGTACGACGGGCAGAACCTGAAGAACCGCGTGGCGAAGGAGGGCGTGCAGGACTTGCTCGCGATCCTGAACGCGCTCCAAGGATTCCGCCTGCGCATCGACGACTGGAAGGGCGAGTGGATCTGCGGCAAGCTCACCCCCGAGCGCCTGCAGGAGTTCTTCGGGTTCTACGTGCCGGGCGAGCACCGCCTGGTGGTCGAGGAGTGCCTGCCCGCTGCGCCGGGGAACCGTGCGCCGGCGCTCGCGCCGGACGTCCCCGAGCGCCTCGTCGCCGAGTGCCTGCGGCTGCTCCCGCTCTACCGCTTCGCGGTCTGGTCGCAGGAGAGCGACTTCCTGTTCGAGCGAAAAGACTAGTCCTGCGGATACGCGCCGGGCCTGTCGAGAGGCAGGTGCTCTGCGCGCGGCGCTGAGCAAGCGCCGACGCAGGGGTACGGTGGTCTTCCGCTGCGGAGAGGTCCGGAGACAGGGCTCCTGCTAACGTACCCGCATCCTGCACTCCCTTCCCGACGTGTGCGAGGTCGCGCTCTTGCGCGGCTCGCGGGCGAGCGATGCGCCCGATCTCTTGCTCGAGGTGTCCCACGGCGCGACCCGGGCGGCGGACTTCGAAGCCTTGCTCCGAGCGTTGCGCGGACCCTTCCCGGAGGATCTGCGCGAATTCTTCTTCGTCAACACGGACGTCGGAGCGCCCGAGGTCGCGCTGCGCGTCGCCGAGCGCGTCGTGGCGGCCGATCCACGGCGCTCGGCGGCGGTGATTCGTTGCCTGATCCCACGCACCTTCGTGGACTGCAACCGGCTCATCGACGTCCGCACGGGGCCGCGCTCTTCGGCCGCGGGCGAGCTGACTCCCGGGGTACACGCGTGGGTCCGCGATCCCGAGGACCTGCGGCTCCTGCTCGCGCGCTACGGGGCCTATCGCGCGCTCGTCGAGAGCACCTGCGATCTCGTGTGCGCGCAGGGCGGGCGCGCCGTGATGGTCCACTCCTACGCCCCGCGCTCCGTGGACGTCCCGGTCGACGGGCGCATCGTCGAGCACCTGCGCGCGGCCTATGCCCCCGAGCGTCTCGAGAGCTGGCCCCTGCGCTCGCCCGTGGACCTGATCGTGGATACCCCCGAGGGGACGCGCCTTGCCTCGAACGAGCTGGTCGAGCGGCTGCGGGCGCTCTTCGCCGCCGCGGGCTTCGAGGTCGCGCTCAACGGGGCGTATGCGCTGCATCCGGGCACGCTGGCGAGCGTGCTCGCCCATCGTCACCGCGAGCGCACGCTGTGCCTCGAACTGCGCCGCGATCTCCTGGTGGCCGAGTTCACGCCCTTCCAGGAGATGAGCGTCGATCCGGCCAAGGTGGATCGCCTCGCCGCGCCGCTCGCCGCCGCCCTGTAGCTTCCCGGCGAGCGCGGCGAGCGCGCTCTCGGCTGGGATCCACCCCGCCCGGTGCCGGAAGACGGGCCGGACAGGGAGGTCTCTCACGTTCCGCCACCTCGCAACGCTCGCCCTGTCTGGGTTCGTCGCGGCGGTCTCCCCCGCGTGTCGCGAAGCGCGGGAATCCAGCGCGACGGACCCGGAGACCCCGGAAACCGCGCTCCCGCGGGTCGAGAACTCCGACGACGATCGAGGCTGGCCCGTCTGCGGACCGGCGTGGCCTCTCTGGGGCCTCGTCCGTAGGCGGCGCGACTCGCGCGGGCGCCCTTGCTAAGCTTCCGCGCCATTTCGGCCACGAAGGAAGCATGGGAATCCCTCTCGCCCTGGACTGGATCGCCTCCGGAACTCCGGTTCTCCCGGCCGCTCCGACCGAGGAAGCGGCCGACCTCTGGCCGTTGCTCTTCGTCTTCCTGCTATCGACCTTCATCGGCCTGGGCGTGATCGCGCGCGTCTCGCGCCTGCTCCACACGCCGCTCATGTCGCTCACGAACGCGATCTCGGCCATCGCCGTGGTCGGGTCGATCCTGGTGGCGGGCGGCGACTTCCCGGTCGCGATCCGCGTCCTCGGCGCCATCGCGCTCTTCGCCTCGACCACGAACATCGTCAGCGGCTTCCTGATCACCGATCGCATGCTGAAGATGTTCAAGGAGCGTCCCGGGGAGAAGCCGCCCGGAGAGAAGGCGGCCGGAGGGAAGCGCTGATGCACGCCGCGAGAGAGGCCGCCTACCTCGCGGCGACGGCCCTGTTCATCTTCTCGCTCTATTGGATGAACGCTCCGAAGACGGCCCGGCGCGGCGTCTTCGCGGGCGCGGGGGCCATGCTGCTCGCCATCGCGGCCACCTGGGGCCAGCCCTCCGTGATCCATCACGCCTGGATCGTGATCCCGATCCTGGTCGGCGTCGCGGTGGGGGTCCCGCTCTCGCGCGTGCCGCTCACGGCCGTGCCGCAGCGCACCGCGCTCTCCCATGCCTTCGGGGGGCTCGCGGCCGGTCTCGTCGGCACCGCCAAGTTCTACCTGTGGTCGAACTCCGAGCCCGAGCTGCTCACGCCCCTGCGCATGACGGCCATCGTGGCCGAGGTGATCCTGGGCTTCCTGACGGTGACCGGGAGCCTGATGGCCGCCGCGAAGCTGCAGGAGATCCGCTGGATCCCGCAGCGCCCGGTGACCTATCCGCTGCAGAACGTGACGAACATCGGGCTCTTCGCCCTGGCGGTCGCCCTCGGGATCCTGCTGATCGTCGCGCCCGGAGGGACCTCTGCGCCGATCGCCTTTCCCGCCATCGTCGGCCTGGCGCTCGTCTTCGGCGTGCTCCTGATCCTCCCGATCGGCGGGGCGGACATGCCGACCGTGATCTCGATGCTGAACTCCTACGCCGGTCTCTCGGCCGTGGCGATGGGCTTCGTGCTCGACAACAAGCTCTTGATCACCGCCGGGGCGCTCGACGGTTCGAGCGGTCTGATCCTCTCGATCATCATGTGCCGGGCGATGAATCGCTCCTTCGCCAACGTGCTCTTCGGAGCCTTCGGCAAGGTGCAGGCCGCGAAGGGCGAGGCCGAGAGCCGCGCCTACAAGTCGGAGACGATCGAGGGAGCCGCGCAGGTGCTCGAGCAGGCGAACTTCGTGGTCGTCATCCCGGGCTACGGCATGGCGGTGGCCCAGGCCCAGCACCGCGTGCGCGAGCTCGCCGACGAGCTCAAGCGCCGCGGGATCACGGTCAAGTTCGCGATCCATCCGGTGGCCGGGCGCATGCCGGGCCACATGAACGTCTTGCTCGCCGAGGCCGAGATCCCCTACGACGACCTGGTCGAGATGGACGACATCAACCCCGACATGCCGCAGTGCGACGTGGCGCTCGTGATCGGCGCCAACGACGTGGTGAACCCGGCGGCGCGCTTCGACAAGGGGACGCCGATCTACGGCATGCCGATCATCGACGCCGACAAGGCCAGGGCGGTCTTCGCCATCAAGCGCAGCAAGAACCCCGGCTTCGCGGGGATCGACAACGAGCTCTACTTCGCCGACCGCACCTTCATGCTCTTCGGCGACGCGAAGGCGGTGGTCGGCGATCTCGTGAAGCAGCTGTCGAAGGGAGGCGCCGGGCACTGAACCCGCGCGCGTGCAGTCATGACGATCGTCCTCACTCTGCGCGAGACCCAGGAAGGCGAGACGCGCGTCGCGGTGGTCCCCGAGACCGCGAAGCGCCTCGTGGCCCTCGGGCTCGAGGTGCGCGTCGAACGCGGAGCGGGCGAACGCGCCGGCTTTCCCGACGAGCTCTATCGCGCCGCCGGAGCCGTGATCACCGGTCGCGAGGCACTCGGAGCGGCGGAGCTCGTGCTCGCCGTCCAGCCGCCTGCGCCCGAAGCGATCGACGGCCTGCGCCGCGGGGCCGTGCTCGTCTCCTTCGTGGTTCCCGCGCGCGCCCCGGAGATCGTCGCGCGCCTGCGCGACGTCGGCGCGAGCACGCTCGCCATGGACCTCGTTCCGCGCATCACGCGCGCCCAGGCCATGGACGCGCTCTCTTCCCAGGCGACCGTCGCGGGCTACAAAGCCGTGCTGCTCGGCGCCGTACACCTGCCGCGGCTCTGCCCGCTGCTCATGACCGCCGCCGGAACGATCCCGGCCGCGCGGGTGGTCGTCTTCGGAGCGGGCGTGGCGGGCCTGCAGGCGATCGCCACCGCCAAGCGGTTGGGCTGCGTGGTCGAGGCCACCGATGTGAGGCGCGCCGTCAAGGAGCAGATCGAGAGCCTGGGGGCGCGCTTCATCGACGTTCCCGGCGCGGCCGACCTCGAGGGCGCGGGCGGCTACGCGCGCGAGCAGAGCCCCGAGTTCCTGGAGAAACAGCGCGCCGAGGTAAAGAAGCGCGTCGCGGAGGCCGACCTCGTGATCACGACCGCGCAGGTGCCCGGGAAGCGCGCGCCCGTGCTCGTCGACGCGGAGATGGTGGGGTCGATGAAGGCCGGTTCCGTGATCGTCGATCTCGCCGTGGATGCGGGGGGAAACTGCGAGCTCACCGAACCCGGCAAGATCGTCGTGCGTCACGGGGTCACGATCATCGGCCTCGCGAACCTGGCCGCCTCGATCCCGCGCCACGCGAGCGAGCTCTACGGGAGGAACGTGCTGAACCTCGTGAAGCTCCTGGTTCGCGAGGGGGGTGTCATCGCGCTCGACCGTTCCGACGAGGTGATCGCCGGGTGTCTGCTCACGCACGCGGGCGAGGTCACGCACGCGCCGACGGCCGAGGCCCTGACGGCGGCAGCTCGTCGCTGACTCGGGACCCTACCGGAAGACGTACACCGCGCCGCTCGAGCCCGCGCCGTTGTCCAGCTCGTCGCCGCCGAGGCCGGTGGCGCTCGAATCCTCGTCCACGGCGGCCGCGGCGAAGGTGTTGCCGTCGATGGCGAGCGCCGTCCCGAAGTGGTCCTGGGTCTCGGTGTTCGACGCCTTGACGTAGACGATCTGCCCCCAGAAGCCGTTGATGCGCTCGAAGACGTAGGCGGCGCCGGCCGCCGGAGCGAGATCGTTCCCTTCGTCCCCGTCGAGACCGGTCGTTTGGCTGTCCTCGGCAAGGGCGCCGGCGACGAGCACGTCCCCGAAGGCACCACCCTGGAGCACCAGCCTGCTGCCGAAGTTGTCCCCCGGATCAGAGCCGCCGCTCGAGCCCCCGGGATTCGTGGGCTTGAGGTAGGCCTCCAGCGACCCGACGCCCATGGGGACGTTCACGTAGACGTACACGGCGCCCGCTCCCGGTGCGCTGTTGTCGGCCTGGTCGCCGTTGATGCCGGGAGACCCCGAGTCCTCTCCCGGAGCTCCCACGATCAGGGCCGCGGTCGAGATGTCGATGCTCGCGCCGAACCGGTCGAAGGGCTCGCTGTTCGAGGCCTTGACGTAGGCTTGCAACCTCCAGATCTGGGTGGGATGCCGCCCGTAGATGTAGACCGCGCCGCTGTCCTCCGCGTTCTCGTTGTTCGGGTCCCCGTTGATCCCGGTGGCGTCGGAGTCCTCCCCGGGAGCGGAGATCCCGAGGGCCTCCCCGCGCAGCGCCACCTGCGTCCCGAAGGCGTCGCCCGCGCCGGAGTTGGAGGCCTTGATGTAGGCTTCTTGCGACCAGGTCCCCGCGTTGCGAGTGAAGACGTAGGCGGCGCCGCTCCCCGGTGCGTTCGCGTTGTTCTGATCCCCGTTGACTCCCATGGCGTCGCTGGATTCCCCGGGCGAGCCGACGACGAGGGTGTCGCCGTCGAGCGCCACGCTGGAGCCGAAGGCGTAGCCGCTCTGCGTGTTCGAAGCCTTGAGGTACGCCTCCTGGGACCAGACGCCGGCCGTGCGCGTGAACACATACACCGCGCCCGCGCCCGGAGCGCCGTCGTCGGCTTCGTTGCCGCCGATTCCGGTCGCGCTGCTCGCTTCGCCCGGAGCGCCGACGACGAGCGTGTCACCCTCGAGGTCGAGCGCGTACCCGAAGAGGTCGAGCGATCCGCAGTTGGAGGCCTTGACGTAGGCCTCCTGGGACCAGACTCCGCTGCTGCGGTCGAACACGTACGCGGCGCCGCTTTCGGGAGCGAGGTCGTTCACCTGGTCGCCGTTGATTCCCGGCGCCTCGCTGTCTTCGCGGCTGGCGCCGACCGCCATCGTGTCGCCCGAGATCTCGAGCGCGGCCCCGAAGCCGTCGGCCATCCCCGTGTTCGAGGCCTTGACGTAGGCCTCCTGGGCCAGGAGCAGCGTGCGATTGACGAGCACGGTGTAGTTCCTCTTCGTCGTCCCGTCCTGGGCCGTCACGGCCACGTCGATCGCGTTCAAGCCTGGATTCAAGGAGATCGGGCCGAAGGGCTGTGCGGAGACGGCCGCCGTGCCGTTGATCGTGAGCGCGGCGTTCGCGTCCTCCGTGACCGCCGTGATCATGGTGTCGGTCGTGATGTTCCCGGTCCGCACCGAGTAGGTCGTCATGCCGGGGTCGAAGACCGGGGCGAGCCCTCCCGCGGAGACCACCAGGCTCGCGAGGTTCGCATTCGCCCCGAGGGCCTTCTTCCCGTTGCCGCCTCCGGAGCAGCCTCCGAGGAAGATCATGGGTAGGAAGACGACGAGGGCCGAGATCCGGCCGAACCCAGCCGACGAACGAGCGTGCGCGCGAACCATCCGGGAAACTCCTGCCTGCCTGCCTGCGTTGCACCCCGCCCCCTTGCTCCCGGGCGGGTCTTTGACGGTCGATCCTCCAGCAAACATACCACCTCCGGAAGGGGGGGGTCGAAAAAGGTCAACCTCCGGTCCTGCCGCCCGCCAGCAGGGCCCGGAAGGCGGGGGCCTCCTCGAGCCCCTCGAAGACCCGCTGCGCCTGGCGCGCGCAGCCCCGGTCGGTGAAGTGCACCGAGTCGACGAAATGGACCTCGTCCCCCGGGATCGTCTCCTCGCCTTCGATCAGGACGACCCCGGTCTCGCGGGCGACCTCCCGGATCACCCGGTTGTACTCCTCGAAGCCGGCCAGGATCTGCGCGGCGTCGAGGAAGGGCATGTAGTAGCGGGACGAGCTCGCCGCGGTTCGACGTTCCTCGAGCGTCTGTTCGCGGCGCGCGCGATGGCTGAAGGTCACGACCACGACGACCGGCGCGACCTCGCGGGCTCCTTCGACGAGCGCCGAGAGGCGCTCCTGGAAGCGCGGCGAGACTTCACGCGGATCGAAGGAGAGCTCGTCGGCACCGGCCTCGTTCCGCACGAGGAAGCGCAGATTCTTCGCCAAGAGGGATCCGGTGAGCCAGCGTCGTTCCAGCCAGGTTTCCCGCGGCTCTCCGAGCTGGCGGATCCCGCGTTCCGCGGCGTAGGTGCGGCTGTCGTGCGTGAGATCGTTCGTGGCGTGGTAGATCACGATCGCGTCCGGCTCGAGCGGCGCGACGCGCATGCGCAGGGAGCGCAGCGACTGGGTCGTCGTGTAGCCCGCGGTTCCTCCGTTCACGAGGTCGAACGTGCGGGCGGGGTGGGCCCGCTCGAGCGCGGCGACGACCTGCGCGGGCCAGGTCGCGTCCTCGCTCGAGGCCTCGGCGCAGAAGGTCGTGGAACCGCCGAGGAAAGCCAGTCGGATCCGGCCCGCGGGCTTGCGAGGCTCGATCTCGGGGCCGCGGAAGCCGAGGGAGTTGACGCGGATCGGGCCGCTCGAGCTGAGGGGTTTGGGGATCTCGAGCCCGGACGCGGGATCGTGCCGGAGCGCGTAGTAGGTGCTGGCGAAGGTCCCGTAGCGCTTCCATTGACGGAGGCGCAGGACCCCTTCGACGAGCACGAGCGCTCCGAGGACGGAGAGTCCGGCGCAGGCGAGCCGTCTTCGTCGGCTCGAGCCGGATCGCAGGGAAGGAATGGAGGCCATCGGCCCAGGGAGGTTGCCCCGTGGGTTTCGAGGGTTCGACGCTACCGCAGGGAGGGATCCTCCGGGAGTGCCCCGGTCCGAGGTTCGGAATCCAGGTCCCGAGGGCGCCGCGTTGCGCCTCGCGCGCGCCCTCGTTCGGAACCGCGATGACGCCGAGGACATCGTCCAGGAGGTCTCGGCGCTCGGGCAGCCCGCGGGCCGCATCGAGCGCCTCCGCGGGTGTCTTCGCCGGGCCCCTGCCCATCCCTTCGTCGATCGCTGCCTGACGATGGGGGCCGGCCGTCTCGAGGTCCTTGCCGATCGGGAGCGAGGAGCTCGGCCTGCCGGCTCGTCTCGAACTCGAGCTCCCGTCCGCGGGACCCTCTCAGGGCTCGGATGGAGCAGGGGGTCGAGCCCCCGCGCCCCGTTCCGATCCCGAGGACCGCCGGATCGCCTCGCGGATCGGTCCGATGAGACCGAGCGGGATCTCGCGCCCGTCGGCGAGCACGAAGACCGGACGGGCGGTGAAGAAGAGATTCCGCTGTCCCACCGCTTCGCGCAGGGGATCCAGCACCTCGAGCGCGGCGGCCCCGAAGGCCTCGGGCTGGAGATAGACCGCCCGCAGGAACTCGCGCCGGCCGAAGCACTGGCTCAGGAAGTCGGCGTCGAAGGAGGAGGGATCGAACTCGGCCGCCTCGTACAGCCACGCGCGCGGAACGATCGGGTGACCCTGGCGCGTCGCGGCGAGGCAGAGCTCGTGCAGGCCCTCGAACCCGCGGCGTTCGACGATGCGCTCGACCAGGAACCAGGCCATGCCGTAGAGCGGCTCGGGGATCTCGGGCCAGCGCTGGTGCAGCTCGTTGCGCGAGGCCCCCAGGAGATCGTCCCAGAGTTCGAACGGCAGGCTATCGCCGGTCTCGACCAGGACGCGGCGCGTCGTGCGCGGGCCCTCTCCGCTCGCTCCCGAGGCGTCCGGGGTGCGGTAGGCGATCTCGACCGTGAATCCGCCGCTGAAGCTGCTGGCGTTCAGCAGGCGGTGGGAGCGGATGTGCCCGCCGAAGTCCGGGTTCAGGCGCTCGGCGACGACGTCGCCCAGGCCCTCCTCGAGGATGCCGGGGAGCGGTGTCCAGCTCCGATCGATCAGGGCGTGCACGAGTTCGTGCGAGAGATACCAGGGGGATTGGCCGTCCGCCTGGAGGTGGATGCGCCGCGCATCGAACTCGTCGGCGAGCAACGTGAACCCGCGCACGCTCTCGGGGCGGGGATGGAAGCGCCATACCCGAGGCTCGTCCTGGATCCAGACGTCGATCGGGCGCTTGAGGCTGCCGGGCAGGATGCGTTGGACTTCGGGCGCCAGCCGCTGGAGGAGGTCCGCGAACTCGTCCGCGGTGTGTTCGCTCTCGGCGCGCACCTCTCCGTAGGGCGTCTCGACCACGATCGGCGGGGGAGGGGCGAGACAGGCGGAGAGCCCGGCAACGGCGGCGAGCACGGGCGCGGTGCGTCTCATTGCACCAGCATAGATCGGATCTTCCTGCGCGGTGAACCCAGGGGACCGTCAAGGTTTCGACATCCGCCGCTGCCAGACCTCGGGGATCGTCTCGCGCCACTGCGGGTCGACGATCTCGAGCAGGCTCCGGTCGAGCGCGTCCTCGATCCGCTCGCGGAGCTCGCCCGGGACGAAGGGGAACTCGAGCACCCGCAGACGGAGCACCTCGCCCTCCTCGGAACCCTGGGCTTCGTCCAAGCGCACGACGACGAACCGTCCGACGAGTTCCAGGGGGCCGCTCCACTCTCCGGGGGAGAGTCCGCGCGCCCGACACCACAGGTCGAGGCCGAGTTCGCGGAAGGTCCCCTGGACCGCGCTGGCTCGGGCGACGAGCTCCGCCGGGCGGAGCTGCTGCGCGGAAGTGGCTTCCTCCCGGGCGCGCGCGTGCGCCTCGCGGTCGAGGGTTCGCAGGGCGGCGAGCGGCAGGACGACGTTGGTGAGGGCGAGGCGCCGCCGGTGGAGCAGCAAGTACTGGGGTTCGAGCGCCCCGATCGGAACGGCGAAGAGGTCGACCTCCTCGGCGAGGACGGCTTCGCCGTTCACTCGGAGGACCGTTCCAGGGGAGTCGGGGACCGTTGTCGGCGCGCTCGCCGCCCCTCCGTCCCGGCAGGCGAGGACGAAGAGCGCCAAGAGGAACCCGAATCGCGGCCTGTTCATTCGTTCCGGGGGGCGGGGGTGCCGTCCCCCGCGAACGAAGATAGACTCTCCGCCCTTCTTCCGGGACGGACGCGACCGCCCGTTCGCGGTCGGCGCGGGCCTCACGCTTGCTCGAGGCCGTCGTAGGAACGAGTCCACCCGGTCCACAGACGCCACCCCCGATTCCCATGCTCCACCACGGCCTCGAACGAACGATCCTCGCCTCCATCGCCGGAACGACCCTCGCCGCACTCTTCCTCACCGGGGATCCGGGCTGTGGGCGTGACCCGGCAGCGGCTTCGCAGGAGGCTCGCTCCCCCGACCCGATCCTGGGGCCGGTCCTCGTGATCCACGGCGAGGTCGTTCCCCACGCCGAGGTCAAGAAGCAGGTCGTGCTCGGCTCCGCAGGACAGACCGTGCTCGGGCTGGCGAAGATCAAGATCTGGACCGACGAGGAGCTCTCGCGCCGCGTCGCGGCCGGGGAATCCGCCCAGGATTTCGCCGTGACCGAGGAGGAGATCGAGGAATCGATCCAGGAGCAGGAGGCGCAGATCCGGGAGCAGTTCCCGAGCGGGGACGTCACGCTCGAAGACTTGGTGCCCGAGACGGAGAAGCTCCCCGAGCGCGTGAAGCTGATCGAGCTCTTCAACAAGCTCTTCCTTCCCGACGACGTGACGAAGTTCCCGCCCGCGACGGTGGACGCCCTCGATCGCACGGAACCCACGCGAGCCCTGCTCGAGCAGCTGCGCGCGGAGGGGCAGGAGCGCGAGGGCAACCCCTTCCTCGACGGCCTCCTGTTCCAGGAGATCCACAAGTACCTGGAAGAGACCTCGGACATCCAGGACGGCGAGGATCTCCCGGTCGAGCTGGCGCTGCGCGTCAACGGCGAGGACGTGCGCGTCGACGACCTCTGGAAGGAGATCGAGTCGCGCGTCTCCCCGGTGGACGTGCGCAAAGCCAAGCAGTGGATCGTGAACATGCGGCTCCTGCGCGAGGACCTCGAGCAGGACCACCTGTGGCTCGATCCCGAGGCCGCGCTGGCCAAGTACAAGGAGCACTCCGATCCCTACAAGGACCAGATGTTCTCCCAGGAGAACATCGCCCTCGCTTTCAAGCACTATCCCAGCCTGCGGGCCTACCGGGACTTCCGCCGCGCCTACGATTCCTTCCGTCAGAAGATCCAGGCCGAACTCACTCCGGAGAACCTGAAGACCTTCGCCGACAAGCGTACGCGGGCCCTGATCGGTCAAAGCCTGATCGACGTCGACGTGATCCTGCTGTCGGCCTACGACTTCAAGGCCCAGCGCTGGAAACCGGACGGTTGGCGGGAAGCCAAGCGTCGCGCCCAGGAGACCGCCCAGGCCATCGCCGCGGATCCCTCGAAGTGGGACGAGATCCTGGAGAAGAACTCCGACTTCTACGATGCACCGGTTCCGGCGAGCATGCAGGGGCAGGAGAACCCCGATCGCAAGGACAAGGGGCGCTTCCGCAGCAAGACGCGCAATCCGTTCATGGGCCTGCTCGAGGAGAGCGAGTACTGGCAGTTCTTGAACGGCAAGACGATCGCGGACTTCGTGTGCTTCGAGCAACAGGTCGGGACGATCGCCAATCCCATCCGCGGCCCCTACGGCTACTACATCCCGCGCCTCCTGCGCCGCACGGCGGCGCCCCCGTCGGCCTCGCTCTCCGAGGCGGATCTGCTCGACATGGCGGACCAGGACTACACCACGTTGCGCATGTCCGAGCACGTGCAGGAGCTCATCCGCCGGAACGAGGTCTACGGGCTCGACTAGCGGCCCGTCCGGCCTCCTTGGGCCGCTCCGGCGCCGGGATTCCGGGGACTCCGGGGCTCCGTCTTTGACAGCTCCACCCTCCGCGAAGATCCTGGACGCACGGTGAAGGGCCGATTCGGCAAGACCTGGGAGCTCCTGAAGCCGCACGCGCGGCCGCGCCTGGGAGCCTTCCTGGTCGTGCTGGCGCTCGGCCTGGTGACGGCTTCTTCCCAGGCCTCCGTGCTCGGGCTCATCAAGCCGCTGGTCGAGATCGTCTTCCCGGCCACCGAGGCCTCGACGTCGACCTGTCCCTCGTGCGGAGAGGTCCTCCCCACGAAGGAGCCCGAGGGAGACGAGATCTTCCTGGATCGGGCCACCGAGCAGTTCGCCGCTTGGTCCGAGGGGATCCTGCCCTTCGAGGACTGGCGCCTGCGCGTCCTCCTCGGGCTGTCGCTCCTGGCCCTCGCGCTCGGCCTGGTCGCCGGGCTGTCGCAGTGGGGTTACACCTGGCTCTCACGCCACCTGAGCTTCCAGATGATCGCCGACCTGCGCGTGCGCGTGGCGCGGCACCTCATGGGGCTCTCGATGCGCTACCACGGCGAGCGGCGCTTCGGCGACCTGCTCTCGCGCATCAGCTCGGACGTCACGACCACCCTCGCTGCGGTCGAGCTCACCCTGAAGACGGTGCTGCTCGATTCGATCCAGGCGCTCGCCACGTTGGCGTTCATGCTCTACCTGGCGCCGGTTCCGGCGCTGCTCGTGCTCTTCTTCCTGCCGCTCGCCCTGTGGCCGGTCTCGCGCATCACGCGCCGCGTGCGGAAGGGTTCGAAGAAGAGCCTGACGAGCCTGGGAGCCTCGGTACAGGCCCTGACGCAGATGTTCTCGGGGATCCGGACGGTCAAGGCCTTCGGGGGCGAAGAGCACGAGATCGCCCGCTATCGCACGCTGAACCAGGACTACACGCGCCAGGCGATGCGCATGGTACGTGCCGTGGCGCTCTCGGAGGCCTGGACCGCCTTCTACAGCATCGTCGGAGTCGCGCTGCTCGTGTTCGCCATGGGCTGGCTGCAGATCCGCTTCCAGATCTTCGCCGGCAGCGCGACGCTCGTGACGTTCTTCCTCATGGTCGCGCGCCTGAACAACCACGTGAAGGACTTCACCAAGGCGCGCGCCAAGGTCGAGGAGTCGGTGGGTGCCTCCGAGCGCGTGCTGGCGCTGCTCGAGGAGCGGCCGGACGTGGTCGAACGGGAGAACCCCGAGCCGATCCGGGCGCTGGGGAGCGGCATCCGCTTCGAGCGCGTCACCTTCCGCTATCCGAACGGCGAGCGCGCGGCGATCCGCGAGCTCGACCTCGAGGTGCGCCCGGGCGAGACGCTGGCCCTCGTCGGGCCCTCGGGCGCCGGCAAGAGCACGCTCATCGACCTTGTGGCGCGCTTCATCGACCCGAGCGAGGGCCGGATCCGCGTCGACGGCCACGACCTGCGAGACGTCGGGCTCGTCGACTGGACCGCCCTCTACGCCATGGTCGGCCAGACGCCCTTCCTCTTCCACAGCACGGTGAGCGAGAACATCGCCTACGGCAAGGCCGGCGCGACGCAGGCCGAGATCGAGGCCGCGGCGCGCGCCGCGAACATCCACGAGTTCATCGCCTCGCTGCCCGAGGACTACGCGACGAACGTGGCCGACATGGGCTCGCGCCTCTCGGGCGGCCAGCGCCAGCGCATCACGATCGCGCGCGCGCTTCTAAAAAGCGCGCCGCTGCTCCTGCTCGACGAGGCGACGAGCGCGCTCGATTCGGAGTCCGAGATCGAGGTGCAGCGCGCGCTCGAGCGCCTGATGGAGCATCGCACGGTGATCGTCATCGCCCACCGACTCTCGACCGTGCGCAACGCCGACCGCATCGCCGTGCTGGACGAGGGGCGCCTCTGTGAGCTCGGCACGCACGCCGAGCTCCTGGCGCGGAACGGCCTCTACGCGCGGCTCTACCGGCTGCAGAACCTCGAGGCCCCGAGCGCGGGCGAGCTCGCCGGCTCGGGCTCGCGCGGCTGAGGCGAGCGCGAGCGGTGGACGCGCCGAAGAAACTCTCGCTCCTCGACGCGACGCTGCTCGTGATGGGGGGGATCATCGGCGTCGGGATCTTCTTCACGCCACAGCTCGTGGCCGAGGAGACCCACGACCCGCGCGCCTTCCTCTTCGTCTGGCTGTTCGGCGGCGGGATCGCGCTGCTCGCGGCCTTCACCTTCGCCGAGCTCGGCGGCACCTTCCCGCGCGCCGGCGGCTGGTTCGTCTACCTGCGCGAGGCCTTCGGGCCCTTCCCGGCCTTCCTGTTCGCGTGGATCGTGCTCTTCGTGGTCTCGACCGGCGCCGTGGCGGGCGTGACCTCCTTCCTGGCGCAGCAACTGGGCGCCGCCTTCCCCGGCCTCTTGCGGCCGGAAGGCGCTCTGGAGTCCGGCCTCCTCGGGGCTCGCCAGGTCGCGGCGCTCGTGGTGCTCGCCGTCACGGCCGTGGCGCTCACCGGCGTCAAGCGCACGGCGCTGGTGCAGAACGCCTGCATGGCGATCAAGCTCCTCGCGCTCGCGACCTTCGTCTGGATCGCCTTCGTGCTCGCGCCGTCCGGCGCGAGCGCGCAAGCGTCTCCGGCCGCCGCGGACCCGGTCTCGTTCCTCTCCGGCATGCTCGCCGCGCTACGTCCAGTGTTCTTCGCCTACGGCGGCTGGCAGATGGCTGCCTACGTCGCGCCCCAGATCGCCGACGCGCGCAGGAACCTGCCGCGCGCGCTGGTGGCCGGCATCCTCGGGGTCATCGTCGTCTACGGGCTCGCCAACGCGTCGTACCTGCGCGTGCTCGGCATCGAGCGCCTGGCGGCGGACCCCGACTTCGCCTCGCACGTCGCACAAGCCCACCTGGGCGAGTGGGGCCAGCGCGGACTCGCGCTCGGCATGGCGGTCTCGTGCCTGGGCTTCACGATCGTGACGATCTTCGCCACGCCCTGGCTCTACGTGGCGATGGCCGAGGAGGGCCTCTTCTTCCGCCGCATCGCGGCGCTCTCGCCGCGCACCGGCGTGCCGACGCTGGCGTTCCTCGTGCAGGCCGCCGTGGCGCTGGTGTACGTCTACGCCTCGACGCTCTCCAAGCTCGTGGACTCGGTGATCTTCGTTGAGTGGATGTTCCACTTCCTCGTGGCGCTCGCGCTCCTGCGCCTGCGCCGGAACCGGCCGGACCTCCCGCGCCCCTTCCGGAGCCCGCTTTACCCGCTCGCGCCGCTCGCCTACGCCGCCACCGCGGCGCTCGTCGTCGGGAGCACGCTCTTCACGGCGGAGGCGAAGCTCGTGTTCACGGGCCTCGCGATCGTCGCGGCAGGCGCGCTGGTCTATAGGCCGTGGCGCGCGCTCATCGGGCGGGCGCGGGGGTGATGCCGAGCGGTCGTCAGATCGATCCCTTTCGTAGGAAGGCCTCGAGTTCCGCAAGGAGATCCTTCTTCCGATGGAAGCCGCGCGAGCCGATGCGCCGCAGCGCTTCCCGCGCGATCTGGATCTCCGCGGGTCCGCTGACCGCCAGGAGCTGGCGGATGTCCGCATCGTCCTGGGGCCGCGTTGCTTCGCGCGCGAGCACCTTGAGGGCCAGCAAGTGCCCTCGACCAGCGACCAGCGCGGCGAATCCAGGGAAGGCCTCGACGAGCTCCGCGCCCTCGACGACGTCGGCTTCGATTCCCGAAGAGGCGAAGAGCATGTCGACGACGACACCCTCCGTTCCGACCCCAGCCGGAGGAGCGAGGCGTAGGGCCGCCAGTCGATTCGCCGCCTCTTGTTCCACCTGAGCGAGCACGCGGTATCCGCGTCGCAAGAGGTTCCCGACCAGCGCTTCGGCCTCGCGATCGGATCCGACCGCAACGGCCAGGTCGAGGTCGCGCGTGAAGCGCGGCTCGGTGCGAACCGAGACGGCGATGCCGCCGACGATCGCGAAACGCGCCCCGAGTTCCTCCAGGTCGGCCGCTACCCGGCGCAGGACGGCTTCGAGCGACGTCAAGCGGCCGGCTTCCTCGGTCGCCCGACGCCGTCCCCGTGCTCCGCCCCCGGCCGGGTCCGGAGCCAGTTCACCAGCATGCGATCGAGCTCCACGGGGGACGCCAGCGGGTGACTGCGCCGCAGGTTCTGGCGCATCAGCTCGACGCCGGTCTCGAACATCTCGAGCGTCAGGCGGAACTTGGCTCCAGGGGACAGGGGATCGGAGGCCATTCGAAACAATCTACCACTCACGCTCGGACCGTTCACCTCCCGCCGCAGCGATCCGGAGGCCGGCATGGCGGCGCAGGATCCAGAGCGAGAGCGGGACCAGCGCCAGTCAGAAGGCAAGGTTCGAGGCCACCCACGCCGGGCCGAAGACGCGCTCGAGGTCGAGCGCGAACAGGCCCTCTCCCGCGACGATCGCAAGCGGGGTCCACAGGAGCGTCGCGAGCAGGAGCACGCCGGCGGTCGAGCGCATGCGCGACGCTCCCGTCTTGGCGAGGCGTTCCCGGAGCGCGCTCTGCGGCACCGCGCCGCCGACGCGGAGGACGAACCACATCTGGCGCAAGCCGCCCACGAACGCGAGCAACGCGACCTCGAGCAACACGGCCCAGACGAGCTCGAAGAAGATCACGGCGCCCAGCCGGCGCCGCGCGGAACGCGTCCCGTCGCGCTCTCCGGCCTTCTTCGTCCGGGGATACCGGCCGTAGCCGGACCGCCGGCAGGAATCGTCCCCGCGCGCCCGGCGCTTCAGAACCTGCTGTCGAGCTCGACGACCATCGAGCGGGAGCCAAGGACCCACCTCGGCCTCGCGAGGAGGGCCGGCCTCCACGAGGTCCAGGTCAGGCGTGAAGCGCGGAGCGACCGTCGCAACCGGGCCAACAAGCGCGCCTCTACGTCATCTCTGGAACCTGCGGTCGCTTCGTCACGGGGCACGCACCTTGAAGCGTACGGAGACCGGGAACTGGCAGGTGGACTGGTTGCCCGCGAAGTCCGTGGCCGTACAGGTGACGAGGGTCGTGCCGCGCGGGAAGAGGCTGCCGGAGGGCGGTACGCACGCGAGGCTCGGCGTCGGATCCTCCTCGTCGACGGCCGTGACGGTGAAGGTCAGGATCTCGCCGCGGCCGTTGTTGCGGCGGTCGTCGACGACGATCGCCGGAGGGCAGGAGATCGTGGGCGGGTTCGTGTCCGGGCAGCCCCACTTGGCGAGGTAGCTGTCGCCGGAATCGAGCGCGCTCGTGAACAAACCCCCGGCGTAGAGCGCCGGCCCGGTGCGGTCGTTGAAGACTCCGAGCGCGACGACCGCGCCGTCCATCCCGCTGCCCAGCGGAGTCCAGCTCGTGCCGTCCCACCTCGCCATCCTGTTCGCGGGCAGGAGACCGGCGCTCGTGAAGTCGCCCCCGGCGTAGAGGGCCGATCCGCTGCCGTCGTCGAACACCGTCAGGGCATTCACATCGGCGAGGTTGAGGGTGCCTCCGCTCATCCCGCTGCCCAGCGGCGCCCAGCTCGAGCCGTCCCACTTCGCGACGGAGTTCGCGGCCATTCCACCGGCTGCCGTGAAGCTTCCTCCGACGTGGAGCGCGGGTCCGCTGCCGTCGTCGAAGACCGTCAGGGCGACAACCTGTGGGAAAGCGCCGCTCACCCCGCTGCCGAGCGCGGTCCAGCTCGAGCCGTCCCACTTCGCGATGCGGTTCGCAACGACGCTGCCGGCCGTGGTGAACAATCCGCCCGCGTAGAGCGCGGGTCCGCTGCCGTCGTCGAACGCCGTCAGGGCATAGACGAAACTGCCCAGTCCACCGCCCAGGGCCGACCAGCTCGAGCCGTTCCAGCGGGCGATCCGGTTCGCCGCCACGCCTCCGGCCTGGGTGAAGTCGCCACCGGCGTAGAGCGCCGGCCCGCTGCCGTCGTCGAACACCGTCAAGGCGTAGACCTCGGGAGAGAAGAGGCCTCCTCCGACTCCGCTGCCGAGGGCCGACCAGGTCGAGCCATTCCACTTCGCGATCCCGCTCGCCCCCACGCCGCCGATCCCGGAGAAGGCCCCTGCGGCGTAGAGCGCCGGCCCACCGCCGTCGTCGAACACGGTCAAGGCGAACACGGCGGAGTTCGTGCCGCTCAGGCCGCTGCCGAGCGCTTCAAAGCTCGAGCCGTCCCACCTCGCGATCCGGCTCGCTGCCACGCCGCCGGCGGTCTCGAAGCTGCCGCCGACGTAGAGCGCTTGGCCACGGCCGTCGTCGAAGACGGACAAGGCGCCGACGAAGGGAATCGTGACGCCGCCGATCCCGCTGCCGAGGGCCGACCAGTCCGGTGCGTCCCAGCGGGCGATCGAGTCCGCTCCCCGGCCGCCGGCGTCCGTGAAGTCCCCTGCGGCGTAGAGCGCCGGTCCGCTGCCGTCGTCGAATGCGGCCAGGGCGCTCACGCTGCCGTTCGTTCCGCCGCCGAGCGCCGCCCAGATCGAGCCGTCCCACCGCGCGATCCGCTTCGCCGCCACGCCGCCGATCGTCGTGAACGTGCCGCCGGCGTAGAGCGCCGCTCCGCTGCCGTCGTCGAACACGGCGAGGGCGTCGATCCGGCCGTTCATGCCGCCGAGCGCCGCCCAGCTCGAGCCGTCCCAGCTCGCGATCCGGAACGCCGCCATGCCGCCGGCGGCCGTGAACCGGCCTCCGACGTAGAGCGCCGCTCCGCTGCCGTCGTCGAACGCAGCCAGGGCGAAGACGGTGTCGTTCGTTCCGCTTCCGACGGGCGCCCAGCCCGAGCCGTCCCACCGAGCGACGTAGCTCGCCGCCGCTCCGCCGGCCGTCGTGAAGTTCCCTCCGGCGAAGAGCGCGGGGCCGTTGCCGTCGTCGAACGTGGTCAGGGCGTTGACGGCGGCGTCCACTCCACTTCCGAGGGTCGTCCAGCTCGAGCCGTCCCACCTCGCGATCCGGCTCGCCGCCACGCCGCCCGCGGTCGTGAAGCTCCCTCCGGCCAAGAGCGCGGGCCCGCTGCCGTCGTCGAACACCGTCAGGGCGAGGACCTGTGAGTTGGCTCCGCCCATGCCGCTGGCGAGGGGCGACCAGCTCGAACCGTCCCAGCGGGCGATGTCCAGCGCAGAAGCGCCGCCGGCGGTCATGAAGTCCCCTCCGGCGTAGAGCGCGGGCCCGTCGCCGTCGTTGAACACCGCCATGGTGTACACGACGTCGTCCACGCCCGGGTGCTCGCCGAACGTCGGCAGCCAGCTCGGCTGGCACGTCGTCGACTCGCCGAGCGAGAGCGGCCCCACGCGCGCGAGCGCGGAGCTCGCGGAGAGCTCCACGCTCGTGCTCGCCACGAGGTTCGCACCGCCCCGGCCGACGGCCGTGACCTGGACGCTCCGCGCGTCGATCGGAACGCGGACCTCGAGCCGGTAGCTCCCGTTGCGGTCCGAGACCGCCTTTCCGCCCGCGCTCGTCACGACCACGGCGCCCTCCGCGGGAGCGCCGTCGCTGTCGACGACGCTGCCTTCGAGGACGACCTGGAGAGATCCCCCGGTCTCGGCGGCTTGCTTGCGACCGGGCTCGAGCCGGTCAGGGGATTGACCCTCGATGAGCGGGGCCAGCCCACACATGAGCACCACGGTCGCTCGCGTCCAGCACCGAGACATGTGCACGCTCCTTCCTATTCGGTTGCGCGTTCCGGCGGTCGAGCCAGTTTGTCCTTGGAAAGGGGAGTCCGGGAGACCCTGCGTGGCTTTCCGCGGTCGGCCGTCACCTATCCCGCATCTTGGCGCTCACGGTGACCGTGAACTGGCATGTGGACCGGTTGCAGGAGATGTCGGTGGCCGTACAGGTGACGAGCGTCGTGCCGCGCGGGAAGAGGCTCCCGGAAGGCGGGACGCAGACGATGATCGCCGTGGGGCCTCCTCGCTGGAGGCCGAGACAGCGGAGATGCAGGGTCCCCGCGGGCGCGCTTGCTACTTCCCGGAGGGCTCGCCCGCGAAGACCCAGGCGGGCGGCGAGCCGCGCTCGGGCACCTTGCCCGTCAGCCGTGCGCGCACGAGCTCGATCGGCATATTGCCGCCCTGGAGGATCGCGTCGTGGAAGGCGCGCTCGGTCAGCTTGCCGCTCGTGACGAGCTCCTCGTGCAACGCGCGGAACTGGAGCGCGCCCGTCATGTACGCGATCTGGTACAGCGGCGGGTAGCTGCCGTTCAGCGAGCGGCGCACCTCGGCCTCGGCGTTCGCGCGCTCGTGGCCGACGCGCTCGACCAGCATCTCGACGCACTGCTCGGGTGTGAGGTTCCCCAGGTGGAATCCGAGCGAGAACAGGATCCGCGCCGAGCGGTGCATGCGCCAGAAGAGCATGCCCACCCGGTCCTCGGGACTCTTCGGCCAGCCGAGGTCCCAGAAGCGCATCTCCCAGTAGAGCGCCCAGCCCTCGGTCCAGAAGGGCGTCGAGAAGACGCCGCGGTAGGGCCGGTAGCGCTCGTTCATGAAGCCCTGCAGGTGATGGCCGGGGATGAGCTCGTGGAACACGGTCGCGCGCGCGAAGTGCACGTTGTTCCCGCGCAGGCTCATCAGCTTGTCCGCGTGCTCCATGGCGTCGGTCGGGTAGGCGACCTGGATCACCTCGCCGCCCAGGAAGAAGGGCGCGGTCTTCTGGCCCTCGGGCGAGATCATCTCGAGCCGCCACACCTCCTTCGCGAGCGGCGGGAGCGTGACGAGCTTGCGCTCCTCGAGGAAGCGCACGGCCTCCTCGGCGAGCTCCTTCACGAGCTCGGGTTGCTTGCCGGGCTCGACGAAGTCCTGCTTCACGCGCTCGAGGGCCGCCTTCCAATCGTCGCCCAGCCCCATCTCGGCCGAGGCCTTCTTCAACTCGGTCTCGCACCAAGTGGACTCGCGTTCGGCGATGGCGAGCAATTCCTCCGGCGTGTAGGCGATGCGCTCGTGGGCGAGGTCGACGAGCAAGGCCTCGCGCCCGATCGGATCGCCGACGATCGGCTCGTCCTTCCCCTCTTCGATGCCCACCCGGTCCTTGCGCAGCCAGGCGCGATAGTCGTCGAGCTTCGAGCGCGCCTCCTCGAAGGGCTTCGCCGTCCACCAGGTGAAGAGCGGGTCGTAGCCGGCGAAGTGATCGTGCCACCCGGAGAGGAGATCGCGCAGCCGGTCGATCGCGCGCGCCGCCCGTAGGGCCACTTGCTTGGAGGCCTCGGGAGTCGCTTCGCGCACCTTGGCGATCTCGTCCTTCAAACGCACGAGGGCCTCGGCGCTCTCGCGCGGGTCGGGTGTCTCGATCCGCGCGCGCGCCCCGTGCAGCGCCCAGATCGTGCTCGCGAAGGGGAGCAGCGGCTCGAGCTCGGCCAAGGCCCGCGCGTCGCGCTCGAGCCGCGCGAGGGCGTAGGCGATCTCGCCGTCGGCCAGGACGGAGTCGATCCGCGCCTCGAGGCCGAGCTTCGTCGCGTCGAGCGCGCCGAGCTCCGCGCGCTCCGCCTCGTAGAAGGCCCGCATCGCCCGTGCGCGATCGGGCGAGTACTCGACATCGTGGCGGCGCCCGAGGGCGTCGCGGTCGGCCGTGAAGCGCCCGACCCACTCGTGCAGGTCGTCGGGAGCGGCGACGCCTCCCTGGATGGAGACGAGGAGGGGGAGAAGGGTCGCGGCGATCATGTTGCCATCGAAGGCGAGGAGGAATGAAGCGTGGGAAAACAGCGGCCGTCGGTCCTGACCGCAGGCGCGCACGATCTAGGGCATCGAACTCCGGGTCAGCCGATCGACGAGCTCCAACCTGAACCTCTCGAGATCCTCGGCTCTCGCATCGTCGAGACCGTCCGCACGAGCCATGGCACGAGTCTTCAGACCCGAGAGGAGCCAGGCCAGGGTCATGGCCGAGAAGCCGCTGTCCTTCCGGGGAGCGTCGGCCAGGGCGCGCTGCAAGTCCCCGCCGGTCCGCAGCAGCACCTCGACATCGACGAGATCGCGCACCTCTGCTCGACCCAGCAAGGCGCACAGCTTGTTGACGAGGATCTCGTGCCGGCTGTCGATGGGGAGCGTGCGTCCGCTCAGGGAACCCAGGTCTGGGTCGGTGAGGCCAGGGGCCGACTCGGAAACAAGATCGAGGATACAGGATTGCCCGGCTTCGCGGACCTCGAACCTGTGGAACGAGACGGCCCTTTGCACGGAATGGACGTCGAGCCCCGAAGCGACCAGTCGTTCTTCGATCCTCGAGGAGAGATCCTCGAGGCGACTCCTTCCGCGCCACAGGAGGTCCAGGTCGCGAGTCGCACGGTGCTGGGTGTGGAATCCGACCAGCGCCCCACCGCCGGTCAGCGTCCACGGAGGATCGAAGTCGGACAGGGCGAGCAGGATCCGTTCCTGGAGCGGGCTCAGCCTACCCTGCGACACGACCCTGTTCCCGCCACCGGCCGAGGAGCCACGTCCAGAACTCGCGCGTCCGGCCGAGGTAGCGCTCGAGGAGCGGCCAGTGAGCCTCGATGTCGCCGATCGTGACGAACTGGAAGACATCGTCGGGCTTGGCCTGGCGCATCAGCTTCCCGATCAAGTACGCGCGCACCTCAGGATCGGGGTCCCCCAGGAGTTCCTGGAAGCGGGCGAGGGTGAGATCGCAGTCCCAGAGGAAGTAAGGCCTGCCCTCGCGATCGAGCATCCGTTCTCGGGGGGTGAAGGCCAGCACGTCTGGAGGGTAACCGAGCGCCCTCGACTCATCCAGGACGGGCGCTCGAGTCCACGCCCCACAGCGCTCTCCCCCTGAGTGGCGGAGAGAGGAAGGAGGCGGTCATACTCTGGTTCCCGAGGTTCGTGTCCCTCCGTGAACAGGAAGCCCCTCTCCTTCAGGCGACGCGCGTTCTCCTGGAAGCCCTTCGGCCTGGGCGAGACGAAGCCGCGACACTTCCGCGAGATGCTGCGCATCGCCTGGGAGAACCGGGACGCGCTGCCCTTCGCCTGGAAGGTGCTCTCGCGCGGAGTGTGCGACGGCTGTGCGCTGGGGACGAGCGGGCTCTCCGACTGGACGATCGAGGGCACGCATCTGTGTCTCGTGCGCCTGAACCTGCTGCGGCTGAACACGATGGGGGCCTTCGATCCCGCCCTCGCGGCGGAGGTCGACCGCCTGCGGCGCAAGACCTCCAGGGAGCTGCGCGAGCTCGGTCGCATCGGCTGGCCGATGCGGCGTCGAAGGGGGGAGCGCGGCTTCGCGCGCGTCTCCTTCGACGAGGTGTGGGCCGAGGTCGGGCCGAAGTGGCGCGCCCTCGCGCCCGAGCGGAGCGCGATGTTCGTCACGAGCCGCGGCATCACGAACGAGGTCTACTACGTCGCCCAGAAGGTGATGCGCTACCTCGGGACGAACAACGTCGACAACTCCGCGCGCCTGTGCCACTCGCCCTCGACCGCGGGGCTGAAGTCGACGATCGGCGTCGCCGCCACGACCTGCTCCTACCGCGACTGGTACGAGGCGGACCTGATCGTGTTCTTCGGATCGAACCCTGCGAACGACCAGCCGGTCTCGATGAAGTACCTCGAGATCGCCAAACGCAAGGGGACGCGCGTCCTCCTGGTGAACGCCTATCGCGAGCCGGGGATGCTGCGCTACTGGGTGCCCTCGACCCCTTCCTCGGCGCTCTTCGGGACGAAGATCGCCGAGCGCGCCTTCCTGGTGAAGGTCGGAGGCGATCTGGCCTTCCTGAACGCGGCCGCCAAGGTGCTGCTCGAGCGCGGCCTCGAGAAGCGGGAGTTCATCGAAGCCGCGACGAGCGGCTTCGATGCCTACCGACGCGGGCTGGAGCGGCAGCCCATGGAGGACCTCCTGCGCGACGCCGGCACGACGCGCGCGGAGGTGGAGGCCTTCGCCGAGGAGATCGGCCGGGCCGAGCGCGGCATCTTCGTCTGGTCGATGGGGATCACGCATCACCGGAACGGCGGCGACACCGTGCGCGCGATCGTGAACCTGGGCCTCCTGCGCGAGTTCGTCGGGCGTCCGGGCACCGGGCTGATGCCGATCCGCGGCCACTCGGGCGTCCAGGGCGGGGCCGAGATGGGGGCCTACTCGACCGCCTTTCCCGGGGGGGTTCCGATCAGCGCGGAGAGCGCCGCGCACCTCTCCGCGCTGTGGGGCTTCCCCGTGCCGGCCGAGCGCGGCCTGACGACGGTCGAGTACCTGGAGGCCGCCAAGCGCGGGGAGCTCGATGGGCTCTACGCGATCGGCGGGAACTTCCTCGAGACCCTGCCGCAACCCCACGAGATCGCGCAGGGCCTGGCGCGGATCCCGCTGCGCATCCACACCGACCTCGTGCTCACCTCGCAGATGCTCGTCGATCCGGCCGACACGGTGTTCGTGCTGCCGGCGCGAACGCGCTACGAGCAGGAGGGCGGCGGCACCGAGACCTCGACCGAGCGGCGCGTGATCTTCTCGCCCGAGATCCCCGGCCACGAGATCGGCGAGGCGCGTTCCGAATGGCGCATGCTGCTCGAGTTCGCGCGCGCGGTGAAGCCGGAGGAGGCCGCGCGGATCGCCTTCGCGGACGCGCGGGCGATCCGCGCGGAGATTGAGCGCGTGGTGCCCTTCTACCGGGGCATCGCCGCCCTCGCTCGGCAGGGCGACCAGTTCCAGTGGGGCGGACCGATGCTGTGCGCGGGACGGCGCTTCCCCACCGCCGACGGCAAGGCCCGTTTCCAGCCCGTCGCGCCGCCCGAACGGCGCGCTGGGTTGCTCCCCGGCGGCGCGGCGGGTCGCGGGAACGTCTTCGTCCTCGCCACCCGGCGCGGGAAGCAGTTCAACTCGATGGTGCAGGTCGAGCGCGACTCGCTCACCGGCGCCGAGCGCGACCACGTGTTCATCGCCCCTCTTGACGCGAAGCGCCTCGGGCTCCGGACGAACGAGAAGGTCCTGGTGAAGAGCGCCGTGGGCGAGCTCCGCGGTCGCGCCTTCGTCGCCGACGTCGCGCCCGGCACCCTGCAGGCGCACTGGCCCGAGGCGAACGCGCTCGTCCCCTCCGGTGTCTTCGATCCCGACGGCGGCGTGCCCGACTACAACGCCGAGGTCGAGCTCCTGCGCCGGCCTTAGAGGAGCGTGCGAAATGGACTTGCGCCTCGGGCTCATCCTCTTCCTGGGAGGTCTCTGGGTCTACCTCCTCGACGTCATCCGGGACCTCACGTTGAACGAACCGACGCACGCGGCCCTGTTCTTCCTGGGCTTCGTGCACTTCGTCGTGCTGGCCTACCTCGGTTTGTCTCTCGCGTCCCTCTACTCCGCCGGGCTGGCCGACCTGGGCGGCGTGAGGCAGCCGATCCGCTGGGCTGCGCCGATCGATCGCATCCTGTTCGGCACGTGGCCGGTCGTGCTCGTTGCCCTGGTGTTGTCCTTCGCCGTGACCAAGCTCGGCTTTCCCGACGCCTGGCGCGCCTTCGTCCTGGTCTTCTTCGTCGTCGGGCTCGCCTACACGCTCCTGTACCACGCCGTCTTCCGCACGACCCCGCTCGGCAAGGTCTTCGTCGCTTGGTCACCGATGCTCGGTCTCTTCGCGGGGCTCGCCATCGGCTACTTCGTCTATCTTCCGATCGTCGCGGCCTTCCTGGCCGACGTCGAAGTCACGACGGACAAGGAGTTCTACACGGCGCAGGACACCATCGTCGTCTCGGCGAAGCCCGGCGGCTACGTGCTCCGGCCGACGATCACGCGCGTTTCCTGCGGGCTCTTCGCGCGCTCGGATCCCCCGGAGAGCACGCTCTCGATCCCTCCGGACGAGCACTTCGGGGAGTCGTTCATCGAGGTGGACTTCCGCCCGCAGGCGATCCCGTTGAAGCTGCGGGAGTTCCACTACCTGAGGATCCTGCCGCGGGGCGAATCGGGGGGGTCGGAGCGCCCCTGACGAGCCAGAACACCGGCAACGTCGCTCCTTGCTACGTGAAGGACTAGGCCTCTGGGTTCCACGCCGCGTCGTGCGGCGTCCCGGTGCTGTGCCCGAGCTACGACGAGCGGCTCCGGCCGCGGCCGGGACTTCTTCGACGAGGAGCAGCTCCGGCATCTCGAGAGTCGGGTCGCCTCGTATTCGACGCTGGCGCGCGCCGGGCTAGGTCTCGCGCGCGAGCAGGCACACCGCCTGCACCGCGACTCCCGCGCCGCCGGCGAGCGCTCCCAGACCCTCGAGCGACTTGCCCTTGACGTTCACGGCGTCCGTGGAGACGCCCAGCAGTTCCGCGATGGACGCGCGCATCGCCGGGCGGTGGGGTGCGATGCGCGGACCCTCGGTGGCGATCACGACGTCGGCATTCACCACGCGGAACCCGCGTGCCCGGACGCGCAGGACGACGTCCGCGAGGATCGCACGGCTCGAGGCGCCGGCCCACTTCGCATCGGAATCGGGGAAGAGCGTGCCGAGGTCGTCGAGTCCCGCGGCTCCCAGGAGCGCGTCGGCGAGCGCGTGCAGGACCGCGTCGCCGTCGGAGTGCCCGAGCGGGCCGCTCCCGTGCGGCAGCTCGATGCCGCCGAGCACGCAGGGGCGTCCCTGGACGAGGCGATGGACGTCGAAGCCCGTTCCGATGCGCACGCCCAGCGAGTCTCCCTCCGTTCGTCGGCGCACCATCGAGCGCGCGAGCTCCAGGTCCTCGGGGTCGGTGATCTTCAGGTTCGCGCGCTCGCCCGGGACGAGCGTCACGGGGCCGACGTAGCGTTCCCAGAGCGCCGCGTCGTCGGTCGCGTCCAGGTCCTCGCGCGCCGCGCGCTCGAGGCACTCGAGGAAGCGCGCGCGTTCGAAGACCTGCGGCGTCTGGGCCGCGAAGAGCGGCGAGCGATCGACCGTCCGCTCCGCGCGCGCGCCGTCGCTCGAGTGCTGCAGGGTGTCGCGCACGGGGAGCGCGAGCAGGGCCGCCCCGTCGCGCGCGGCGGCCTCGATCACGCGCTCGACGGCGCGCGTCGAGACGAGCGGCCGGGCCGCGTCGTGGACGCACACGAGCGGGGCGGGCTCGCGCGCTCCGTGACTCGCGCCGATGCGCACCGAGTCGATGCGTCGCACGCCGCCGGGGAGCACCGCGCGGACCTTGGCGAATCCGGGACGGTCCCGGAGCAGGCCCCGCGCGCGCTCGAGGTCGTCCCGGTGCGCGACGACCACGACCTCGGCCACCGCGGGGGCCTCGCAGAGGGCGGCACAGGCGCGTTCGAGGACGGTCGCACCGGAGAGGTCGAGGAACGGTTTGCGGACCCCGCTCGCGTTCCCCATGCGTTGCGCGTTCCCGGCCGCGACGACCACCGCGAGCGCGCGGGGAGCCGCAGGGACTTGCGTGGGGATGGGCGGGGACATCGGCCTGGAGGGTACGAAAGCGAGCGCCGTTTCCTTACTCTCGCCGCCGTGATTCCCGAGGACCTGGTTCCGCCCAATTGCCCCTGGCCCATCGTGCTCGGGATCGATCCGGGGACGCGCGTGATCGGCTACGGGGCGATCCTCGTCGCGCGCGAGACGCCGCGCCTCCTCGCCTGCGGCGTGTTGCGAGCCCCGCGGGACGGCTCGGTCGCGACGCGGCTCGCCCGACTCCAGGACGAGCTCGACCTGCTCCTCCGTCGCCTGCGCCCGACGTCCCTCGCCCTGGAAGGCGCCTTCAGCGCCCGGAACGTCCGGAGCGCGCTGCGCATCGGCGAGGCGCGCGGGGTCGTGCTCGCTTCCGCCGCGCGGGTCGGGATCGAGGTGGCGGAGATCCCGCCGGCGGTGGCGAAGAAGGCCGTCCTCGGACACGGCAACGGGACGAAGGAGCAGGTCGCGCGCCTGGTGTCGACGATCCTCTCCTGCGCGGAGCTCGCGGTTCCTCCGGACGCCACGGATGCCCTCGCACTCGCTCTCGCCCATGCGAACCGGCTGCGCTTTCGCGCGCGGCTCACGGGCACGGTAGGCCTTGCCGAGATCCCGTCCCGCGCGTCCAATGAACGCGCACCTCGATGAGCACCCGTGGAGAAGCCTCCGGCTCCTCGCCCGAGGAGAAAGGGAGCCGTACCGAATCGCGCAAGGCGGAGTCGCGCCCGCGGAAGAGCGACCCTCCCTCGCCGGTGAGCGAGGGGCAGGCCGAGCGGTCGAAGATCCTGGCCGCCCTGGAGGCCGGATTGATCGAGGCCTGGAGCGGGCTCGAGGTGCTCGACCGCGAGCTCGTGTTCGACGACGACCGGCGCGCAGATCTCGCCGCGGTGGAGGCGACCGGCCGAGCGGTCCTCGTCCTGATCGCGGGCGAGGACTCGGCGGAGACGGTGCTCGCCGCGCTCGACCTGCTCGACTTCGCGCGCTCGAACGTCGAGATCGTGGCCCGGCATCTCGGCGAGCCGGCCGACGCGTTCCTCGAACCCAGGGTGGCCGTCGTCGACCCGCGCAACGATCCGCGGCTCCTCGAGCGGCTGGGGAGACTCTCCAAGAGCGGGATCGAGGTGATCGGAGTGCGCACCGTCCGGAGCGCGTCAGGGGAACGTTCCTACCTCGTGGCCTCGCGCCTCCTCCTGGAGGAGCCGGCCTCCGCCGAGATCCTCCTCGCCGGGCTCCCGCTCCCGCTCTCCGATCTCGCGCGGCCGCTCTTCGATCGGATGGCGCGCGTCGATCCCGAGTGCCGGGCGCTCGCGGATCGCGGGGCCGTCGTCTGGAGGGCGCGCGGAGCCGTGCTCGCCCGTCTCGAGCGGCGCGACGACCGCCTGGAGGCGAGCTTCGAGTCGGGGGTCCGGTTCTCGCTGGCGGGAGCGGAGGACGTCGAGCGGGTCGTCGAGACGGCGCTCGAGCGGGTGGCGCGGGGGATCGAGCCGGGGAGGGGCGCGACCGCGCCGCGCCAGCTCTCCGGGATCCCCGAGAGCGAACCGCTGCTCACCCCCGAGGAAATCCAGGCCTTTCGCGACTGAGGTGGATTCCCCCTTCCGGAAGGAACTTGGAAAGCCCGCCGCGAAGAGGCAGGCTAGCGGGCGACTCGACTGGCTCCCCCGGTGATGCGACGAGGGACCGCGCGCGCGAACCGTTGCGCTCGTGGTTCCCCGAGCGCCTTCGGATGAACTGGAACGAGACCCAACAGAAGCTGCTGCGGTTGGCGGTACTCCGCAACGGGCACCCGGTCGAAGCGGGCGCTCCGGCGGCGTCGGAAGGGAACGCGACGCCGGTTCATCACGGCCCCGGGGCGCGGGCCAGTTCCTTGTGCATCGCGAGCGGCAAGGGAGGCACCGGGAAGTCCGTGGTCAGCGCGTCCCTCGGCGCGCTCTTCTCCGAGCTCGGGCGGACCCTGATCGTCGACGCCGATCTCGGCGTCGGCAACGCGCACATCCTCCAGGACGTGTCGCCCAAGGCGAGTCTCGTCGACGTGGTCGAGGGCAAGCACACCGTGCGCGGCGTGCTCGTCCCCTGCGCGGACGGCCTCGATCTCGTCGCCGCGGGTTCCGGCGTGCCGCGCATGGCCGAACTCACCGGGTACGAGCTCGTCCTCATCGCGTCGGGGATCCAGGAGATCGAGGGCGAGTATCGCTATCTGCTGGTCGATTCGGCCGCGGGCGTCTCACGACAGACCCTGGCCTTCGCGCAGGCCTGCGACCTCGTGTGTATCGTCACGACCGGAGACCTGACCGCGATGACCGACGCCTACGCGATGCTCAAGCTCCTCAGCCGCTGCGCGGATTCAAAGGCGTCCTTCCTGGTCGTCAACCGGTCCCGCAGCGAGGCCGAAGCGGAGGACGTCTACCAGCGCATCGCCCGGGTGAGCGCGCGCTTCCTCGGCTCCGTTCCGGTCCTCGGGGGCTGGCTCCCCGAGGATCCTTCCGTCCCGTCGTGCGTGAATCGCCGGGGGTCGGTCCACCATCTCGAGCCCGGCTCCCCCTTCGCTTGCGCCTTGGCGGAAGTCGGGGCCGTCCTGCTCCTCGAGCTCGCGCGACGTCGCCCGGCCGGGATGGGGCGGAGGCTCTCCGGCAGCGCCGAGCTCGCCGCTCGACTCGCGTAGGAGCGCGCGGGCTGGCCCGAAGGACGGCAACCGCAGCGGCCGCGAAGGCGTCCTCTCACCCTCGTGCAGGAGACGGAACGTGTGCATGGGCCCCCCCTGTGGGTTGGAGTCCTGGTCGCCGGCCTATGCGTCTCCTCGTTGCGCCGCGCGCTCCCCGGCCGTCCTCCGCGGGAGATCCTGGAGGCGGCGTTCCGAGCCGCGAACGCAGGGGATCCTGCGGACATGTGCGCGCGAGAGCTGCGACGCCTGCCGGGGATCGGCGAGAAGCGTGCGGCCGCTTGGGTCCGTCTGCGGCGGGCTCGCGAGGCCTTCGAGCTTCCCTTCGACTGGACTCAAACCGAGGGCATCGGCCCGCGGATCGAGGCGCGCATCCGCGAATGGCTGGCCCGGATCGCGGGGGAGGCGGGAGCTCGATCAGGGGAGGAGTGCCTGGAGGAGGGCGAGGCAGCCGGCGCGGTTCTCGAGGTTCTGGAGGCCGGAGGACTCGAAGACCTGCAGGGCTCCGGGGATGTTCGGGGCCCCGGTGTAGGTCAGGAGAGCGGGAACCATGTTCGCGCCGGTGAGGGTGCCGTAGTGGAGAGCCAGCGGGACGTGGAAGGGATCGTCGGGAACGGTGCTCGTCAGTCCGGCGGGGATCTGTAGGCGGCTCGCGTAGCGCGCGCCCACGATCGGACCCGCCGGGTAGATGTCGAGGACCCCGGTCGTGCCGGGCTTCCAGGCGAAGTTCCAGATCCCCTCGGCGCAGGTCCGGATCAGGTCGGAGCTGTCGATGCCGACCGATTCCTGGATGCCGAGGAGCGCGTGCATGAAGTAGATCTGCTCGTCGGAGCGATGCACCCAGTAGAAGGCGTTCTTGCCGTCGCCATAGGGCGGCGACGTCGCCATCTTGCCCGTGTTCAGGGCCGAGAAGAGCTGGTTCGGCATCTGGCCGACCTCGAGCACTTTCCGGAACGTGTCGAACCAGGCGAGGTTTCTCGCGCGCCAGGTCGGATCGCCGAGCGTCCAGGCTGCCGCCATGACGTTCGCGACCCAGGCTTCGCCTCGCCCGTAGGGCACCCCGAGCCCGGGGTTCGCCGGGACCTGGATGCGTCCCCCCGGACCTTCGTAGAAGCACATCCGCCCGAGCTCGGCGTCCATCTTCAGGTGGAGCTTCGCCAGCGGGTCGTTGTCGAGCCAGACGAGCGCCATGTTCGCCTTCGTGCGGCGGACGTAGTGCTGGTAGTCGATCGGCTCGAAGATCCGCGGGTCGTAGGAGGAGCTCCCGACGCCGGGTCCGGTCTTGCTGAAGTCGAAGGGGGAGTCCTTGGGAGGGTTGCCGAGGAAGTCGTTGTCGAAGAGATCCCAGGGCTGGCTCCCGTCGAGGGCCAGGTAGAGGTCCTGGCTCAGGGGTTCCCCGTTCGCCTCGTAGATGCAGCCCATGTGGCGCGCGCCGTAGCGCAGCTGCTCGACGTAGAGCGAGAGCAGCCCGTCGGGCTGGCCGGATACGGCGAGCGGCACGGCCGGAATCGGCTCGATCTCCGTCCCGCTCGTCATCCCTCCGTAGTAGACGCCCTGGGCCGGCCACAGGAACGAGACCGGGGGATTGCCCGGCACGGTCGGCAGGTCGTTCTCCAGCCGGCAGAAATCGTCGATCTTCTTGGGGGTGAGGTCGATCGTCGTGTGCGCCAGGGAGGGCAGCGGGATCGACTGCGGCAGATAACCTCCCTGCGACCAGTCGCCCACGGCCCAGCCGCGGAGCGAGAGGTCGGGCGTCGCTCCGATCGGGTGGACCACCACGCGGAAGGAGCGCTCCCAGCGTTGCGGGAGGACGTGTCGGTCCGGCTGGACGATCAGGGGACAGGCCGAGGCGGGATCCGGCAGGAGGGGCGTCCACTCCATGCTGCTCTTGGTGTCGAGCACGACCCGGTCGAAGTACACGTCGGGCGAAGCGGGGAGTCCGCCGTTGTGCCAGTTCAGGACGAGCTCGATCTCTCGGCTGTTGGCGCGCACGGTCATCCAGGCCTGGACGTTGCCGGTGGAGCCCTGGAACGCCCGCTCGACCGTCAAGGTCGTGGGCCCGAGCCGGACGAACTTCGACGGAAGCGCTGGGCCCGTGAGGACGATGGGACGACTCCTGCCGGCGGGGTCGATCACGCGGAAGACGAGCGAACTCGTCGTGAAGAGGGCGTTCACCGTCGGCAGGTCGAACCCCGAGAAATCGAAGGGACTCGTTCCCTCGTAGACGTCGAAGCTCTGCTGGCCGCTCCAGCCGGCCGTGTTGACGACGTTCGCGAGGAGCTCGATCACCATGAAATCCTTGGCGACGAGCACGAGCTCCCACTGGGTCGAAAGGGCCTCTCCCGCCGGATCGACGATCACGTAGGGACACTGCGCGCGCTGGAAGGCGCCGCGCGCAACGGGCATCGTTCCATGGACGACGAACCCCTTGCCCGAGGGCACGAAGGACCGGAGCGCTCCGATCCGTTTGCCGGTGATCGTGGGGCCCTGGGCCGAGGTCCGGGACGCGAGGAGGAGCGTCAGGAACAGGAACACCCATCCCCGGGAGCGAAACCAGCGCATCATGTTGATGACTCCTGTTGCGATGCGAGAGTTGCGGAGGCTAGGTTCCTCGTGTTCGCGAGTCGCGGGTTCGTCCGGAAAAAAGGAGAAGTCGCCTGCTTTCTGAGAAGACGTTCACGAAAGGGTCCCGGAGATCCCGGGTCCTGCTGGCCGCCGTAACGGCGGCTCTGCTCGCTCCCGCCTGCGAGGGGAGGCCCGAACGGGATGGGAGCACGCCGCCCGAGACGCCGGCGACCTCGCCGGGGGTTCGCTCGCTCGAGTTCTCGATCGACGGAAAGCGTGTGAACGGGGCGGAGAACGACAGAGCCTCCTCGAAGGGGGTCCTCTTGCTCCACGGGGCTCGGTTCCAGGCGAAGACCTGGGTCGACCTCGGGACCCTCGAGGTGCTGCGCGAGAAGGGAATCCGCGCCGTGGCGCTCGACCTGCCCGGATACGGCGGATCCGAGCCGAGCGAGCTCGCCCCCGAGGCCTTCCTGGCGGCCTGTCTGGAAACGCTCCATCTCGACAGGGTGGTCCTCGTCGCCCCCTCGATGAGCGGCTGCTTCGCCTTCCCGTTCGTGACCCTCGCCCAGGCCAAGCTCGCCGGCGCGGTCTGGATTGCCCCGGCGTGCCTGGATGCGTGCCCGAGCGGATCAGAGCTTCCCTCCCTGATCGTCTGGGGCGAGGGGGACGAGGTCGTGCCGGTCGAGGCGGCCCGCGAACTGGCGCAGAAGCTGCCGCGGAGCGAGATCCAGATCTTCGCGGGCCGCGGTCACCCCTGCTATCTGGAGGACCCGGAACGATTCCATTCCCTGCTCGAGGGCTTCGTGGGACGGATCTTGTGAGGCGGTGGGGGGGGCCGGCACTCGACCGCTACACTCCCTCTCCGTGGACGGTGCCCTCCTTGCCTCGCTCGATCCGTTCCTGCGGCGCGCGCTGGAGGAGGACGTCGGGGCGGGCGACGTGACGACGGACACCGTGATCCCCACCTCGACCCGGGCCGTCGGCCGCCTGATCGCCAAGGAAGAGGGCGTGATCGCCGGACTCGCGCTCTTCGCGCGCGTCTTCGAGCTCCTCGATCCGCTGGTCGGCGCCCGGCGTTCCCTGGCCGACGGGGAGCGGGTGACGCCCGGTTCGGTCGTGATCGAGCTCGAGGGACCGGCGCGGGCGCTGCTCGTCGGCGAACGCACGGCGCTCAACCTGGTGCAGAGGCTCTCCGGGATCGCCTCGCGCACCCGCGCCTACGTGGACCGGGTCCAGGGTCGCGCGCGCATCCTCGACACTCGCAAGACCACGCCGACCCTGAGACGCCTCGAGAAATACGCCGTCCGTTGCGGGGGGGGAGAGAACCATCGCCTGGGGCTCTTCGACGAGGCCATGCTCAAGAACAACCACGTCGACATTGCCGGCCGGAGCCTCTTCGAGCTCGTGCGGGACCTGCGCACCCGTCACGGCGAGGGGCTCTGCATCAGCGCCGAGGCGCGCAACGAGCGCGAGGCCCTGGAGGCCGTTCGCGGGGGAGCCGACGTGGTGTTGCTCGACAACCTCCCCTCCGCCGAGCTCGCGCGCCTCGTCCCGCGCGTGCGCGCCGCAGCGGAGGGCCGTGCCCGCCACCTGGAGATCGAGGCATCCGGGGGCGTGACCCTGGAGAACGTCGAAGCGGTGGCGCGGAGCGGGGTCGATCGGATCTCGGTCGGCGCGCTGACCCATTCCGCTCCGGCCCTCGACCTCGCCCTGCGTCTGGAGCTCCGCGCTTGAGCACGAACGGCGGATCGCGGCACGAGCTCTCGCTCGATCTCCCGGCCGCCCATCGAGGCGTGCGGGTGGCGCGCAACGTCCTGCGGCACTTCGCCCGACTCGTCGGCGAGCCCGATCAGGACGTCGAGACCTTGATGCTCGTCGTCTCGGAGCTGCTCGCCAACGCCATCGACCACGGCGGCGGAGGCGCGGCGATGACCGAGGACGATCTCGCCTCCGGCGCCCGCATGCGGCTCACAGTCGTGATCGATCCCGAAGGCTGGACTCTCTCCGTCACCGATCAGGGCAACGGCGATCCGGAAGAGGTGCGGGGCCTCTTCGAGCAGGCCACGAACGAGGACCTCGACCACGACCGGGGCCGCGGGCTCTTCCTCCTGCGCGAGCTCGTGGACGAGATCTCCGTCGAGCGCAGCCGGGACGGGCGCGGGCTGACGATCCTGGCGAAGAAGCGGCGCGGTGGGGGGGAATAGGGCGCTCGCACCCCTTTGGCTGACGGGCCTGCGCGGGACCGGGCGAGCCCTCCTGCGTCTCCCGCGGCCCCTTCGGGCCGCGGCCTCTCTGGCATGGATGGGCGCGATCTACGGGCTCTCCTCGCGCCACTTTCCCGCCCCGGAGGGGCCCGCGGGTCTGTGGCTGGTCGTCGCCAATCTCGCCCACGCGCCGCTCTTCGGGATCCTCTCCGTGGGGTTCGCCGCCTGGTTCCTGGCGCTTCCGGGCCCGGAGGGCTGGCCGCGCATCGGGCCGCGGAAGGCGTTCGCGATCCTCTTCTCCACGCTGCTCTACGCGGCCTTCGACGAAGGACACCAGGCCTTCGTACCCGGACGCTTCCCCTCGGTCTTCGATTTCCTGACCGACGCGGCCGGGGCGTTCTCCGCGTTCGGGATCGTCGTCTACCTCGGGCGCGAGCGAGCGACCGAGCGCGGGCTTCGCCTGCGTCTCCTCGCCGGCGGCCTCCTGTGCCTGGCGAGCGCGGTGCTCTCCTCCTTCGTTGGAGGGAAGTAGCCCGGGGGCTATTCTCTCGGTCATCGAAGGTCTCGCGTGAGCGACCCCCGGAACTACGAGAGCCCGCTCTCCTCGCGCTACGCCAGCCGAGCCATGCGCGAGAACTTCTCCGCGCACCGGAAGTTCACCACCTGGCGGAAGCTCTGGATCGCGCTGGCGGAGAGCGAGAAGGAGCTCGGCCTCCCCATCACCGACGAGCAGGTCGCCGAGCTCCGGGCGCACGCGGAAGACGTCGATCACGAGCTCGCCGCGCGCTACGAGCGCGAGCTGCGCCACGACGTGATGGCCCACATCCACGCCTGGGGCGAGCGCTGCACGAAGGCGCGCGGGATCATCCACCTGGGCGCGACCTCGTGCTACGTGACCTGCAACGCCGAGCTCATCGCCATGCGCGAGGGCCTGCGCCTCCTGCGCGCGGAACTGGTCAACGTCGCGCGTCGCCTGCGCGGGTTCGCCCTGGAATGGCGCTCGCTCCCGACCCTGGGGCTGACGCACTACCAGCCGGCGCAGGCGACCACGGTCGGCAAGCGCGCCTGCCTGTGGCTCCAGGACGTGCTCTTCAACCTGGAGGATCTCGACCATGCCGGGCGCCAGATCCGCTTCCGGGGCGTCAAGGGCACCACCGGGACGCAGGCCTCGTTCCTCGAGCTGTTCGAGGGCGACCACGAGAAGGTGCGCGAGCTCGATCGGCGCGTGACGAAGAAGATGGGCTTCGAACGCGCCTTCGCGGTCACCGGCCAGACCTATCCGCGCCAGCTCGATTTCCGCGTGTGCCAGACGCTCTCCGCCGTCGCGCAGTCGGCCTCGAAGTTCGCGGCGGACGTGAGGCTCTCGGCCGGACGGCGCGAGCTCGAGGAGCCCTTCGAGGAGAAGCAGGTGGGTTCCTCGGCCATGCCCTGGAAGCGCAATCCCATGCGCTGCGAGCGCATGACGTCGCTTGCGCGCTACGTGATCTCGAGTCTCGACAACCTGGCGCACACCGCCGCCAACCAGTGGTTCGAGCGCACGCTCGACGACTCCGCCAACCGGCGCCTCGCGATCGCCGAGATGTTCCTCGCCACGGACGCGGTCCTGCAGCTCTACCTGGACGTCGCCGGGGGGCTCGTCGTCCATCCGGCGGTCGTCCGCCGCAACCTGATGGACGAGCTCCCGTTCCTCGCCTCGGAGCTCCTGATGATGGAGGCCGTGCGCGCCGGGGCCGACCGCCAGGAGGCCCACGAACGCCTGCGCGTGCTCTCGCGCCAAGCTTCCGAGGCGATCCACCGCGGCGAGGGGAACCCTCTGCGATCCCTGATCGGATCCGATCCGCTCTTCCGGCCCCTCGCGGGCCGCCTGGAGACGCTCTTCGCCCCCGAGGGCTTCGTGGGTAGGGCTCCCGAGCAGGTGACGGAGTTCGTCCGGGAAGAGGTCGACCCCGTCCTCGCCCGCCACGCGGGGATCCCCGAGCTCGCCGGAGACGTCCGGGTCTAGGCGGGATCGGCCCTGGCAGCCCCGGGAAAGCGGTCTCCTGGAAGAGTTTCCGTCCCAGGGGCCTAAACGCTTGAATCGAAGAAAGTTCGGTCATTACGATTTCGCGTTGCCAGGGGATCAATCGAGCCTCGTCAGGCCAGCGTGGTAGGTTTCCCTCGGCAACCCAGGCCGTGCGTGCTCGCTGCACGGTCCTCCATCCCTCGAATCGCTTCGCTGGGAACGAGTTCCGTTTCGATGAGAGAACGGACGTGACCGCGCCGGGCATCCCCAACCAGTACAGCCTCTCGACGACGTGCTTCGGCACCCGTCTCGCGAACATCCAGGACCAGATTTTCGCCGCCGTCGGCATGGGGTTCCGGCGCCTGGAGCTCGGGATCAGCGAGTTGCCCCCCTCCATGGAGGGTCTCGAGGAGTCGCGCCGCGAGACGGGGATGACGATCCGCTCCCTCGTCGCCGGCTGCCGCGATCCCAAGAACGGCCACATGGCCGTCGAGCGCCTAGGGAGCCTCGTCCCCGAGGAGTCGGAGCGCGCCATGAACTCGCTGCGGCGGCACATCCGCCTGGCGGGCAGCTGGGGCTGCGGCACGGTGGTCGTGCGCGGCAGCAAGGTGGAGGATCCCAAGTTCCTGCGCCGCGCCGAGGCACTCGAGGCGCGCTGGCACCGCGACGGCCTCGACTCCGATCTGCGCGCCGAGATCGCCTGCTTCGTGCGCAAGGTGCAAAAAGGCTCGCAGCGGCAGATCGAGCACTTCTGTCGCTCGCTCTTCCAGCTGGCGCGCGAGTTCCCGAACGCCCGGTTCGCCGTGGAACCGGGGCGCGAGATCGACGATCTCCTGGGCTTCGAGGCCATGGGATGGGTCCTCGACGACCTCGAATCGGTCGGGATCCGCTACTGGCACGACGTGGGGCGGATCCACATCACCGAGCAGCTCGGGCTCCCACCCCAGGGCGCCTGGCTCGACACCTACGGCGGTCGGATGGCGGGGATCCATCTCCAGGACGCCGCGGACGAGCAGGCGGAAATGCCGATCGGCCTGGGGGAGGTCGATTTCCAGCTGCTGCGCTACTACGTGCCGAAGGACGCGGAGAAAGTGCTCGAGATCAGCCCCGAGCACGGCCGCGCCGAGATCCTGGCCTCGGTCCAGTACCTCGTCGACCACGGGTTCTGACCGACCGGGCTGGCGCTAGGATGCCCGCGGGCCCCGGCATGACCCCAAGCAGGGGAAGGCTCGCTTGAAGGAACCGCCGACACCTGCCGTGCTCGTGGTCGCCGGCCACGATTCGAGCGCTCGCGCGGGCATCGACGCCGACGGGCGAGCCTTCGCGCGCTTCGGAATCGAGGGCGCGTTCGTGGTGACGGCCTGGACGATCCAGGACGAGGGCGGGGTGAAGGAGCTCGGCGCGGTTCCTCCCGAGCGCTGGCGCGCCGAGGCGCGCGCGGCGTTCACGGACCGCGTGCGCGCCGTCAAGTTCGGGCTGCTCCCGGGTGCCGAGTACGTCCACGCCGCGGCGGAGCTGATCGAGGAGCTCCGCGCGCGCGCTCCCGCGCTGCCGGTGGTGGTCGATCCGGTGATCGCCGCCTCGAGCGGCTCGGTCTTCCTCGATGCACAGGCGCGAGCGGTGCTCGTCGAGCGACTCGTCCCGTGCGGCGTCGTGCTCACGCCCAACGTCGTCGAGGCGGCGATGCTCTCCGGTCTCGCCGCGGAAGACTTGCGCGAGCATCCCGAGGCGCGCGTGCGGGCTGCCGAGCTCCTCCTCGAGCGCGGCGCGCAGGCGGTGTTCCTGAAGGGCGGACACGCCGCCGAGGATCCGGTGCGGGATCTCCTTCTCGAGCGCGGGAAGCCTCCGCGCTGGCACGCCCACCCGCGCACGCGGCGAGCGGGAATCGGAGGCAGCGGCTGCCGCTACGCCTCGACGATCGCGGCGCGGCTCGCGCTCGGCGGCTCGCTCGCGGAGGCCCTGGACGAGGCGGGGAACTGGCTCGCGGAGACGTTCGCCCACTCAGGCGAGGGGTGAAGAGCCCGGTCGCGGGGCTCCCGCTTGCGATCGCGCCCTCGCTTGCTAACCTTTCCCGCCCGAACGCGCGGCTGTAGCTCAGGGGTAGAGCGCAACCTTGCCAAGGTTGATGTCGAGGGTTCAAATCCCTTCAGCCGCTCCACGCGCGCGTCGCGCTCGGCTCCTCGCGGACCTACGACGCGCGACGCAAGGGCCCGCGACCGGAGGGAGCGTCCTCGGATGTCCTTCGGCTCGCGAGGTCTCCGCTCTCCCCGCGCAGGGCCCGCTCGAGGAGTCCCGCGGCGACGGTGAGGAGCAGCGCCGGTGCCAGGAACTCGAGGAACTCCTCCACGGGAAGGGAGTAGCCCGCCAGGGAGTGGCCGGCGAACCCGATGCCCGATTGTTGGAGCTTCTTGTGGACGAGCTCGAGGAACAGCGAGGACCCCAGGGCGGCGAAGGCGATCAAGATGCGTCGTCGGAGGAAGGTTTCGCCCGCGACGGTCCGCCACAGCCAGCGGAACGCCAGGATGCCGGCCAGGGCGAACAAGGGGCCCAGGACGACGACCCAGGGATGGGCGTGCTCGCTGCCCATCCTCCGTTTGGCAAAGCCCCCGATCAGCTCGTGGAGCATGCCCTGGTCGTCGAGCGAAAGGAACAGGAAGAGGGCGGCGACTCCATACCAGCCCCTTCTCCCCTCGAGTCTGCCGAGGGCGAGGCACGCGGCGCCGAAGCAGAACGTGAGGCCGATCGTGACCCAGGTCATCACGCTCCTCTCCGTGTTGACGAGGAGCAGGGGATTCCAGGGAGCGGGGACCGTTTGTTTGCCGCCCCAGAGGAGGACCAGGAGACCGTGGACGACGACGAGGAGCAGTCCGAGGCCGAGGAGCGGGCGCAGGGCTCGATCCGCGAGCGTGCGCGAGTCGTTGCGAGCTTGCATCGGGGAGAAGGCGATGGAGGCTAGGGGGAAAGGGTTCCGACCCTATCGGTCCTTCACCCCGGCCTGGTTGAACCCCGGTGCCTCGCGTACGTTGTCGTGGAGCCTCCGCCCGAGGTTCGACACGCCCACCCCGCATGCTCCACCGAAGGCCGAGACCTTTGATCCGCCGCGCCAAGACCCGCGGCTCGGGTCGTTTCTGGCCTTCTCTCCTCGTCTCGGGCGTCTTTCACGTCGCCCTCGTGACGGCCTTTTCCGCCGGAGGCCTGTGGGCCGTCCGAGCGGGCCGAGGGGCGCGGGATCGCGGTGCCGCGATCGGAATCGAGCCGCCGGTCGTCGAGGAGGTCCGCGAAGGAGAAGCGCCTTCTCCGGAGCCGCTCGTGTGGGCCGAGACCGAGCTCGACGTCGATCCCCCCGACGTCGAGCTCGGGTGGCGCTTCCTCGATCTGCCCGTTGCATCCGCCGGCGCGCCGGATCCGGAGGCCGCGCCCCGCCGCGCGACCGAGGAGCCATCCACGGAGTTCTGGCACGGCTCGATCGGGCGCGCGAAGACCCGAGCGGTCCCCGTGGAAGAGCCAGAGGCGCCTTCGCCCCCCGACGCGACCCTTGCGAGCGCCCCCGAGCCCGAGCCGGTCCCCGCGAGCGGGCCGCGGCTCCTCGAATCGCCCGCGCCGCGCTACCCGCCGGCCTCGATCCGCGCCGGGGAGGAGGGCACCGTGCTCTGCCGCATCCACGTCGGGGAGGACGGCGGCGTCTCCGAGGTCGAGATCGTCGAGTCGAGCGGTCACTCGCGCCTCGACCAGGCCGCGCGCGAGGCCCTCTTGCGCTGGAGGTTCGCTCCGCGGATGGAGGGCGGCCGCGCGGTGAGCTCGACCGTGCTCCATCCGGTCGAGTTCGTCCTGACGGAGGGCTGATGCAAGCAGGCGTCCTCGCGTGCCTCGTCGCCATCTCCGCGATGCAAGAGACCTCCGCTCCAAAGGAGCCACGGTCGCAGGAGCCCCTCCTCGAGCCGACGATCGTGACGGCGACGCGCGTCGAGGCGAACCCCTTCGAGACACCCTTCGCCGACGAGGTGATCTCCGAGGAGCGGATCCGCGAGCGGAGCTACCGCACGATGCCCCAGATCCTGCGCGACGTGCCGGGGGTGATGATCCAGGAGACCTCGCCCGGCCAGGGCTCGCCCCACATCCGTGGCTTCACCGGGTTCCGGACCCTGTTCTTGATCGACGGGATCCGCCTGAACAACTCCGTGTTCCGCGAGGGGCCGAACCAGTACTGGAACACGGTCGATCCGCTCTCGATCGAGCGCCTGGAGATCGTCAAGGGGCCTACTTCCGTGCTCTACGGCTCCGATGCGATCGGTGGTGCGGTGAACGCGATCACGCGCTCGCCCCGCGCTCGCGATGACGGCCTTCCCTTCGCGGGCGAGCTCACCTACCGCGTCTCTAGCGCGGAGAACTCGCACGTCGGTCGCGGGGAAGCGAGCTACCGCAAGGAGCTCGCGGACGGGTCCCTCGGGATCCTGCTCGGCGGCGGGGGCAAGGCCTTCGGGGACGTGCGCGGGGGCGAGGACATCGGGCTCCAGCCGAACACCGGTTACGACGAATGGGACGGCGATCTCAAGCTCGAGCGCCGGGTCGGCGAGACGCGCATCGTGGGCGCCTACCAGCTCGTCGGGCAGGACAACGTCCCGCGCACGCACGCGACGATCTTCGCCAAGTCCTTCGAGGGCACGACGATCGGGAGCGACCTCAAGCGCGACCTCGACCAGGATCGCCGGCTCGCCTACCTCCAGGTGGAGAACGCGAATCTGGACGGCCCGATCGACCGCGCGAACTTCGGGGTCTCCTGGCACGCGCAGGGTGAGATCCAGGATCGCATCCGGTCCAATGGAAGCCGCTCGAAGCAGGGCTTCGAGGTCGGGACGCTCGGGATCTTCGCCACGCTGGGCGCGCCGAGCGACGCGGGCCGATTCACCTTCGGCTTCGACTACTATCGCGACGAGGTCGACTCGTTCCAGACCGGCCAGCCGATCCAGGGACCGGTGGCCGACGAGGCGACCTACGATCTCGCCGGGGTCTTCGTGCAGGACGAGATCCCGCTCGCCCCCCGCACCGACCTCGTGCTCGGGGTGCGCGGGAACTACGCCGCGGTCGACGCCGGGAGCGTCTTCGATCCGGTGACGGCGTCCCAGACGACCCTGGACGAGGACTGGGGCGCGTTCGTGGGGTCGGCGCGCGTGTTCTATCGCTGGATCGAGGACACGGTGCACCTCTTCGGCGGCGTCTCCCAGGGCTTCCGCGCGCCGAACCTCTCCGACCTCACGCGCCTCGACAGCGCACGCTCGAACGAGTTCGAGATCCCCGCGACCGATCTCGATCCCGAGCGCACGGTCAACTACGAGGTCGGCGTCAAGACGAGGAGCGAACGATGGGAAACCCAGTCGTCGGTCTTCTACACCGACATCCGGAACCAGATCGTGAAGGTGCCGACCGGGAACGTGCTTCCCACGGGCGAGATCGAGGTCAGCAAGGCGAACGCCGGCGAGGGCCGGGTCTTCGGCGTCGAGACCGGGGTTGCCTGCGAGCTCCGGCCGGGCTGGACGCTCTTCGGGAACGCGGCCTACCTCGAGGGCCGGATCGATAGCTTCCCGACCTCGCCCACCACGTCCGAGGAAGGGTACCTCGACCGCGTGATGCCGCTCATGGCGCAACTCGGTCTTGCCTGGCGCGAGGAAGAGGGGAAGCGCTGGGCCGAGGCCCAGATCGTGTGGGCGGACGACGCCGACAAGCTCTCCCCCGGCGACGAGCTCGACACGCAGCGCATCCCGCCAGGAGGGACGCCGGGGTACTTCCTGATCCACCTGCGCGGTGGGATGAGGCTCGGGCGCCACACCACGCTCGACGCCGCCCTGGAGAACCTGACGGACGAGGACTACCGCATCCACGGCTCGGGCACGAACTCGCCCGGGCGCAACGTGATCGTGGGCTTCACGTTCGCTCCCTAGTCGTCAGGCGCGCATCAAGAGCAGGTGCCCGCCGGCCGTGACGCTGGCACGCCAGCGCGGAGGCACCGCGGTCGTCCCCGAGAACTCCTCCACGAGCGCCGGGCCCTCGAAGACGTGTCCGGGCTCGAGCCGCGCGCGATCGATCACCTTCACGCGCACGCGCCGGCCGAAGTCCGCGAAGCGCTCGCCGGTGATCGCGTCCGCGGGGAGCCGCCGGGTCCGGACCCTGCCGGCGCGCGGGGCGGGCTCGTGCGCGACGAGAGAGAGGCGCAGCGCCACGAGCTCGATCTCCCGATCCGGGAGCGCGTAGCCGTAGAGCTCCTCGTGGGCGCGATGGAAGGCGGACGAGCGCGCCCCGCCCTCGGGCAAGCGGATCTCGTGGGATTGTCCGGCGTAGCGCAGATCGAGGGCGCGTTCGATGACGAGCGGGAGCACGGGGCGCGAGGCCGCGGCGGTCTCGCGCAGCTCCGCGCGCGCTTCCGTCAAGAGTGCGGCGAAGACCCGCGCGCGCTTCGCGGCCGGCAAGCGCTCGAGCGGAGCGAGGACGGTCCGCAGTCGCTCGAGGCTCGCGCTGGCCCGGGTCATGCCGCGCGCCGAGAGGAGCCCGGGGTGGAGCGGCACGAGCGCCGAGCGCATGCCGAGATCCTGCGCGAGCGCCGCCGCGTGCAGTCCACCGGCACCCCCGAAGGCGACGAGCGAGGACGCGCGCGGGTCGCGCCCGCGTTGCAGCGTCATGACCCCGATCGCGCGGCGCATCGAGGCGCGCGCGACGTCGAGCACGCCCCGCGCGGTCGCCTCGGCGCCGGTCCCGAGGTCCCGCGCGAGCCTGGCGAAGGCGCGACGCACGGCCGCGGTGTCGAGCGCGAGTTCCCCGGCGAGGAACGGTCCCTCCGCGACGTGTCCGAGCAGGACGTGCGCGTCGGTGACCGTCAGGCGCTCGCTCCGGCCGTAGGCGACCGGGCCCGGATCGGCCCCGGCGCTCTCGGGGCCGACCGTGAGGACGCCGCCCGCTCCGAGCGCGACGAGCGAGCCTCCGCCGCACCCGATGGCGTGGATGTCGAGCGCGGGAAGGGCGACGGGCGCCCCGCCGAGGACCAGGGGCTCGACGGCGCTCGTGGCGCGGCCGCGCGACGCGGGGGACTCGAGGAACGAGACGTCCGTGCTCGTGCCGCCCATGTCCAGGCCGACGAAGGCGCAAAGACGCGCTTGCGCGGCGGCGGCGGCCGCTCCCACGACGCCGCCGGCCGGGCCCGAGAGCAGGACGCGCGCGGGCTCGAGCGCCGCGGTCTTCGCGGGGAGCGTGCCCCCGCTCGACTGCAGGAGCACGAGGCGCGCCGGCCGGGTCCGGCGTTCGAGGCGCGCGAGGTAGCGCCGCATCGTCGGGACGAGCGCGGCGTTCACGACCGCGGTCGAGAAGCGCTCGTACTCCCGGTGCGCCGGCAGGATCCCCGAGGAGGTCGTGATCGAGAGGCCGAGGGGGGAGAGAGCGCGGGCGATGCGCTGCTCCTGGCGCGGGTCGGCCCAGGAGTGGAGCAGGCAGATCGCCAAGCTGTCGGCGCCGCTCGCGCGGATCCGCCGCGCGAGGCGCGCGAGTTCCGCGTCGCTCGGCTCGCTCACGGTCTCGAAGCCCCGGCCGTTCGCGCGCGGCCAGATGCGCGCGGAGACCTCGAAGCGCCTGGAGCGCGGGACGAGCGGCGCGGGCTTCACCGGGTGCAGGGCGTAGATGTCCGGCCGATCCTGGCGCGCGACCTCGATCAGGTCGGCGAAGCCCGCGTTCGTCACCAGGGCCACGCGGGCGATCCTCCCGGTCAGGAGGGCGTTCAGGGCCACGGTCGTGCCGTGGACGAGCACGTCCGCGCGCCGCGTCCCCCCGAGCTCGGCGAGGCCGTGCTCCACGGCGCGCGCGGGATCCCCCGGCGTCGAGGGCAGCTTCGCCGCCTGTACGCGTTCCCCCTCCACGAGGACGAGGTCCGTGAAGGTGCCTCCCGTGTCGATCCCGATCGTGCGCATGGGCCAAGAGCACGTCCGAGAAACGGACGCGCTCCTGCGAGAAGTACCCGGTTCCGTTCGTCCGCGCAAAGCCGAACAACCGGGGGTTCTCGCAGCGGCCCTGCGGGCCGCCGGCGGACGAGGAGTGCATGCGGGGCCCCTCGTCCCGTCCCGGGCGATCGCCGTCCCCGCCGCACGCCTCGTGCGCGACATCGATGACCCAGGGGCTCTCGCCGGCTACCCTGGCGGCCTCTCGAAGGCGGACATGGACTTCCTACCCAGGACCTGGCCGGAGTGGGGGCTGTGCCTCGGCGCCTATCTCGTGGGAGCGATCCCCTTCGGGCTCCTGCTCGGTTTCGCCGTGAAGGGGGTCGACATCCGCGGCGTCGGGAGCGGGAACATCGGCGCCGCGAACGTCGGGCGAGCCCTGGGACGCCCCTTCGCGCTCTTCGCCTTCCTGCTCGACTTCCTCAAGGGATACGGGCCGGCCTGGGCGGCGCTCGTCCTGACCGATCCGACGCGCGCGAAGTCGCTCGCGGTCGTCTGCGGCGGCGCGGCGGTGTGCGGCCACGTCTGGCCGATCTACCTCCGTTTTCGAGGCGGGAAAGGCGTCGCCACGGGGACGGGGGCGCTGGTTGCGATCGATCCGATCCTGTTCGTCTTCGGCGGAGTCGTGTGGCTCGTCACGCTCGGACTGACGCGCTTCGTGGGATTCTCCTCGATGATGATGGGGCTCGCCTTCTTCGTCGCGGCCTGGTGGCGTAGCGCAGAGGGCGCCTACGGGCACGTGGTGGTCGTGGGAGCGGCTCTCCTCGCGGCCTTGGTTTGGATCCGCCACCGTGGGAACATGGCCCGCATGCTGGCGGGCACCGAGCCGCGCTTCGGGAGCAAGCGAGCGGAGAACGCCGCGCCGCGCGGAGGCGGTCGATGAGCGCGGCGCCGTTCCAGAGGGCGGTCGTGATCGGCGACGGGGGCTGGGGCACGGCGCTCGCCCTCCTGCTCGAGAAGAACGGGGTGCTCACCACGCTCTGGAGCGCCTTCGCGGAACAGGCCGAGGAGCTGCGCACCCTGCGCGAGAACCGGCGCTTCCTCCCGGGGGTCCCGCTGCCTCGCTCGATCTCGATCACCGCCGATCCATTTGAAGCGGCGCGCGACGCCGAGGTCGGGCTGTCGGTCGTGCCGACCCAGTACCTGCGCCACGTGGCCGAGATCTTCGAGGACGCGCTCGGCGGGGAGGTCCCGCTGGTCTCGGCCACCAAGGGGATCGAGATCGAGTCCTTCCGGACGCCGAGCGAGATCCTGGCCGAGGTGCTCGGCGGCCGCCCGATCGCCGTGCTCACCGGCCCGAGCCATGCGGAGGAGGTGGCGCGCTCGCTCCCGGCCTCGGTCGTGGTCGCGAGCCACGACGTGAAGCTCGCGCGCGCGGTGCAGGCGACGCTCTCGGGCGAGACCTTCCGCGTCTACACCCACGGGGATCCCAAGGGCGCGGAGCTCGGCGGAGCCCTGAAGAACGTGATCGCGATCGCGGCGGGGATCTCCGACGGTCTCGCGCTCGGCGACAACGCCAAGGCGGCCCTGGTGACCCGCGGCATCGTCGAGATGGCGCGCTTCGGCAAGGCCCACGGGGCGCGGCCGGGCACGTTCTTCGGCCTGGCCGGGATCGGGGACCTGTGCACGACCTGCTACTCCAGGCACTCGCGCAACCGGCACGTGGGCGAGGAGATCGGGCGCGGCAAGAAGCTCCAGGCGATCCTGGCCGAGATGAAGATGGTCGCCGAGGGGGTGTGGACGACGCGCGCCCTCTTCGGGCCCGAATCGGAGGCGCGCGGGATCCCCATGCCGATCGCCGAGCAGGTGAACGCGGTGCTCTTCGAGGACAAGGACCCGCGCGCGGCCGTCACCGAGCTCATGCGGCGCGAGCCGAGCGGCGAGATGGACGGGCTCGTGGACGAGCTCCTTTAGGGCGGCCCCGGCTGCGCCAGAACGCATGACCGCCGGACGCCTCTTCGTCGCCTTCCTCGGCCTCACGCTCGCCCTCCTCGGGGGCGTCGTCTTCACCGGACGGCGCGCGAAGCGCCGAGCGCACCTCGTCTTCGTGGGATTGGCGCTCGCCGCGCTCGGAACGACCATCTTCTTCGCCGAGAAGCTCGGGGATCACTACGACCTCGACGCCGCCGGGTTCGTGAAGCCGCTGCACCTGACGATCGCCAAGTTCACCACGCTCGCCTACCTCGCCCCGCTGTGCCTGGGCTTCCTCACCACGCGCAACCGCAAGTGGTTCCGCTGGCACAAGCGAGCGGCCTATCTCGTTCTCGCGCTCACCGGGCTCACCTCGATCACGGGCACGTGGATGCTCCTGGCGGCGGAGAGCTTGCCGGAGGGGGTCCCCTAGCATGAAGCGCATCCTGCTCGTCCACGGGTCGCGGGCGCGGGTAGGTTTCACTCGATGCTCTCGAACGAGACGAAACGCGCCGCGACCACGAGCACCTTGTAGACGCACCAGCGCTCGGACTTCAGCACGACCTCGTAGGGACGGTCCCCGCACTCCGGGGGCAGCGCGTACTCCTGCGTGATCGGACCCGCGTCCGCGCCGGGGATCGCGAGGGTCCCGACCTCCTTCCGGTCGACCTCGACTTCGATCTCGAGCGGGTAGAGGTCGGGCCGTTCTCCGAATGGACCGAGCGTCACGCGCAGCGCGCGGCCGCTCGGCAGCACGGCGGCGAGGCGCGGCCCGAAGCTGCCGTCGACGTTGAGGCCGCCGTAGATCTGCAGCATCCCCTGGAGCGAATCCCCCGAGACAGTGCGCTCGAGCTTGGCTCGCGCCTCGGCCTCGAAGCGCTCGCTCCACTCCGCGACCTCCTCGTCGGAGAGCTCGCGCGTGCGGCGGCCCGCGAAGGAACTCGCGACCTGCGGGAGCTCGCGGATCGCTTGACCCGGCACCCAGCCCCGTTCGAGGAGCGTCGCGGCCGTCCAGATCGCGAAGGCGCGCTCGGCCACGGCGTTCGGGTGCGGATCGGTGCCGAGCGTGTCTTCGTCGCGGATCTCCTCGAGCAGCGGGATCGAGGGGACCTCGGCCCCCAGGCGAACGAGCCGCGCCCGCACCTGGCGATGCGTTGGGTGCTGGACGTAGGGCAAGAGCGCGAAGCGCGCCCCGCGCGCCGCGAGGCGCAGGGCGAGGTCCTCCAGGGCGCGCGCCATGTCGTCCAGGCGCCAGGTCGAGGAGAAGGAGAGACCCGCCTGGTGCGAAAGCGGCCCGAAGGAATCCGGATCGAGCGCGCGGCCCTCCTCCCGCAGGCGGAAGACCGCGTGGTTGAAGAAGGCGCGGTTCGTGCGGAAGTTGAGCAGCGGATCGGGAGATCCCGGGTCCTCCATCAAGCGCCGCTGCCCGATCTCGTCGGCGGCGTAGCTGTCGTCGAGATCGTTGTCGATGTCCATGTAGAGGACGACGTCGGGATCGAGGAGGTCGATGTGGTCGAGCAGGAAGCGCACGATGTTCCTGTAGTTCCAGCTCGGCACGGCCACCGTGGAGGAGACCACCTCGCGCGCGTCCGCGGCGCGCACCTCGCGCAGGAGCGACTCCACCTGGGCCGCGATCACCTCGCCGTCGTCGAGCCCGTGACCGAAGGCCACCGAGTCGCCCAGGAACAGGATGCGGAACGGGTCGGGGCCGGGGGGCGGTCCGGGGCGCACGCGCAACCCGAGCGCGTCCGTGCGGATGCGCTTCTCGGCGTACTCGATCTCGGCGTCCTGCTTGAAGGCGTAGCCCACGTACGGATCCTCGTGGACCCGGTAGGGGCCGGGCGTCTTCGCGGCGCGTTCGGTGAGCGCCGCCTCGAGCGAGAGTCGTTCTGCGATGAGCTCCTCGAGCGAGTCGTCGCGCTCCTTCCACAATTCGCCGAAGGAGCGCTGCAGGAGGAGGGAGAGCACTCCCTCGGCGGCGAGCCCGAGGAAGAGCGTGCATGCGAGCAGGATCGAGAGGCGTCGGAGCATTCGCGCGTTCTTCAGGGGGCGGGCTCGCGCGCGAGCTCCTGCGCGAACCAGGGCACGAGGAGCAGGCTCAGGTTGGCCAGGAAGGGCACGGCGAGCAGGATCACCCACGCCCGATGGGCGCGGAAGCTCCAGACGGCGAACAGGAGGCCCAGGAGCGCGAAGGCGCTCGAGATCGCGCTCGGCACGAGGAGACTCGGCCGGGCGCCGGTCAAGCGGTGCACGAAGAGCAGGCACCACCAGGTCCCCCAGCCCAGGCTCGCGAACGTCATGGACGTCATCCAGCTGCGGTGACGCCGCCGCGCATAGGCCCGCGTCACCCAGATCGCGCGCGCCGGCCTGGGCATGGGCGCATTCTGCCCTCGCGCTCGGTCGCCGAACAGGGCTCTCGAGTTTGACGAATGGCGAGAGGCGCCCTATAACCGCACGCCCTTTTCCGTCGGGGCGTAGCGCAGCCTGGCTAGCGCGCTTGCTTGGGGTGCAAGAGGTCGCTGGTTCAAATCCAGTCGCCCCGACCACCAGGTATCGGTCGGCCTCCCCCCGGCCTTCCGTCAGGAAACCGCCGTCCGCGAGCGTGACCTACCGCATCCCCTTCAACCGGGCCACGCTGCTCGGCAACGAGCTGCGCTACATCGCCGAGGCGGTCGAGCGCGGGCACCTGGCGGGGGATGGCGATTTCACCCGGCGCTGCTCCGAGATCCTGCAGCAGGAGCTCGGCGCGCCGCGCGTGTTCCTGACCACGAGCTGCACCCACGCCCTCGAGATGTGCGCGCTCCTCCTCGGGCTCGAGGCAGGCGACGAGGTGATCTGTCCCGACTTCGCCTTCGTGACCACGATCAACGCCTTCGTGCTGCGCGGCGCGCGGCCGGTCTTCGTCGACGTCCGGCCCGACACCCTGAACCTCGACGAACGCCGGGTCGAGGCGCGCATCACGCCGCGCACGAAGGCCATCGTCGCGCTGCACTACGCCGGCGTGGGCTGCGAGATGGACGTCCTCCTGGACATCGCGCGGCGCCGCGGCGTCCCCGTGGTCGAGGACAACGCCCACGGGCTCTTCGGCTTCTACAAAGGGAAGCCGCTCGGGAGCTTCGGCGTGCTCGCGACGCAGAGCTTCCACGAGACGAAGAACCTGACCTGCGGCGAGGGCGGCGCGCTGGTCGTGAACGAGCCCTCCTTCGTCGAGCGCGCCGAGATCCTGCGCGAGAAGGGCACGGACCGGAGCCGCTTCTTCCGCGGCCAGGTGGACAAGTACAGCTGGGTCGACCTCGGGTCGAGTTACCTGCCCTCGGAGGTCCTGGCCGCGTTCCTGTTCGCCCAGCTCGAGGGGCGGCGCGAGATCCAGGAGAAGCGCGCGCGCATCTGGCGCCGGTATCACGAGGGATTGGCGGACTGGGCCCGGGCTCACGGCGTGTGCCTGCCCTTCGTCCCCGAGCACTGCCGGCAGCCGTTCCACATGTTCTACCTCCTGCTCCCCGATCTCGGCGCGCGCGGGCGCCTGATCGAGCACCTGAAACGGCGCGGGATCCTGGCGGTCTTCCACTACCTCCCGCTGCACGATTCGGAGATGGGGCGCAAGTTCGGGGGCCGGCGCGGCGACTGTCCGGTGACCGAGGACCTGAGCGAGCGCTTGCTGCGCCTCTCGATGTTCCAGGCGCTGACCGACGCCGAGCAAGACGAGGTGATCGAGGCGATCCGCGCCTTCGCGGCGTTCTGAGCGGAAAGAAACACCTGGCACGTCCTCTCCCCCGACCTCGGCCGTTCTGGATCGGGTCTCGCGAGGGTTCGTGGCGCCGGCAACGAGTGTTCAGGCGAGAGCGGGCGGGATCGGCCCGTGTCTCCTCCATCCAACGGCGAGGAGCCACGTCCGCGCCCGGGCGACCGGCGTATCGTCGTCTTCGTGGGAGAAGCAGCGCCTCCGGTCGCTCCAGCCGTCGAACCACGCCCCCGAAGAGAATGCATGCACGGCGCCACGGCGCAGCCATGCGCCGTGCCTCCGCGCATTCCGCAGCACGTATGCGAGCGCGTTCCGTACCTCGCGCGGCGTCCGCAGGACGTGAGCGTGATAGCGCTCGGCGAAGACTTGGCCGCATCGCTTCCAGGCGCGGTTCAAGGCCCGCGCCATCCGCACGGCGAGCCCCTGCATCCCTCGGGAAAGGGATGCAGCATGTTCCGCTTCGACGACCAAGTGGACGTGGTTCGCGAGCACGGCGTAGTGGACGAGACGGAATCCGAAGCGCTCGCGCCCCGCGCGGAACGCCTGTTTCAATACGTGGTGCGTCCTCCCGTTGCGCAGATACGGGAGTCCCTTCTCGAGGCGCAGGGTCACGTGCACCGGATGCCGTGCCGTGAACGGCGGACGCGCGTCGTGCGGTACGTGAGACTCCTTCGACTTCTTGCGCCCGGCTCCCTCTCGCGCGCCGCCCCAGGACGTGAAGGCCAGTTCCCGCTGGGTGATCTTCGGTCGCTTCATGCCCCGAAGACCTCGACTTCCGCTGAGGGTTTCACGGGAACTCGATTCCGGCAAAGATTCTCTTCGAGAGCGAATCCCTGGTCGGCATCGCGCCGAACCCTCGACATGAGGCCGTCGCGGGGCAGGGGAGACTTGAATCCGGCATAGAGTCCTCGGTCGTTCGTTCGGGATCGATCGGCAATTCGCGTTCGAGCGCTCCGTCGGCCGAGGACGCGCCTCGAGCATGTGCCGCGGTGCCCGATTCCGGAGTGCGCTGGAGTGTCCGGGCGCGTGCAGCTCATCGGACGGAAGAGACCGATCTGTCTCCTTCCGGACCGCCTGCTCCCCGCGCGCCGTGTGCAAGGAGGGAGTGGGATCGATCCTTCAGTGCTGAGTCTCGGTCCGCGGAGCGCGCGCTTCGAGCGCGAGCGAGACGATAGAGAGGAGCACCAAGGGAACGCTCGCGTAGAAGACCGCGAGCATGCGATCCCAGAGCTGAGGAAACAGGAACCAGCGCAGGGGAAGCATGAGGAGCAACGCCGCGAGCAGCGCCGCTCGGCCGGCGATCGCGCCCGGCCGAGCGGCGCGAGCACGATGCACGAGGGAGAGGACGAGTCCCACGAACGCCAGGGAGGCGTAGGGGAAGACGAGCGTCGATCCGGTCACGTTCTCCTCGGTCATGAAGTACCCCTCGCCGGGGAGGGCGGCGAGCTGCCGCGCGATCACGTCGCGGTAGACCGCCAGGTCGACCGCCGTGGGAAGCTCGCTTGGATGGATCGACTTCTCGAGGAAGGAGATCTGGAAGACCGGCCACCAGCCGTACTCGCCTGCATGGGCCTGCACGCCGAGGTAGGAGAGGAAACAGGCGGCGAGCCCCAGCGCGAGCGCCTTCACGGAGGGGCGGTCCGGGCGCGGCACGGCGCAGAGTGCCGCGCCCCATAGCACCGCGAGCACGATCGAGTCCGGCCGCGCCAAGATCGAGAGGACGAGGAACGTCCAGGCCGCGAGCCACGAGCGGCGCTCGAGCGCGAAGTAGGTCCCGAAGAGGATCGCGCCGGTCGCCAGCGCGTCGGCCGTCGCCCAGCAGGCGGTGTTGACGAGCGGCGGCGCGTGGGCGAGCGCGAGCGCGACCGGCACCGCGGCCCGGGGTGGGAGGCTGCGGCTGACCCAGAGGAACATCAGGATCGCGAGCAGGGCGAAGGCGCCGAGCGAGACTCCATGCGTTGCCTGGACCAGCGGAACGCCCGCAGCGTGCACGAGGGCGACGAGTCCCGTGTAGAGCACGCGCGCGCGGTAGAACGGGAGATGCTCGTGGAACGCCGCGGGATCCTCGAAACGCTCCCGACGGACGCCGCTCGCGACGAGATCCTGGAAGACTTCCGGTGGAAGCTCCGCGCGTGCGGCCTCGTAGGTCCTGCGGTGGACCTCGACGGGGTCGCCGACGCCCCACTCGAGCGAGAGCGCCATGTAGCCGAGCATGTCCCAGTTGTGGACGGGCGGGGCTCGCCACAGGGTCCGTCCCAGGACGGCCACGAAGACGAGGAATCCGAGGACGGTCGGGACGGCCCGCTTCCATGTCGTGCTAGCGGGCGACATGGACCTCGGGCGCGTCCCTTCGAAGAACCCCCATCGCCGCCGAGAGCAGCACGAGCGGCACTGCGGCGTAGAAGAGGACGTGATAGCGATCCCACAGCCTGGGGAAGAGGATCCAGCGCGCGAGCGTGGCGAGCGTCAGGGCCGAGAGGAGCACGCTCGATCGCGCGCGGCCCCCGCTGCGCCCCAGGAAGACGATCCCGGCCAGGGCGAAGCCCGCGTACGTGAAGGCGAGCGTCGAGCCCACGACGGTGCGTTCGGTCTCGAAGTACCCGTTGCCGGGCATCGCGCTCGCGATGTCGGACAGGACGGCGAAGTAGGTGCCTAGGTCGGGCGTGCTCGAGAGTGCGCTGGGGTGCAGGCTCTTCGCGATGAAGGAGACCTGGAAGAGCCTCCACCAGCCGTAGTCGTGGGCCCAGGCCGTCACGCCGAAGAAGGCGACGAGGCTCGCCACGCTGGTCACGAGGAGGCCGCGGCAGAGGGCCCGGTCCGTGCGCTCGAAGAGCAGCACGAGCACCGTCCAGGCCAGGACGAAGACGATCGCATCGGTGCGGAGCAGGACCGAGAGCGCGAGGAGTGCGCCGCCGGCCGCGATGGAGCGCCGCTCGTGCAGGCAGTAGATCCCCGCCAGGAGGACGAGCGCCGCCGGTCCGTCGGCCGTCGCATAGGAGGTCGCCGCGAGGAGCGGGGGCGCGTGCGCGAAGAAGAGGCTCGCGGGCACCGCGGCCCAGAAGGGGAGATGCCGGCTCGCCCAGACCAGGAAGAGGAGCGCGAACGCCACCCAGGCCCCGAGCGAGAGGACGTGGACCGTGCCCGTGAGCGGGACTCCGGCGCGGTGGAGCAGCGCGAGGATCCCCGTGTAGCCGGCGCGCGAGCGGAAGAACCCCAGGTGCTCGTGGAACGCGGCAGGGTCCTCGTAGCGCGCTCGCATCAGCTGCGAGGAGGTGAGCCAGCGGAACTCGGGTAGGGAGAGCTCGTCCTCGGCGGCCGCGTAGGTGCGCCGGTGCACCTCGACCGGGTCATCGACTTCCCATTCCAGCGCGAGCGCCATGTAGACCAGCACGTCCCAGTTGAGGAAGGGCTTCGCGCGCAGGACCGTGCGACCGACGAGGAGCGCGAAGAGCGCGAGGAGGAAGAGGTTTCTACCGACGCGCTTCCAACCTCCGCTCATGAGTCGTCGTAGCTTCCTTCGACCGTCTCCCGAGACCATACGGATCCGAAGGACGGGGTGCTAGGATCCCCGAGACCCGACCATGCCGCGTACGCTCCCGTCCTCTTTGCTCCTCGCCGGGATCGGGCTCCTCCCCGTTGGATGTGGGGGCGGATGTGGGGGCGGATGTGGAGGAGGAGCGGACGGGATCCCGCGCCCGAAGAACCTGCTCTTCGTGTGCGTGGACACGCTGCGGGCCGACCACCTCGGCACCTACGGCGCGGACCCCAGCCCCTCGCCGGCGATCGACGGGCTCGCGGCCTCGGGCGTCGTGTTCGAGCGGGCCTACTCGCACGCCTCTTGGACGCTGCCCTCCTTCGCCGCGATCCTGACCTCGACCTACAGCTCGACGAACGGCTGCTGGACCAAGGAGAGCCGGCTCGGCGAGGACTTCACCACGCTGCCGGAGCGCTTCCGCGCCGCGGGCTTCGAGACCTACGGCATCGCGAGTCACATCTTCTTCAACGACGACTACGGTCTGCAGCAGGGTTTCGACGACTTCGACGACGAGTTCTGTCACGTGCCCGAGGAGCAGGACTGGGTGCCGATCACCTCGCCCCAGGTGACCGAGAAGGCGCTACGCTGGCTGGCTCTACCCGAGCGCCAGGAGCGACCCTGGCTCCTGTGGCTGCACTACTTCGATCCGCACGTGCCCTACGTCGATCACGGCGAGCTCGCGGGCGGAGCTGCAGCCGAGGACGAGCATGCGAAGTACCGTTCCGAGATCGCCTTCACCGATCGCCACGTGGGCGATCTGCTCCTCGCGCTCGAACGCCTCGGATTCGCGCACGACACGGTGGTGGTCTTCCTCGCCGACCACGGCGAAGCGTTCGAGGAGCACCCGGGCGTCACGAAGCACGCGAAGAGCCTCTTCGACGAGGAGATCCGCGTTCCCCTGGTGATCCGTGTTCCGGGCTTCGCGCCGCGACGCGTGCGTTCCTTCGTGCGCACGGTCGACCTCCTGCCGACCCTGTGCGAGCTCTTCGACGTTCCCGTCGGGGACGTTCCGATCGAGGGGCGGAGCTTCCGCGCAGGGTTTTCGGGCGAGGAGCGCGATGCGCCTCCCCTGCTCTCGGAGATCCGGCTGCACGAAGGTTTCCACCTGCGCAGCCTGATCGATGGGCGCTACAAGCTCGTCGAGCACGTTTCGCGTGGCGGGAAGCTGCTCTTCGACCTCACGAAGGATCCGGGCGAGAGGCAGGATCTCGCGGGCGAGCAGGCGCACCTCGTACGAGAGCTCACGGCCGAGATGGAAGCGATCGAGGAGCGCGCCTCCCTGGCCAAGGAGCGCTTCGGGACGGCCCAGCGGGTCGAGCTCGATCCCGCCGCCCTGGATCAGCTCCGGAAGCTCGGCTACGTCGAAGGGGGAGCCGGAGAGCCCACCGATGGCGCAACCGACCCGGAGAAAGGGCCGGAGGAGCGCTGATACGCCGGGGGTTGCGGTTCCCACCTGGCACTCCCGTCCCTATGCTCTGGAAACCTCCAAAGGAGGAGGATTCCCCATGAAACGATTCGCGATCACGCTGGCCTTGGTCCTTCCCGTCGGGCTCGTCTCCGCTTGCTGCTGCAGGCGTGTTCAAAACGAGAGCGCCGAGATGATGCTGTGCGGAGAATGCGGCATGGAGAAGGGGTCCAAGGGCTGCTGCGACCCCGCCGCCATGCACTGCGAGAAGTGCGGCATGATCAAGGGCTCGCCCGGCTGCTGCAAAGCGAAGTAGCGCTACCTCGGGCGGAGGACGGCTTGAGTGACCGGCGCCTGCTCTTCCTCTGCACGGGGAACTACTACCGCAGCCGCTTCGCGGAGGAGTACTGGAACGCGTGGGCCGGGCGGGAATCGCTCTCCTGGCGCGCGGATTCGCGTGCGCTCAGCGACCCGCTCGGCCTGGGGAATCCCGGAACCATGTCCTCCGACGCGCTGGCAGAGCTCGCGCGTCTGGGCATCGAGGCGCGGGGCGCCGGGCGCTCGCCACGCTCGATGGTCGGCGAAGAGTTCGCGCTCTACGCGCGCGTGATCGCGCTCGACGGAGACGAGCACCGGCCCATGGTGCTGCGCTCGTTCCCGGCCCATGTGGAGCGCATCGAGTACTGGGACATCGGCGACGTGTGGAAGGAGGAGCCCCTGTGCGCGATGGGGCGGCTCGTCCAGCGGCTCGAGCGACTGATCGTGGAGATCCGTGCGGTTGCGGGAAGGACGGCGTGACCCTCCCGTTGCTCTTGTTCCTGGTCCAGGACTCCGGACCGATCGCGCCGGAGGCCTGCGCGGACTGTCACGAGGCGATCGTCTCCGCCTACCGGGAGACGGGCATGGCCCGTGCCCTCGAACCGATCCGCCCGGACGAGTTCGCCGGCCTCGCTCCGCTCTCCGAACCGGGCACGGGCCTCGTCTACGCCCTCGAAGGCTCGGGAGAGCGCGCCCGCATCGTCGAGTCGCTCGCGACCCCGGGCGGCGCTCCCCACCGGCTCTCGGCGCCGCTCGCGTTCGCCGTCGGGGCGGGCGTCCAGGATCGGTCCTACGCTGCCCTGCGTCACGGGCGGCTCTGGTTCGCGCCGCTCGAGGTGGTGAGCGGGAGCGAGAACCGCTCGCGCCGCGCCGCGCTCGCTCCGGGGCATTCGATGCGGAGCGGCCTGCGCTTCGGCGTCCCGATCACGCCCGAGTGCCTCTCCTGCCACACGGACTCGCTGCCGCGGCGGGACTTCCCGCTCAACCTGGATCCGCGTGCGCGAGGCGCCTGGACGCCGAACGGCATCTCCTGCGGGGCCTGTCACGCGGGCGCCCGCGAGCACGCGAGCTGGCGCGAGGCCTCGCTCGCCGGGCGCGAAGCGCCTGGCGCCGATCCGATCCAGGATCTCTCTTTCCTGCCCCGCACGCGGCGCCTCTCGATCTGCGCCGCGTGCCACCTGCAGGGCGACGTGCGCATCGAGCTCGGCGAGGTCGGTCTGCCGCCACGGGGTGACGACCTGCTCCAGCACCGGGCGATCTTCGTGGCCCGCGAGGCGACGAGCGAGGTCGGCTTCGTGAGCCAGGTCGAGCGCATGGTCCTCTCGCGCTGCTACCTCGAGTCGGCGGCCTTCCCCGGCGGTGGGCTCACCTGCGAGACCTGCCACGACCCCCATCGCCCGCTCCCGGATGTGCGCGAACGCGAGCGGGCGCGCGCGGCCTGCACGAGCTGTCACGCCGAGGTCCAGGGCGACGCCAAGCCCGCTGGCGCCTGCTCGCTCGACGAGGATGCGCGGCGCGCGAGCGGCTGCGCCGACTGCCACCTGCCCGAAAGGAACGTGTTCGACGTCGAGGGCGTGACCATCCACGATCACTGGATCCGCAAGGACCCGGGACCCGCCCCGCCGCGTGCGAAGCTGCGCTTTCCGGAGTCGCCGACCGGCGACTGGAAGCGCTTCCAGTGGCCCGATGCCCCGCCGCCCGCCCACGACGACGACGCGGGGCTGTGGATGATGGCCTTCTACCAGGGCGGCCATCAGGATCGCGCGCGCGAGTTCCTCGCGAAGCCCGCGAGCGCCGCCGTGCAGGGGATCCCGATGTTCCACCACGTGCGCGGAGCCCTCTTCGAGGGCGCGGGGCGCCTGGCCGAGGCGCGCGCGGCCTACGAGCGCGCCCTCGAGCTCGCCCCCGAGCTCGGGGAGTCGGCCACGAACCTCGGCATCGTGCTCGGACGACTGGGGGAGGCGCGGCGGGGGATCGAGCTGCTCTCGGGGTTCCTGGAGGCCCATCCGCGCGCGGACGGGGTGCTGCGGAACCGCGCGGTGCTCCGCCAGTCGCTCGGGGACGCCGAGGGCGCGCTCGCGGACCTTGAGCGAGCGATGGAATTCGCACCGGACGCAGCCGTGGCGCGCGTGATCGCCTCTTTGTACGAGCAGCGCGGGTGGGCGGACCGCGCCGCGTTCTACCGCGACGAGGCGCGGCGACTCGATCCGATCGGAGGGGAATGAAGGCGCGGAATCCGATGGGCGTCCGCGAAGGGCGGACGCCCATCGAGGCGCTTCGAATCAGGGCGTGAGAGCGTATCCATCGCCCAGAAAGTTCGTCGAGCTGCTCAACCCTCCCCAGATGATCATGCGCTTGCCGTCCCAGACCGCCGAATGGAGGTAGCGTGCACTCGGAGCACCGGTCGACGTGATCGTCGTCCATGTGTCTGTTTCCGGGTTATAGCCCGCGCCGGTTCCGAGGGCGGTGCCGTTGTTGTCCGATCCGCCCCAGACGAGGAACTCCTTACTGGACCAGACGATCGTGTGGCTGGCACGGGCGCTTGGAGCGTTCGTGCTCGACACGTTCTGCCAGGAGTCAGTAGCAAGGACATAGAGCTTTCCGCTGGAGAGGACGCCACCCTCACCCTGACCACCCCATACGAGCATGCGCGCTCCGTCCCACACAGCGACATGGGACTCGCGCGCGGATGGTGCATTGGTGGTGTTGATCGAACTCCAGGAGTCCGTGGCGGGGTTGTAAATCCCGCCGTCGGCCCGCAAGCCTCCGTTGCTGCCTCCCCAGATGATCATCTCCTGTCCTGTCCAGATCGCGGAATGGGCCTTCCGTGCTGTGGGGGCTCCCGTCGTGGTCGTCGAAGACCAGGAATTCGCGAAAGGGTCGTATCGACCGCCGGTGTTTGCCTTGCTGGTGAAATCCGTTGCCCCGCCCCATACGATCATCCTGTCGCCCGCCCATACCAGAGTGTGGAGGGCTCTGGCAGAAGGAGCGCCCGTCGTCGTGATCTCTTGCCACAGGTTGCCTACCGGGTTGTACCTGCCGCCGGTGTTGAGGAAGAACACGCCATCGTCGCCTCCCCAAACGATCATCTGTCTGCCAGTCCAGATGGCACCACCGAAGCTCATCCGACCGGCAGGTGCACCCGCAGTCGTAGTACTTGCCCAGGTGTCGACCAGCCGACGCCAGCGCCCGCCCGTCTTGGTGAAGGGTTGGGACACCGAGTCCTGTCCTCCCCAGATGATCATGTGATCGGTCCCGCTGATGCCCGTGAACACCGCGGCGTGACCAGAACGAGCAGAAGGAGCGCCCGTGCTGCTGATCTGCTGCCAGGATCCCTGGGCAGTTCCGAGGGATGCGAGGGATGTAGCGAGGATCGAAGTAAGCCAGAGACTCGTGCTCATGGAGTCCTCCTCCAACCGTGGGTGCGAACCGGAGTTCGGGACTCGACTCCCTTCGGGGCCAGGGTATTGCGAGGTTCCCTGGCCAGGGCGGATGGTCGCCGAACCCGGCTGGTAACCTAGAACCCGATCTTGGCCGAACACAAGCAGCCCCCTTCAACCCAGGTCGATATAGGAGCTGGAATCCCGAGACTGGGAATCCTCGTGCTCCTTGTCGCCCTCGCCTTGGCCTTTGCTCCAGCCTCAACCGCAGGTTTCATCCTCATCGACGACCAGCAGAACATCCTCGCAAACCCGAGCTTCCGAGGTCTCGACCCGGACCATCTTGGCTGGATGTTCTCGACGAGCCACATGGGGCACTACCAGCCCATCACGTGGTTGACCTACGCCGCGGACTACGCGGTTGCAGGTCTCGACCCCCTCGCCTACCACGCGACCAGCCTCCTACTCCATGCAGCGACTGCTGTGGCATTCTTCCTGCTCGCCCGGCTCGCCCTCTCCTCCTCGGAGGTGCGGCACTGCAGTTCCGTGGATTTCGCGTCCCTGACGGCGGCGCTCACCTTCGCCGTTCATCCGCTGCGGGCCGAATCGGTCGCCTGGGTGACAGGTCGTAATGATTTGACGTCGGGCCTCTTCTTCGTGCTGGCCATGCTTGCGTGGCTCGCGTGGGCTCGCCGGAGGGTGGCAGACGTCCCGATTGGGTCCCTCCGAAGCACTGCCACGCTGCTTCTCGGCCTTGGCAGCGCGTGGATGCTCCTGACAGGGCTCGATTTCAGTGACCGTGAGCGGCTGGCGACGACCAGCGAGGGAAGGGTCGGTGCAGGGTGTGTGCTGCTCCTTGGCAGCAGCCTCGTCGCGGCGGTGGGGACGAAGAAGGCAGGGTACTTGGCCATCTCACTCGTGACGTTTGCAGCTTCGCTAGCTGGGAAGGCGAGTGCCGTCACCACTCCCCTCGTCCTCCTCGTTCTCGACGTGTGGCCCTTGAAGAGGTGGTCGGGATGGGAGTCGCCTGACCGTGCATTCCGGGCCCTTTCCATCGTCGCCGAGAAGACGCCGTTCTTCGTCCTAGCCGTTGTCTTTGGGCGAATCGCCTTCTGGGCGAAGCACGGCCACGCGATGTACTCGCTCGCGGAGCATACCCCTTTCGAACGCCTGCTCCAGGCGGGCTACGGGATCGTCTTCTATCCGTGGAAGACGCTGGCTCCCCTCGGACTCGTCCCGATCTATGACTTGCCCGCGCACATCTCCCTGTCAGACCTTCCGTACATCTTCACTGGAGTCCTCGCGCTCGCGATCACCGCAGTGGCATGGATCGTTCGAAGGTCCCTCCCTGGTGTGTGGGTCACCTGGCTCTCCTATCTCATCCTGATTGCTCCCCTCCTCGGGCTATTCCAGAGCGGCCCCCAGCTCGTCGCGGATCGATACAGCTATCTAGCGTGCATGCCGTTCGCGGTGCTGTTGGGTGGTGCGGCGTATCGGTTGGAGCAGACGCGTGGCGGGAGGTGGTTACGGGTCGGAGGTGTCCCACTCGCTGTCGTGCTGATCGCGCTGACGTGGATGCAGACGGTACGCTGGCGATCGTCGGAGTCGCTCTTCTCCTACTCTGCCGTGGTGAACGGAAGCCCGCGGATCCTCACGAACTGGGCGATGGACCGGAATGCGGCTGCTGAATCGGATCCCGTTAGGCGCCAGGCGTACTTGAAGTCTGCGCTGGCGTTGTCCGACCGAGCCTTGGCGACCGCCTTGGAGCGAGACGTCTACGTCCCAACGTACCGCCTGCACCGGGGAACGATCCTCTACAACCTCGGCCGGTACGAAGAGGCGATCGAAGAGCTCGCCCGGTACTGCGCAGAGATGCCGGAGGATCCTCAAGGCCCGTTCAATCTCGGCCTCGCCCTGAATGCGTCCCGCCGGTGGGACGAAGCCGCAGAGGCCCTGAAGCGGGCTCTCTCGTTCAAGCCGGACTGGGGACCCTGCTGGCGTAACCTCGGTTTCGCCCTCGATGGCATGGGCCGACTCGAAGAGGCGGTCGCAGCCTATCGCCGTTCGCTCGAGCTGGATCCGAATCCCGTGGCGCAGGCGCGCCTGCGGGCCCTCGCGGGAAAATGAGGGCCGTGCCAACCCGCGAGCGGCTGGCACGGTCATCGATCCGGACGGCCGTCGCGCTCTACATTCCCGAACCGGCGACGACCTTCTCGGCTCCCTCGATCTGCTTGTGATTGAAGCCGGTTCCCTGGTTGTCCCAGGCGTCGTCCGTCCAGAAGTAGTAGGTGTTCACGAAGAGGATGTCTCCGACCGCGGCGAAGAAGCCGACGATGGGGTAGACGGGAAGGATGTCCTGCAACAGGGCGCCGTGGACCCAGGCGCTCTCCGAGTACTTCTGGTTCACCCAGTCGTCCCAGGTCCGTGTCAGGCGTTTCGGACCGGACTGGCAGCTCGAGAGCACGAGCAGAGCACCCGTCAGCGCGCTGGCGCATAGGATCTTCTTCACGAGGAACTCCTCCGACGATGACAAGGGACCGGTGGGGATGGCCCGTTCCCGGAACCGAAGTTGCGCAGTTCGCATCCCCTCGCTTGCGAGCGCTCATGGTAGCGCGGAGGTCGCTCCCGATCCCACGGCCGTTGTGCGTAGGAGCTCCCGCGCTCCTCAGGTCCCGGATCTCGTCAGCAAGGCGAGCATTCGTTCCGGGATCGACCGCGGATCGACGATGCCGTTGGTCGGTGCGCCGCCGCAACGCTCGAAGGGGACGGTCGAAAGGAACAGCGGGCCGTCCCGCGGGTCGTCCGGCAGTCGTCCGTGGCTTCCTCGGACGAGCGAGGCGTCGAGCGGGACGACGTCCATGAGGTAGCGGAAGCCGAGCGCTTTCTGGGCCAGCCTTCGCGCGACCCGCAGCTTCGGGAACGCGAGCTCGGGATCGACGAAGAGCTCGCGCGGGTCGTAGCCGGGCTTGCGATGGATGTCGACCGTGCGCGCGAAGTCGGGGGCTTCTCCTGGATCGAGCCAGTAGTCGTAGGTGAACCACGCTCCTCTTGCGGCGACGAGGACGAGCTCTCCCGAGCGCGGATGATCGAGCAGCGCACGGCGCTTCCCCGCTTGGTCGAGGATCTCTTCGACGCCGGGCAGACGCTCGAGGACCGCACATGCCTCCCGTGCCGCTCGCGCGTCGCGCGCATACACGTGGGCGATCTGGTGGTCGGCGACGGCGAAGGCGCGGCTCGCGAAGGGATCGAGCAGCTCGCCCTCGGGCGTCGCGCGCACGGCGAGGAGTTGCGCCTCGCGCAGGGCGACGTTGACGTGGACCGGACGGTCGACCGGTTCGATCCCGTACTCGCTCAGGACGACCGTCTCCACGCCGAGCGAGTCCGCCTCGAGCACGAGTTCGCCCACCAGCCGGTCGACCTCGGTGAGCGCCTCGAGCGAGCGCGGCGCCCCGGGCCCGAAGCGCTGCGGGTCGTAGTCGAGATGGGGGAGATAGGCGAGCGTCAGGGTCGGGCGGTGCTTCTCGAGCGTGCGTGCCGTCGCGCGCGCGATCCACTCGCTGGAGGGAAGGCCGGCCTTCGGGCCCCAGAACTGGAAGAAGGGGAAGGGTCCGAGCTCGGCCTCGGTTTCCTCTTCGAAGCCGCGCGGCGTTCCCCCCAGCCCTGCGAAGCCACGGGGCGTTCCATACAGGGCCGGGATCTTGCGGCCGTCCGCCGGGTAGAAGGGCCGGGGCGTGAGGGACCAGTCGACCGCCGCGCCGAGGTTCCACCACCAGAAGAGCTTGGCGCACGTGAAGCCCGGATCGAGTCGCCGCGCGCGTTCGTAGACCTTCTCGCCCGAGACGAGCGCGTTCGGCTGGCGCCAGAGCCAGGCCTCGCCGAGCTCGCGGAAGTACCAGCCGTTCCCGACCGCGCCGTGCCGGTTCGGCGCCGATCCGGTGAGGAAGGTCGCCTGCATCGAGAGAGTCAGCGCCGGGAGGAGGGCGGCCATCGGCGAGCAGGCGCCGCGTTTCGAGAGTTCGGCGAGGTGCGGCGTGCGTGCTCCGATCGCGCGCGGAGTGAGTCCCGCGACGTCGAGCACGAGCACCGGCTTCATCGGGGCGAGATGCTAGCATCTCGCCCCGGCCGTCCATGGACGCGCGCTCCGCCTCCGATCTCGACGTGATCCGCGTCCCCGGCGTCGATCGATTGCCAGAGGGCGAGGCGCGCTTGGTCCTCTTTCCGCGCCACGGGGACGGACCGCCGGGCGAGCTCGTGCTGTGCCGCGTCGGGGGCAGGCTCTTCGCGCTCGGCTCCGAGTGTCCGCACGAGGGCGGTCGCATCGCGGAAGGGCCGCTCGAGGGCGGACGCTTCGCCGTGTGTCCGCTTCATCAGTACAAGTTCGATCCGCGCGATGGGGAGGCGGTGGAGGTCGAGTGCGGTCCGGCGCGCACCTATCCGGTGCGCGAGACCGGCGGGACGGCCGAGATCCGAGTCGGGGGCGTTCAGGGTGGCGCTCGCTAGGCGGTCGCGCGTGCCCGCGCCGTCGGAGGCGGTGGCCCTGCAGCGCGAGCTCGCGGCGCGCGTCGTGCGCCGGAACGACTTCGGCGAGCTCCACACCGTTGCCGGGGCGGACACGAGCATCCGGAATGGGCACGTGTTCGCGGCGATCTGTGTTTTCTCGTTCCCCGAGCTCGAGCCGCTCGAGAGCGCGAGCGCGGTGCGCGCGGTCGAGTTCCCGTACGTACCCGGGCTGCTCGGGTTCCGCGAGGTGCCGGCGCTGGTCGAGGCCTTCGAGCGACTCCGCGTCCGGCCCGACTTCCTGCTGGTCGACGGGCACGGGCTCGCGCATCCCCGGCGCTTCGGCGTCGCCTGTCACCTCGGGGTGGAGCTCGACCTGCCCTCGATCGGGTGCGGGAAGTCGCTGCTCGTCGGCGAGCATCGCCAGCCGGCCGGCCGGCGCGGATCGCGCACGCGCCTCGTTCATCGGGGCGAGGTCGTGGGGACCGTGCTGCGCACCCGCGCGGGGGTGAAGCCGATCTACGTGTCGCTCGGCCACCGCTTCGATCTCCCGACGGCCGTCGGTCTCGCGCTCGCCTGTACGAAGGGCTTTCGCCTGCCCGAGCCGATCCGGGCGGCCGATCGGGCCGCCGGGGAGGTGCGCTGAGGCCCGTGGATAGGCGCGTCAGGGCAGGTCGAGGATGCCCTCGCGCTCGGGGCCCATCAGGCTCGGCGGGCTCGCGCGGTAGTGGAGGTCGCTCGAGAGGTGCGAGTGCCAGGGGCGCGGGTCGGGATCCGCGAGCGAGGCCAGCGCGAGGGCCGCCCACGAACGTTCGAGCTCGGGGTTCTGGCGATCCTCGAGGATCCGCAGGATCGGTCCGGCGGCGCTGGGATCGCGGCTTCGTCCGAGCGCGAGCGTCGCGCCGAGCCGCGAAGCCCTGCACCCGCATTCGGAGGGCAGGGCGTCGAGCTCCGCGACCAGCGAGGGATCCCCGAGCAGCGCGAGCGCGGTCGCCACGTCTCCCAGCACGAAGGGCTGGTGCCGGGTTCCCCGCAGGAGGCGTCGCAGCGGTTCGATGGCGTCCGTCGCGCCGCAGATTCCGAGGGCGAGCGCGGTCCGCCCCAGGTTCTCGCCCGTGAGCTCGCCGAGGCGGGGCACGATCGACGCAGCGCTCGCGGGATCGCGGCCTAGGCATGCGGCGAGCGCGAAGGCAGCCATGAGATCGCCCGAGCTACTCTCGGCGACCCCGATCGTCAGAGCTTCGAACACCGCGGACGAAGGCGTCTGTCCGGCGTCTTCGAGCTCGCGCGCGAAGAGTCCCAGGGCGAGGGCGGCCCAGGCGCGCTTCGGGGCGTTCCCGCTGGCGAGACGCTTCATGAGCGCTGCCAGGGCCTCGCGCTCCGGCGATATCGGATCGGCCGAGGATGCTGCAGTTCGCGCGCAGGTCCGGGCCAGGGCTAGCACAGAGGGCCCGTCCAGGGCGCCTTCTTCGGTCGCGGAGAGGAGCGCGGTCCGGGCCCGCCCATCGATCTCGTCAGAGGCGACCGTCCCCAGGGCGAGCGCGCAACCTTGGCGGACGAGATGGTGCTCGCTCCGCCGTTCGAAACCCTCCACCAAGGCCGTCCTCACCTCCAGGCCGAGCTCCGAGGAGAGATGCGGATACAGACGCGCCAGGGCGTCCGGTACGTGGGCGCGCACGAGCAGCTCCTCCCGCGGATCGGCGAGAAGCTCCAGCAGCCGTCGCGCGAGCGCATCGTTCGAGGCGCAGGCGCACCCATCCCCGCTGCGAGGTCGGGTGCGCGGGTCGATCCGGCCTAGCGCGATGACGGTCGCCACTCGCGCGTCGACGGCGGCCCCGCGGCCGGAATCCAGGAACTGGGCGAGCGCGTGCGTCGCGTAGCGCATCGCGTCCGGATTGGAGGTGCGCCGTCCGACGAGACCGAGCGCATAGGCGGCGAAGGCGCGCGTTCGCTCCTCGACCTCGGGACGGGATCGGAGCGCGCGACCCTTGGGCTTGTCGAGGAGGATTCGACCGAGGGTCGGAACGGAGTCCGCTCGCCCGAGGATCCCGAGCGCCGCACAGGCGATCGAGGCGCGACTCCCGTCCGGATCGGCGATGTCCGCGAGGAGCAGCGGCTCGATCTGGCTCGCGCCGTGCGCGTCTCGCTCGCCGATGCGCGCGAGAGCGAGGAGGATCGAGCTGCGGAAGTCGTTCGAGCCGCCCTCGTCGAGGGCCCGCAGGAGGGCGGCGGAAACTCCCTCGAACGACGGTGGAGAGGTTCGAGCGTCCCGCCTGGGCGTCGCGGGTCGGAACTCCGCGAACGCCGACGAGACGAAGGAGTCGCGGTTGAGCCGCCACCAGAGGGTCCAGGCGTCGAGGTCGGAGTCGAGCGACGCCAGAGGAGTGCTCGGGGTCGAGAGGATCGGGCCCCAGGAAGCAGCTGGTGTCGACGCGGGGTCGGGCTGGCGCGTCACGGGAGTGATCGGCCTCGAGCTCGGACGGCCCGCCGAGTCGCCCGGCATGGGTCGGGTTGGAGTAGGCGGGGGAGGCGGAGGCGGAGGCGGGGGAGGAATCGTGTCCGAGCCGGACCCGTTGTTCATCCCGGGACAACCGTCGGAAGAGCCTCCTTGGGCAGCAACCGGGACGGCGAAGAGTGAGAGGATCAGTAGGCAGGTTTTCATGGCAAGGGAGGGGGAAACGATCGTGAGTGGGAAACGCGGCTCGCGCGAGTCGACGCAGAGGCAAGCTCCATGCCCGGGGAACCTGAGGGCGCCCTGCGCACGGCGCGGCTAGCGGCCTCCAGTTCCTCCGGGTGCGCAGTCTCCCTCTGGTATCAGTGCGCGACGTGAACGGTGAAATGAGAGCCAGCCGCGCTAGGGAATCCCCGCGAAAGATCGGATCGAGCCCCGGCACGCGAAACTCCCGTCGCGCGCCGCGCGTAGGAGCGGCTCGGACCCCCTGCCCGACACCGATAACCCCTCGGAGAACCATGCTTTCCCTCTTGATCCCTTCGTTCACGTTCCTGGCCCTTCCCGGATGCGCCGCCCGCGAGGGCGAGCTCCCCGGCACCTCCCTCGACAGCCTGCACCCGGAG
>Ga0247727_10000867_pt1 | contig 73522 bp, 73 predicted proteins | sample WisWelCaveWW1625_FD_202498 | JGI IMG/M metagenome (GOLD analysis project Ga0247727, IMG submission 202498) | Biofilm microbial communities from Wishing Well Cave, Virginia, United States - WW16-25 | ecosystem: Environmental > Aquatic > Deep subsurface > Groundwater > Cave microbial mat | place...
TCCTGCGCTACAACAGCGAGCTCGGATTGCTGGAGGCCGAAGGCGGCGTGCGCCTGCAGCGCGGCGCCGACCGCTTCTTCGGCCCGCGCCTCTACTACAACACGCGCGAGGACTCCGGCGTGTTCGAGAGCCCGCAATTCCTGCTGCAGCGCGAGCGCACCGCGCGCGGATCCGCCGAGCGCGTGGAATTCCTCGGGCGCGAGCGCTACCGCCTGAGCAACGCGAGCTACACCACCTGCCAGCCCGGACAGGAGGACTGGCGGCTCGAGGCGCGCGAGCTCGAGCTCGATTTCGAGGAAGAGGAAGGCGAGGCGAAAGGGCCGCGGCTGCGCTTCTTCGACACCACGATCCTCGCTTCGCCCTGGGCGATGTTCCCGATCGGCGACCGGCGCCGCAGCGGCCTGCTCACGCCGTACTACGCGCAGACCTCGTCGCGCGGCTTCGAGTTCGGCATCCCGTACTACTGGAACATCGCGCCCGAGTACGACGCCACCCTCACGCCGGTGTTCATGGCGAAGCGCGGCGGGCAGCTGAAGACGCAGGGGCGCTACCTCGGCCGGCCGTACGCCGGCGAGCTCAGGTTCGAGGTCCTGCCCGACGACCGCGAGTTCGGCGACTCGCGCGAAGGCGTGTCGTGGCAGCACACCCACCGCTTCGGGCAAGGCACCGTCGCGCAGGTCGACTACAACCGCGTCTCCGACGACCGCTACTTCACCGACCTCGCGACGTCGGTGAAGCAGCTCTCGATCGGAAACCTGCCGCAGGACGCCTACGTGACGAATAGCGGGGCGCTGGGCCGCTCGGCGCCCTATTCGCTGCAGGCGCGGCTGCAGCGCTTCCAGACGCTGCAGGACCCGCTCGCGCCGATCGCGGTGCCGTACCACCGCATACCGCAGCTCAATCTCGGCGCCGCTTACAACGACCTCGGCGGGCGGCTCGACTCGGCGCTGCCGGCGGAGTTCGTGAACTTCACGCATCCCACGCTGGTCGAGGGCGCGCGCACCACGCTCAACCCCACGGTGACGGCGCCGTTGCTCGCCCCCGGCTGGTTCCTCGCGCCGAAGGCCGGGATCCGGCACGTGCACTACGACCTGACGCGTACCGCGCTCGGCCAGGACGACTCGCCCGAGGTGTCGATACCGTGGATGAGCCTGGACAGCGGCCTGGTGTTCGAGCGCGCGACCAGTACCTTCGGCGAGGGCTCGACGCAGACGCTCGAGCCGCGCCTCTACTACGTGTACGTGCGCTACCGCAACCAGGACGCGATCCCGATCTTCGACACCGCGCTCGCCGACTTCAACTACCCGCAGCTGTTCACCGAGAACCGCTTCGTCGGCGGCGACCGCTTCGGCGACGCGAAGCAGATGACGCTCGCGCTCACCTCGCGCATCCTGCAGGCCGACGGCCAGGAGGCGGTGCGCGGCACCGTCGCGCAGCGCTACTACTTCGCCGCCGAGCAGGTCGGGCTGACGCCGAGCTCGCCGCTGCGCTCGTCGAGCGACTCCGACGTGCTCGCCTCGCTCGGCGGCCGGCTCGGGCGCGCCTGGACCTTCGATGCCACGACGCAATACAACCGCCACGAGCAGCGCGCCGAGCGCTATTCCGTCGCGGGACGCTACGCGCCCGAGCCGGCCAAGGTGCTGAACGCGAGCTACCGCTTCAACCGCGAGGCGATCCGGCAGATCGATGTGTCGGCGCAATGGCCGGTCGCGCCCGGCTGGTACGGCGTCGGGCGCTACAATTACTCCCTCCTGGACGGGCGCCTGCTGGAAGGCCTGGCGGGCGTCGAGTACAACGCCGGCTGCTGGGTGTTCCGGGCGGTTGCGTTGCGCGTCCAGGCGGCGGCAAATGTGAGCTCTACGGCGTTCGTATTCCAGCTCGAATTCAACGGCGTCGGCAGCATCGGCACCGCCTCGGCGGTCGACCTTCTGAAGCGCAACGTGCCTGGCTACTCGGCCACCAATCCGGCAGACGCGCAGCTCGCGCCGCCGAGCGCGCGCCCGCAGCTGCCCTTCGAGCAGGTTTTCTGACGGATGGGAAACCTCGCGCGGCTTCTCATCCTCCTGCTGCCTCTGTCGGCTCTGGCGCAGGGCTTCACGCCGGTGGACCGCATCGTCGCGGTGGTCAACAAGGACGTGATCACCGCCACCGAGCTGAACGACGCGGTCGCGGCCGCGCAGCGCCACCTGCGCCGCCAGGGCACGCCGCTGCCCGAGCGCGGGCTGCTCGAGCGCCAGATGCTCGAGCGGCTGATCCTCGAGAAGGCGCAGCTGCAGATGGCGCGCGATACCGGCATCCGCTTCGACGAGCTGCAGCTCGATCGCGCGGTGCAGCGCGTCGCGCAGCAGAACAACATGACCCTGGCGGATTTCCGCGCCACGCTCGAGCGCGACGGCGTGCCGTTCCAGGCCTGGCGCGAGGACCTGCGCGAGCAGATGGTGCTCAACCGCCTGCGCGAGCGCGAGGTCGACGACCGCATCCAGGTGAGCGACACGGAGATCGACCTGTTTCTCGAGGAGACGAAGGCGAAGCCCGGCGCGCGCGTCGAGTACCAGCTGTTGCACCTGCTGGTGCGCGTGCCCGATCAGGCGACCCCCGAGCGCATCGAGGCGGCGCGCGCGCGCGCCGGCAAGGCGCTCGCCGAGGCGCGCGCCGGCGCCGATTTCGCGAGCCTCGCCGCGAGCTACTCGGACGCGCCCGACGCCCTGCAGGGCGGCGCGCTCGGCTGGCGCAGCCACGACCGGCTGCCCGAGCTGTTCTCGAGCGCGCTCGCCGCCATGCAGCCCGGCGAGGTGAGCGACATCCTGCGCAGCCCGGCGGGCTTTCACCTGCTCAAGCTCCTCCAGCGCCGCGGCGCGGCGCTCGACGGCGCGCCGGTCGCGCAGACGCGCCTGCGCCACATCCTGATCCGCGCGGGCGACACCGTATCCGAGGGCGAGGCGCTGCGCCGCCTGGCCGACCTGCGCAACCGGATCGCCAGCGGCGCCGCCGACTTCGCCGAGATGGCGCGCGTGCATTCGACCGACGCCACCGCGGCGCGCGGCGGCGAGCTCGACTGGGTCTACCCGGGCGACGTGGTGCCCGAATTCGAGCGCGCGTACCGCGAGCTCAAGGTCGGCGAGATCAGCGAGCCGGTGCGCACGCCCTTCGGCTACCACCTGATCCAGGTGCTGGAGCGCCGCTCCGCGGACATGAGCCCCGAGCGCCGCCGCCTGCAAGCGCGCGCGGCGCTGCGCGAACGCAAGTCGGACGAGGCCTACCAGGAGTGGCTGCGCCAGCTGCGCGATGCGATCTACGTCGAGCTGCGACTGGAGGAACGATAAGGCGCCCGGTCATCGCGCTGACGTCCGGCGAGCCCGCCGGCATCGGCCCCGAGCTGTGCGGCACGCTGGCGCGGGAAGCGTTCGGCGCCCGGGTGGTCGTCATCGGCGACCGCTCGTTGTTCGGCGCGGTCGATGTCGAGCATGTTCCGTTGCGGCGACCCCGGGTCGCGGGCAGGCTCGACCCGGCCAACGCAGCCTACGTGCTCGAGGTCCTCGAGCGCGCGGTGCGCGGCTGCCTCGCCGGCGAGTTCGACGCGATGGTCACCGCCCCGGTGCAGAAAAGCGTGATCAACGACGCCGGCATCGCCTTCACCGGCCACACCGAATACCTGGCCGCGGCCGCGAAAGCGCCGCACGTCGTGATGATGCTGGTCGGCGGCGGCCTGCGCGTCGCGCTGGCGACGACGCACCTGCCGCTTTCGGAAGTGCCGGGGGCGATCAGCCGACGCGGCCTCCTCGAGACCCTGCGCGTGCTGCATGCCGACCTGCAGAAGCGCTTCCGCATCGCGCGGCCGCGCATCCTGGTCGCCGGGCTCAACCCGCACAGCGGCGAGTCCGGCCACTTCGGCGCCGAGGACGGCGAGATCATCTCCCCCGCCGTCGCCGAGGCGCAGGCGGCCGGGATCGACGCCACCGGCCCGCTGCCCGCCGACACGCTGTTCGTCCCCGCGCGCCTCAAGAATGCCGACGCCGTGCTCGCGATGTACCACGACCAGGGCCTGCCGGTGCTGAAGTACGCTTCCTTCGGTCGCGGCGTGAACCTGACCCTCGGCCTGCCTTTCGTGCGCACCTCGGTCGACCACGGCACCGCGCTCGACATCGCCGGCAGCGGGCGCGCCGACCCGGGCAGCCTGATCGAGGCGCTCAAGCTTGCCATCGAGCTCGCACCGTCCGCGTAAAAGATTCGGCCAGCACTTCCTGCACGAGAAGCACGTGCTGGAAAGGATTGTCGGCGCGCTCACGCCTTCGCACGAGGATTTCATCGTCGAAATCGGCCCGGGCGAGGGCGCATTGACCGGGCCATTGCTGAAAAAAGTCGCCAAGCTCGAAGCGATCGAGCTCGACCGCGATCTCGCCTCGGGCTTGGCGGCGCGCTTTCCGCCGTGGAAGCTCACGGTGCATTGCGCCGATGCGCTCGAGTTCGACTTCGCGCGCTTTCCCGCCGGCATGCGCCTGGTCGGCAACCTGCCGTACAACGTCTCGACGCCGCTGCTGTTCCACCTCGCGCGCCACGCGCAGCGCGTGCGCGACATGCACTTCATGCTGCAGCTCGAGGTGGTCGAGCGCATGGTCGCCCGGCCGTCGACGCCGGCCTATGGCCGCCTGTCGGTTTCCCTGCAGGCCCGGTTCCGGATGAAGAAGCTGTTCAAGGTCTCGCGCGGCGCGTTCCGGCCGCCGCCGAAGGTGGAGTCGGCCCTGGTGCGGATGCAGCCGCTCGACCGGCAGCTGCCGGTCGACGAGGAGCTGCTGCGCCGGGCGTTCTCGGCGCGGCGCAAGACGCTGCGCAACGCCCTGCCGGAAATCGACTTCGCCGCCCTCGGCATCGATCCCGGGCTGCGCCCCGAGAACCTCTCGCCCGAGGACTACGCGCGCCTCTCGATGAACTCGATCTTGTAGCCGTCGGGGTCCTCGACGAAGGCGATCACGGTGGTGCCGCCCTTCACCGGGCCGGCCTCGCGCGTCACCTTGCCGCCACCCTGCCGCACGCGCTCGCATGCGCCCTTGACGTCGGGCACGCCGATCGCGACGTGGCCGAAGCCGCCGCCGAGATCGTAGCGCTCGACGCCGTAGTTGTAGGTGAGCTCGAGCACCGCGCTGCGCTCCTCGTCGTCGTAGCCGACGAAGGCGAGCGAGTATTTCTGCTCCGGGCGGTCGGTGGTGCGCAGCAGCTTCATGCCGAGTACCTCGGTGTAGAAGCGCACCGAGCGCTGCATGTCGCCGACGCGCAGCATGGTGTGGAGAATTCTCATCGCAGGTGCCTCCTTCAGGTGAGGGCTTTCTGCTGCTCTTCGATCCAGGTTCGTGCAAGCGCGTTGACGGTCTTGGCATCGAGGTTCGCGGCTTCGATCGGCGGGCCGATCCTCACGGTGACGGTGCCCGGGCGCTTCAGGAACGCGTTGCGCGGCCACAGCAGCCCCGCATTGTGCGCCACCGGGACCACGGGCGCGCCCGCGGAGACGGCGAGCCACGCGCCGCCGGGGTGGAATTCGCGCTGCGCGCCGGGGGCGACGCGCGTGCCCTCGGGGAACACCACCACCCAGAAGCCCTGCGCCAGGCGCTCGCAGCCGCGCCGCGCGATCGCGCGCAGCGCGGCGAGCCCGCGCGAGCGGTCGATGGCGATCGGGCTCATCAGCGCGAGACCCCAGCCGAAGAACGGGATCCACAGCAGCTCGCGCTTGAGCACCAGCACCTGCGGCGGAAAGATGATCTGGAACGCCATGGTCTCCCACGCCGACTGGTGCTTGGAGAGGATCACCGCGGGACGCGCCGGCAGGTTCTCGCGGCCTTCCACGCGCCATTCGATCCGCAGGACTTTCCGCGCCATGAATATCACGAGGCGCGACCAGCCGGAGATGACGCGATAGCGTGCCATGCGCGGCAGCGGGAAGGTGGCCAGCGCGATCAACGCGTAGGGCGGCGTAACCAGCGCGAGGCCGAGCGCGAACAGCGCCGAGCGCAGGACGATCAAGGCGCCAGGTGCACGGCGAAAGCCGCCAGGTCGGCGAACACGCGCGTGCCGGGCGGCAGCTTGCCCGCGGCGCGCGTGCTTGCGCCCTTGCCCGTCAGCACCAGCACCGGCCGCGCGCCGGCGGCGGCGGCGGCCTCGAGGTCGCGCTGCGCATCGCCGGCCATGGCGACCTCGTCGAGCGCCACATTGAAGCGTCGCGCCACCTCGAGCAGCATCCCGGGCTGCGGCTTGCGGCACGGGCAGCCGTCCTCGGCCTTGTGCGGGCAGAAGAAGAACGCGTCGATGCGGCCGCCGACCTGGCCGAGCGCGCGCACCAGCGTGTCGTGGATCTGGAACAGCGTGCGCGTGTCGAGCAGCCCGCGCGCGATGCCCGACTGGTTGGTCGCCACCGCGATGCGGTAGCCGGCCTGCGTCAGGCGCGCGATGCCTTCCAGGCTGCCCTTGATCGGGCGCCACTCCTCGGGCGACTTGATGTACGCGTCGCTGTCGTGGTTGATGGTGCCGTCGCGATCGAGGATCACCAGCTTCATTGCGCGAGCTTCGAGATGTCGGCCACGCGGTTCATCGCGTCGCGCAGGTCGCGCAGCAGCGCAAGGCGGTTCCTGCGCAGCGCCTGTTCTTCGACCATCACCATCACCGAGTCGAAGAACGCGTCCACCGGCTTCTTCAGCACGGCGAAGCTCCTGAGGTAGCCGGTGTAGTCGCCCCGCTCGAACATGGGCAATGCATTGCCGGCGGTGGATTCCAGCGCCGTGAACAGGGCGAGCTCCGCCGGGTCCCTGAGCGCGCCGCGCTCTGTCCTGCTGAACGATTCGCCCTTGGCCTTCGCCTGCTTCAGGATGTTGGCGACGCGCTTGTTGGCCGCCGCCAGGCTTTCGGCTTCCGGCATCGCCTGGAACGCTTTGACCGCCTCGAGCTGCCGCGGCACCACGTCGAGCCGCGCCGGGTTCTGGCTGAGCACCGCGTCGACCTGCAGGGTCGAGAACCCCTGGTCCTTCAGGTACCCCGCGAAGCGCTCGAGGATGAAAGCGCGCAATGGCTCCGATGCGACCAGTTCCTGCAGCGACAGCGGCAGCCTGCGCTCGACCAGGATGCGGATCGCGCCGAGCGCGGCGCGGCGCAGCCCGAACGGGTCCTTCTCGCCGGTCGGCTGCTGCCCGATGCCGAACATGCCGGCCAGCGCGTCGAGCCTGTCGGCGAGCGCCAGCGCGCACGCCACGTTTCCCTCGGGCAGCCGGTCGCCGGCGAAGCGCGGCCGGTAATGCGCCTCGATCGCGTCGGCGACCTCGCGCGGCTCGCCGTCGTGCAGCGCGTAGTAGCGGCCCATGACGCCTTGCAGCTCGGGGAACTCGCCCACCATTCCGGTGAGGAGGTCAGCCTTGGCCAGCCACGCCGCGCGTTCGGCGGCGGCAGCATCGGCCTTGAGTTGCCTGGCGATTTCTCCGGCGAGAAGCTGAACGCGCTGTACCCGCTCGAGCTGCGTGCCGAGCTTGTTGTGATAGACGACGCTGGCGAGCTGCGGCACGCGGCTCTCGAGGCGCCGCTTTCGGTCCTGGTTGTAGAAGAAGCGCGCGTCCTCGAGCCGCGGGCGCACCACGCGCTCGTTGCCGCCGATGATGTGGCGCGCATCCGCCACCTTCATGTTCGAGACGATCAGGAACTTCGGCAGCAGCTTGCCCGCGGCATCGAACAGCGGGAAGTATTTCTGGTTCTGCCGCATGGTGAGGATCAGGCACTCCTGCGGCACTTCGAGAAAGGACGGCTCGAAGCCGCCGGCATAGACGCTCGGGTGCTCGACCAGCGCGGTCACTTCGTCGAGCAGGTCCGCATAGGCGCCGAGCCTCGCCTTCTGGCGCGCGGCCTCGGCCTTGAGCAGGCGGTCGATCTCGGCGCGGCGCGCCGCGAAGTCGGCGATCACCATGCCGGACTTGAGCAGCTTGGTCCCGTATTCGCCTGCGTTGGCGAGGCGGATCGCACCCTTGCTCATGAAGCGATGGCCCAGGGTCTTGTTCCCGGAGGCGAGGCCGAGCACGGTTCCGGGCACCACGCGCTTGCCGTGCAGCATCACCAGGCCGTGCACCGGCCGCACGAACTGCGCTTCGCCCGCGCCCCAGCGCATCACTTTCGGGATCGGCAGCGACTTCAGCGCTTCTTCGACCATCGGGGCCAGGATTTCTTCCAGCACCAGGCCCCTGGTCTTCACGCGCGCCACGACGACCTCGCCCTTCGCGGTGGCGCGGCGCTCGAGGCTCGCCGGCGCAACGCCATGCTTCCGGGCGAAGCCCTCGATCGCCTGCGCCGGCGCCTTGGACGGGGGGCCGGTGACCTCGCTTTCGCGATCCTGCCCTCGCGCAAGCACCTCGGGAACGAGGACCGCAAGGCGCCGCGGCGTGGCATAGGCGCTTGCCTTGCCCGGATTGGGCGCGAGCTGCGCTTTCCCGAGCTCCGCGCCGACGCGGCTCGCGAGCGCCTCGGACAGCGCGCGCAGCGATTTCGGCGGCAGCTCCTCGGTCAGGAGCTCGACCAGCAGGGTTGCCGGTTTTTCAGGCATGCGCCATGGGGAAGCCGAGGCGTTCCCGGGATTCGTAGTAGGCCTGCGCCACCGCGCGCGCGAGGGTGCGCACGCGCCCGATGTACGCGGCGCGCTCGGTGACCGAGATCGCGCCGCGCGCGTCGAGCAGGTTGAAGGTGTGCGAGGCCTTCATCACCATCTCGTAGCCCGGCAGCACGCATTGCGCGGCGATGAGGCGCTTCGCTTCGCTTTCAAAGTTCTTGAACCACTCGAAGAGCAATTCGATGTTGGCGAGCTCGAAGTTGTATTTCGACTGCTCGACCTCGTTCTGGTGGTAGACGTCGCGATAAAGGATAGGAGGGGACGCTCGCGTCCCCGCGCCGGCAGTCCACACGAGGTCGAACACGCTGTCCTTGCCCTGCAGGACCATGGCGAGGCGCTCCAGGCCGTAGGTGATCTCGCCCAGCACCGGCTTGCAGGCGAGGCCGCCGACCTCCTGGAAGTAGGTGAACTGGGTGACCTCCATGCCGTCGAGCCACACTTCCCAGCCGAGGCCCCAGGCGCCGAGGGTGGGCGATTCCCAGTCGTCTTCCACGAAGCGGATATCGTGTTTTTTCGGATCGACACCCAGGTTGACGAGAGACTGAATATAGGTCTTCTGGATATCCGTCGGCGAAGGCTTGAGCACCACCTGGTACTGGTAATAGTGCTGCAGCCGGTTGGGGTTGTCGCCGTAACGCCCGTCCTTGGGCCGGCGCGAGGGCTGCACGTAGGCCGCGTGCCACGGCTCGGGGCCGATCGCGCGCAGGAAGGTCGCGGTATGGAAGGTGCCGGCGCCGACTTCCATGTCGTAGGGCTGCAGCAGCGCGCATCCCTGCCGGTCCCAGAACGCGTTCAGCTGCACGATGAGCTGCTGGAAGGTCGGCACGCCGCGAATTCTAGCGGGTGAGGCGCGCGCGGATGACGAAGAACGCAACGAGCGCCAGCGAAAGGAGGACGATCGGCCAGTCGCGCAGCCGCACGTAGGGCGTCGCGCCGGTGTAGCCCTGCACCGCGACCTCGAGGCGCCCTTCGGCGAACTGCGGCAGGCGCGCGATCACGCGGCCGTCGCGGTCGATCGCCGCCGTGATGCCGGTGTTGGTGGCGGCAAGGTGCATGCGCCCGGTCTCGACGGCGCGCAGCCGCGCGATCGACAGGTGCTGCGCCGGCGCGAGCGAATCGCCGAACCAGGCGACGTTCGACACGTTGACCAGCAGCGTGGCGTTCGCCGCGCGCGCCGCGATCTCCTCGCCGAACGCGTCCTCGTAGCAGATGTTGACCGCGACGCGCTGCCCGGCGACGGCGAGCGGCGGCTGGTCGGGCGCGCCGCGGCTGAAATCCGACAGCGGGATCGAGAGCCACTGCAGGATCCAACCCCAGCCCGGCGGGATGAACTCGCCGAACGGCACCAGGTGCACCTTGTGGTAGGCCTGCGGCGGGGAGACGCCGAGCGTCACCACGGTGTTGTAGTAGCGCTCGGGGCCGGTGCGGTAGGGCACGCCGAGCAGCAGGTCGCCGTTGTTGCGCCGCGCCGCGGCCTCGAGGCGCGCGAGCTCCTGCGGCGCGACGCGGTCGAGGAATCGCGGTAGCGCGGTCTCGGGCAGCACGATCAGGCGCGCGCTCGTGCCCTCGGCGAGGCGCGCGTAGGTGTCGAAGATCCCCGGATAGCGCTGCGGGCTGAACTTCATCTCCTGCTCGATGTTTCCCTGCAGCAGCGCAGCGGCGACCGGCTCGCCTGCAGGCGTGGTCCACGGCGCGTGGCGCAGCGCCTCGCCGGCGCCGAGGACGAGGAGGATGCCGGCGATGGCCAGCAGCCTGCTTCTTCGCCGCGCCACCAGCCAGGCCATGCCGGCGAGCGAAAGCGTGATGAACGACAGCGCGTACACGCCGCCGAGCGGCGCATAGCCCTGCAGCGGCCAGCCGACCGACGCGTAGCCGGCGGCGAGCCAGGGGAAGCCGGTGAAGATCCATTCGAGCGGCCACTCGAACAGCACCCACGCCGCGGGAATGACGAGGCACGCGCGCGCCGGGTCGCCCGCCGGCACGCGCGCCTGCAGCCAGCCCGCCGCCGCGGGGAAAAGCGCGAGGAACGCGCAGTAGCCCACGGTGGCGATTCCCGCGAGCGGCGCGGGCATGCCGCCGAACTGGTGCAGGCTCACGTACACCCACGACGCGCCGGCGCCGTAGAGCCCCAGCCCGAACCAGAACCCGGTCCACGCGCAGCGCCGCGGCGCGGCGCTCATCCAGAGGTGGGCGAGCAGCGCGAACGTCAGCAGCGCGAGCGGAAAGATGCCGGCGGGCGCGAAGGCAAGGACCGTCCCGGCGCCGCACAGAAAGGAGAAAAATGGGGACAGACCCCAAAATGGGGACAGACCCCATTTTCCGTAGCTTTGCGAAGGGAAAATGGGGTCTGTCCCCATTTTTCTAGGTCTTCGGCTTGTCGACGAGCAGCGTGTAGACGCGCCGGCTGTCGGCGCGCAGCACCTGGAAGCGCAGCCCCTCGAGCGCCACCGACTCGCCGCGTTTCGGCAGGCGCCCGAGGTGCGCGATCAGCACCCCGCCGATGGTGTCCGCGGCCGCGTCGGCGAACTGGGTGCCGAAAGCGGCGTTAAAGTCGGCCATCTGCGTGAGCGCCTTGACGCGGTAGCGGCCGCCCGGCTCGGGCAGGATGTTGTCCGAGGCCTCGTCGAAGTCGTACTCGTCCTCGATGTCGCCGACGATCTGCTCGAGCACGTCCTCGATGGTGACCAGCCCCGCGACGCCGCCGTACTCGTCGATCACGATCGCCATGTGGTTGCGGCTGGCGCGGAACTCGCGCAGCAGCACGTTCAAGCGCTTCGCCTCGGGCACGAACACCGCCGGGCGCAGCATCTCGCGCACGTTGAACTCCTCCTCGCCGGCGTAAAAACGCAGCAGATCCTTGGCCAGCAGCACGCCGATGACATCGTCGCGGTTCTGGTCGACCACCGGGAAGCGCGAGTGCGCGGTGGACATCACCTGCCTGACGAAGGTCTCCACCGGCTCCTTGATGTCGATGAAGTCCACCTGCGCGCGCGGGATCATGATGTCGCGCACCTGCATCTCGGACACCGTGAGCGCGCCCTCGATGATCGAGAGCGCGTCGGCGTCGAGCAGGTTGCGGGAATAGGCCGCTCTGAGGAGCTGCGTGAGCTCGGTCCGGTCGCCGGGCTCGCGCATGATGAGCGCCGACAGCCGCTCGAGCAGGCTTGGTCGGGACGGATCGTTCATGCCGGGCGGGGTTCATTCTACCGCGTAGGGGTCGCGCACCCCGACGCGGCGCAGGATGCGGATCTCGCGCGCTTCCATGCACGCCGCATCCCGTTTCCTTTCATGGCGGTAGCCGCGCAGGTGGAGGCATCCGTGCACCACGAGGTGCGCGTAGTGCGCGGCCACGCTCTTGCCCTGCGCGCGCGCCTCGCGCCGGATCACCGGGTGACACAGCACGACATCGCCGGTGGCGAAACTCAGCACGTTGGTCGCGCGGTTCTTTTTCCGGTAGGTCCGGTTGAGCCGGCGGCCTTCGCGCTCGCCGACGATTCTCAGAGTAACTTGGCCGGGCGAAGCCGCGCGTGCCCATTTTCTGAATTGGGAAAAACTCGGGACGCCGCGCCGCGGCACTGCGTACTGGATGAAAACCCTATTCTTCCTGCGCGCGCGAGGCGTAGGCATCGATGATGCGCGCGACCAGCGGGTGGCGCACCACGTCCTGCGCGCCGAACTGCGTGAAGGCGATGCCGCGCACGCCCTCGAGGATGCGGCGCGCCTCGATCAGGCCGCTCTTCTGCCCGCGCGGCAGGTCGATCTGCGTGACGTCGCCGTTCACCACCGCCTTGGCGCCGAAGCCGATGCGCGTAAGGAACATCTTCATCTGCTCGGGCGTGGTGTTCTGCGCTTCGTCCAGGATGATGAAGGCGTGGTTGAGCGTGCGCCCGCGCATGTAGGCGAGCGGCGCGAGCTCGATCGTGCCGCGCTCGAGGAGCTTGCCGGTTTTCTCGAATCCCATCAGGTCGAACAGCGCGTCGTACAGCGGCCGCAGGTACGGATCGACCTTCTGCGCGAGGTCGCCGGGCAGGAAGCCCAGGCGCTCGCCGGCCTCGACCGCGGGCCGCACCAGCACGATGCGCTTCACCGTGTCGCGCTCCAGCGCGTCCACCGCGCAGGCCACCGCCAGATAGGTCTTTCCGGTGCCCGCGGGGCCGATGCCGAGGGTGAGGTCGTGGGCGAGGATGTTCTCGATGTACTCGACCTGGTGCGGCGTGCGGCCGTGCAGGTCGGTGCGCCGCGTCAGCAGTTGCGGCCCTTCGGCTTGCAGGGGTTTACTGCTTGAAAGTTCCGTCAACCCGAGCTGCACGTCTTCCAGGCTCAGGTCGCCCACCGCCCGGTCGTAGAAGTGCTCGATGGCCTGCGCCGCGCGCTCGGCCTGAGGGCCGCGCACCGTGAACCTGGCGCCGCGGCGCGTGATGGTCACGTCGAGCGCCGACTCGATCTGGCGCAGGTTCTCGTCGAGCGCGCCGCACAGGCGCGCGAGGCGCTGGTTGTCGACCGGGTCCAGCTTGACTTCGACCGGTTTGGCCCGATTCAGGCGAGCTCACCCCGGAGCGAATGGGGAAGGGCGGCGGTGATCCTGACGTCCACGAATGAATGGCGCCGCGCCTCGCCCGGAAAGTTCACCACGCGGTTGTTGCCGGTGCGGCCGGCAAGCTCCGCTGGATTCTTTTTGGAAGGGCCTTCGACCAGCACCCGCTCCACCGAGCCGAGCATGCGCTCGCTGATCGCCTGTGCCTGTGCGTCGAGCTGCGCCTGCAGGCGCTGCAGCCTTTGCAGCTTTTCAGCATGAGAAACCCCATCGGGGAGCTCGGCGGCGGGCGTCCCCGGACGCGGGCTGTAGACGAACGAGAACGAAGCATCGAAGCCGACCTCGCGCGCGAGCTTGAGCGTCGCCGCGAAGTCGGCTTCGGTCTCGCCCGGGAAGCCGACGATGAAGTCGGAGGACAGGCTGATGCCGGGCCGCGCCTCGCGCAGGCGGCGCGCGATCGAGCGGTACTCGAGCGCGCTATAGCCGCGCTTCATCGCGGCGAGCACGCGGTCGGAGCCCGACTGCACCGGCAGGTGCACGTGCGGCGCGAGCTTGTCGAGCGCCGCGTGCGCGTCGATTAGCCGCTGCGTGAACTCCCGGGGATGCGAAGTGGTGTAGCGGATGCGCTCTATCCCTTGGATTTCGGAAACGTAGAACAGCAGCTCGGCGAAATCGGCGCGCTCGCCGTCGATCGTGCCGCGCCAGGCGTTGACGTTCTGGCCGAGGAGCGTGACCTCCTTCACCCCCTGGTCCGCGAGCCCCGCGACCTCCGCCACCACGTCCTCGAAGGGCCGCGATACCTCCTCGCCGCGCGTGTAGGGAACGACGCAGAAGCTGCAGTACTTGCTGCAGCCTTCCATGATCGAGACGAAAGCGCTCGCCCCCTCGACCTTCGCCGGCGGCAGGTGATCGAACTTCTCGATCTCGGGGAAGCTCACGTCGACCTGCGGCCGGCCCGTGGCGCGGCGCCGCTCGAGCAGCTGCGGCAGGCGGTGCAGCGTCTGGGGCCCGAACACCACGTCGACGTACGGCGCGCGCGCGACGATCGCCGGCCCCTCCTGGCTCGCGACGCAGCCGCCGACGGCGATCATCAAGCCGGGACGGGAGCGCTTCAGGTGCTTGACGCGGCCGAGGTCGGCGAACACCTTCTCCTGCGCCTTCTCGCGCACCGAGCAGGTGTTGAACACGATGAGGTCGGCGTCCTCGGGATTCGGGGTGGGCTCGAGCCCCTCGGCCTGGCGCAGCACGTCGGAGATCTTCTCCGAGTCGTACTCGTTCATCTGGCAGCCGAAGGTGCGCAGGTAGAGCTTTTTCATTTCGGGAAAGGCGGCTGCGGCAGCGCGGCCTTTTCGCGGGGCGAAAGGATCCAGACCCGGTGCACCATGCCGCTGCCGTCGACGAGGTAGCGCGCGTGCGATTTCCCGGTGAGCGACGCTGGCACGACGAGCCGGTTGTCCGGGTCGCGGATCTGGGCGCCGGGGGCGAGGTGCCGCGGCTTGCCGTCGATCTCGACGATCATTTCCTGCAGGTGGCGGATCTCGCCCAGTCGTGCCTCTTTCGGGATGGTACGCAACTGCGCAGCCGCGGTTGCGGCGAGCGACAGCAGGAGGATCAGGGCGAGGCAGCGTATCACGCGTCAATGATCTCAAAATCCCGGGTGACTTCGGCGGTCTTGGAGAGCATCGCCGTCGCCGAGCAGTACTTTTCGTGCGTCAGCCGCACCGCGTTTTCCACCAGATTTCGCTTGAGCCCGCGGCCGCGCACCGTCCAGTGCATGTGGATCTTCGTGAATACCTTCGGGTCGGTCGTGGCGCGCTCCGCGGTCAGCTTCACCTCGCAGCCGGTGACGTCCTGGCCGCTCTTCCTGAGGATCACCACCACGTCGTAGGCGGTGCAGCCGCCGGTGCCGAGGAGCACCATCTCCATCGGCCGCGGCGCGAGGTTGCGGCCGCCCCCGTCGGGGGCGCCGTCCATGCTGACCAGGTGGTTGCTCCCGGTCTCGGCGAGGAAGCTCATGCCTTCGCCCGTCCAGCGCACCGTGCATTCCATGACACTAATCTAGCTTTTTTGTGTAAAATCCGCAGCTTTTCTCGATCCTTGGCATGACAACCTACACCGCAAAAGCGGGCGAGATCCAGCATGGCTGGTACGTGGTCGACGCGCAGGACAAGGTGCTCGGCCGCCTCGCGTCGCAGATCGCCTCGCGCCTGCGCGGCAAGCACAAGCCGCAGTACACCCCGCACATCGATACCGGCGACTACATCGTGGTCGTGAACGCGGCGAAGGTGCGCGTCACCGGCCGGAAGGCCACGCGCAAGATGTACTACCGCCACAGCGGCCAGCCGGGCCAGCTGCGCGAGACGAGCTTCGAGAAGCTCCAGGCGAAGAAGCCGGCGCGCGTGCTGCAGCTCGCGGTGAAGGGCATGCTGCCGAAGGGGCCGCTCGGCTACGCGATGTTCAGGAAGCTCAAAGTCTACGCCGGCGCGACGCACCCGCATTCGGCGCAACAGCCGAAGGCATTGGAGATATAGAGAAATGGTCGGCGACTACTATTACGGCACGGGCCGGCGCAAGAGCGCCGTGGCGCGCGTGTTCCTCAAGCCCGGCAAGGGCGATTTCACGGTCAACGGCAAGCCGGTCGACCAGTTCTTCGGCCGCGAGACCGGCCGCATGGTGGTGCGCCAGCCCCTCGAGCTCACCAAGAACCTGGCGGCCTTCGACATCATGGTGAACGTCTATGGCGGCGGCGAAAGCGGGCAGGCCGGCGCGGTGCGCCACGGCATCTCGCGCGCGCTGATCGAGTATGATGCGGCTCTGAAACCGGCGTTGAGTGCGGCCGGGCTGGTGACGCGCGATGCGCGCGAGGTCGAGCGAAAGAAGGTCGGCCTGCACAAAGCAAGGCGGCGCAAGCAGTACTCGAAACGCTGAACACAGGGATTCTGCGAACCGAAAGCCGCCTCCGGGCGGCTTTTGTTTTTGGGAATAGGGAATGATCAAGGCGGGCATCGTCGGCGGAACGGGGTATACGGGGGTCGAGCTCCTGCGCCTGCTCGCCCAGCATCCGCAGGTCGAGCTGAAGGCGATCACTTCGCGCAAGGAAGCCGGCACGCCGGTGGCGCAGATGTTCCCGAGCCTGCGGCGCCGGGTCGAGCTCGCTTTCGTCGAGCCGGGCGCGCGCGCGCTCGCCGGCTGCGACGTGGTGTTCTTCGCCACGCCGCACGGCGTGTGCATGAAGGACGCGCGCGCGGTGCTCGACGCGGGCGCGAAGATCGTCGACCTGTCGGCCGACTTCCGCCTACAGGACCTCGCCGAGTGGGAGCGCTGGTACAAGATGAAGCACACCGAGCCCGAGCTGGTGCGCGAAGCGGTGTACGGGCTGTGCGAGCTGAATCGCGAGAGCATCCGGAAAGCGCGGCTGGTCGCGAACCCGGGCTGCTACCCGACCGCGATCCAGCTCGGCTTCCTGCCGCTGCTCGAGGCGGGCGTGGTCGACCTCGATCACCTGATCGCCGACGCCAAGTCGGGCGTGAGCGGCGCGGGGCGCAAGGGCGAGATCAACCTGCTTTTTTCCGAGGCTTCGGACAACTTTTCCGCCTACAACGTGCCGGGGCATCGCCACCGGCCGGAGACGCGCGAAAGCTTGGCGCGGGTCGCGAAGCGCGAGATCGGGCTCATCTTCAACGCGCATCTCACGCCGGCGAACCGCGGCATCTTCGCGACGTTGTACGCGCGCGTCACGCAGGAGGCGGATTTCCAGGCGCTGTTCGAGAGGCGCTACGCGAAAGAGCCGTTCGTCGACGTGATGCCCCCCGGCAGCCATCCGGACACGCGCTCGGTGCGCGCCGCGAACACCTGCCGCATCGCGGTGCACCGCCCGCCCGAGCGCGCGCAGCGCTCGGACACGCTGGTGGTGCTCTCGGTGATCGACAACCTGGTCAAGGGAGCTTCGGGCCAGGCGGTGCAGAACATGAACCTGATGTTCGGGCTATCGGAGACGATGGGTCTTGAACAAGTAGCAGTGGTGCCCTAGTGCCCTCCGGCCGCTGGAAACTGCTGCGCCAGCGCTTCGGCATCGCGGCACCGCGCGTCGAGGTGCAGACGCAGATTCCGTGGTACTGGCGCTGGGCCGGCATCGCCATCCTGCTCGGCGTCGCGGCGGCCGCCGCCTCCTGGATCTACGACGCCGGCCGGCGCTTTGCCGGCTTCGACCGCAGCGAGGTGCTGCAGGAGTTGCGGCAGGTGAAAGGCGAGCTCGAGGCCGCGCGCGCCGAGCTCGCGCGGCTGCGCGCGATCGCGAACGCCGCCGACAGCCGCGTCTCGATCGAGCGCACCGCGCAACAGAAGCTCGCCCAGCAAGTCAGGGCGCTGGAGCAGGAAAACGCCCGCGTGCGCGAGGAGCTCGCAATGTTCGAGCAGATGCTCACGTCGGAGGAGCGCCTTACGCAGACCCTGTCGATCTACCGCTTCAAGGTCGAGCCCGACGTGCTGCCGGGCGAATACCGCTATCGCCTGCTGCTCCTTACGCCTGCCGACCGGCGCGGGCGCGACTTCAACGGGCGCCTCGAGCTGGTAGTCAGCCTGCAGGAAGGGGGGCAGAGTGCTATGATGTCCTTCCCGGAGCCGGGAGATGCCGCAGCGGCTCAATTCCGGTTGGCGTTCAAGTACTTCCGACGGGTCGAAGGGACCTTCCGGGTCAACCCGAAGGCGAAAGTGGAGAGCGTGCAGGCGCGAGTGTACGAGACCGGATCGAGCCAGCCACGGGCGACTCATTCGGTGAGCCTTTAAAGGAAAAAGATGTTTAACAAGCCAAGCAAGCCGCAGAACCGGATCGACAGCCTGATCGGCGCGACCACGCGCATCGAGGGCAACGTGATCTTCAGCGGCGGACTGCGCGTCGACGGCATGGTGCGCGGCAACGTCGCCGCGCTGCCTGACCAGCCGGGCACGCTGGTGGTGTCCTCCGACGCGCGCATCGACGGCGAAGTGCAGGCCGCGCACATCGTGGTCAACGGCACGATCCACGGCCCGGTGCACGCCACCGAGACGCTCGAACTACAGGCCGGCTCGCGGGTCAAAGGAGACGTGTACTACAAGAGCATCGAGATCCACCAGGGCGCGGTCGTCGAGGGCCGCCTGGTGCATCACCCGGCGGAAATGAAAGGAGTCGAGCTCAAGCTCGCCTCAGGTCAGTAATCGGGCAAGTAATCGGGCAAGTAATCGGGCAAGTAATCGCAGAGGACATTGAAATGAACGCAGCTACCGACTCGGTTTCCACCCCAGTTTCCACCTCGGTTTCCTCTCCACCGGCGCCGCTGGTCTTCACCGACAACGCCGCCAACAAGGTCAAGCAGCTGATCGACGAAGAGGGCAACCCGGAGCTCAAGCTGCGCGTGTTCGTCACCGGCGGCGGCTGCTCGGGCTTCCAGTACGGCTTCACCTTCGACGAGGTGAAGAACGAGGACGACGCCGCGATGGAAAAGAACGGCGTCACCCTGCTGATCGACCCGATGAGCTACCAGTATCTGGTGGGCTCCGAGATCGACTACCAGGAAGGCCTCGAAGGCGCGCAGTTCGTGATCAAGAACCCCGGCGCGAAAAGCACCTGCGGCTGCGGCTCTTCGTTTTCCGCCTGACGGGCTGATTCAGGCCCTCATCTAACTTCTACAAAGGGGCTTCGGCCCCTTTCTTGTTTCTAGCGCATGGGAGACGCGAACCAGCGCCTGTTCCTCGAGCGCCACGTGCCGCGCGCCGACGGGCCGGTGGTCGAGATCGGCTCCAAGGACTACGGCAGCACGGCGAGCTTCCGCGACCTCTACCGCGGCGTGGACTACGTCGGCGCCGATCTCGAGGCGGGCAAGGGGGTCGATGTCGTCGTTGACTTGACCGAGGGATTGGGGACTCTGGGCGCGGGCAGGTTTGCGCTCGCCATCTGCTGCTCGGTGCTCGAACACACGCCCAGGCCCTGGGTTATGGCGGAGAACATCGTGCGCCTCCTGCGGCCCGGCGGCATGCTCTATCTCTCGGTACCGTGGGTATGGCGCTACCACGCCTATCCGGACGACTACTTCAGGTTCTCGCCGCGCGCGGTGCAGTCGCTGTTTCCCGCGCTGCAATGGACGCAGGCGGCGTACTCGACGAACGTGGCGGGCGAGCTGGTGCCGCTCGAGCTCGGCGAGCTCCGCGAGGTCGACAACCGCATGGCCGCGTTCGTCGACACGCCGCAGGGACAGCGCAAGTACCTGCCTTACCTCATGGTGAACATGCTCGGCCGCCGCTCAGTCGAGCGAGGCTAGCGTGCTGTTGGCGATCAGGTCGAGCCGCGCGACCAGCGCCGCGGCGTGGTTGCGGAACGCGGGCAGGTCCTGCGGGGCGACCGGCGCCGCGGAGGGCATGGCGATCGAGAAGGGGTTGCGCGCCTCGCCGGCGACGCGGAACTCGTAGTGCAGGTGCGGGCCGGTGGCCCAGCCGGTCTGCCCGACGGCTCCGATGGTGTCGTTCTGCGCCACGCGCGCGCCGCGGCGCACCGCGACGCGGCTCAGGTGCGCGTACACCGTGGCGTACTGGCCGTGGTGCCGCAGGATGACGACGTTGCCGTAGCCGCCCTTCATGCCGGCGTACTCCACCACGCCGTCGCCGACCGCGCGCACGCGCGTCCCCGTGGGGGCGGCGTAGTCGATGCCCTGGTGCTTGATCCATGCCCGCGCGATCGGGTGACGGCGCATGCCGAAGCCCGAGCTCACGCGCGAGAACTCGAGCGGCGAGCGCATGAAGGCCTTGCGCAGGTTGTTGCCGTCGGCCGTGTAGTAGCCGTTGCCGAAGTGCACCGCGCGGAAGGTCTTGCGGTTGTTGGTGAACTCGGCGGCGAGCACGCGGCCGGCGCGCACCGGGCGCCCGCCGAGGTAGTGCAGCTCGTACACCACGCTGAAACTGTCGCCCTTGCGCAGGTCGCGATGAAAATCGATGTCGCCGCCGAACACGTCGCCGAGCTGCATCGCGACGCTGTCCGGGATGCCGGCCTCGTCGGCGGCGGCGAACAGCGAGCTGTGCACCACGCCCGACTTCATGGCGATGCGCGTGGTGAGCTGCGCGCGGTCGTCGGTCACGCGGTAGAACCCGTTCGCTTCGGCGCTGATCCTGACGAGCGCGTCGCGCCCGCTGAGGAAGCTGAGCGCGAGCGGCTCGCCGTCGGCGCTCACCTCGGCGCTCACGTGCGTGCCGGGCCTGAGGCTCTGCAGCGCGCGCACGCGCGCGAGCCGCGCCACGTGCTGCTGCTCGACGCCGAGGCGCTCGAGCAACGCGGCGGGCGTATCGCCGCGCTGGAACATCTCTTCGCGGAAGTACGACTTCGGGGCGGGCACGGCGTCGGGCCGGATCGCCAGCGCCTCGATGATCGGTGTGCGCGGCGGCGTGATGCGGCTCTCGCTCGAGGGCGCCATGGTCGCGAACGCCACCACGCCGGAAGCGGCGAGAAGCACGATGACGGCGGCGCGGCCGAGGCAACCGAACATTCCCATGGATCGGCTAGAATCCCTTGAATTTCAGAAGCCTGCGGAGTCTAGCAAAGAACCGGCCGCAGGCAAATCGACTATGTCCGCCATCGAGCAGGCGATCCAGACCATCCGTCGAGGTGCCGACGAGCTGATCGTCGAGGAGGAGCTGGCGAAAAAGCTCGCGAGCGGCCGCAAGCTGCGCGTGAAGCTCGGCCTCGACCCCACCGCGCCCGACCTGCACCTCGGCCACACCGTGGTGATCAACAAGCTGCGCGACTTCCAGGGGCTCGGCCACCAGGTGCAGTTCCTGATCGGCGACTTCACCGGCATGATCGGCGACCCGAGCGGCAAGAACCAGACGCGCCCGCCGCTGACGCGCGCGGAAATCGAGAAAAATGCGCAGTCCTACCGCGACCAGGTGTTCAAGATCCTCGACCCGGCGCAGACCCGGATCCTGTTCAACTCGGAGTGGTCGGACCAGCTCGGCGCCGAAGGCATGATCCGGCTCGCCTCGCGCTACACCGTGGCGCGCCTGCTGGAGCGGGACGATTTCTCCAAGCGGCTGAAAAGCAACCAGCCGATCGCGCTGCACGAGCTGCTCTACCCGCTGATGCAGGGCTACGACTCGGTGGCGATGAAAGCCGACGTCGAGCTCGGCGGCACCGATCAGAAGTTCAATCTCCTGGTGGGGCGGGAGTTGCAGAAGCAGTATGGCCAGGAGCCGCAATGCATCCTGACCATGCCGCTGCTCCAGGGGCTCGACGGCAAGGAGAAGATGTCCAAGTCGCTCGGCAACTACGTCGGCATCGCCGAGCCGCCGCAGGAGATCTTCGGCAAGCTGATGTCGATCTCCGATGAGCTGATGTGGCGCTACATCGAGCTGCTGTCATTCGAGTCCCCGGCAACCATCCGCAAGTGGAAAAGCGAGCACCCGCGCGACGTGAAGGTGCGCTTCGCCAGGGAGATCGTGGCGCGCTTTCACGACGCGAAGGCCGCCGAGCGCGCGCAGGCGGAGTTCGAAAGCCGCTTCCGCGAAGGCGAAGTCCCGGAGAACATGCCCGAGCTCGCGGTGAAGGCGCCCGCGGGCGGAATCCAGGTCGCCCAGCTCCTTAAGCAGGCGAACCTCACGCCGAGCACCTCGGAAGCGCAGCGCATGATCGAGCAGGGCGGCGTCAAGCTGGACGGCGAGCGCGTGTCGGACAAGACCCTGAAGATTCCCGCCGGCCGCACCGTGATCGCGCAGGTCGGCAAGCGCAAGTTCGCCCGCATCACGATCAAGTGAGCCCGCAGTACGAGGTCTACGCGATCAAGTACGCGCACCACGCGCGGCGCGCATCGGAGAACTTCATCGGCGGCGACCCCCACGACGGGCCGATGCCGCTCGACTATTTCGTGTGGCTGATCCGCGGCGCGGGGCGCGAGATCGTGGTCGATACCGGCTTTTCCGCGGCGATGGCGGCGAAGCGCGGGCGCGAGCATATCAGGTGCCCTGCGGAGGCGCTCCGCCTGCTTCAATGCGACGCCGCCGCGGTGAAAGATGTAGTGATCACCCATCTGCACTACGACCACGTCGGCAACTTCGATCTGTTTCCCGCGGCGACGCTGCACCTGCAGGACCTGGAGATGCGATACGCCACCGGGCGCCACATGGGTGAAGAGCGCCACCGCTATGCCTACGAGGTCGAAGAGGTGGTCGGGATGGTGCGCCGGACCTACGAAAACCGGGTGCGCTTCCACGACGGCGACGCCGAACTCGCGCCGGGCGTGTCGCTGCACCTCATCGGCGGCCACACCATGGGGCTGCAGGCGGTGCGCGTCGCGACGCGCCGCGGCTGGGTGGTGCTCGCTTCGGACGCGAGCCACTTCTACGCCAACATCGAGCAGGTCCGCCCCTTCCCGATCGTCTGGTCGGTGGCCGACATGGTCGAGGGCTACGGCAGGCTGCGCGAGCTGGCCGGCTCGCCCGAGCACATCATTCCCGGCCACGACCCCCTGGTACTCGAGCGCTACTCGGCGCCGTCGAGGGAAACAGGTAGGCCGCTGGGGGGTATCGTCGCGCGGCTGGATTAGAGCTAACATCGCATCCTCCAGGGAGGAGGACCCCATGAAGAAAGCTTTTCCGTTTGCTGCGCTCGCGGCGGCCGCGGTGCTAGCGTTCCCGGTACAGGCGCAGGTCAAGAATCTCAAGTTCCAGTCGACCTGGCCGGCGAGCCTGACGCTGCAGGACAACTTCAAGTTCTTCGCCGACCGCGTCGACAAGCTGACCGCCGGCCAGGTCAAGATCGAGGTGCTCGCCGCAGGCCAGATCGTGCCGCCGTTCGAGATCCTCGATGCCACGCACAAGAAGGTGATCGACGGCGGCCATGGCATCTCCTACTACTGGGTGGGCAAGAACAAGGCCGCGACCCTGTTCTCCAACACGCCGGCCAGCATCGCCGGGATGGATCACATGGACTACCTCGGCTGGATGTACGAGGCCGGCGGCCTCGACATGTGGTGGGACTTCTACACCAAGGACCTGAAGCTCAACGTGATCGCCTTCCCGATCCTGCCGTCGAGCCCGCAGGCGCTCGGCTGGTTCAAGCGGCCGATCAAGAACCTCGCCGACTTCAAGGGCTTGAAATGCCGCCAGACCGGTATCGTCGCAGAGGTCTATCAGCGCATGGGGATGCAGACGGTCAACATGCCCGGCGGCGAGATCGTGCCCTCGGCGCAGCGCGGCGTGATCGACTGCGCCGAGTGGGTCGGCGGCATCGAGGACCTGCGCCTCGGCCTGCCGCAGGTGTGGAAGTACCACTACACGCCCGGCATGCACGAGTCCGCCTCGATCGGCGAGCTGATCATCAACACCGACGTGTGGAAGGGGCTCACGCCGCAGCAGCAGGAAGCGGTGCGCTCGGCGGTCACCGAGACTTTCCTGCGCTGGTGGGTGAAGTGGCAGCGCCAGAACGCCGACGCAATCGACGAGATGAAGAAGAAGCACGGCACTCAGCTGCTGCGCACGCCGCCCGACGTGCTGATCGCGTTCTTCAAGGCCTGGGACGAGATCGCGAAAGAGGAGTCGGCGAAGAACCCAACCTTCAAGAAGGTGCTCGACTCGCAGCGCGAGTACGCCTCGATCGTGGTGCCGGCGAAGCGCTTCATGTTCCCGCCCTACTCGTTCGCCGCGAACTACTACTGGCCGGAGAGACCCGCCGCTGCGGCCAAAGCGAAGGACGCCAAGGCCAAGTAGCCCGCGCTTTTCGTTGACCCAGCAAAAACAAGCGTGTACCTTCGCTTTGGCAAACCCCTATTCGAGGAGGAGGGAGTCATGAAGCAATTCGTTCGCCCAGCCGTGGCGCTCGCGGCCATCGCGGCTTTCTCGGCCGGCGCTCAGGCCCAGACCAACCTGAAGATGCAGGCTTCGTGGCCCGCGTCGCTCACGCTGTACGACAATTTCACGTTCTTCGCGGACCGGGTCAGCAAGATGACCGCCGGCGCGGTCAAGATCGAGGCGATGCCGGCCGGCCAGGTGGTGCCTGCGTTCGAGGTGCTCGACGCCACGCACAAGAAGGTGCTTGACGGCGCGCATACCTGGGCCGGGTACTGGATGGGCAAGAACAAGACCGGCATCCTGTTCACGGGCGCCCCGGGCGCGCTGGGCATGGACTACGTGGACGTGATGGGCTGGCACTACGAGGGCGGCGGCTGGGACCTGTACCAGGAGTACTACCGCGACCAGCTCAAGCTCAACGTGGTCGCGTTCCCGATCCTGCCGGCGGGACCGCAGGCGTTCGGCTGGTTCAAGCGGCCGATCAAGAACCTCGCCGACTTCAAGGGCCTGAAGTGCCGCCAGACCGGAATCACAGCCGAAATCTGGACGCGTTTGGGCATGCAGACGGTCAACATGCCGGGCGGCGAGATCATCCCGAGCGCGCAGCGCGGGGTGATCGACTGCGCCGAGTGGGTGGGTGGCGTGGAAGACCTGCGCCTCGGATTCCACAACGTGTGGAAGTACCACTACACGCCGGGCGTGCACGAGAGCGTGACCATCGGCGAGCTGCTGATCAACGGCGACGTGTGGAAGGCGTTGCCGCCGGCCCAGCAGGAGATCATCAGGTCGGCCTCGACCGAAACCCTGTACCGCTGGTGGGCGAAGTGGCAGAAGCAGAACGCCGACGCGATCAAGGAGCTGCAGGAGAAGCACGGCGTGCGCATCCTGCGCACCCCGCCCGACATCCTGCTCGCGTTCCTGAGGGAATACGACAAGTGGGTCTTGGAGGAGAAGGTGAGGAGCCCCTTCTTCAAGAAAACGCACGACTCGATGAGCACGTACGCGGCGCTGGTGGTGCCCGCGAAGCGCTTCATGTTCCCGCCGTACTCGTTCCTCGCCAACCACTACTACCCGGACGCCCCGGCGAAGCCGGCGGCGAAAGCCGAGGCGAAGAAGAAGTAGCTTTGAGCTGATGCAACGACGGGGGCGAAACACCGCCCCCGTTTTGCGTTCATAAAGGACCGGGATGGAGCAATTTTCTCCGCAACTTGTCGCCATCACCAAGAAGATCGACAAGTTTACCGATGCCACCGGCACGTGGATCGCCTGGCTCAACGTGCCGCTGGTCCTTGCCGTAACCTGGGAGGTCGGGGCGCGTTACCTCTTCAACGCGCCGACCATCTGGTCTTTCGATGTCACGTACATGCTCTACGGCACCATCTTCATGCTCGGCGCCGCCTACACGCTGCACAAAGGCGCGCATATCCGCACCGACTTCTTCTTCGAGCACTGGTCGCTCAAGACCAGGGGGATCATCGACTCCGTCGCGTACGTGGTGTTCTTCTTCCCGGCGATCATCACCCTGATGGTCGTGAGCTGGCAGGAAGGCTGGTACGCGTTCCAGATCGGCGAAACCTCCGAGCAGACGCCGTGGCGGCCGATCCTGTGGCCGTTCAAGCTGGTGGTGCCGCTCGCCTGCCTGCTGCTGCTGATCCAGGGCGCGTCGGAGACGATCAAGAGCATCTACGAGGCGCGTACCGGCATCGAGCTTGAGCACAAGGAAAAGGTCGAGATCTAGCCCGATGAGCGCGACATGAGCGGACTCGCTTTCCTCGGCCTGGTGATGCTGATCGTGATGATCTGCACCATCTTCGTCGGCTTCCCGATCTCGTTCACGCTGCTGTTCCTCGCGCTCACTTTCGGCTACTTCGGCCTCGGGCACGTGGTGTTCGACCTGGCCTACTTCCAGACCATCGGCCTGATGAAGGAGGAGCTGCTCGCGGCGGTGCCGCTGTTCATCTTCATGGGCTTCCTCACCGAGCAGGCCGGGCTGATGGAGCGGCTGTTCAACGCGTTCAGAATGCTGCTGGCGCCGATCCGCGGCGCGCTGTTCGCCGTCGTGATCCTGACCGCGACGGTGTTCGCCATGGCGACCGGCATCGTCGGCGCGGCGGTGACGGTGCTCGGCATCATGGCGAGCCCGATCATGATCAAGACCGGCTACGACGCGAAGCTCGCGGCGGGCTGCATCACCGCCGGCGGCACGCTCGGCATCCTGATCCCGCCCTCGGTGATGCTGATCGTGATGGGCCCGGTGATCGGCGTCTCGGTCGCCGAGCTCTACTCGGCCGCTTTCGGGCCGGGCTTCCTGCTCGCCGGCATTTACCTCGTGTACCTGATAATCCGCTCGAACCTCAACCCGAAGCTCGGCCCGCCGGTGCCGAAGGAGGACCGGGTCAGCTCGCCCGTGCAGCTCGTCACCGAGGTGCTGATCGGCGTGGTACCGCTGCTGGTGCTGATCGGCGCGGTGCTCGGCTCGATGCTCGGCGGTCTCGCCACCCCGACCGAGGCGAGCGCGATCGGCGCCTTCGGCGCCGCGCTGCTAACCCTCGCCTACCGCAGGTTCACCTGGGCGGGCTTGAAGCGCGCGGTGCTCAGCACCACCGCGACTTCCAGCATGGTGCTGTTCCTCGCGGTCGCCTCGAACATCTTCGGCGCGGTGTTCGCGCGCATGGGCACCGCGAACTGGATCACCGAGACGATGCTCGCGCTGCCGTTCTCCCCGGTGATGATGCTGATCATCGTGCTGTTCCTGATCTTCCTGCTCGGCTGGCCGTTCGAGTGGCCGGCGATCATCCTGGTGTTCCTGCCGATCTTCTACCCGGTGATGGAAGCGCTCAAGCCGGCGCTCGGGCAATCGCTCGGCATCCCGGCCGACATGGTGATGGTCTGGTTCGGCGCGACAGTCGCCGTGGTCTTGCAAACGGCATTCCTGTCGCCGCCGGTGGCAATGTCGGCCTATTACCTGCGGCAGGTAGTCAGGGAATGGTCGCTCGGCACGATCTACAAGGGCATGCTCGAGTTCATGGTCCTGCAGGTTGTCGCCATCGCGCTGATCATCATTTTCCCGAAGATCGTCACCACCTTCCCCGAGCAGCTGCGTGAGGAGTCGGCGAAGGTCAAGACCGAGGAGGTCGACGACAGCGCCCACCGCCTGGAGGAGGACCCCCTCAAGCGCGCCGAAGAGGAAGCCGAACAGCAGGAGGAGGAGCGCCTAGAAAAAGACGGACTCTCGACCAAGAAGAAATAGGGTCGCGCAACCCACTCGACGCCGGCTGTCCCCCGGCGTTAATTTTTCATATGCGCTTTGATTTCGATGCCCCGATCGACCCGAGCGGGACCTGGAGCACGCGCTGGGAACGCCATGCCGGGCGCGACGTTATCCCGCTGTGGGTCGCCGACACCGACTTCCGCGCCGCGCCGGCGATCCTGCAGGCGCTCTCCGAAAGGCTCGCGCGCGGCGTGTTCGGCTATACCACGCCGCCGCAGGAGCTGCGCGACGCGATCGTCGAGCGCATGCAGCGGCTCTACCGCTGGCGCATCGATCCGTCCTGGATCGTGTTCATTCCCGGCGTGGTGCCGGGGCTGCACCTCGCGGCGCGCAAGCTCGTGCCGCCCGACGGCCACGCCCTGATCCCCTGGCCGGTCTACCACCACTTTAAGCGCGCCATGGAGCTCGCGCCGCGCGCGTTCACCGAGGTGCCGCTGGTGCTGGAGCAGGGGCGCTGGGTGTTCGACCTCGACGTTTTCAAAAAGGGAATTAATTCGAAGACAAAAGCGTTTTTCCTGTGCAATCCGCAAAACCCCGGCGGCACGGTATTCCGGCGCGGCGAGCTCGAGCGCCTCGCCGGGCTGTCGCGCGATCTGGTCATCGTTTCCGACGAGATCCACTGCGACCTGCTGCTCGAGCCGCAGCTCGCCCACGTGCCGATCGCGAGCCTCGCGCCCGAGGTTTCGCGCCGCACGGTCACGCTCATGTCGGCGAACAAGAGCTTCAGCATCCCGTCGGCCGGCTGCGGCTGGGCGATCATCGAAGATCCCGGCCTGAGGGCGGCATTTTCCGGCGATGTGGCCGGGCACGTAGTGGGCTCGCCCTCCCTGTTCGGGCTGGTGGGGACGCTTGCGGCGCTGAGGCATGGCGACGACTGGCTCGCCGCGCAGCTCGAGTACCTGCGCGGCAATCGGGATCTGGTGGAAAAGAGCATCGGCTTCCCGATGGCGCATGTCGAAGCCACCTATCTCGCCTGGATCGACTGCTCCAGCCTGGAGAATGCCGCCGAGGTGTTTCTGAAGAACGGCGTCGCGGTCTATCCGGGCGCGCAGTTCGGCGATGCACGCTTCGTGCGCCTGAACTTTGGTACCCAAAGAAAAGTGCTGGAAGAAGCCCTAAGACGGATTAGGAACGCATCCAGGCCGAGCCCCAGAGGTTGAGCGTCCTCTGCTCGTGGGGCCAGGTGCGGTGCGGCATCGCGCGCGGCATCAGCTCGAGCTCGGCCGAGAACTCGACCTTGTGGCCGTCGGGGTCCTCGATCATGAAGAACAGATTGTTGCCCGGGCCGTGCCGCCCGGGCCCCCACCACAGCGGGATGCGCAGCTTCGCCATGCGGTCGGCCCAGTCGCGGATGTCGAGCCAGCCGGTGGTCTCGTAGCAGTGGTGGTCGGGCCGCGACTCGGGCGCGCGGAACGCGGCGAAGCTGTGGTGCTCGGGATCGGAGCGCAGGAACACCGCGCTCAGCGCTTCGCCTTCCAGCACGCGGTCGGATTCGACCATGCCGAGGTCGCGGTAGAAATCCAGCATCTCGGGTAATCGCTGGGTGGCACACACGAAGTGCTGCAGGCGACCCGCTTGGCCGTTCATGTGAGGAGCTTCGAGAGGTAAACCAAACACCACATGGCGCCCATCGGGATCGCGCACCGCGAACGCGCCATCTGCGAAAAGCGGCGATGAGAAAGATTCCGCGTTGCACTGGCGCCGATACTTCTCCACGTGGGCGGCGTCCTGCAGCTGCAAGGCAAAGTAGGGGACCGAGCCGGCTGCGCCCTTGCCGACAACCAGGCGCCGGCCGGGCCCCGCGACGAGCGAGCTACCGTCGGGCAGCGCCGCGACGCGGTCGCCCAGCAGCTCGCCGTAGAACCGCGTCAGCTGCCCGGGCTTCGGGCTGTCGCGCCGCAGATGGTGCAGCCGCGCCGGCCAGAGTTCTGCCCTTGTCCCCATCGCCGCCATGGCCGCCATTTTCCCGCAAAGCGAGCGCCGCGTGCAGGATGCGCTCGAGGTGCGGGTCGCGCACGCCGACCGCGTGCATGTGGTCGAGCGTGTTGCGGATGTAGTCGATGCACGGCCCGCGGATGCCGATGCCCTGCGCGACCAGGCGCGCGCGGCCGTGCAGGTCGAGCTCGCGCACGAAGGACGGGTGCGCCGGGTCGGCGACGAAAGCCAGCGCAAGCACGGTTTTGGTCTTGAGCTTTACAGGAATAAGGCGAGGCTCATAGACGCGCCGGGGCATCTCCCGGTACCACAGCCGCGCGAGCGCGTGGCGCAGGCGCGGCGCGTCGACGCGGTAAGCCATTCCCCAGCACGAGCCGCCGCGGCACAGGCCCATGACCAGGCCGGGCTTGCGCCGCGTGCCGCGGTAGCGCGTCGACAGGATGCACAGCGCGCGGTGATAGCCGTGCGCGCGGCCGAGCGATTTGCCCCGGTAGTCGAAGCACGGCGACCACATCAGCGAGCCGTAGCCGAACACCCAAAGATCGCCCTTGGGCAGCCGCGTCCTGAACTCGCCGATCTTCATTTGCGGGCGAAATTATAATTGTCGGGGTTCCGCCGGGCTTTTTTTGGAGTAGAGTAGTTGCATGCTCATCCTGCAGCGGCTGGTGTCCCGGAGTTCGCGCTCGCTCGCGGTGATGATCGGGTTCGCTCGCGGCGGCGAGGGACGAGGAGAGCGCCGCGACAGTCCTGACGACGCACCCGCCAGGTCCGCGTCGCCTCGTACTCTTCCCCTCCGCAGTTCCGCAGTAATTCCCGTTCAAAGTTCACTTTAGCCCGACCAGGGAGGACGCATGGAACGCCGAGTATTCTTGAAATCGTCCGCCGCATTCGCCGCGGTTGCTTCGCTGCCGCGGCGCGGCGCGGCTGCGCAGGACGGCTGGCGCACCTACGAGGTCACGACGCGGGTCGAGATCCTGAAGCCGAAGGGAATCTCGCGCGTCTGGCTGCCGCTGCCGATGATCGAGGACACGAGCTGGCAGCGCAGCTACGGCAACAGCTGGTCGGGCAACGCGGCGCGCGCGCAGATCCTGCCCGACGGCAAATACGGCGCCACCATGCTGTACGCCGAATGGCCGGCGGGTGAAGGGGCAGACACCGCGCCCGTGCTCGAGCTCGCGAGCCGTTTCGCGACGCGCGACCATGCCGTAGACCTGTCGCGCCCGCGCCAGGACGCGGAGCGGCTGAGCGCGGCGGACAAGAAATTCTTCACCGCGCCGACCGAGCTCATTCCCATCGACGGCATCGTGCGCGAGACGGCAAGCGCCATCGTCAAGGGCGCGCGCGGCGACCTGCAGAAGGCGCGCGCGATCTACGAATGGGTGGTCGACAACACGTTCCGCGATCCCAAGGTGCGCGGCTGCGGCTGGGGCGACATCAAGTCGATGCTCGAGACGCGCAACTTCGGCGGCAAGTGCGGCGATCTCAACACGATGTTCGTCGGCCTCGCGCGCTCGGTGGGCGTGGCCGCGCGTGACGTCTACGGCTTGCGCGTCGCGCCTTCGGTGCACGGCTATCGCAGCCTGGGCGTCGGCACGCCCGCGGTGAGCCGCGCGCAGCATTGCCGCGCCGAGTTCTACGCGCAGGGCTACGGCTGGGTGCCGGTCGACCCGGCCGACGTGCGCAAAGTGGTGCTCGAGGAGCCGCCGGGCCAGCTCGCAGTCGGCGATCCCAAGGTCGTCGCGGCGCGCAAGCGCCTGTTCGGCAGCTGGGAGATGAACTGGCTCGCCTACAACATGGGCCATGACATCGCGTTGCCGCACTCCAGGGGCCCGAAGCTGCCCTACCTCATGTACCCGAACGGCGAAACCGGCGGCGAGCGGCTCGACCAGCTCGACCCCGACAGCTTCAAGTACGCGCTGACAGCCAAGGTTTGACAAAGTTCGCGTTCCTGCTCGCGCTCGCGCTCGGGCTGGCACTGCCGGCGGCGGCGCAGGGGCTCAAACCCTGGTCGGGCATCGTCACGCCGCCGCTCGCCCTCCAGGATCTGGAGGGCAAGACGCACCGGCTCGCCGACTACCGCGGAAGCGCGGTGCTGGTGAATTTCTGGGCCACCTGGTGCGTCCCGTGCCGCGACGAGATGCCGAGCATCGAGCGCCTGCGCGCCTCGCTCGAGGGCCGGCCCTTCGCCGTGCTAGCGGTGAACCTCGCCGAGCCGGAGTCACGCATCCGCCAATTTCTCGACGTCGTGCCGGTGCGCTTTCCCGTGCTGCTCGACCGCAACACCCAGACGGCGAGAGCGTGGCAGGCGAGGGTCCTTCCCGCGACGTTCATCGTCGGTCCCGACGGCGTGGTCCGCTACCAGCACTTCGGCGAGCTCGACTGGTCCAAGCCCGAGGTGCGCGAAGTGATCCTGAAATTGCTCAAGTGAAGCTCATTGCGGCATTGACGCTGAGCCTTGCCGTCTCTTCAGCGAATGCCGACGAGAACGAATGGCGCCCGCCGTTCATCACCACCCCGCCGGAGGTCGTCGAGCGCATGCTGCAGCTCGCCGGCACGCGCGCCGACGACCTGGTGATTGACCTCGGCTCGGGCGACGGGCGCATCGTCATCGCCGCGGCGCAGAAGTACGGCGCGCGCGGCCTGGGCATCGAGCTCGACGCCGCGCTGGTCGCCAGGTCCCGGGAGAATGCGCAACGAGCGAAAGTCGGTGACAAGGTCCAGTTCCTGCAGGGCGACGTGCTGGTGGCGGACATCTCGCGCGCCACCGTGGTGACGGTGTACCTGCTGCCCGCGCTGATGGCGAAGCTGCAGTCGCGCTTCATCGAAGAGCTCGCGCCGGGCACGCGCATCGTGTCGCACGCTTTCGGCATGGCGGGCTGGGCGCCGGACCGAAGCGAGACCGTCAAGATCAGCGAGCGCCATCCGGGCCAGGGCGACGAGAGCCGGCTGCACTACTGGGTCGTGCCGGCAAACGTGCGCGGCGTCTGGCGCGGCGGCGGCCTCGAGCTGCGCATCGAGCAGAACTTCCAGCAGATCGACGTTCAGGGCGCGAGCCGCGCCACCCTGTCAGGGCGCGACATCACCTGGGACGGCTTCAAGGGCCGCGTCGAGGGCAACCGCATCGCCGGCGAGCTCGCCGGCCGGTCGCTCGTGCTTACGCGTCGCTGATTCTCGGCTTTACAACACCTTTCCCGGGTTCATCAGCCCTTTTGGATCGAGCGTGGTCTTGAGCGCGCGCATCAGTTCCATCTCGAGGGGGTCCTTGTGCGCGCGGATCGCCTCGCGCTTAAGCTGGCCGAGGCCGTGCTCGGCGGAGATCGATCCGCCCAGGCGCGCGACCGCGTCGTAGACGATGCGGTTCACCGCCTCGCGCCGCGCCAGCAGGCTCTCGGGCCCGACGTTGTAGTGCAGGTTGCCGTCGCCGACGTGACCAAAGCAGTACAGATGGGACTGCGGAAATGCCTGCCGCAGAGCCTTGCCCGCGATCTCGGTGAACTCGGGAATGCTCGAGACCGGCACCGAGATGTCGTGCTTCACGTTGCTGAATTGCGCCTCCGGGATGCTCTCGCGTATGCGCCAGAGGCTGCGCGCCTGCTCGCCGCTCTGCGCGAGCGCCGCTTCGCGGCCGGCGAGCGCCTGCTGCACGGCTTCATTCAACGGCGTTGCGCCACTGTCGGCGAACTCGGCGAGGACGTACCAGGGATGAGCGGCGACTAGCGGGTCGCGCACGCCGGGAACGTGGGCGAGGACGGCTTCGAGGCAGGTGCGCGAAACCAGCTCGAAGGCGCAGATGCGCTCGCCGAGCTGCTCGCGCAGGCGCGCCAGCAGCTCGACGGCGTCGCGCGGGCTCTCGAGCGCGATCCAGGCGGTCGCGCTCGCCGCCGGCTTCGGATACAGGCGCAGCACCGCGGCGGTGATCACGCCGAGCGTGCCTTCGGCGCCGAGGAACAGCTGCTTCAGGTCGTAGCCGGTGTTGTCCTTGCGCAGGGCGCGCAGGCCGTTCCACACGCGGCCGTCGGGCAGCACCACTTCCAGGCCCAGGACCTGCTCGCGCGCGCTGCCGTAGCGCAGGACGTTGACGCCGCCGGCGTTGGTGGAGAGGTTGCCGCCGATCTGGCAGCTGCCCTCGGCGGCGAGCGACAGCGGGAACAGGCGCCCGGCTGCGGCTGCGGCGCTCTGCACCGCGGCGAGCACGCAGCCCGCTTCCGCGGTCACGGTGTCGTTCAGCGGGTCGAGCGCGAGGATGCGGTTCATCCGGCCGAGCGCGAGCACGATCTCGCGGCAAGTTCCGGTGGGCACCGAGCCGCCGACCAGGCCGGTGTTGCCGCCCTGCGGAACCACCGCGACCTCCTCGCGCGCGCACAGCGCGACGACGCGCGCCACTTCGGCGGTGCTCGCCGGCCGCACCACGCACTCCGCGGGGGCGGAGTACTGCCGGCGCCAGTCGGTGGTGTACGGTTTCGTGTCCGCGGGCGCGGTCAGCACGTGGGGCGCGCCTACAATGTCGGCGAGGCGCTTTTGCAGGGTCATCCTTGAACACTATTCGGCTTGTCGCGCTTTGGCTAGCGGGCCTGTGCGCCGCTGCGGCACAGGATCCGCCGATCCTGGTGGGCGCGGTCGTCTCGCAGAGCGGGGCGCACGCCGGGCTCGCCGCGGATTACGCGAAAGGGCTGCAGCTATGGCGGGACGGGGTCAACGCGGCGGGCGGGCTGCTCGGCCGGCGGGTGGAACTGCGCCTGCTCGACGACGGCTCGAGCGCGGCGCGCGCCGCCGAGCTTTACGCGCGGCTGATCCGCGACGACAAGGCCGACCTGCTGGTGGGGCCCTACGGCTCCGCCGCCACCCTGGTCGCCGCCGGCGAGACCGAGCGCGCCCGGCGCGTGATGGTGAACGGCGCCGGCCCCGCGGCCGCGGTGCACAGCCGGGCGCCGCGGTACCTGTTCCAGACCGCGCTGCCCTATGCCGCCTATGGCGCCGGCGTGCTCGAGATCGCGGCCGAGGCCGGCTACAAGAGGCTTTTCATCCTGGCGCGCGACGAGCCGCAGTCGCGCGAGATGGCGGAGGCGACGCAGCGCGCGGCGCTCGGGCGGTTTTCGGTCAACAGCGTGGAGATCTACCGCGCCGCGACGCTCGACTTCTCGACGCAGGTGGCCCGGGCGCGCGCCGCGCAGGCCGAGGCCTGGATCGCGTTCGGCGACGTGCGCGACGCCGCCGAGATGGTGAAGAGCTTCAAGCGGCTCGATTACGCGCCGGCGCTGTTCTTCGCGCGCGGGGCGTCGCACCCGCGCTTCATCGCGCTGGTCGGCCAGGACGCGGAATGGAGCCTCGGGGCGCTCGAGTACCGTGCGCCCCCGGGCGCGCCGGTGCGCAACCTCGACGAGGCCCAGGGCTATGTCGCCGGCGCGGTGCTCGCGGCGGCGGTGCGCAACGCCGGCAGCCTCAACCAGGAAAGGCTGCGCGCGGCGCTCGCCGAGCTCGAGCTCACCACCATGCTCGGCGAATACCGGGTGGCGCCCGAGAGCGGCGCGCAGACCGGCTTCAGGCCGACGGTGGTGCAGATCCGCGGCGGCCGGCCCAAGGCGGGGATGCCGCTGCTGCCCTATCCCCAATGGGAAGAGCGCTCGCTGATCCAATGAGCCTCAACCGTTCGTTCCTGTTCGCGCCCGGCAACGTGGCGCGCCGCGTCGAGAAGGCGCTCACGGCTGCGGCCGACGCGGTGATCGTCGACCTCGAGGACTCGGTCGCCACCGCAGAAAAATCGGCGACGCGCAAAGCGGTGGCCGAGGCGCTGAAGCGGCCGCGCCGGCCGCGGGGGTACGTGCGCGTCAACGCGCCGTCGACGCCTTTCTGCTACCAGGACCTGGTGCAGACCCTGCACAAGGGCGTGGACGGCGTGGTGCTGCCCAAGGTGGAAAGCGCCGCCGACCTGCACGCGATCGACTGGCTGATGGCCAACCTCGAGCGCGAGCACGGGCTCGCCGCGGGCTCGATCGACCTCATGCCACAGATGGAGACTGCCGCCGGCGTGCAGCGCGTCGACCGCATTCTCCAGGCGCGCAGCCTGCGGCCCTACAAGGGTGCCTGGCGCGTCAAGCGTGTCGCATTTGGTGCAGCCGATTACGCGCATGAATTGGGACTTGTTCCGGGTCTCGAGGAAACCGAATTGAACGACGCGCGCGCTCGCGTCGTGCTCGCCTCGCGCGGCGCCGGCATGGAAGGTCCGATCGACAGCCCGTGGTTCCATTTCAAGGAGGGCGCGGCGTTCGCGCGCGCGCTCGAGCGCAGCCGCCGCGGCGGCTTCCAGGGGCGGCTGTGCGTGCACCCGGACCAGATCGCGCCGGTCAACGCCGCCTACATGCCCGGCGCGCAGGAGCTCGAGCGCGCCGAGCGCATCGTCGCCGCGTTCAGGCAAGCCGAAGCGCGCGGCGAAGCGGCGGTCCAGGTCGACGGCGAAATGGTCGACTACCCGGTGTTCTACCGGGCGCAGGCGCTCATCGCCATGGTGCGCGAGAATGGCAAGCATTCCTGAAGGCTGGAGCGAATGACCCGCGAGGTCGTATTGGCGTCCGGCTTGTGGGTGCCGGGCGCCGTGATGGCGCTGCTGGGGGCGCGGCTCGCGGCCCGCGGCTACGCCGTGCGCACCTTTTCCTACCGCGGCCGCAGCCCCTACCAGGCGAACGTCGAGCGACTCGCGCGCTTCGCGCGCGAAAGGACGTTCTTTGTCGGCCACAGCCTTGGCGGCGTGCTGATCCTGGACATGTTGAATCGCCACCCTGAAGTGGAGCCGGCCGCAGTCGTGCTGCTCGGCTCGCCGGTGCGCGGATCGCTCAGCGGCCGGCGGCTCGGCGGTGCCGCGATCGGGCGGTGGATGATGGGCGCCAGCCGCCCGCTGTGGGACGAGCGCGTCGCTCGCTGGACGCGCACCGCGCCCCTCGGCGTGGTCGCCGGCACGGCGCCGATCGGCCTCGGCCGCGCGCTCGGGCGCCTGCCCGGCCCGAACGACGGCGTGGTATGCGTCGAGGAAACCACCGTCGAAGGCATGACCGAGCGCGCCCTCGTGTCCCAGGGCCACAGCATGCTCGTCGTGTCCGGCCGGGTAGGCGAGCTGGTCGAGCGCTTCATCGCCTCGGGGCGCTTCACATGAGATGGGTTTGGTTTTGGGGAGTAGTAGCAGCCACTCTGGTGGCAGGGTGCCAGGCGCTTTCCTACTACACGCAGGCGATCGGCGGCCACCTCGAGGTCATGGCGCGGGCGCGGCCGCTCGGGGAAGTGATCGCCGATCCCGCCACCGGCGCCGAGCTCAGGCAGCGCCTCGAGACCGCGCGCCGCATCCGCGAGTTCGCCGTGCGGCGCCTCGCGCTGCCCGACAACGGCAGCTATCTCGCCTATGCCGACCTCGAGCGCCCCTACGCGGTGTGGAACGTGTTCGCCGCGCCCGAGTTCTCGGTCGAGCCGAAGAAGGAATGCTTCCCCTTCGCCGGCTGCGTGAGCTACCGCGGCTTCTACTCGGAGGACGAGGCGCGGCGCCACGCGCACAAGCTGCGCGCGGGCGGCTACGACGTCTACGTCGGCGGCGTGCCGGCGTACTCGACGCTCGGCTGGTTCGACGATCCGCTGCTCTCGACCTTCATCGGCTACTCCGACGCGCAGCTCGCGCGCCTCGTGTTCCACGAGCTCGCGCACCAGACGGTCTACGCGCGCGGCGACACCACGTTCAACGAGTCCTTCGCCGTGGTGGTCGAGGAGGAAGGGGTGCGCCGCTGGCTCGAATTCGAGAATCGCTCGAGCGAGCTGGCGGCGTTCCGGGCCGTGCAGGCGCGCAAGCGTGAGTTCGCGGCGCGCGTCGCCGAGACGCGCGAGCGGCTGGCTGCCGCCTACCGCGAAGGCCTGCCGCGCGAGGCGACGCTCGAGCGCAAGCGCGCCGAGCTCGAGCGGCTGCGCGCCGCGTATCCCGCCCTTCCCGCCGGCGCCAACAACGCCTTCCTCGCCTCGATCGCGGTGTACACCGAGCTGGTGCCTGCGTTCGAGCGCCTGCTCGCCGACAGCGGCAACCTGGAGGGCTTCTACGCCGAAGTAAGGAAGTTGGCCGCAGCCGCGAAGGCGGAGCGCGACGCCTACTTCACGAAAGCGGGATATCGACGATCTTCGTGAACGCCGGGCGTGCGCGCAGCCGCTCGTACCAGGCTTCCAGGCCCGCGAGCTTCGGCCGCTCGATCGGCACGCGGATCCAGCGCTGCACCTCGCAGCCGATCGGGATGTCGCCCATGGTGAAGGCGCTGCCGGCGACGTAGGGCCGCCCGGCCAGGTGCCGGTCGAGCAGCGCGGCGAGCTCGTTGCTCTTCACGCGCCCTTCCTCGATCGCCCTGGCGTCGCGCTTCTCCGGCGGGGTGCGAATCAGGCCCCAGAACACGGCGCGCATCGCGTTCTGGAACGTGAACGCCCAGTCCATCCAGCGCTCGGCGTCGGCGCGCGCCTTCAGGTCCGAGGGGCACAGCTTGCCCAGGCTGTGCTTCGCGCAGAGGTAGCGCACGATGCTGTGCGACTCCCACAGCACGAAGCCGTCGTCGTCGATCGTGGGCACCAGCGAGTTCGGATTCATCTTCAGGTACTCGGGCGTCTTCGTGACGCCGAACTGCATCCCGGCGTCGACGCGCTCGTACTTCAAGCCGAGCTCCTCCGCGGCCCACAGCGCCTTCTTCACGTTGACCGAATTGGTGCGTCCCCAGATCTTCAACATAGCCATCTCAAAAAACCGAGGACCGTTGTTAGAAACCGACGGCTTGGCCGTCCCGCCGCGGGTCGCTGGCGGCGAAATAGCCGCCGTCGAGCTTCCAGATGAGCTGCGCGGCTCCGAACTGGTTGTAGTCGTCGATGGTGACGATGCGGTGGCCGCGGCGCTGCAGCTCCTCGAGCACGGCCGGAGCGAAGGCGCCGTCCTCGACGCTCACGTCCAGGCCCTGCACGACGCGGAAGCGCGGCCCGTCGCACGCCGCCTGCGGGCTCTGGCCGTAGTCGGCGATGCGCGCCATCACCTGCGCATGGCCCTGCGGCTGCATCGTGCCGCCCATCACGCCGAAGCTCATCACCGGCTTGCGGTTGCGGGTGACGAAGCCCGGGATGATGGTCTGGTAGGGCCGCTTTCGCGGCCCGACGCAGTTGGGATGGCCGGGCTCGACGACGAACGTGCCGCCGCGATTCTGCAGCGAGATGCCGTCGACCACCACGCCCGAGCCGAAGCCCATGTAGTTCGACTGGATGAAGGACACCATCATGCCGCTCGCGTCGGCGGCGGTGAGGTACACCGTGCCGCCCTTCGGCGGCGTGCCGTGCTTGAAGTCCTGCGCGCGCCGCGGGTCGATCAGTCTTGCTCTTTCTTTCAGGTAATCCTTGTCGAGCAGCGCCCCGGGGCGCACGTCCATGTGGTCGATGTCGCCGACGTAGCGCCGCGCGTCGGCGAACGCGAGCTTCATCGCCTCGATCTGCAGGTGCAGGCTGTCGGCGCCGTCGACCGGGTGGGAAGCGAGGTCGAAGTGCTCGAGCATGCCGAGCGCGATCAGCGCGACGATGCCCTGGCCGTTGGGCGGGATCTCGTGCAGCGTGTAGCCGCGGTAGTCCATCTCCAGCGTCTTCACCCAGTCGGGCTGGTTGGCGGCGAGGTCGGCGGCGCGCAGCGCGCCGCCCTGTTTCCTGGCCGCCGCTTCGAGCTTTTCCGCCAGATCGCCCTTGTAGAAAGCCTTGCCCCGGGTGGCGGCGATTTTTTCCAGCACCTTGGCATGTGCTGCCCATCGGAAGCGCTCGCCGGGCCGGGGAGGGCGACCGTCCGGCAGGAAAGCCTGAGCGAAGCCGGGCTGGCCCTTGAGCTCGGCGACCTGCTTGGCCCACTGCCCCGCGATGGTCGTCGAGACGAGGAAGCCCTCGCGCCCGTAGGCGATCGCAGGCTCGAACAGCTTCCTGAAGGGCAGTCTTCCGAATCTTGCGTGCAGCTCGTCCCACGCGGCGACGCAGCCCGGCACGGTGACGCTGTCCCAGCCGCGCACCGGCATCGCGCTCCGGCCCCTGAAGTAGTCGAGCGTCCAGAGAGCCGGCGAGCGCCCCGAGGCGTTCAGGCCGTGGAGCTTCTTCCCGTCCCAGACGATGGCGTAGGCGTCCGAGCCGATGCCGTTCGACACCGGCTCGACCAGGGTAAGAACTATCGCCGACGCGAGGATCGCGTCCACCGCGCTGCCGCCTGCGGCGAGCATCTGCAGCCCGGCCTGCGCCGCGAGCGGCTGCGAGGTGGCGACGACATTTGCCGCGAGCACCGGCTTGCGCGGCCATGCATACGGGTTCGCCCACGAGAACGACGAGAGCTGCTCCATCTTCATACGGTTCGCACCTGATTCATGTCGGTCAGCCCCTGGATCACCTTGTCGATCGCGTCCTGCCGGAGGGTGCGCAGCCCGCTCGCGGCGGCGGCGGACGCGATCTCGGTCACCGGCGCGCGCGTCTGCACCAGCCGCTTGATGGCGGCGCTGGCGGAGAGCAGCTCGAATACCGCCATGCGTCCCTTGTATCCGGTCTGGTCGCAGCGCGCGCAGCCCTTGGCGCGGTGCAAGGCGAAACGGGACTGGCTGCGCCACGCCTGCAGCACCTCGCCCGGATCGCTCTTGGAATCGGCGCAGTATTCGATCGCGAGCTCCTCGAGCTGCGCCGCCGACGGGGCGTAGGCGCTCTTGCAGTCCGGGCAGAGCTTGCGCACCAGGCGCTGCGCCAGCACGCCGAGCAGGGCGTCGGAGAAGTTGAACGGATCCATGCCGAGGTCGAGCAGGCGCACCACGCTCTCCGGCGCGCTGTTGGTGTGCAGCGTGGAAAGCACCAGGTGCCCGGTGAGCGAGGCCTCGATGCCCGTCTTCGCGGTCTCGGCGTCGCGCATCTCGCCCACCATGATGACGTCGGGATCGGCGCGCATGAAGCTGCGCATCGCGGCGGCGAAAGTCCAGCCGATCTTCGCGTTGACCTGGATCTGGCGCAGCCCGGGCTGCACGATCTCGATCGGGTCCTCGGCGGTCCAGACCTTGAGCTCCGCGGTGTTGAGGTGGCCGAGCAATGAATGCAAGGTGGTGGTTTTCCCCGACCCGGTCGGCCCGCACACCAGGAACAGGCCGTGCGGCCGCGCGATCAGCCGCTTCAGCTCGTCGAGCGCGCGCGCGTCGAAACCGAGCTGGTCGAGCGCCACCGGCGCCGCCGCCACCAGCACGCGCATCACCACGTCTTCCAGGCCGCCGGTGGTCGGGATGGTCGCGACCCGCAGCTCGACGTCGGCCGGCCCGAAGCGCCGGAACTCGATCTTGCCGTCCTGGGGCTTGCGCCGCTCGGTGATGTCGAGCTGGGCCATGATCTTGATCCGCGACACCACCGCCCGGCGGAACTTCGCCGCCAGGTCGAGGTAGGTGACCAGCACCCCGTCCTTGCGGAAGCGCACGCGCATGTCGCGGCCCGGGTTCGCTTCGATATGGATGTCGGAGGCCTTCTGCTCGATCGCTTCGAGGATCATCTTGTTGACCAGCTGCACCAGCGTGTTGTCGAGCTCGGCGCTCTGGTCCTCGTCGAGCTCGGCGTCCGCCGTCTCGAACGACAGGCGCTGGGTGAGCTCGCCGATGGCGACGTCCTTGATCTTGCGCGTCGCGCTCGCCGCGCCGGCGCGCCCCTGCGGGTAGTTCCGCTCGAGCGCGGCGCGGATGTCGTCGGCCGACGCCATCACCGGCAGCAGCTTCATGCCGGCGGCGAAGCGCAGCTCCTCGAGGCGCGCCATGTTCATCGGGTTCTCGACCGCCACCACCAGCGCGTTGTCGGACTCGGATACCGGCAGCACCTGGAAGCGATGCGCCAGCGGGCCGGGGATGCGCTTCAGCACCTCCGGCGGAATGCGGAAGTTCTTCAGGCTGACGAACGGAATGCCGAGCTTGCGCGCCATCACGCTGTTCAGCACCTCGGCGTCGATCACGCCCATGTCGGTGAGGATCTTGCCCAGCGGCACCGAGCGGTCGCGCGCCTCGGTGGCGAGCACTTCGTCCAGCTGGACCTCGGTCAGGAAGCCGAGCTCGACCAGGGTCTGGCCGAGCTTCTGCACCGGCTGCGCGCGCTGCTGCTTGAGCGCCTGCCCGAGCTGCTCCGGCGAGACGATCTGGTGCTCGGTCAGGTATTCGCCGAAGCGGCGCGTGCGCAGCGCCTGCTGCTTGCTGAGCGCCTCGTTGATCGCCTCGCTCGAGGCGAGTTTCTCGTCGACCAGCATCTCGCCCAGCGGCTTGCCGATTTCGCTCCTGCGCGTGGCATCGGCCGGCACGAACCAGCGCGTGACCCTGCCGTCCTGCTCGGGCACGAACAGGAACATCCCGCACAGCGCGTGCACCGAGCCGATGGTGTCGCCATTGAAGCTCCGGCCGCTCGAGAGCTCGATGGCGAAAGGCTGGCGCTCCGAGGCGGCAAACAGCTGCGCGGTCTCGTCGATATCCAGCGCCTGCGCCTTCACCTTGACCGGCTGCAGCAGCTGCACGCTGAGCAGCGACTCGAAGGCGATGCTGATGGTCTCTTCCATGTCGCTCGGGCGGAACTTGAGCAGGTTCTCGTTGGGCAGGAAGTCGAGCAGCGCGCCGTTCGCCTTGGCCTCGTCCCGGAAGATGAGCAGGCAGTCCTCGCCGGCCTCGGCCGCGGCCAGGTCGCTGAACTCGTAGTACGGCGGCGCCGGCCAGGTGAAGCGCTTTGCGCGCGCCGCCTTCGCGTGCGCCTCGACCTGCGCGCGCGTGATCTTGGCCGTGGTGTCGGGAGACTTGCGCTTGCTCACGCCGCGACCCCCTCGAAATCGAGCACCACCCGGCCGACGACCCTGCCCGCCTTGAGATCCTCGAGCGCGCTGTTGGCGCGGTCGGCGGGGCGGGTTTCCACCGGCAGCGGCTTGAGCCTGCCTTTCTTCGCGAGCGCCACGACCGCCTTCAGCTCCCGCAGGTTCCCGACGTACGAGCCGACGATGCCGATGGCGCGCTGCGCGATCGGCGGCAGCGGATGCACCAGCTCGCCGCCGTGCAGGCCCACCAGGACGTAGCGCCCGCCCTTGCGCAGCGCCGCGAGCGCGATCCCCGCGGTCGCGGGCGTGCCGACGAAATCGATCGCGCCGGCGATGCCCTGGAGCTTCTGCGCGGCATCGGCCGCCTTCGTGTTCAGAGTGAATCGGGCGCCCAGCCTGGCCGCGGTGGCGAGCTTGCCATCATCGATATCGCAGGCGACGATGTCCTTCACGCCGCGCGCGCGCAGCACCGCGACGCCGGCGAGGCCGACGCCGCCGCAGCCGATGACCGCCACCCGATCGCCGCGCGCGAGCGGCGGCAGCTTGGCGGCCGCGCTGTAGGCGGTGAGCCCGGAGCAGGCCAGCGTCGCGGCGAAGGACGCGTCGATGCCCGAGGCGTCCACCAGGTACTTCGGGTGCGGCACCAGCACGTGCGTCGAATAGCTGCCCGGCCGGTTGACGCCCAGGATGCGGCTGCCCGAGACGCAGTAGTTGTCCTGCCCGGCCTTGCACACGGCGCACTTCCCGCAACCGATCCACGGGTGCACCAGTCTTTTTTGACCGGGGCGAAGTCTTGGCTCCAGGCGGGAAACCTTGGGTCCCAATTCTTCTACCACGCCGAACGGTTCATGCCCGAGCGTGAAGGGCGGCACGCAGCCGCGCTCCTTCACGTAAAAGCGCTTGCCGCCGCCGAGGTCGAAATAGCCCTGCCAGATGTGCAGGTCGGAGTGGCACACGCCCGCGCGCGTGACGCGCACCAGGACCTCCGAGCCTTGGGGCTTCGGCGTTTCCAGCGCCACCTTCTGCAGGGGCTTGCCGTGCTCGATGATCTGGTAGCTGATCATGCCTTCGCCGCTTCTGCCAGTGCCTGGTCCAGGTCCCACAGGATGTCGTCCAGCGTCTCGATGCCGACCGAGATGCGGATCATATCGGAGGTCACGCCCCCCTTGATCTGGTCGGCTTGCTCCATCTGCCGGTGGGTGGTCGAGGCCGGATGGATCACCAGCGTCTTGGCGTCGCCGATGTTCGCGAGGTGGCTCATGAACTGCGCCGCCTCGATGAAGCGCTCGCCCGCTTTCGCTCCTCCTTTCACGCCGAAATTGAGCAGCCCGGAGGCGCCTTTGGGCAAGTATTTTTTTGACAAAGAGAAATATTTATTGTTAGGGAGGCCCGGGTAGTTGACCCAGGCGACCCGGGGATGATCCTTCAGGAACTTGGCGACCGCGAGGGCATTGGCGCAGTGGCGCTCCATGCGCAAGTGCAGCGATTCCAGCCCTTGCAGCAGGAGCCAGGCGTTGAGCGGCGCGAGCGCCGGGCCGAAGGTGCGCATGATCTCCATGCGCGCCTTCATCGTGTAGCCGAAGTCGCCGAAGGTCTCGTGGAAAATGACGCCGTGGTAGCCGGGCGAGGGGCTGGTGAACTCGGGGAACTTGCCGTTGCCCCAGTCGAACTTGCCCGACTCCACGATCACGCCGCCCATCGTCGTGCCGTGGCCGCCGATGTACTTGGTCGCCGAGTGCACCACGATGTCGGCGCCCCATTCGACCGGGCGGCACAGGTACGGCGAGGGCACGGTGTTATCGAGCACCAGCGGGATTCCGGCCTCGTGCGCGATCTTCGCCAGCGCCTCGATGTCGACGATGTTGATCAGCGGGTTCCCCAGCGTCTCGGCATAGAGAAGCTTGGTGTTCTTTCGGATGGCCTTGCGGAAATTCTCCGGCTCGTCGGGGCTCACGAACGTGGTCTCGATGCCCAGCTTCTTCAGGTTGACGTGCAGCAGGGTATGCGTGCCGCCGTAGAGCGTCGCAGCCGAGACGATGTGGTCGCCCGCGCTGCACAGGGTGAGGATCGCCGTGACTTCCGCGGCCTGGCCGGTGGCACACGCGAGCGCCGAGCGCGCGTTCTCGATCGCCGCCATGCGCTCCTCGAACACCGCGACTGTGGGGTTGGAGATGCGCGAGTAGACGTTGCCGAAGGTCTGCAGGTTGAACAGCGACGCCGCGTGCTCGGCGGAGTCGAACACGAACGAGGTGGTCTGGTAGATCGGCGCGGCGCGCGCGCCGGTGGCGGAGTCGGGGATCTGCCCGGCGTGCAGGCAAAGCGTTTCGATGCCGAACTTTCGGTCAGCCATGCTGAAATTCTAGCGGCTCAGTGAGCGCTCAGGTTCCGGCTTGGGGTGAAACGGTAACGCGCACCTTGAGCTCCTGCTCGCCGCCGCCGAGGATCACGCCGCGCATCGGCGTCACATCGCCGAAGTCGCGTCCCCAGCCGAGCGTGACGTGCTCGTCGTCGACCAGGCAGTCGTTGGTCGGGTCGAGATCCACCCAGGAACCCGCCTCGGAACCAGCGTCGCCGGCGGCCCCGCCGCACCATACCGACACCCAGGCGTGCGAGGCGTCCGCGCCGACCAGGCGCGGCCGCCCGGGCGGCGGATCGGTGAGCAGGTAGCCGCTGACGTAGCGCGCCGGCAGGCCATTGGCGCGCAGCCCGCCGATCATCAGGTGCGCGAAATCCTGGCACACGCCGCGCCGGCGCTTCATCACCTCGCGCAGCGGCGTCGAAACGCTGGTCGCGGTGCGGTCGAACTCGAAGTCCTGGTGGATGCGGTGCGCGAGATCGAGCGCCGCCTCCAGGGCGCCGCGCCCCCGGGCGAGGCTCTTCGCCGCGAACTCGGCAAGCTCGCGCCAGGTCTCCACATGCGGCGACTCGTGGAGGAACTCGGCGGCGCGGGCGTGACCCTGCTCGCGGACGGCCTCCCAGGCAAGCTGCGGCCGCGCCAGCGCCTCCTCCTCGCGCGCGGCGACGCTCACCACCGAGCTGGCGCGCACCAGCAGGTCGCGGTGAGGGGCTGCGATCAGGGCAATGGCGGTGCGGTTGCCGAAGTAGTCATCGCGCTCGTCGTACTCGCTGGGCGCGGGCTCGATGCTGATACGGTGGGCGTGCTGCTCCTGCCAGGGCAGGGGGCGCGGCGTCAGGTGCAGGAGCTGTTGCGACAGCTCCACCGGGCTGGAATAAACGTAGTGCGTCTCGTGGAAGACGTGCAGCCGCATCAGGTGGCGAAGGTTTGCCGGCTCGACTCGCCGACGTGGCTGAAGAAGCGATGGCCGAGCTGCTCGCCCAGGCGGTAGGCGGCGCCGTAGCACTCGTCGAGCAGCAGCCCCAGGCGCTCGCTCCCGGCGCGCAGGTCGGCGCCGGGATCGAGCGCGGCGAGGCCGGCGAGCGCAGCGTCGAGCTTTTCGTCGCCGATCTCGCCGAACATCTCGGTGAGGCGGCGCACATAGTCGTGCAGGCCACGCACCTGGAAGGCGATCGAGCGCGGGTTGGCCTCGTCGCACACCAGCAGGTCGAGTACCGGCAGCCATTGCGGCCGGGTCGAGTAGCGCGCGCGGTAGGTGATGATCGAGTCGGCGAGGCGCAGCAGCCAGGTCAGGTCGACGTCCTGCGGACCGTCGAGCGCTTGTCTGAGCGCGCTGGCCTGGGCCTGCAGGCGCTCCAGGCGGCGCCCGATCGACAGGAAGCGCCAGCCCGGGTCGCGCGTCATGCCGTCGAGCGCGTAGCCCGAAAGGGCGGTGAACCCGGCGATGGTGGCGTCGAGCTCGGCCAGCAGCTCCGAGAGCGCGACTGAGCGCCTGCCGCGCCCGGGCGAGCGCGTCATGCGATTGAGCGCGCGCCAGTTGTCGAGCGACAGGCGCTCCCGCAGATGCGAAGCGACGCGCGCCAGCTGGCGCAGCCCGTTGGCCAGGCCGGGCTGGGTCTCGTCGGCGATGGCGGCGCGCAGCGCGGCCACCAGCTCGGGGTCGCTGGGTTCGCGCTCGCCCGCGGGCAGGATCGCGGCGCGCCGCAGCAGCGCCACGATCACCGGCCGCGCGCGCGCGTCATCGCCCGTGATGTCGTCCACCAGCCGCGCCAGCGCCACGCGCAACAGGCGCGCGGTGGCATCGCAGCGCTCGCAGTAGCGGCCGAACCAGTAGAGGTTCTCGACCACGCGGCTCGACAAGTTGGTGCCGGAGCGCACCAGCTCCTGCGGCCCGATCTCTCGCCTGAGCAGGCTGAAGGTGCTGACCGGCCCCGCGGCCAGCACCCAGGTGTCCTTGCTCGAGCCGCCGCGCTGCATCGAGATCACGCGCGCGTCGGAGGCCGCGACGCGCGTCAGGCCGCCGGGCATGACGACGTAACCGTTGGGGCTGGCGCAGGCATAGACCCTGAGGCCGATGGCCCGCGCCTGCAGCCGCGGATGCGAGCGGTCCAGTACCGGCGCCTGTGCGAGCTGCACGATCTCCTGCGCCACGTAGTCGTTCGGACGCGAGCGCAGCATGCCGAGCACGCGCTTCCTGCCGCGCTCGTCCAGGTCCTCGCCGAACATCGGCTCGACGCGCAGTTGCGGAAAGGCGGACTTGATCACCAGCCGGTCGAGCTTGGCGGCGACGTCTTCGAGCGCCGCGGGCTCGCCGCACCACCAGGTGGCGACCGAGGGCATCAACAGGTCTTGACCGAGAATCTTCCTTGAGAGATTGGGGAGAAAACCCAAAAGCGTGCTGGACTCGAGCAGGTTCGAGCCGAGCGCATTGGCGACCAGGACGTTGCCACGGCGCATCGCATCGACCAGGCCCGGGACGCCGAGCGCGGAATTGCTCCTCAGCTCGAGCGGGTCGCAGTAATCGTCGTCCAGGCGCCTGAGGATCACGTGGACGCGCTTCAGGCCCGAGAGCGTCTTCAGCCAGACGCAGCGCTCGCGCACCGTGAGGTCGCTGCCTTCCACCAGAGGCAGGCCGAGGTAGCGCGCGATGTAGGCGTGCTCGAAATAGGTCTCGTTGAACGGCCCCGGCGTGAGCAACACCGTAAGCTGGGCCCCGGACGCGCCGGCGGGCCCGCCTTGCGGCGCCCAGTGCGCGAGGCTGTCGCGCAGCGTCGCGAAGAAGCTCGCCAGGCGCTGCACCTTGAGGTTGTTGAACAGATCCGGGAAGGCGCGCGAGATGACGATGCGGTTCTCGAGCGCGTAGCCCGCGCCGGAGGGCGCCTGGGTGCGGTCGTCGATCACCCACCAGCGGCCGTCGGGCGAGCGCGCGAGATCCGCGGCGTAGAGGTGCAGCATCACGCCGCCGGGCGCGGCTGCGCCGTGGCAGGGGCGCAGGAACCCGGCGTGGCCGTACACCAGCGCCGGCGGCAGCAGCCCCTCCTTCAGCAGGCGCTGCTCGCCGTACACGTCCACCAGGATGCGGTTGAGCAGCGTCGCGCGCTGCGCGATCGCCGCCTCGATCGCGGCCCATTCCTGCTGCGCGATGATGAGCGGCAGCACGTCCAGCTCCCAGGGGCGGTCGGCGCCCTGCGGGTCGGCGTAGACGTTGTAGGTGACGCCGTTCTCGCGCACCTCGCGCTGCACCGCGTGCAGGCGCTCGCGCATGCGCTCGGCGCGCTCGGCGGCGAGGCTCTCCAGCAGCGGCCGCCAGTGCGCGCGCGGCTCGAGCGGCGCGGCCAGCATCTCGTCGTAGCGCTCCGCGGTCAGCGAATAGTCGGCGAGCAGCTCCTTGGCCATTGCGCGGCGCAGGTTAGCATCCGCACCTTAACGGTGCAAAAGCGGCGCCTGGGTCAGGGTCATCAGGATGTCGGCGTACCACGCGCAGTTGAGATCCAGACTTTCGTCCTGGCTGGCGTCGCGATTCACGACGTCGAGCCGCGACGAGTGCACGCCGAGCAGCATCCAGGGGAAATCCGCTCGCCCGTCGCCCGGCGCGCTCTTGCGCGCGACCACCGGCGCGCCGCTGGTGCCGCGGTGCAGCCGCGCATCGGTGAGGAAGTAGCCCTTGCCCTGGAAGCGGATGCCGAAGGCCGAGGCGATCACCGACTGGCGCGCCACGGGCAGGTGGTGCAGTGTGTCGTGCACGCCCAGCGGAAAGCCCACGATCAGCACCGAGCTGCCCATTTCCACCTGGTCGAGCTTGCCGACGAGGTGCGCCGGGGTGAAGGCGTGCATCAGCAGCGCCTTGGGCAGGGCCTCACGCTCCAGTTGTAGCGCGACCACGTCGATCGCGCCGGCCGAATCGAGGCCTTCGCGCCAGACCGATTTGCCGTCGCGGTAAAGCGGGATCGAGAACTGCACCGTCTCGCCGAGATTTACCGCATCGACGTGCAGCTCGATCTCGATGCGATCGGGGTAGTGCTTGCTCGCCTCGTCCAGCACCACGTGCCGGCTGGTCACCACGAACAGACTTCCGTCGCGCTCGAAGAAGAACCCGGTCGCGTTGGTCAGGGGTTTTTCCCCGAGCATCGTCGAGACATGGGTCACGGCGAGGGGCAGTGATTCGATCATCGGCGCTGCCTCATGTTTTCGTGCTTGCCGCCGTTCTCAAAGGCAGACGAGGGGCTCAGCCCAGAAGTTCCTCGAGCGTGTAGAGCTTCGCTCCTCGTTTCTTCAAGGCCCTGAGGCCCGCCTTGATTTCCCGAACGAGCGCTGCGTCGCCGCGGATCGCGACGGTCTCTTTCCAGCTCTCGAACACGCCAGGGCTCACCAGCACCGCGACAGCGCGGCCGTTCTTCGTGATGACCACCTCCTCATCGTGCGCGCGCACGCGCTCGACTATGCCGCTCAGCTTGCTCTTTGCTTCGGACAGCGGCAGCGTCCTCATGGGGGATTTCACGGGTTGGTCAGAATGCCGACCAGCTTCCCGCCATCATTTCCGGCTAACGCGCCCGCCTGCGGGCGGGCGCCGCCGAGCCGGCGGCCAGACGTGACCTCTTCTCCCGCAGCCGGCCGGATACGTACTTGTGCAGCACACTCGCAATGAGGGTTTGATAGGGAACACCCTCCTCATACGCCCTGGCCTGGATGTCCAACAGGTCCGCGCCAGTGAGGCGGATATTCACGCGGCGGTTCTTGATGAAGGTGGCGCGTGCGGCCTCCCGGAACGCGCTGAGCTGTGCTTTCGTGGGGCGCGCAGAAACCAGCCTGCCCTTTTCGTAGGCGCTCAAGATGTCGCGCTCGTAACGATCAAGTTTTTTCATCGGGTTCGTCCATGTCCATGTAGTTGCGCGTTGCCTTCCGGCTCGGGATGATGGTCTTCAGGAAGTAGTACTCGTCCTCTTCAACGGACGGGACCAGATACACGTACCCCCGATAACCGACCACCAGCACCACCTGTCCGGGGTAGCGCTTCTGGTTCGGGTGGACCAGTACGTCCAGCAGCCCACCTTCCTCGATTGCAAGAACGATCTCCTCGTAGGAGATACCGCGCGCGGCCTTCAGACGCTCGTTCTTCTCCGGATCCCACCGAAACGGCTTCAACCTTTGGTCAGTCTAGCGCAGCGTGTGCCTTTTGTCATCATGTCGGGTCACGCTGCCTGGTTACGTCTAAACGTTCAATCATTAGAAACATTGCGGCCTATCCTATTTAGCGCCGCAAAACTGCGACTTATCATAGCCCGCGGGAGAGGCTAGCGTCGCAGATCGAGGGTGAAGGGGAAGTTCGGATTGCGCTCTTCCTCGCGCACAACGACGTGGCCGAGGGTATGGGCGGTGCGGGAGAAGCGCGCGAGGCGCCGGCCTTCGGCCGCATAAGCGTTGACCGGGAAGTCCTCGTGGGCGCGGCCGCCGGGATGAGCCACGTGGTACTGGCAGCCGCCGAGCGAGCGGTTCATCCAGGTGTCGACCAGATCGAAGGTCAGCGGCGCGTGCACGCCGATGGTCGGATGCAACGCCGACCAGGGCTGCCAGGCGCGGTAGCGCACGCCGGCGACGAACTCGCCGACCTCGCCGGTGGGCTGCAGGGGCAACGCCCGCCCGTTGCAGGTGAGCACGTGGCGCTCGCCGGCGAGGCCGGTGGCGCGCACCTGCAGGCGCTCCACCGAGGAATCCACGTAGCGCGCGGTGCCACCGGCCGCGCTTTCCTCGCCCAGCACGTTCCAGGGCTCGAGCGCGCTGCGCAGCTCGAAGCGCGCGCCGCGCGCGGCGAACTCGCCGATGCGCGGAAAGCGGAACTCGAAATGCGGCGCGAACCATTCGGCGCGCAGCGGGGTGCCGTCTTCGGCGGTTTCGTGGATCAGGTCCTCGAAGTCCTGCCAGACGAAGTGCGGCAGCATGAAGCGGTCGTGCAGCTCGGTGCCCCAGCGCACGAGCCGGCGCGGCCGGTAGGGTTTGTTCCAGAAGCGCGCGACCAGCGCGCGCATCAGCAGCTGCTGCGTCAGGGACATGCGCGCGTGCGGCGGCATCTCGAAGCCGCGCAGCTCGAGCAGGCCGAGGCGCCCCGCCGGCCCGTCGGGCGAGTACATCTTGTCGATGCAGAACTCGGCGCGGTGCGTGTTGCCGGTGGCGTCGATCAGCAGGTTGCGGAACAGGCGGTCGACGAGCCACGGAGCAATCTGAGATTGCTTTTGCAGTTCATTGAAAGCCACTTCAAGTTCGTACACCGAATCGTTGCGCGCTTCGTCGATGCGCGGATGCTGGCTGGTCGGGCCGATGAACATCCCGGAGAACAGGTACGAGAGCGACGGGTGGTTGTGCCAGTAGGCGAGCAGGCTGGCGAGCAGGTCGGGCCGGCGCAGGAACGGCGAATCCGCCGCGCTCGGCCCGCCGAGCACGAAGTGGTTGCCGCCGCCGGTGCCGGCGTGGCGGCCGTCGACCATGAATTTCTCGGTGGTGAGGCGGGTCAGGCGCGCTGCGTCGTAGAGGAAGCTGGTGTTGTCCACCAGCCCGGCCCAGCTCTTCACCGGCTGGACGTTCACCTCCAGCACGCCCGGGTCGGGCGTGATGCGCAAGGCTTCGAGACGCGGGTCACGCGGCGGTTCGTAGCCTTCGACGATCACGCGCAGGCCGAGTTCGGCAGCAGTGGCTTCGACCGCGGCAATCAGCACAAGGTAGTCCTCCAGCGCGCCTGCGGGCGGCATGAAGATGCAGAGCACGCCGTTCCTCGGCTCGGCGCAGATCGCGGTGCGCGTGATCCATGCAGCGGATTCATGGGCGCCGGGAGCGCGATCCGTCGTCGCAGCACTCTTTCCCTTTGCTGCTTGAGGAAGAATTCCTTGCCGCCGCGGCAGGACGTGCTGTTTCTGGAACGGGTCCGGCGCATGGACCGACGGCCGGTCGGCGGCGGCGGCCCAGGGCAGGGAATCGAGCGGCAGGCGCAGGCCGAGCGGCGAATCGCCGGGAATGAGGTAGCAGCGCTCGTCGCGCAGGAACCAGCGGCCGGTCTGCCAGGAGTTGTCTTCTCTTTTCAAAGGAAGTACAAACCCTGCGGCCTTGTCCGGCCCCTGGTGGAATGTCTTGCGCAGGCGCGCGCGCTCGAGCGGGTCCTCGAGGCGCGAGTCGAAGGGATCGACGTTCGCGGGCAGCTTGCGCTCGCGCCACAGGTAGTACCAGGCGTCCTCGTACGCGGGAAAGACGCACTTCTCATCCAGCCCGAGCTTGGTCGCAAGCGTGTGCAGGAACTGCGCGCCTTGAGCTTCGGTCGCACCGAGGTCCGCGCCCTCGTCCGCAAACAGCGCCGCATCGTTCCACACCGGCTCGCCGTCCTTGCGCCAGAAGCAGGCGAGCGACCAGCGCGGCAGCGGCTCGCCGGGGTACCACTTGCCCTGGCCGAAATGCAGCAGGCCATTGGGGGCATATTGGTCTTTCAGTTTTTTCAGCAGTTGAGAACCAAGCCGCCGCTTGCCCGGCCCGATCGCCTCGGTGCTCCACTCGGCGCCGTCGCGGTCGTCGACCGAGACGAAGGTGGGCTCGCCGCCCATGGTGAGGCGCACGTCGCCTTTCTCAAGCTCGGCGTCGACCCGGTGGCCGAGTGCGTCGATCTCGCGCCATTGCTCGTCGCTGTAGGGCTTGGTGACGCGCGGCGCTTCCCAGACGCGCTCGACGCGCATCTGGTGAGTGAACTCGACTTGCGCCTCCTCGGTGGCGCCGGTGATCGGCGCGGCGCTGGAGGGCTCGGGCGAGCAGGCGAGCGGGATGTGGCCTTCGCCCGCGAACAGGCCCGAGGTCGGGTCGAGCCCCACCCAGCCCGCGCCGGGCAGGTAGGCCTCGCACCAGGCGTGCAGGTCGGTGAAGTCGACTTCGGTTCCCGAGGGGCCGTCGAGCGAACGCTGATCCGCTTTTAATTGAATCAAGTATCCAGAAACAAAGCGAGCAGCAATTCCGAGGTGGCGCAGCAGCTGCACCAGCAGCCAGCCCGAGTCGCGGCAGGAGCCGCTCGCCGCGCTCAGCGTTTCCTCCGGCGTCTGGATGCCGGGCGTCATGCGGATCAGGTAGCGGATGTCCTGCGCCATGCGCTTGTTCAACGCGACCAGGAAATCCACCGTCGGCGCCGGCGCGCGCGGGACTTTGTTCAGGTACGACTTGAATAGCGGTGTGAGAGGCGTTTTCTTGAGAAAACTCTGCAATTCAAAAAGCTGGGATTCATCGTAGCGAAAGGGAAATTCCCCGGCGCTCGGCTCGAGAAAGAATTCGAACGGGTTGATGACCGACATCTCGGCCACCAGGTCGATCTCGATCTTCAGCTCCCGCACCGGCTCGGGAAACACCAGGCGCGCCAGCCAGTTCGCCTGCGGGTCCTGCTGCCAGTTGAGGAAATGCTTCGCCGGCGTAACGCGCTGCGAGTAGGCGAGCACCGGGGTGCGCGCGTGCGGCGCGGGCCGCAGGCGCACCACCTGCGGCCCGAGCATGATCGCCCGGTCGTAGCGGTAATGGGTTACGTGGCTTAGCGCGACATGTATCGACATGCGGGCTTTTCGAGCTTATGCGGTGCCGAGGTACGCGCGCTGGATGCGCACGCCCAGCTCGCTCATGTCGGCAATGCATTCGGTCAGGTATTCGTGCAGCCCGCCCTGGAAGATCTCCTCGATGTCGGCGTTGGTCAGGCGCGCATGCAGCTCGCTCGCGAGGCGCTTGGCGGCGCGGTCGTGCCCCTCGATGCGCTCCATCGCCTGCGTCACCTGGTCGAAGCAGGCGGCGAGCGAGCGCGGCATGCGGCGCTCGAGGATCAGCAGCTGCGCCACCTTGATCGGGAAGATCTGGTCGCGGTACAGCGTGCGGTAGGTCTCGAACGAGGACACCGAGCGCAGCAGGGCGGTCCATTGGTAGTGGTCGAGCGCGCCGCCGACGTCCTTAACGGAGGGCAGGTGGACGTGGTACTTCACGTCGAGGATGCGCGCGGTGTTGTCACCGCGTTCGAGGAAAGTCCCCAGGCGGGAGAAATTGAATGCCTCGCCGCGCATGATGGTGCCGTAGGTGACGCCGCGGAACAGGTGCGAGCGGTCCTTCACCCAGTCGAAGAATTTGGTGGCGCCGGCGCCGGCGAGGTCCGAGCGCCGCACGCTCTTCATCTCGAGCCAGGTGGTGTTCAGCGACTCCCACATCTCGGAAGTGATCTGCCAGCGCACCGCGTGGCCGTTCTCGCGCGCGCTGCGCAGGCAGCTGTAGATCGACGAAGGGTTGCTCGGGTCGAGCGCGAGAAAATCCACCAGCCCCTGGAGCGTGACCGGCTTCTTCTGCTCGAAGTAGCGCTCGGCGCAGTCGGTAATGGTGAGCGGGGCGAGCAGGTTCTGTTCGCGCGTCTCCTTGGTGCCGAACAGGACCATGTTGGAGGTCACGCCCAGGATGCGCGCCATGTTCTCGGCGCGCTCGATCTGGCGGCTCATCCAGTAGATCCGGTCGGCGACCCGTGACAGCATCTATTCCACAGAAAAACAGGGACAGACCACGTTTTCAACGGCGGGCGAGAAGAGAAAACGTGGTCTGTCCCTGTTTTTCATTCGACGACCCAGGTGTCCTTCGTGCCGCCGCCCTGGGAGGAATTGACCACCAGCGAGCCCTGTTTGAGGGCGACGCGCGTCAGGCCACCCGGCACCAGCTTCACTTCCTTGCCCGAGAGCACGTAGGGCCGCAGGTCGACATGGCGCGGCGCAATCCCGCGCTTGACGAAGGTCGGGCAGGTCGACAGCGACAGGGTCGGCTGCGCGATGTAGTTGCCCGGGTCGGCCCCGAGCCGCTTGCGGAATGCGCCGAGTTCCGCCCTGGACGCAGCGGGCCCGACCAGCATGCCGTATCCGCCCGAGCCCTGCACTTCCTTCACCACCAGCTCGGCGAGGTTTTCCAGCACGTGCGCGAGGTCCTTCGGATCGCGGCACTGCCAGGTCGGCACGTTGGCGAGGATCGGCTCTTCCTTGAGGTAGAAACGGATCATCTCCGGCACGTAGAGGTAGGTGGACTTGTCGTCGGCGACGCCGGTGCCGACCGCGTTGGCGAGCGCGACGTTGCCCGCGCGGTAGGCGGCGAACAGGCCCGGCACGCCGAGCATCGAATCCTTCCTGAACGCCAGCGGATCGAGATAGGCATCGTCGATGCGCCGGTAGATCACGTCCACGCGCTGCCGGCCGCTGGTGGTGCGCATGTAGACGAAGTTGTCCTTGGTGAAGAGGTCGGCGCCTTCCACCAGCTCCACGCCCATCTGCTGGGCGAGGAAGGCATGCTCGAAGTAGGCGCTGTTGTATTGTCCCGGGGTCAGCACCGCGACCACCGGGTCGCGCGCGCGCGGCGGCGCCGCGGCGCGCAGCGTCTCCAGCAGCAGCGCCGGGTAGTGCTCCACCGGTAGCACGGTCTGGCGCTCGAACAGCTCGGGGAACAGTCGCATCATCATCTTGCGGTTCTCGATCATGTACGACACGCCCGACGGCGTGCGCAGGTTGTCCTCGAGCACGTAGTAGTTGCCGTCGGAGTGCCGCACCAGGTCGATGCCGGCGATGTGCGAATACACCCGGTTGGGCAGCTCGACGCCGCGCATCTCCTTCTGGTAACCGGGGTTCTTCAGCACCTGTTCGGGCGGGATCGCGCCCGCCTTGAGGATTTCCTGCCCGTGGTAGACGTCCTCCAGGAAGCGGTTCAGCGCAGCGACGCGCTGCTTCAGGCCATTCGCCAGCTGGTCCCATTCGGCCTTCGGCAGGATGCGCGGAATGGTGTCGAACGGGATCAGCCGCTCCGCGCCGGCTTCGTCGCCGTAGACGGCAAAGGTGATGCCGACCCGGTGGAACAGCAGGTCGGCCTCGCGGCGCTTCTCCGCGACGCGCTTGACCGGTGTCTCGGCGAGCCAGTCCGCCAGCGCGCGGAAATGCGCGCGCACGCTGCCATCAGCGGCGCGCATCTCGTCGTAATGCCGGCTTTCCAAGCGGCCTCCCGTTATGGCATGCCCAAAGCAACGGCCATGCCAAACCTGCACAGGCTCCAGCTTCAGGAAGTTAGCCTACTGCGCCTCGTGCCGGCGCACCAGCGCGGAGCGCTGCCCTAAGAAGAGGCGTCGTCCGAAGGGTCCCGGGTCGTGGCGCGGCGGTACTCCGAGGGCGGCACGCCGACCTGGTTCAGGAAGAAGCGGGTGAAGTTGCTCTGCGCGGAGAAGCCGAGCTCGGCCGATACCTCGGCAATCTTGCCCTGTCCGGAGGACAGGCGCGAGATTGCCGTTTCCACGCACAGCATGTCGAGGTAGGCGCGCGGCGAGAACCCGGTGCAGATCTGGAACAGGTCGTAGAACCGCGAGCGCGACAGCCCGACCTGGCTCGCGAGCTCGTCCATGTTGAGCTCCTTGTTCGGGCGCGCGCGCAGCAGCGCGATCGCGCGCCGGATGCGGCTGTCCTCGAAGCGCGAGCCGCGCCACGCGGGCGAGGACACGCGGCGCCGCGCGAGGTAGGTCTCGACGATCGACAGCAGCAGCTCCTGCAGCATGAAATCCAGCCGCTCGGCGGAGACGAAGCGGTCGTTCAGCACCTCGACCGCGAGCGTGTCGGCGAGCCGCCGGATGCGCGGCGTGATCGGCTCGCGCTGCTGCACGAAGGGGCGCACCTCGGAGGCGGCGAACACCGCCGGGAAGCTCGCGCGCAGCCAGTCGCCCGCGGCGTGCAGGATCAGCAGCCGCGTCGCGGCTTCGCAGGCGCAGCCTTCGCCGGGGTTGAGGAACACCAGCTCCGCGCCCCCGGCCTGCATCAGGATCGCCGGGTCGGCCTGCGCGCTGCAGGTTTCGCCGGCGGCGAGCTCGGTCAGGACCAGGCGTCCGAACCTGCCCTCGAGAATCCTCAGCAGCCTCCCCATGACGAGGAAGGATACCTCACCCGGGGATCAATAAGCCAGCCAGCGGGGGCGTTTCGCCGAGATCACACGAGTGTTTACACCTACCCAGTTCAGGCCGCCGAACAGGCGCCCGTGCTCGATCTTGACGCAGCGGTCGAGCACCGCTTCCAGCCCCGCGGCGCGCGCCTTCGCCGCCGCGGCCTCGTTCTTCACGCCGAGCTGCTGCCAGAGCACCCGGGCGCGGATCGCGATCGCGTCCTCGGCTATCGGAGGCACATCCTCGGTCTTGCGGAACACGTCGACGAGGTCGACTGGCTCCTTGATTTCGCGCAGGGAGCGGTAGCACTTCTCGCCCAGGATCTCGGGATACTTCGGGTTCACCGGGATCACGCGGTAGCCGTGCTCCTGCATGTACTTGGCGGCGAAATAGCTCGGCCGGTACCAGTCGGCGGACAACCCGACGACCGCGATCACATGGCTTTCCTTCAGGATGCGGCGCAGCGTGTTGATGTCGTCCATCGTGCGCCCACTATAATCGAAAGCATGTTCGTCGAAGAGCGCATGTACCGCCTGAAGATCGGCGCAGTGCCCGAATACCTCAGGCACTACCAGGAGTCGGGCATGGCGGTGCAGTTGAGGCACTTGCCGCACATGGTCGGCTACTACTTCACGGAGGTCGGCGGCCTCAACATGGTGGTACACCTGTGGGCCTACGACAGCCTTGAGCAGCGCGACAAGTGCCGCGCGGCGATGCAGGCCGATCCCGACTGGCAGGCCTACCTCGCCAAGACCCGGCCCCTGACGGAGACGCAGGAGAACCGCATCATGAAGTGCGCGCCGTTCTTCCTCGAGCGCCTGAAGAAGATGCTCGCTGCCGTAAAGTGAAACCGCATCCCCAGGTCGCGGCGCTGCTCGAGGCTGCGGCACGCTCGCCGCTGCCGACGCTCGACAAGGTGTCGGCGTTCGTCGCGCGGCGCCTCTACCGCGAGCGCTGCGCGGCGGTGATGCCGAAGCCCTCCGAAGCGCAAATCCGTTTACTCATTGGGAACGGCGTGGTCATGCGGTCCTACCGCCCCGCGGGCGCTGCCAAGACCGACCTGCTGCCGGCGCTCGTGTTCTTCCACGGCGGCGGCTGGACCATCGGCGACCTCGACACGCACGACACGCTGTGCCGCGAGCTGGCCAACGGCGCGCGCTGCGCGGTGTTCTCGGTCGAGTACCGCCTCGCTCCCGAAAATCCTTTCCCTGCCGCCGTCGACGACTGCATCGCGGCAACGCGCTTTGTTTCAGAAAACGCCGAATCCCTGAAAATCGACCCGGGCCGTACCGCCGTCGGCGGCGACAGCGCCGGCGGCAATCTCGCGGCGGTGGTGGCTTTGCAGGCGCGCGACGCGGGCGGCCCGGCGCTTCGCTTCCAGCTGCTGATCTATCCCGCCACCGACCAGCAGTTCAAGACCGGCTCGCTGGTGCGCAACGGAACGGGTTACCTGCTGACGCTCCCGCTGATGGAGAAGTTCCGCGACAACTATCTGCCGCGCGCGGCAGACTACCGCGACTGGCGCGCGTCGCCGGCGGCTGCGAAGAGCCTCGCCGGGCTGCCGCCGGCGTTCGTGCTGACCGCGGGATTCGATCCGCTGCTCGACGAAGGGCAGCAGTACGCCGAGCGCCTCGCGCGCGAGGGCGTCGAGGTCGAGTACCGCAGCTATCCCGACATGATCCACGGCTTCATCGTGAAGGGCGGCGTGCTCGACGCCGCCAACGCCGCCGTCGCCGACTGCTGCGCGGCGCTGCGCCGGGCTTTCGCGAAAGTGCCGGCATGAAATCCGACCTGAAGACGCGCCACGGCGGCAGGATCCTCGCCGACGCGCTCGCCGCGCAGGGCGCGAAGCTGGCGTTCGGCGTGCCGGGCGAGAGCTACCTGCCGGTGCTCGACGGCCTGCACGACCTGCGCGACAAGCTCTCTTTCATCATCTGCCGCCAGGAAGGCGGCGCCTCGTACATGGCCGAGGCCTACGGCAAGCTCACCGGCGAGCCGGGGGTGCTTTTCGTGACGCGCGGCCCCGGCGCGACCAACGGCGCGATCGGCGTGCACACTGGCCTGCAGGACTCGACGCCGATGGTGGTGTTCATCGGCCAGGTGCCGAACGAGTTCGCCGAGCGCGAGGCGTTCCAGGAGATCGACTACCGGCGCATGTACGGCCAGATGGCGAAGTGGGTGGGGCAGATCGACCGCGTCGAGCGCATTCCCGAGTACGTGAGCCACGCCTTCCACACCGCGGTGGCCGGCAGGCCAGGCCCGGTGATCCTCGCGCTTCCCGAGGACACGCTGTTCGCCGAGGCGGCGGTGGCGGATGTACCGCGCCATCACGTCGTGCGGCCGGCACCAGCGCCAGAGGAAATAAGCGAATTGAAGGGTTTGCTCGACAAAGCGAAAACCCCCTTCGTCATCCTCGGCGGCGGCGGCTGGCAGCGCGACACCTGCCTCAAGCTGCAGAAATGGATCGAGGCCGCGGGTCTGCCCGCCGGCACCTCGTTCCGCTGCCAGGACCTGTTCGACAACCGCAGCCCGAACTATGCGGGCGACGTCGGCATCGGCATCAACCCGCAGCTCGCGCAGCGCGTGAAGGACGCCGACGTGCTGCTCGTGATCGGCGCGCGGCTCGGCGAGATGACGACCGGCGGCTACTCGCTGCTCGAGGCGCCGGTGCCCAGGCAAGCGCTGATCCATGTGCACGCCGGGGCCGAGGAGCTGGGGCGCGTATACCGGCCGGCGCTGCCGATCAATTCGGGTTATCCGCAGTTCGTGCACGCTCTCGAAAAGATTTCCTTTTCGAAACCCGAGTGGCGCAAGGACACCGAATCCCTGCGTAAGAACTACCTGGAATGGACCGAGCCGCGGCCGATGCCGGGGAACGTGCAGTACGGCGAGATCATCCGCTGGCTCTCCGACAGGCTGCCGCAAGACGCCATCATCGCCGGCGGCGCGGGCAACTTCGCCGGCTGGCTGCACCGGCACTTCCGCTACAAGGGCTTCCGCACCCAGCTCGGCTCGACCAACGGCTCGATGGGCTACGGTTATCCCGCGGCGGTCGCCGCCAAGCTCGCCGAGCCGGCGCGCACCGTGTTCGCGCTCTGCGGCGACGGCGACTACCTGATGACCGGGCAGGAGATCGCGACCGCGGCGCAGTACGGCGCGAACTTCGTCGCGGTGGTGGTGAATAACGGCCTCTACGGCACGATCCGCATGCACCAGGAGCGCGAGTATCCCGGCCGGGTGTACGGCACCGAGCTCCGGAACCCGGATTTCGCCGCCTACGCGCGCGCCTTCGGCGGCCACGGCGAGACCGTCGAGCGCACCGCGGACTTCGCGCCCGCTTTCGAGCGCGCCAGCGCGTCGGGCAAGCCCGCGCTGATCGAGCTCAGGATCGATCCCGACGCCATCACGCCCGCGACCACGCTCTCGGCGATCCGGGACAAAGCCCTCAAGCGCTCGAACCTGAAGAGCTCGTAGTAGCCGCAACGCGGGCCGCCGGGAAATTGGCGGCACAACGCGCAGACCCTGACCCTTTCGCGGAGCCGATTCGTTTACAGGGGGGCATGACCTCCAACGAAAGGGAAAAGAGATGAAAACGCTGAGAATGGCAGTTGCCGCGGCCACGCTGCTCGCGGCCGGGCACGCGGCCGCGCTGGGAAACCTCGCCGAGGTGTCGGTTTACGACCGGACCGAGGGCCGCTGGCTCCAGGTCTACCGCCACGAAGGCCGCGCCTACGTCGTCGGCAAGCCCGGGCACGAGTACCAGGTCCGGGTGCACAACCGCCTGCGCGAGGAGCTGCTCGCGGTGGTGTCGGTGGACGGCGTCAACGTCATCACCGGCCAGACCGCGAACCCCTCGCAGAGCGGCTACGTGATCGCGCCGCGCGGCGTGCTCGACATGAACGGCTGGCGCAGGAGCCTCGCGCAGACCGCGGCGTTCTACTTCACCGCGCTGCCCGATTCCTACGCGGCGCGCACCGGCAGGCCCGACGACGTCGGCGTGCTCGGCGTGGCGCTGTTCCGCAAGAAGCCACAGCCCCAGCCGCAGCCGATCGCCCCGGCCGAGTCCGCGAAGCCCCAGGCGCGCAGCGAGGCAAGCTCCGACGCGGCCGGCGCGGTCGCGCGCGCGCCCGAGCGCGAGCGCCTCGGCACCGGGCACGGGCGCCACGAGGCCTCGCACGCCGTGCACGTGGCCTTCGAGCGCGCGAGCACCGCGCCGGCGGAGCTCATCGCGCTCCACTACGACAGCCGCGCCAACCTGGTGGCGCGCGGCATCATCCGCGAGCCGGTCCAGGTTGCGCCGACGCTGCCGCGGCCGTTCCCGGGCTTCGTGCCGGACCCGCGGAGTTAAACTGATGAAGTGGAGGCCCCGGACGAAGAGCTCATGCTCGCCTATCGCGGCGGGGATGCCGGGGCTTTCGACACGCTCTACCGCCGGCACCGCGGCGCGCTCTACCGCTTCGTGCTGCGCTCGCTCAAGCACCGGGCCGCCGCCGAGGAGCTGTTCCAGGACGTCTGGATGCGCGTCATCGAGGCGCGCAGCCGCTACGCGCCGCAGGCGCGCTTCACCACCTGGCTCTACACTATCGCGCACAATCTGCTCGTGGACCACTGGCGCAAGAAGGGTCTCGCCCTCGTTTCCCTCGATACGGAAGACCTGCCGAGTGAAAGTGCAAACCCCGCGAGGCAGGCCGAGGCGCGCGAGGCGCTCGCACGTTTCATGCAGGCGCTGGAAGCATTGCCGGCCGCGCAGCGCGAGGCATTCCTGCTGCACGAGGAGGCCGGGCTGACGGCGGCGGAGATCGCCGCCGCGACCGGCACCAATGAGGAAGCAGCCAAGAGCCGGCTGCGCTATGCCATGGCCAAGTTGAAGGCCGCCGTCGATGACTGAGCAGGATCCGAAAATCTCCCGACGCTATCGCGAGCTCGGCGGCGAGGAGCCGCCGCGCGCGCTCGACCAGGCGATCCTGTCCGCGGCGCACCGCGCCGTAGAGGGGGCGAAGCACGCGCGCGCCGCGCCGCTGGTCGCGCCGGGCGGCCGCAGCCGCTGGTATTTCCCGCTCGCCGCCGCCGCGGTGATCGTGCTCGCGGTCGCGGTCACGGTGCACGTGCAGCGCGAGCAGCCGGATGCGGAAGCGCCGGGAGAGGTCCTGATGCGGGATCGCGCGGCCGTGAAACCCGAGTCCGCCCCGCAGCCCGCGCCGGCGCGCAAGCTGCAGGAGTTCACGCCCGATCCCAAAACGGTCCCCGACTCGACTGCCGCATCGCGGGGTCGGGAAATCCAGGAGCAGCAGCCTGCTGCTTCTGCTCCGGCAGAAGCTTCGAAGGCTCCTGCGCCTCCGACTCCTGCCACGGATGAGGCGAGAATGAAGCGCGACGAGGCTGCACTCGCCGGCGCCCGCGACGCCGCGCGCAAGGACGCCGGAAGAGCGGCTGCCGCGAGGGAGCAGGCTGCAGAGCAGGCGAGCGTGCAAGCGGCGCCGACAGCGCCGGTCGCCGCGGCGGCAAAGCCGGCACCCGCGTTGCTTCGGGATGAGGTGGCGCGGCAGTCGTCAGCTCTGGCGAAGTTCACCGCGCATTCGCCCGAGCAGTGGCTGCAAGGCATCGCCGATCTGCGCCGGCAGGGACGGCACGGGGAGGCCGACAAGGAGCTTGCCGAGTTCCGCAAGCGTCATCCCGACTATCGCATCTCGGAGTCGATGCTGGAGAAGGTCGAGAAGAAATAAGGACGGAAGAACCTACTGCATTCGCCAGACGCCATCCTTCCCCGTGGAGAAATTCGGATAACTGCGCTTCCGATACCATTGATCATCGTTTGCCCCGAGCAGCGGATTCAGATCAACGGTCAGGTCGGTGCGGTAGCCGTGACCGTCCGTGCCGACGGTGCTCGTGTTGAGATGGAAGGTGTAATGGACGCCGGTGTTGCGGTTGGTCCACGCGACGGTACGTAGCGGGGCCGACTGCTGGCTCTGTTCGAGCAGCCGCATGATCTGCTGGCGGTCGCTGTCGTCCATCATCTCCCCGTAAACGTATTCGGCCTTGTGAAACTTCGCCATCCAGTCGTGCACGAGGCGCCGTTTTTCCTGTGCCAAGGCCAGCCAGCCGGCAATCTCGCGCAGACGCTGGTCCAGCTGGCGCCGATAGGCAGCCTCGGTCATCTCGACGGCCGCGTCATATCGTCCGGGATCGCCCGACGAGGTTCGCGCCATGCCGACCTTGCTGTTCTTCAGAGCCTGTTCGGTGTGGGCAAAGGCGGCCATTTCCCGCAGCAGCGGAAGGTACTGGCGCAGATCTTCCTGGATGCCAGCGCGATCGAATGCCGGCAAGTAGTGGCGAAGGATCATATTGAAGTGGTTGTTGACGTCCACGGCGCGGATGCCGACCCCGTCTTTCCTGAGGGGAGCGCCGCTATCGAGCAGAAAACGCCAGCTTTGCGGCGCCAGCGCCTCCAGCTTGACGGTGCGCAGGGCAAAAGGGATCGTGTCAGACGTGACCGAATCGGCCAGGTAATAGGCCGGGTGCAGGGCATGAGCAGCGACCCTGTGATAGAGGAACGGGACGGCTGTCAGAACGCTGATGCGCTTCTCCTCACCAGCGGACAGAAAGGACCGGTCGAGCAATTCCACGCGGCCACCATGTATCCCTCCGTAAAGGAGCTGGCTGGTGACCAGAAAACGGCGGCCGGTTTCCAGGTCCTTTGCCATGGAAACCTGTAGCTCGGCGACGGCCGGGCGGATGCCAGCGAAGGGCGGCATGAACAGGAGGCAAACAATCAATCGGGCTAAAAGGCGCATGAACAGTTGCGTGACCGGCGCCTGGCGGGAAATCGGGCTCTGACCCCGATTTCCTAGTGGTGCAGGATCTTGGAGAGGAACTGCTGCGCGCGCTCCGAGCGCGGCGTGCCGAAGAATTCCTCCTTCTTCGCGTCCTCCACGATGCGGCCGGCGTCCATGAAGATCACGCGGTGCGCGACCTTGCGCGCGAAGCCCATCTCGTGCGTCACCACCATCATGGTCATGCCTTCCTGCGCCAGCTCGACCATGACGTCGAGCACCTCGTTGATCATCTCGGGGTCGAGGGCCGAGGTCGGCTCGTCGAACAGCATGGCGATCGGGTCCATCGACAGCGCGCGCGCGATCGCGACGCGCTGCTGCTGGCCGCCCGAGAGCTGGCCGGGGAACTTGTCCTTGTGGGCAGAGAGCCCGACTCGCTCGAGCAGCTTGAGGCCTTTCTGGCGCGCCTCGTCCTCGGTGCGGCCGAGCACCTTGACCTGGCCGAGCGTCAGGTTCTCGGTCACCGACATGTGCGGGAACAGCTCGAAGTTCTGGAACACCATGCCGATGCGCGCGCGCAGCTTGGGCAGGTTGGTGCCGGGGTCGCCGACCGAGACGCCGTCCACGGTGATCTCGCCCTTCTGGAAGGGCTCGAGCGCATTCACCGCTTTAATGAGGGTGGACTTGCCGCTGCCCGAGGGGCCGCACACCACCACCACTTCGCCCTTCGCCACCTCGGTCGAGCACTCGGCGAGCACCTGGAAGTTGCCGTACCACTTGCTGACGTTCTTGATGGAGATCATCGGATGATGGCGATCCGGTCCTGGAGTTGTTTGACCAGCATACTCAAGCCGTAGGAAATGATGAAGTACACCACCGCGACGAAGGTGTACATCTCGACCAGCCGGTAGTCGCGGTTGGCGACTTTCGAGGCCGCGCCGAGGAAGTCGGTGGCCGAGATCACGTACACGAGCGAGGTATCCTGGAACAGGATGATGGTCTGCGTGAGCAGCACCGGCAGCATGTTGCGGAACGCCTGCGGCAGCACCACCTGGGCCATGGCCTGCCAGTAGTTGAGGCCGAGCGCGTAGCCGGCCCACACCTGGCCGCGCGGGATCGACTGGATGCCGGCGCGCATGATCTCGCAGTAGTACGCCGCCTCGAACATGGTGAAGGTGATCACCGCCGACATCCAGGCGCCGACCTTGACCGGCTGCGACGCCCCGGTGATCCAGGCGCCGATGTAGGGCACGAGGAAGAAGAACCAGAAGATCACCAGCACCAGCGGCACCGAGCGCATCAAGTTCACGTAGCCGCCGGCGAGCATCGAGAGCGGCTTGAACGCCGACAGGCGCATCATCGCGAGCAGCGTGCCGAAGACGATGCCGCCGGTCATCGCCAGCAGCGTCAGCGTGACGGTGAAGGTCATGCCCTCCTGGAAGAGGTAGACCCACGAGCGCTGGATGACGTCGAAGTCGAAGCCTTCCATCAGTGTCCCGCCTGGACGGCCTGCGATCCGATGAGCCCCGGAACCCGCACCTTGCGCTCGAGCGCGCGCATGGCGAGCACCACCACCAGGTTGACGAGGAGGTAGATCACCGTCGCGGCGGCGAACGCCTCGAACACCCGGAAGCTGAACTCCTGCATGGCGCGCGCGCGCCCGGTGAGCTCGAGCAGGCCGATGGTCAGCGCCACCGAGGAGTTCTTGATGATGTTCATCGACTCCGAGGTGAGCGGCGGCAGCACGATGCGGAACGCCTGCGGCAGGATGACGTAGCGGTAAGCCTGGCCGAGCGTCAGGCCGAGCGCGGTGCCCGCCATGTGCTGGCCGCGCGGCAGCGAGTTGATGCCGGCGCGGATCTGCTCGGCGATGCGCACCGAGGTGAAGATGCCCAGGCACAGCACCGCGGGGATGTAGGAGCTCCACGGCGGCGGCATCTGCTTGATCCAGTCGCCGAGTTCCGTCGGCAGCAGCTCCGGCATGACGAAGAACCACAGGAACATCTGCACGATGAGCGGGATGTTGCGGAAGATCTCGACGTACAGATTTCCCGTGCGCACGAGCCACGTATACGGGGTCGTGCGCACCGTCCCGACCAGCGCGCCGATCGTCAGGGCGATCACCCAGGCGGCGAGCGCCGTGACCAGCGTCCAGCCGAGCCCGACGATCAGGTACTGGAGGTACGTCCCGGTGCCGCCGGGCTCCGCTTCAAGCAGGACCTTCCAGTGCCAGTTGTAGCCCACGCCCCTCCCCCGAACGTGAACGCTACCCGCTACTTGTACGCGTTCGGATCCCCGGAGTCGGTCGGGTTCGCGACCACGTTCTTGAATTGCGCGCTCATCGGCAGGTTGAGGTTGATGTTCTTCGGCGGGATCGGCTTCTGGAACCACTTGTCGTAGATCTTGCTGATCTCGCCCGACTTGTAGAGGCCGTTGATCGCGCCGTTGACCACTTTCTTGAACGCGGCGTCGTCCTTGCGCAGCATGATGCCGGTCGAGCCGCACTCGAGGTCGATGGTGCCGTTCGCCATCAGCGGGATGCGGTTCGCCGAGGTGACGAGCTGGTAGTTGACCTTGAGGTTCGGGAGCTTCAGCTCGCGCTTCACCGCGTCGACGACGCGCGCGCACAGGTCCATGGAATAGCCGACCGGCTGCTGCTTGTCGTCGTAGTAGGAGAACGGCACCGAGGCGTCGCGGTGGCCGACGGTGATCGCGCCCGAGTCCTTGACCTTCTTCAGCGTGCCTTCCTGCGCCAGGGCAGGCGAGGCGACGGCGAATGCCGCCAATGCGGCAAGCAGGGTGAAACGGTGTTTCATGGTGGCTCCCTAGGTTTACCGACGGAAAAATTCTACCCTAGTTGATCCCGGCCACCGTGTTGCGCAGCCGCTCGGCCATCGCGCTGAGGAGCGAGATGCCGAAGGACGGGTCGGACTTCACCAGGCTGAGGAACACGTTGCGGTTGATGGCGAGCAGCGCGCAGTCGGTCTCGGCGACCGCGTTCGCCGAGCGCGGCGACTGGTCGATGAGCGCCATCTCGCCGAACACCCCGCCCGGCCCGACGCGCTCGACGGTCGCGCCGCGGATCTGGATGCCGATGCGGCCTTCGAGCACCACGTACATGAGCGCGCCGGTCTGGCCGGCGACCATGATGATCTTGCCGCGCTCGTAGCGCACCGTCGCCTGGTCGCCGAGGCCGCCGTGCAGGCTGGCGAGCATCTTCTTGTCGAACACGCGCGTCTCCTTGCCCTCGGCGGAGGAGGGGATGCCCGACAGCTTCGCGATCAGGCCGCGCAGCCGCAGGATCATGACCCCGAGCATCATCAGCGCGAACTCGGGCTTCCTCTGCAGCGCGGCCGTGAACTGCTTGTCGTCGAGCGCGATGACGCGGCACTCGCTGCGCGCCACCGCGGTGGCGCTGCGCGGCGAGTCGCTGATCGCCGCCATCTCGCCGAAGATGTCGCCCACCTTCACCGCGCCGATCGGCTTGCCCTTCGCCGACAGCGCCACCTGGCCCTCGAGCAGCAGGTACATCTTGTCGCGCTTGAGCAGGATCCGGCTCGCCTTCTCGTTCTCGGCGAAGATCACCGTGCCGGCGGCGAGGGTCTCTTCCCTGCCGGTGGACTCGAAAAACGACCGCGCGATGGCCGGGATGTAGATCGGGGCTTGCGGCGCTGCGGAGGCGGGAGCCGGCTTGGGCGCGCCCGCCGGCTTGCTGAAATCCAGATCGTCCATCAATCCCTCAAAGAACGCATGATAGTGCCAGAATCGGCGCTAAACTAGGTTCGCTCGGGAGGAGATCATGAAAAATCTGGTGCAGGTCGCCTTTGTCGCGCTCGCAGCGCTGGGCATCGCGCCCGCGGCCGCGCAAAAAACTGTCAACGCCTACTCGATCTGGCCGGAGAACTGGGCGCGGCCGATGTTCGACGAGTTCGAGAAGGCCACCGGCATCAAGGTGAACTTCGTGCGCTTCTCCTCGGGCGAGGCGCTGTCGCGCGTCATCGCCGAGAAGAACAACCCGCGCATCGACGTGCTGTTCGGCGGGCCGGTGGAGACGCACGCCGCGGGCATCAAGGACGGCGTGTTCGAGTCCTACCGGCCGCCGGCCTTCGCCCGCCTGCCGGCGCGCTTCAAGCACGCCGACGGGCAGTGGGTCGCGATCGCCGACGACCCGCTGGTGTTCATGTCGAACAACAAGTTCCTCAAGGAGCACGGCCTCAAGCCGCCGGCGTCGTGGGCCGACCTGCTGCACCCCGCGTACAAAAACACGCTGCAGATGGCCGACGCGCGCACTTCCGGAACGGCAGTGACGCGCATTTTCTCGATCCTCGAGGTGAACGGGCGCGACGAGGCGAAGGCATTCGCCTACATGCGCAAGCTGCGCCCCAACGTGCAGCTCTACACCAAGAGCGGCGGCGGCGGCACGCTGCCGGTCGGCCTGGGCCAGGCGGGCGCCGGCATCTTCTTCATCGTCGACGCGCTCGATACCAAGGCCAAGGGCTACGACGTGTCGATCAGCTTCCCGCAGGAGGGCATCGGCACCGCCGCGGAGGCGATCGCGCTGATCAAGGGGGCGAAGAACCCGGAGGCCGGCAAGAAGCTCATCGACTGGGCCACCTCGCCCGCGATGCAGGCGCACTTCGCCAGGTACAAGATCAATTTCGTGCCGGCGCACCCCGACGTCGCGGTCGAGGCGAGCCTGGCCGAGGTGCTGAAGGGGGCGAAGATCTTTCCGATCGACGCGGACTACGCGGGCGCGAACCGCAAGCGCATCATCGATCGCTGGATAGCCGACGTCCTGAACCTGGGCTCCTAGCGCGTGGCCCGGCCTTCGGGCCCCGCCCGGGCGCCGTCGGCGCTCACGCGCTCGCTCGCCGACCCGGCGCTGTCGGCGAGCGTGCTGCTGCTCTGGGGCGCGCTCGCGCTGTTCGTCGTCTACCCGATGCTGATGCTGCTTGCGCGCATCTTCTGGGTCGACGGCGCGCTCAGCTTCGCCGGGCTGCGCGCCGTGCTCACCGACGCGAACCAGCTGCGCTCGCTGTGGAACAGCCTGCTGCTCGCGACGCTCGTCGGCACGGCCGGCACGGCTCTCGGCCTGGGGTTCGCGCTCGCCGCCGAGCGCTGCGGGCTGCCGCCGTGGATGCGCACCGTGGTCGACGCGGCGGTGCTGCTGCCGCTGATCTCGCCGCCGTTCACCACCGCCATCGCGATGATCTTCTCGTTCGGCCCGCGCGGGCTGATCACCTACGACCTCCTCGGCATCAAGGGTTTCAGCGTATACGGCCTGGGCAGCACCCTCTTTTCCGAGACGCTCACCTATTTCCCGATCGCGTACCTGACGCTGCGCCCGGTGCTCGCGGCGATCGACGCCAACGTGGAGGCGATGGCGCTGAGCCTCGGCGCCTCGCGCTGGCGAGTATTCCGCACCGTGACGCTGCCGCTCGCGGTGCCGGGGCTGGCGAACGCCTTCCTGCTGCTGTTCGCCGCCTCGCTCGCGGATTTCGCCACGCCGCTGATCCTCGCCGGCAACGGCTTCCCGGTGCTGCCGACGCAGGTCTACCTCCAGATCACGGGACTGTTCGACCTGCGCGGCGGCGCAGCGCTGTCTTTCGTGCTGCTCGGCCCGGCGCTTGCGGTGTTCCTGCTGCAACGCTACTGGGTGTCGCGCGCCTACTACGTCACCGTGACCGGCAAGGCAGGTGCGCAGACCCGCTTGTCCACGGTGGCGGTCTGGGTGCGGGGCGCGCTGTTTGCCTTGTGCGCCTTCACCACGCTGCTAATCGTGTACCTCTACGCGCTGCTGCTGTTCGCGTCGCTCGTCAAGGCATTCGGCGCGAACCACGCCTGGACGCTCGATCACTACCGCCACATCTTCACCGACGGCTGGAACGCGATCCGCGACACGTTGATCATCGCCGCTTTCGCCATGCCGCTGGGCGGCTTGTTCGGCATCCTGGTCGGCTACCTCGTGGCGCGGCGCGAGTTTCCCGGCCGGCGCTCGATGGAGCTCATCTCGATGCTGAACTACGCGCTGCCCGGCACGATCGTCGGCATTGCGTACCTGATCGCCTTCAACGACCCGCCGATCATGCTCACCGGGACCGCGCTCATCATCGTCGCCTGCTACGTGTTCCGCTACGGCGCGACCGGCATCCGCGCCACCATGGCGCTGCTCGCCCAGATCGACCGCAGCCTCGAGGAGGCCTCGCAAAGCCTCGGCGCCTCGACCGCGACCACCTTCCGCCGCATCACGCTGCCTCTCATCCTGCCGGCGTTCTTCGCCGGCCTCGGCGTGGTGTTCATCCGCTCGATGACCGCGATCAGCGCGACCATCTTCCTGGTTTCCCTTTCGTGGACGCTGATTACCGTCAAGATCCTGAACGACATGACCGAGCTCCTGCTCGGGCCTGCGGCCGCGTATTCGGTGTTCGTCATCGCCGTGGTGTTCGTGGTGATCGCGCTCACCAGCTGGATGCTGCGCCGCCTGCGCGCCGGGGGCGCGCCGGCGGCGAGCCTGCTCGGCGGATGAGCACGGCCGCCGCCGGCATCACCGCCGAAGGCGTCGCCAAGCGCTTCCGGCACCGCGTAAAGGGCGAGATCTACGCCGTGCGCGACGTCACGCTCGACGTGAGGCCGGGCGAGTTCCTCACGCTGCTCGGGCCTTCGGGATGCGGCAAGACCACGATGCTGCGGATCATCGGCGGCTTCGAGCGCCCCGACGCCGGCCGCGTGCTGATCGGCGGCCAGGACGTCACTTGGCAGCCCGCCAACCGGCGCAACCTCGGTTTCGTGTTCCAGAACTACGCCCTGTTCCCGCACCTGTCGGTGTTCGAGAACGTCGCGTACGGGCTGCGCGTGCGCCGGCAGAGCGAGGAGGCGGTCGCGCGCGCGGTCGGCGACGTGCTCGCGCTGGTCGGGCTGAGCGCGTACGAGCGGCAGTTTCCGAACCAGCTTTCCGGCGGCGAGCAGCAGCGCGTCGCGCTCGCGCGCGCGATCGTGATCCAGCCGCGCGTGCTGCTGTTCGACGAGCCGCTCTCCAATCTCGATGCGCGGCTGCGGGTGCAGATGCGGGTCGAGATCCGCGCCCTGCAGCGGCGCCTTTCGATCACCGCGGTGTACGTCACGCACGACCAGGAGGAGGCCATGGCGGTGTCCGACCGCATCGCGGTGATGGAAGCCGGGCGCGTCGTGCAGCAGGGCAGCGCGGAGGACCTGTACTACCGGCCGCAGTCGGAGTTCCTGGCGAACTTCATCGGCCGCGCGAACCTGGTGCGCGGGCGCGTGGTTGCGGCAGACGCGGCTGGCGCGGAGATCGAAGCGCTCGGCCTGCGCATGCGCACGCCCACCCCCGGCCTCGCGCCGGGCGCCGCGGTGAAGCCGGTGCTGCGGCCCGAGGCGCTCGCGCTGGCGGACGCTCCGGGCCCCGCGATCATCGTGTCGCGCATGTTCCTCGGCGACAGCGTCGAGTACGTGGTGCGGCTTGCCGGAGAAACGCTGTACATCAGCGCGTCGAGCGCGTCCGCCAGCCCCGCCCTGAGCGAGGGGCGCAGCGTGGCGCTGCGCATGGCGGCGCGCGAGGTCGCCATCCTGCCGGAGCGCTCGCCATGAGGATGCTCGCCTGCGGTGCGCTGTTGCTCGCCGCCGCGCACGCCGGCGCGCAGGCGCCCGAGCGGCACGGGGCGAGCGACGCGTTCGCGGGCGAGGGCGTTTCCATCGCTTGGGCAGTGATGCGCGGAGCCGACGAGCAGCGCACCCAGGTGCGCCTGCGCGTGCTCGCCGACCCGGCGCGTTATGCGCGTTTCGCGGTCTACGGCGTCGACCCGTTCAGCAAGGACCAGGCGCAGCTCGTCGCGCCGCGCGCCGCGCCGGCCACCGTCGCGATCCCGCGCACGCGCTTCGCCGATCTGCCGCGCACCGAAGTCCGCTTCCTCTCGGCGGACGGCAAACTGGCGCTGGTGGTGTATTACCTGAGCGTGCCCGACACCACGCCCGAGTTCGACAGCGAGGCGAAGCTCGAGCGCTATCTCGAGACCCGCGGCAAATGACCGCCGCCGCGCTGGAAGCCTAGAATCGGCGCAATACACGGTGCATAAACCAATCAGCGAGCCATGAGATACCTGACTTTCGTATTACTGCTGCTCACCTCCACCGCGGGGTTCGCCCAGGCGTACCCGGCAAAGCCGGTGCGCATCATCGTCAACTTCCCCGCCGGCGGCATCGCCGACATCTACGCGCGCGTCATCGGCACCAGGGTCCAGGAGGCCTGGGGCCAGCCGGTGGTGGTCGAGAACCGCGCCGGCGCGGGCGGCAACATCGGCGCCGAGGCCGTGGCGAAATCCGCGCCCGACGGCTACACGCTCAACATGAGCGCGATCGGCCCGCACGCGGTCAACGTGAGCCTGTTCGCAAAACTGCCCTACGACCCGGTGCGCGACTTCGTCGCCGTCGCGCTGGTGCTGGAAGCCGAGGGCCTTCTCGTCGTCCATCCTTCCTTGCCAGTAAAGAGCGTGCCGGAGCTCATCTCCCATGCCCGCGCGAATCCCGGCAAGCTCACCTTCGCCTCCGCCGGCATGGGCACCGCGAGCCACCTCGCCGGCGAGCTCTTCAAGACCATGGCCCGGGTCGACATGACGCACGTCCCCTACAAGGGCAACGTCCCGGCGATCACCGACCTGCTCGCCGGCCAGACCTCGCTCCTCTTCGCCACCATGCCCACCGTGCTGCCGCACGCCCGGGCCGGCAAGCTGCGCGCGCTCGCCACCATCGGCGCCGGGCGCTCCGCCGCCGCGCCCGACCTTCCGACCATCGGCGAATCGCTCCCCGGCTTCGAGGTCAACAACTGGATCGGCCTGTTCGCGCCCGCCGGTACCCCGCAGGAAATCGTGCGGCGCTGGAACGGCGAAGTGCTGCGCGTCATGCAGTCGCCCGAGGTCCAGTCGCGCCTCCCCACCGAGGGCGCGCGCTTCTACCCGAGAACGCCCGAGGAGTTTGCCGCCTTCGTGAAGAGCGAGATCGCCAAGTGGGCGCATGTCGTTAAGGCATCCGGGGCTCGCGTGGATTGACATGCTTCCCCGGCTTTTCATGAGACGCAGCACTTCTCCGCGGCAAGGTATATGCCGGCATATGGCGGTATCTATGGGTAGATGTTTGTGTCGACCTATAGATGCTTCTAGAATGCCCCGCATGCCGTTCATTCACTAGTTAGGTGGCACATTGACGCGTTGCCGAGGCTCGAAGGAGATTGCCGGGTGTCCGTTTCTGCTTTCCACCCAGAGCGGTCACTCGCATCAGCTTCGAAGCGTAAGGTGTTCCACGAGGGGGGACCATGGGCCAAGAAAAGCGCAGGCGGCTCCTATTTGCTAGCGGCGCTTTGCTCGCTGTGCCACGGTTGGGGTTCGCTCAGCAAAGCTCCAAAGTCTGGCGGATTGGATTTATCGCGGGTGGAAGCACAGGCGATCTTGACGAATTCCGCAAGGGAATGCGCGACCTTGGGTATCAGGAAGGAAAGAATGTCCTCATTGAGTCGCGACTTGCCTATGGTGACTTCGACCGTCTTCCAACTCAGGCCGCCGATCTAGTTAGAAGAAAAGTGGATGTAATCGTCGTCAGCGGCACTCCAGCTGCCAATGCTGTACGACAGACTACCTCCACGATACCAGTAGTCCTGGCCGTGGTTGGAGATCCGGTTGCGAGCGGGTTTGTCACATCGCTGGCGCGTCCCGGAGGCAATATCACCGGTTTGTCCTTGGCTAACACAGAGTTGCCGGGGAAGTGGTTTGAATTGGCTAGGAGTGTCTTGCCCGGGTTCAAGATCGGTGTTCTTGCTAATCCGAAACAGCAGACGAATCAGCGGTACGTAAAAGACATCCAAGGCGTGGCACAGAAGCTTGGGATCGAGGCTCCAGTCGCGGCCTACGCTGCCACAGTGAACGAGATCGAAGGCGCGTTTACCTTCCTGAATCGGGAACGCATCAGCACAGTTATTGTTCTTCCGAACGGATTGTTCGCCAATAACGCAGCGCAGATTGCTCGACTCGCCGTCCAGCACCGCATGGCGTCAATCGCAACGTCGGCACTCTTCGCCGAAAGGGGCACGCTGCTCAGCTACGGCCAGAACTACGGCGCGTTCTCACGAAAAGCGGCAACCTATGTGGACAAGATTCTCAGAGGGGCAAAGCCAAGTGAATTGCCGATCGAGCAGCCCATGATCTTTGAATTGGTAATCAATCTTGTGACGGCTAGGCAGCTCGGTCTAACTGTTCCGAAGGAACTAATACTGCGTGCCGACCGGGTAATCGAATGACTGCTTCTGGCCGATTGCAGGCCCTCCAGGCAGGACGGGATCGGAGGAGCGGCCGGGGAGATAGGTAACAAAAACGTCGGGGGACATGGGTAACAGAATTCCATGTCCTGCTACTGCAGTTGAATCTTTGATGCGAATCGCCGGCGAAGCGTAGCGGAGCTGGCGATTCGCA
>Ga0247727_10000868_pt1 | contig 73493 bp, 61 predicted proteins | sample WisWelCaveWW1625_FD_202498 | JGI IMG/M metagenome (GOLD analysis project Ga0247727, IMG submission 202498) | Biofilm microbial communities from Wishing Well Cave, Virginia, United States - WW16-25 | ecosystem: Environmental > Aquatic > Deep subsurface > Groundwater > Cave microbial mat | place...
GGGGGCAAACCGGAAACCGGCTCCTGGCACCGGCCAGGAGCCTCCTGAGGTGGGGATTTTTCGACCGGCCAAATGGGGAATTTTCAGCCGGCGTTGACATGGGCGACTTACAGCGGTCGCGGCGGTTCGGGAAGTGGTTGAATTCAGGTTACAGCGGGAGCGCACCTGACAATAGCGCAGGGGTTGACAGGCCAACCGCATTGAGGTCTAAACAGGCGCTAACTGGCTGATTTGTATAAATCTTCAAATTGCTCGCGCGGCGACTAGATCCGCGAGAGGGACGGGATCCGGCTCCAGCCGCCATCCCGCCTTTGCGCACGCTTCTAGCCACTCGATCATCAGAGCGTTCAGCATGCTCTGACGAGGCGTGGCACCCCGAGCCCGTCTCCACAGGTCCAGCACTTTGCCGCCTACGTCGGCGCTCACTACCACACGGTCCGCTCCCCGTAGCCGGGCCATTTCCCGAAGTCCAAGTCCAACCTGAACCTGGACGTGGTCGATTTCAGTGCGTTCTTCCCGTAAGACCCGTAAGAAGTGTGGGGCGACGGCCTCTTCAATATGTGGGTTGTCCGGCCAGCCCGTGGGGGACGAGGGAACTTCAACGCGGCAAAGCGCGGCGCACCCGAGCAGTTGTATGGCCCAAGACAACTCTTGCCCTCTCGACCTCCGGGCGCTGGTCATCTCCCGTTGTACACGCGAGGCCAACTCGGGAATCCGAAAGTGATTCAAAACCTGGTCTGTCTGATACGACCAGATGGTGTAAAGCGCGGTCGCGATCGTGCCGCCGTTTGTCTTCGGGTTCTTGTACTGCAGCTCCAACCATTTTGTTGTGACCACCGTCCGAAGAAACTGAAGCTTCGTCTCCGTTTCCTCCGACCGCGCTAACATGAGGACGGTCCCGACGTGGTGGAGGCCCATTCCGGTCCCGTGCCAGTGTTGAGGATTTGGATGTCGAACTAGAACTCGGGCGGGCGCTTGGGCTAGGTCGCCACGCCCGTAGGTGCGAAGCCGCTGGAATAAGGTCAACACGAAATCAGCTTGCTGTGGAGCCCTCGTAAGCTGCTTCGCCTCCCATTCGGCCTTGTCGATTTGAGCTACAACAGCTTCTGCGTTGGGAGATGCGCGCAGGAAACTGACGAAGCCGCTCCAGGGACTCGCGCAGGCAGCGCGCGCGTACATCCCAACCACGTGTTCTTGCCCCAGTTGTCTCGCCACGGTAGCCATGAGCCCCGGGAGCTTTTTCTCGGCATATTCAATGAATGGAGAAACGGCACCCAGCGGGGTTCGCAGCAGGCCCTGATCCAGAGCGCCCTCATCTTCGCAGAGGCGCTTATCAATCTCCTGGAGGCTTACGACCTCCAGGTCTTCGAGCCGGCGACAACCCGCGAGCGTATACTGAAGGCCCGAGCGCACAATAGCCTCGGTCAGCGCTGGCGGTGCTTCGATCCTCCTCAGCACTGCGATCGCGTCGTCTCGCCGCTTTTCTGCCTCAAGTCGGGCTGCGATCACCATGCCGCAGAACGGATATCGCTGGGCCGCTTCGATGAGAATGCTCAACTGATCCACCCTTGGCAGTTCCGCTGCAAGCAGCAGGCGGCCCATACCCTGGTGTAGATAGAACCGAATGAACTCGCCGTGCTCGCCGTGACCGAAACGGTGCACGACGCCGAGCTCGAGCAATCGTTCGAACCCTTCTCGCTCCAGCACCTCCTGCGGCGCCTGAGTCTCCAGCGTGGCAAGCACCGCAACCCGGATCAGGTTGGCCCGTTCGCTCTGCGTGAGGGAATTGAGGTACGCCTCCCGAACGTAATCAACTGCGTCTTGGGGTTCGAGCTCCCATTGGCCGAACTCAAGGCTGTCAATCCGTCGTATGACGGCAGCACTGAAGGCAACCAAGTCTGCCCCAAAGAGGGTCTCCCACCGCGCTGAAGCCTCTCTGGGAGGCACCGGTACCGGAGTACCCGGCCTGAGCGTTTTCCAGAGCCGGGCGAAGACGCCGACGAGGTCATCGGCCCCGGCTGTCAGATCCAGTGCCTTGTTTTCCAGCTCACTGAGTGGCTGCTGCCGACCCTTCAGATCAACCTTGGTGACCCTGCGGCCCAGCATCAACAGTTCGCTGCCATTTCCGCATTGCCGCCAATGGTCGTAAATTGCCCTTGCCTCCTTCTCTAGCAGATGAACGCTATCGACGATGAAAAGAACGGCGGCATCGGTTCTAGAAGTCATGACGTCTAGAACCAGCCCCATGTCGAGGCTCGGACGATCTCCGGAAAAAGTCTTCTAGGTCCACGTAGTATGCTGGATAGCCTGAGGCGTGTCGCGCGAGGCCAACCTGCGCGGCCAGTATCGTCTTTCCAACAGCGCCATGTCCCCGAACCAGTGCCCACCGACGGTTCTTGTCCTTCAACCGGGCTTCTACTTCATCCGTTAACTGCGGGCGGTGGATGCCATCCGGGTACTCCTTCCGAGTTGGTACGAGCGGCTTCGCGTCGTGTTCTTGTCCGAAGATGGTGGATGCCTCGTCGATCGGCCGAAACGGGTAGCAAGAACCGGGAAGCTTTAGCAGTTCCAGCCAGACGCGCGCGAACACCGGCTTCGTGAGTGCCGCCACGAGCTCCCGCTGAAATACGAATTCAATTCTGTCCAGCGGAACACCCAATCGATGAAACTGCTTGCGGTACTGCTCGCGTTCAGCACACTTCTTCGCGCCTCTCGGTTCCCCGCACCAAGCTAAGAAAAGGTACCCCGCCAGGCGGGAACCAGGTTTCTTGGCTTTCTTGAGATCCTCGGCGAGATGTTCTTTCCACCTTTCGCTGTGAGTGGCTTCGACCACGTCCTGTCGCCCGTCCGGCAATCTGAAACGTGCATCGGGCCAAGGTGGCACGGGTTCATCCCACTCATTGCGACCCACAGGAATCAACCGCGTAAATCGCTCAGGGTAGAGTATCTGGGCGTAGCTCTCCGCCAGACGCTGGAAACGCCCTGGTGATAGCGAATTGACCCCCTGAAGGATCGCGGGTTCTGAGGGACTCACCGTTGCACCCATCGCTCAATGGGTCCGCCGCGAGCCATTGGTGCGCCGGCGGACGGACCGCGTTGTTGTAACCTGAGGCTCTGCACAGCTACAGTTTTATCTACAGCTCGATTTTCGGCGTTCCCAGGAACGCTGCCATCTCCTTTAGAATCATGGTCGGGGCGGGCGGATTCGAACCGCCGACCCCCTGCGCCCAAGGCAGGTGCGCTACCGGGCTGCGCTACGCCCCGACAGTTGTACTATCTTCTATTGTAGTCCACTGAGGAGCGCAGCCATCCGCGTCCTGACACGCAACGATCTCGAGCGACTGGTCCCCATGCGGGACGCCATCAACGCCGTCGGCGAGGCCTTCGCCCGGCTCTCGACCGGCGGTGCCCGCGTGCCGATGCGCACCTCGGTCGAAGTGGAAGCCGGTGGTGTAGCGCTTCTCATGCCCGCCGCGGCCGACGGAGCGCTGTCGGTCAAGATCGTCTCCATCCATCCACACAACCCCGCGCGAGAGCTTCCCCTGATCCATGCCCTGGTGGCGCTGGTGGACGCCGCGACCGGCCGGCCGCTGGCGCTGATGGAAGGCGGCTCGCTGACGGCGCTGCGCACGGGCGCTGCCAGCGGGCTCGCCACCGATCTTCTCGCGCGTGCCGACGCGCGCATCGCGGCCATCTTCGGCGCCGGCCGGCAAGCGCGCACCCAACTGGAAGCCGTCGCGACGGTGAGGCGCCTGGAGAAGGCGCTTGTCTGGGCACCCACCCGCGGGCACGTCGAGGATTTCATCGCCGACATGCAGCCGCGCCTCCCCGATACCGTGCTGAAGGCGGCCGCGAGTCCGCGGGAGACGGTGGCGGACGCCGATATCGTCTGCTGCGCCACCACGTCCGCGACGCCGGTCTTCGACGGCGCCGACCTGGGCCCCGGCGTTCACATCAACGCCATCGGATCCTTCACGCCCCACATGCGGGAGATCGACGCCGTCACGCTCGCCCGCGCTTCGCGCCTGGTGGTCGATTCCCGCCAGGCCGCGCTGGCGGAGGCCGGCGATCTGCTGGCCGCCATCGCGCAGGGCGCGATCGGTGAGCATTCCATCTCGGCCGAGATCGGCGAGATCGTCGCCGGGCTCAAGCCACGCCGCCAGGCCGCCGAGGAGATCACCTGCTTCAAATCGGTCGGCAACGCCGTGCAGGACCTGGCGGTGGCGAGGCTCGCCTGGCGCCGCGCGGTCGAGGAAAACGCCGGCCTGGAGGTCCTCTGGTCATGAGATTCGGTCTGTTCTACGAACACCAGATCCCGCGCCCGTGGACCGACGGGGCCGAGGAGCGCCTGCTCGCCGACGCGCTCGATCAGATCGCCCTCGCCGACCGGCTCGGATTCGATTCCGTCTGGGCCGTCGAGCACCATTTCCTCGAAGAGTATTCGCACTCCAGCGCGCCGGAGGTCTTTCTGGCCGCCGCCAGCCAGCGCACGCGCCGCATCCGGCTGGGCCACGGCATCGTGCAGCTCCCGCACCAGTTCAATCACCCCGCGCGGGTGGCCGAGCGCATCTCGACGCTCGACCTGCTCTCCGGCGGTCGCGTCGAATTCGGCACCGGCGAAGGCGGCTCGCAGGCCGAGCTCGGCGGGTTCGGCGTCGACCGCGACCACAAGCGCGCGCAGTGGGAGGAAGCGCTGGACGCCGTCACGCGCATGATGAGCGAAGAGCCGTTCGCCGGCTACCAGGGCCGCTACCTCTCGATGCCGCCGCGCAACGTCGTCCCCAAACCGAAACAAAAACCTCATCCACCGTTGTGGGTGGCGTGCAGCCGCCGTGAGACCATCCTGCTGGCCGCGCGCAAGGGCATCGGCGCGCTCTCGTTCTCCTTCATCGAGCCGGAGGAAGCCCGGGGATGGGTGGACGACTACTACCGGCTGCTGGCGAGCGAGGAGTGCACGCCCGCCGGCCTGGCCGTCAACGCCAACCTCGCCGTCGTGGTGCCCATGATGTGCCACCGCGACGAGCAGACCGCGCTGGATCGCGGCATCGACGGCGCGCATTTCTTCGGCTACTCCCTGGCGCACTACTACGTCTTCGGACGCCACCGCCCGGGCGCCACCTCGCTGTGGGACGAGTTTCAGGCGAATCGCAGCGACTACGGCTTCGCGCGCGAGATCGTCCGCGCCGAGGACGCCCCGCTCGGCGTCCGGCTGCTCCAGCACGGTCTCGGCTCGCTCCGCGGCGCCGTCGGCACGCCGCGCCAGATCGTCGAGCTGCTCTCGCGCTACGAGCGCGCCGGCGTCGACCAGGTGATCTTCGTCTCCCAGGCCGGCCGCAACCGCCACGAGCACATCTGCGAGTCGCTCGAGCTGTTCGCCGCCGAGGTCCTGCCGGCCTTCGCCCCACACGCCGACCAGCGCGAGCGGGAGAAGCAGGAGCGCCTGGCCGATTCCTGCCGGCGCGCACTCGGGCGCCGCACCCTCAGACCGCCTGCTCCGGCAGGCTACATCATCGCACCGCAGGGCGAGCCGTTCACGGCGGGCGCGCGCGGCAAGACTGCCGCGTCCTCGCTGCTTGCCCGGCTGCTCGGCGGCCGTACCGATGCGCAACTCGAGCGGCTGTTCTCCCGCCGTCCCGTGCAGTGGCTGATCTTCCAGGGGCTGCGCCGCCGGCTGGATCCCGCCCGCGCGCCGTCGTTTGAAGGCTCGATCCAGTACGAACTCCACAGCGCGGGCCGCGTGTTCCCGTGGTACGTACGCATCGCCGGCGGACGCGTGGCGGCGAGGGCCGGCCGCGCCGAAGCGCCGAGGCTCACGATGCGCATGTCGCTCGCGACCTTCGCGCGAATCCTCACCGGGGAGCTCGAGGCCAACGCCGCGGTGATGGAGCGGAAGCTCGACCTGGAAGGCGATTTCAGCGCGCTGGGCGCCCTAGGGAGAATGTTGCAACGATCTCCCGCCTCCTGAGCGGCTGCCCGCCGCGGTGATCCCGCGGCGCCAGACCGGCCAGCGCCGCCGCCACCAGCAGGATCATCACCGCCACCACCAGCGCCGGCAGCGCCGTTTGCAGGCTCTTGGGCAGCGCGGCCACCGGCGGCGCGCCGACCACCGCCAGGCGCAGCCCCAGGTACGCCGCCATCGCTCCCAACATTGTGGCGCGCGCCACCGTCCATTTCCGCGGCCGAAAACCGCGCCCGCCGCGGCGCCACTCGATCCAGGCGCGGGGAACGTAGACCGCCAGGCTGCCCGCGATCAGCCACGCCGCCGCCAGAAACAGGATGGCCCAGAAATCGGGGTCCACTGTTTTCGGGACCCTCGCCGGAGGAACACCCGGCAGGCCGGCGGCGCGCTCCAGCACTCCGCGTGCGATCTCACCCGCGCGCACGCTGCCGGCGTTCCCCAGCACGACCACGCCGAGCCGCTTCTCCATCGACACCATCACCGCCGTGTTCGATCCCCACAGATCTCCCGTGTGCGCGGCCACCATCCCCAGCCCCGGCAGCGACCGCAGGAACCAACCCTGATCGTAGGGCGCCTGGAGCGGCTCCCACGACGTGGAAGTGAGGGCCGCCAGGTAGCGGCCCATATCTTCCGCGCTCGATTTCACCTGTGAGGAGCCGTACCAGCCGAGGAATGACGGCGGGCTCGGGCGCAGGCGTCCCCACTGCCGCTCGTGCGACTCCGCGAGGCCCCAGCGCTGCGCCTGCTCGCGGTGGAGCGTTGTATGGTTCATGCCAAGCGGAGCGAAGACGTGCCGGGTCATGCAATCCGTGAACCGGAGCCCGGAAACGCGCTCCACCAGGGCCGCCAGGATCACGTAGTTGCTGTTGGCGTAGCGGAACTCCGGCGCCTGGCGGAAACGCGCCCGCGCCAGCTTCCGCGCGGCCAGCGCCAGGTCGAACTCGCCGGCCTGGCCGCAACACGGCGCCTCGAAGTCGTGCCAGCGGCGGAGGCCGCTGGTTTGCCGGAGCAGATGGCGCGGGGTGAGCCCTGGCCAGCCGCTCGCGAACTCGGGCAGATAGCGCGCGAGCGGCGCGTCCAGATCCAGCTTACCCGCGCGGCGAAGCTGATCGACGGCCATCGCCGTCAGCGGCTTGCTGAGCGAGGCCAGCTCGACCGGAGTCGCCGTGGTCATCGGCGCGCCGCTCTCCAGGTTTCGCACGCCCCACGCGAGCACAGCGACGATCGCGCCTTCCCGCGCCACCGCAATGGCCAGCCCGGGAATCTCTTTGAGCTCCATCTCGGCGCGGATGTAGCGGTCGACGCCGGACCAATCCGGGGCCGCGGCGGGCGCGGCGAGGGCGGCGGCCAGCAGAATCGGGAGCGCGGAAAACACAACTCACCGCGCGGCGCGCTTCTTCATCTCTTCTTTCAGGATCTCGACCGACTTCTCCAGTTGCGCGTCGCGCCCCTTGAGGAAATCCTCCGGCGTGTTGTCGACAGCAACGTCCGGCGGCACGCCGTAGTTTTCCAGGTTGTACCCTTTCACGTTCCACACGCCGGAGCCCGGTGTGCGGATCGATGAGCCGTCCATTAGCCTGTGCGAACCGGTGCCGATGACCGCCCCGTAGGTGGTCACGCCGACCACTTTGCCCAGGCCCAGGCTGCGGAAGCCGTCGGGGAACATCTCGGCGTCGCTGGTGGAGCGCTCGTTCTGCATCACCACCATCGGGCCGTAGAAGGCGCGCAGCGGCCGGGTGACGTTGATCGAGCCGCGCGAGCGCGTCAACTGGTACTGGCGCTGGCCGAGGATTTGCAGCAGCTCCTGATCGATGCCGCCTCCCGGGTTGAAGCGCTGGTCGATAACGAGCGCCTTCCGGAAGTGGTTGTCCACCAGGTCGCGCTCGAACTTGCGCAGCGACTCGGCGTTCATCTGGCGGATATGCAGGTAGCCGATCTCGCCGCCGGAGAGCTTCTCCACCATCGCCCGCCGCTCGGCCACCCACTTGTCGTATTGCAGCGTGCCGAAGGCCTGCCCGCTGACCGGCTCCACCTTGATGGTCCAGGCGCCGTCTTTGGCCGGCTTGGAGTTGGCGGTGAACTCCAGCTTGCGGCCGGAGATGCCCGAGTAATGCATCCAGTAGTTGTCACCGGCCTTCAGGTCTTCGCCGTTGACGGCGAGAATGAAGTCGCCGGTCTTCAGCTTGACGTAGTCTTTGTCGGCCGGCCCGTCCTTGTATATCCACGCGACCTTGTAATACCCGGAGGCGTCGGGAGCGATCTCGAAGCCCGGGTAGCGCGTCTGCGCGCCGCGGCCGCCTTCGCCCGCGCCCGGCCCGCCGCCGGCGGAGATGCCGGTGTGGGATGCGTTCAACTCGCCGAGGATGCGGCTCACCACGTCGTGCATCTCTTCCTGGTCGGAAACGTAGTCCATCAGCGGCTCGTAGGTCTTCTTCACCTGCTCCCAGTCGACGCCGTGCATCTCCGGGTCGTAGAAACGATGGCGCATCGTGCGCCAGCTTTCGTGGAACACCTGCTTCCACTCGGCGCGGTGATCCACCTCGACGCGGGCGGTGAAGTTCACGCGCCGTCGCTCCGACGAGCGCCCGCCGCCGAACGATGCCGCGGCCGAGGCGACGGCGCCGGCCGGCGCGCCTCCGCCGACGTCGACCGAGTAGATGCCGCTGCCCTCCAGGAAGTACAACGACCGCCCGTCGCGTGAGAATTCGAGCGACGAGAAGCCGCCGCCGAAACCGGCGAAGCCCCCAGGCCCTTCCCCCGAGGGAGGCTGCGACTGCGCGACGCGCGTCATCCGCTCGCCGTCCTCCTGGATTGTGTAGATCGCCGAAACGAACCGCCCGTCCTGCTGGCCGGAGGTGGTGAACGCGTACGTGCGGCTGTCGGGCGAAGGCACAACGGTGGAAATCGCATCGCCCAGCCGGGTGAGCTGCCGGATACGGCGGCCGAGACCGTCCCAATCGATCTTCACTTCCACTTTTTGCGGCGCGGCGCCGGCGCCCGGACCCCCGCCGGGCCCTCCCGGACGCGCGCGCGCCGGCGGTTCGGCCGCGGCCGCCTCCTCTTCGCTGTCCACGCCGCGGTCGGCTGGATTTTTCTCCTCACTGCGCAGGGACACGCTGTAGAGCTGCATCACGGTCGAGCGTGTCATCGCGATGCCGCCCTGGAGCACGCCGGCGAGGAAGACCAGCTTCCTGCCGTCCGACGTCCAGCGCGCGCCGGTTTCCGCGAACAGGTCCTCGCGGTCGACGTGGCGCTCGGCTCCGCCCGCGGCGGGAATGACATAGACGTGCGGCCGCAGGTTGTGATCGCTGCGCGTGTAGGAAATCCACTGGCCGTCGGGTGAGAACTGCGGGTTCGAGATACCGGAGACGTCGCTCTCGGCGAGCGTCGCCGCCTTGCCGTTCTCGATCTCCACGCGGTACAGCTTGTGGTCGGAGGCGGTGTATAGCAGCGAGCGGGAATCCGGCGCCCAGCGCGTCGCCCCCTTCTCCGTGTCCGAATCGGTCAGCTTCTTCAGGCCGCGGCCACGCTCGTCGGCGATCCAGATCTCCACCCGCCCGGAGCGGTCGGAATGGAACGAGATCCACTTGCCGTCGGGCGACCATTGCGGATCGACGTCGCGATGATGCGACTCGGTCACCCGCTGCGTCTCGCCGCGGTCGGTCGCGATGGTGAAAATCTCCCCGTGCGTGGAGACCGCCGCGCGGCGCGAGGAAGGAGACAGCGCGAAGCTGTCCGCGGTTCCGCTGAGGGTCAGCACCTCGAGGTTGTTCTCTTTTTCGTCCGAGGTGATGTCCAGCTTGATCTCGGTGGAACGCCCGGTGGCCGTGTCCAGTTTCCACAGACCGAAGTTCTCCTCGTAGACTATGGCGCGCCCGTCGGCGGAAATGGACGGGAAGAACAAGTGCCCGCTGGTGTGGCGAGTGACCTGGGTGGGGCGGCCGCCGCGGTCGGAGATCTTCCAGATGTTGTTGACGCTGCGCATCACGTCGCGGCTGCCGGGCTTCACGCTCTTCTCATCCGGCATCCGATCGGCGACGAAGTAGATTTCCCCGTTGAGCCCGTACATCGGCCAGAACCAGTTGCCCTTGTACTCGTCATTGCCGAGATGGGTGAACTTTTTCGCCGCCACGTCCATCACCCACAGGTCGGCGGCGTAGCTGCCGCGGTAGTGCTTTCGCGACCAGACCATGGGATGGCGGTTGAAGGCGAGCTTCTGGCCGTCGGCGGCGTAGCTGCCCCAGTAGCCCCAGTCGGTGGGGACCGGCTGCTCGAGGCCGCCCTCGAGCGGGATCTTGTACAGGTTCGAGATTCCCGGAAACAGCAGGCCGCGCGCCGCCTGGAAGATGATCTTTTTCCCGTCCGGCGTCCAGCCGACGGCGGTGTCGTTGCCTGAGTGATAGGTGAGCTGGCGCGCCGCGCCGCCGCGGGCGGGCATCACCCAGACGTCGTAGTTGCCCTGGCGATTGGAGGAAAAGGCGATCCACTGACCGTCGGGCGAATAACGCGGATAAACCTCGCGCGCCCGGTGCACGGTGAGGCGCTCGATGCCGCTCCCGTTCTCATTGGCCGACCAGATGTCGCCCATGTAGCTGAACGCGACGCGGCCCTTGTGGTAGCTGGGGTGGCGCAGCAGCTTCGCCTCGCGAGCGAGGACCGGCAGCGCCGCGAAGGCGGCCGCAAGCAACACAACCTGAGCGCGGATCATGAGAACTTGCTCCTTAGTCGCAATCCCGGCGAGAAGAGCATATCAGGAACGGCGCAGGCGGGCAAGGGCGAGTCGCACACCCCCCAACACGGTGCGCGACATGAAAGTGGTGCTGCTTCAGGTGACTGGTGGGGCGGGCCCCTGGCCCGCAAGCCGACCCCTTGGTCGGCTTGTCTTGTCCGAGATTTCCCCGGCATCCGGGGCACTGAGTCTGGCATGACGTTTTACCGTCGACGGCTTCCCCAGTTCCGGGCAGGCATTTGCTGATCACTCCCTCCGTGGCACTGCCCAAGCTGACGAAATCGCTGAAAGGCATCACGGCCAAGCGGGCCAACGTGATGTTGGGCTTGACGGGGAGAATCCGGTGTGCGCGGGCTTGGTGCGGGATGCCGGCGAGTATCGCTGGTCCAGCGCCGGATGGGCGACCAGGGGGTCCGCCCCATAAGCGCTAACTTACGCCGGTTGTGTGGTGCTTTCGTGGCGCGGGCACTCTTGCCTGCAGCCTCGACACTCGTGTCGAGGCCATCGACACTCGTGTCGAGGCGGGTTTTTGAGGCGTCGAGACGAGTCTCGACGCTGCAGACTGAGAGTCTGCGCCACGATTTCCCGCGCGCGAACGCTAAGTTAGCGCTTATGGGGGTCCGCCCCACCATCGGCCGGCGTCCTTAAGCTTAAGACAGCTACGCTCGGATTTGCCCAGTCTGGCATGCACTTAGAGATCCCTCGATTTGACAGCCGCCAAGGCGGTTCGCTACGCTGGTTGAGTTGGAGAAACGCAAGGAGAAGGTCTGTCTATGAAGACGCTGTTCCCGTCCCAAGGCGCGATCGTGCGATCCTGGCACGTCATCGACGCCGGCGGGGTGGTGCTGGGTCGCCTGGCGAGTAAGGCGGCCATGCTGCTCATGGGTAAGCACAAGCCCATCTACACGCCGTTTCTGGACACGGGCGACCACGTGATCGTGATTAACGCCGAAAAAGTGCGGCTGACGGGGGCCAAGGAAAAGGACAAGCTGTATCGCCGGCATTCGGGCTACCCCGGCGGACTGACGGAAATCTCCGCCCGCAACCTGCGCCAAAAGCGGCCGGCGCGCATGGTCGAGCTGGCGATCCGGGGCATGCTCCCCAAGACCAAGCTCGGCAAGCAGATGTACCGGAAGTTGAACGTGTACGCCGGCGACCAGCATCCGCACCAGGCGCAGAAGCCGGTGCTTCTGGCCGGATAGGCAACGAGAGGGAATTCAGTGGCAGTAATGGTGCAGTTTTTGGGAACGGGCCGGCGGAAGACCTCGGTGGCGCGGGTGTTCCTGCGCCCGGGCAATGGTCAGATCACAGTCAACGGAAAGCCGATGGAAGTGTATTTCAGCACCGAGACCGCGCGGGCGATGGTGCGCCAGGCATTGCTGGCGACCGAAACGGCCGACCGGTTCGACGTGCTGGTCAACACCGAGGGCGGCGGTTACAACGGACAGGCCGGCGCGATCCGGCTGGGGATTGCCCGCGCCTTGTGCGTTTTCAACCTGGAGCTTCGGGCCCGGCTCAAACAGTTCGGGCTGCTGACGCGCGACCCCCGCGCGCACGAGCGCAAGAAGTACGGGCAGAAGGGGGCGCGCAAGCGCTTCCAGTTCTCCAAGCGGTGATGTTTTTTCCGCGTGCATGCCTTGGTCCTCACAGGACCGGCCCCGGCGGGCGCGGATTCGATTTTCCATTTTCTTCCCACGCGCAAATCCCGCTTTGGACCGCGCGTGGGGCTCACGGTTCAGGAACCAAGGAGGTAGTTTGCCCTCGATTTCGATGAAGGAACTGCTCGAAGCCGGCGTTCATTTCGGGCACCAGACCAAGCGCTGGAATCCGAAGATGAAGGAATACATCTTCGGCGAACGCAACGGAATCTACATCATCGACCTGCAAAAGACCTTGAAACTGTTCAAGGACGCCATGCGGTTCGTCGCGGAAACGGCCTCGCTGGGAAAGACGGTTCTGTTTGTCGGCACCAAGCGCCAGGCGCAGGACGCCATCTCCGAGGAAGCCAAGCGCTGCGGCATGTTCTTCGTCAACCAGCGCTGGCTCGGCGGGCTGCTGACCAACTTCTCCACCGTGCAGCGCTCCATCAAGAGGCTCAAGGAATTGGAGGCCATGTCCGAGGGCGGCGGCTACGGGGGGCGGGCGAAGAAGGAGGTCGGGCGGCTGGAGCGCGAGCGCAAGCACCTGGATCAGAACCTGGCCGGCATCCGCGACATGTCCGCGCTGCCCGACGTGGTGTTTGTGATCGATTCCAACAAGGAGGAGATCGCCGTCAAGGAGGCGCGCAAGCTCTGTATTCCGGTGGTCGCGGTGGTGGACACCAACTGCGATCCGGACCAGGTGGACTGGGTGATTCCCGGCAACGACGACGCGCTTCGCGCCATCCGGCTGTTCTCCAACAAGATCGCCGACGCGGTCGCCGAGGGACGCTCGCTGGCCACCGAGCAGGACTTCGCCGCCGTCAAGATCGTCGCCGAAGAGGCGCCGATGGAGGAGACCACGCAGGACTTCAGCCAGTTCCTCGAGCCGGAGTATTCCGAGAAACTGATGTCGGAGAGCCTCAGCGACGAGGATCTGCCTTCGGTTTCGTTGCCGCGGAAGGGACCGGCGGCCGAGACGCCCGAGCCGGCCCCGGGCACCGTGGCCGAGAGCTGAGGACTCCTCCTCGCAGAGCGCCCGGGCCGTCGCCGGAGCCGATTTCTTATTGATCATGCAGCCGCCGGCCGCTCTCGAACACGCCGGCGAAGTTCCAGCGGCTGGAGAGGAAATTATGGCGGAAATCACCGCACAACTAGTGAAGCAGCTCCGCGAACGCACCGGGGCGGGAATGATGGACTGCCGCAACGCGCTGGTGGAGGCCAACGGCGACCTGGCCGAGGCCGAGGTGATCTTGCGCAAGAAGGGCATCGCCGCGGCCTCCAAGAAGTCCACGCGCGCCACTCGCCAGGGGAGCATCGGCAGTTACATCCACACCGGCGCGCAGTTGGGCGTGCTGGTGGAGGTCAACTGCGAGTCCGATTTTGTCGCCCGCACCGACGATTTCCAGCAACTCCTCCACGACCTGGCGATGCAGGTGGCCGCCTCCGACCCGCGGTTCCTGCGCAAGGAGGACGTGGCCGCCGACGTCCTGGAGAAGGAGCGGGAGATCGCACGCGCCCGCGCGCTGGCCGAGGGCAAGCCGGAGAAGGTGATCGACACGATCGTCAAGGGCAGACTGGAGAAGTTCTACGAAGAGGTGTGCCTCTACGACCAGCCGTTCATCAAGGACAACAGCCTGACCGTGGAGCAGCTCATCAAAACCAAGATTGCCAAGCTCGGCGAGAACATCGCCGTGAGCCGCTTCGTACGGTTCAAGGTCGGCGACGCGGCGCCCGCCGCGGCCTCCGAGGGAGCCTGAGGCCCCGTCTTCGGCCGGGACCGCTGACACCGCCATGCCGCGCTACCGAAGGATCCTGCTGAAGCTCAGCGGGGAGGCGCTCGCCGGGAAGGAGTCGTTCGGCATCGACGGCGAGCGCATCGCGTCGCTTGCCGCCGAGCTCGCCGAGGTAGCGCGCGCCGGCGTCCAGATGGGTCTGGTGGTGGGGGGTGGAAACTTCTTCCGCGGCGTGGCAGCCGCCTCCAGAGAAATGGACCGCGTCGCCGCCGATCACATGGGCATGCTCGCGACGGTGATCAACGCGCTTGCTTTGCAGGACGCGCTCGAGCGACAACAAGTGCCGGCGCGTGTGATGACGGCCATCGAGATGCACCAGGTCGCCGAGCCCTACATCCGCCGGCGCGCCCTCCGCCACCTGGACAAGGGGCGCGTGGTGGTGTTCGCGGCCGGCACCTCGAACCCCTACTTTTCCACCGATACCGCCGCCGCCCTGCGCGCGCTGGAGATTCACGCCGAGGTGGTCGCCAAGGGGACCCGCGTCGACGGCGTTTACGACAAGGACCCGCTCAAACACCCCGACGCCAGCCTCTACGCCGAGATCTCCTACCTGGAGGTGCTCTCCAAGTCGCTCCAGGTGATGGACGCCTCGGCTGTGGCTATGTGCCGCGACAACCAGCTCCCGATCCTGGTTTTCAACTTGAACCGCTATGGCAATATAATGCGTATTTCGATGGGGGAGTCCATTGGCACTCTGATTCACTAGCGGGGGCAAACTGTCATACCGTTTGCTTAGGAGCCGAAGCCCTATGAAACCTGAAGAGACGCCCGTCACCAACCTGAAGGAGATCACCGCCCAGTCCCACGCCCGCATGGAGAAGGTGCTGGCCGACCTCCAACACGCCATGGCCGCCATTCGCACCGGCCGGGCCTCGATGAGCCTGCTCGACCCGGTCCGCGTCGATTACTACGGGACGCCCACGCCGCTGAACCAGTTGGCCACACTGCACGTGCCCGAGCCGACCATGCTCACCTTGCAGCCCTGGGACGTCTCCCAGATCGGGGCTATCGAGCGGGCCATCCGCGCCGCCAACCTGGGCCTGAACCCGAACAACGACGGCAAGATGATCCGCGTGCCGATCCCGTCGCTGACCGAGGAGCGGCGCAAGGAGCTTGTCAAGCAACTCCACCACGTCACCGAGGAACATCGCGTGTCGCTGCGCAACATCCGCCGGGACGCCAACGAGGCGGTGAAGAAGCTGCTCAAGGACAAGGTCATCGGCGAGGACGAGGACCGTCACGCACATGAGGAGATCCAGAAGGCCACCGACGGACATATCCAGAAGGTCGAGGAGGCTTCCCACGCCAAGGAGAAGGAGATCCTGGGAGGCAGGTAGCCCCTACAGGGGCTGCCCCCGCCTGGCGGAGTGGCGTATAACGATGTAGGGGAGCAAACGGTCAAACCGTTTACTGAGAGGACGGAGAATCTGTTAGGATAGGTGGAGGAGCAGGAATGAGTTTTCTTTGGATGCTGTTGATCACTCTGGGGATACTCCAGGTGTCGGTAATGTTCACCACCATTTATCTGCACCGGACGCTGACCCATCGCGGCCTGGAGGTTCATCCCGCGCTGGCTTGTCTGATGCACCTGGAGCTGGCGTTGTTCACGGGCATCGTTCCCAGGGAGTGGGTGGCGGTTCATCGCAAGCATCATCATTTCTCCGACGAAGAGGGTGATCCGCATAGCCCCTATCTGCACGGGCTTTGGAAAGTGTTCTTCGGCAATTTTTTGTACTACCGTCAGGAAGCCGCCAACCCGCAGACCGTCGAGAAGTACACCAAGGACTACAAGCCCACGCTCATCGACAGGATTCCGGGCAACGCCTACGGCGTTCTAAGCGGGCTGGCGATCTTCATCGCCATGTTCGGTTGGGGCTGGGGACCGGCCGCCTGGGGATTCCACGCGGTGGCCTACATCCTGCTGAACTCGACGATCAACAGCGTCTGCCACATGGTCGGCTACCGCAACTACGCCAACCTGGCCACCAACCTGAAGTGGGTGGCCTGGCTCACCGGAGGCGAAGGCTTGCACAACAACCACCACGAGTACCCAACCTCGGCGTTGTTTGCGATGAAGGCCGGTGAGATCGACCCGGCCTGGCCTGTCATCCGGCTGATGGAGACGCTCGGGCTGGCGAAAATCAAGCCGCTGCCGATGGCCAAGGCGGCCTGATCACCGCTCCCTGACGGTCGCGGCTCTGTTTCGGCGCACGGGGAGCGGCCAACCTGGTAGTAGTCAGGCTGCCTTTTGCACCTTGCCGCTGCGGATGCAGGCGGTGCACACGCGCAGACGCTTGGCCGCGCCTTTCACCAGCACGCGGACCCGTTGCAGGTTCACGTTCCATCGCCGATTGGTCAGGTTGTGGGCATGACTGATGCGGTGCCCGAATCGGGGCCCTTTGCCGCAAATTTCACAGACTCTGGACATTGTAGGGAGCTCCTGGAGGGAGTGGACGAAGTTCCAGTGTAGCAGTCGGCGGCGTGCGGGTGCAAACGGGTCTGGCATCTGAATTGCTCACTATCCAGGCAAATGCGACTCAGCGGCCTAAACAGCCCGTGGAAATGGTCAGGGATGGAAAATTTTCCAGTCTCCCCCTGGAAAAAATTACACACCTGCCGCCCACGGACAGGGGCCGACGGGTCTTGCGAAGCGACTGACCGGCGGATGCTCTCCTCCTCCGCTGAACGGGCGGTCGCAGAATCCTCCTCGTCCCCTTAACAGCAGGACATGCGCCGCGGGGCAGTTCTCCCCGCGGCGCATCTCCCCGCCTGCCTGGTACCCGACTCGCGTTGGTACCACCACGACCGTCTCTCAGGACGCGGCTTCGCGTTTCCGTTGCAATAGAGCCCTGTAGCTTGCCAGCAGCCTGGCGGCGAGCACCTCCATGTCCCACCGCGCTTCGACTTCGGCGCGAGCCCTGCGGGCCATCTCCGTTGCGTACTCCGGAGACTCGAACAGGTGGAGGATCCTGGCGGCAAACTCCGCCGGGTCATCGGCGAGTGAACAAACATCTCCGTCGCCGCGAGCGAGGCCTTCCGCGCCGATCCGGGTGGAAACCACAGGGATCCCGCTGGCGAACGCCTCCAGCAATTTCACACGGACACCGGATCCGCTCTGAATCGGACATACGAAGACGGCGTACCTGCCGAGCGGCTCGAGAATGTCGTCGACAAAGCCGCGCCAAACGATCGAGTCGCCGAAGTCCGGCACCGAGTGCGGCGGAGGCGGATCGCTGCCCACGACGACCAGCCGGGCGTGAGGGGCGCGTTCCAGAACACGCGGCATGACGTGTGCCGTGAACCACTGAAGAGCTTCGAGGTTGGGCAGGTGCCGGAAGCTGCCGATGAACAGCATGGTGGCCGGCTCGCGCCCATCGGGCCGAAATGGGTAGCGGGAGACGTCGATGCCGGCTCGCAGCTCGTGGTCGATGCGGCCGGCTATGCGCGGAACGAACGCCGCGAGAACCTGCCCGTTCTCCCGCGTGCATACCTGAACGCGGTCCAGTTTCGGCAGCAGGCGGAGCTCGTAGCGGAGAGCGCGCAGGTACTCGAAAGCCGTGCCGATTCGACGGAAGACGCCGACCGTGTGTGGCAGGGCGCGAATCAGGGACTGGAAGTAGACCTCGTGTTCGAACAGGACGCTGGCAAGCCGATGAAACCGGCCCGCGTACTGCCCCATCGGCAGGTATTCCAGTTGGAGCACATCGATCTGGTGGAGGAAGATCTGGCGATGAATCAGCCACTCGAGATCGGCGCTGGCGAAGTCACGGATTGCGTAGGGCAGGATCGAGCCGAATTGCTTCGGCCGCCCTTCCATCCGGACCAGGAACTCGGCCGAGCGACACTGGCGCGCAAGCTCGGCGTGCGCTGGTCGTTCTTCCGCACGATCCAGCAGCACCAGCAGGTGGAGATCGCACAGCGGCGCGAGTCGCATGCAGGTTTGATACATGAACACGCCGCCGCCGTGTACCGGCGGGCAGATGGGGTACGGGGATACGAACAGGACGCCAAGCCGGTCGGATAGATCCCCCGGCTCCGGGAAGCGGTCCCGGAAGTATCCGCCCATGGGCCGCAGGAAGGCTTCCGAATCGCTGATGACAGCGAGCCGGCGGGCTCTCCATCGCGAAACCAGAGCGCCCGGCAACTGGAGAAAGGCTCTCCAGATCCCTTGGAGAGAGGCTCGCTCCGGAGAATCTCCCAGAAAAACGCAGACGATCCCCGCCGAGAGTGTGAAAACGGAATGCGGCAGCAAGCGGTTCCACTCGTGGATGTTTTTCCAGCAGAACAGGATGAAGTTCTTGTGCAGCACCTGCTGGATCCGGGCGGGAGAGTAGCGTGTGCCGATGGTTCCGCGATGACGGTGATAGACGACACTGCGAGGCTGATAGAGCACCTTCCAGCCGCGCTTCCATGCCATAAAGCCGAGGTCGGTATCTTCCAGGTAGAAGGGCGCGAGCAGGGAGTCAAACCCTCCGAGCTCGAGGAGTTTGGCGCGGTCGAAGGCACAAGAGCCGCCGCCGCCATAGAAGCAGGGGAAAAGCCGGTCGACCTTGTCGTCGACGCGGTGTCCGACACGGAGGGATCCGCTCTCCCACCAGCCCTGCGTGAGGCCGGTCTCCTCCCGCCTCCTGTCCGGATCGGAGAAAAAGATCTGGCAGGCGACGGCAAAAACACGCTCGTCGGTGAAGCCTTCGAGCAGCGGTTGCAGAAAGTCGGGGTCTACCTGCATGTCGTTGTTGAGCAGGACAACGATCGGGTGGCGCGCGGCGCGGATCGCGGCGTTGCAGGCGCCGCCGAAACCGACGTTTCGGGCGAGCGCGAGCACTTCGACGCCAGGGAAGCTCGCTTGGACGAACTCGACGCTGCCATCGGTGGAGCCGTTGTCGACCAGCAGGATCTGATGCGAGCCGCGCGCGGCGGCGGCAACCACCGAGGGGAGATAGTCCCGCAACAGGTGCGCGCCGTTCCAGTTCGGGATGACGATAGTCGCCGCGACGGCGGAGGCGGCGCGGTCCTGGGGTGGTTTACGACGACCGAGCAACAGCCATGCCAGGTCGGCCAGGGCCAGGCACGCCACGGGAATTGCCCACAGCAGGGGCGAGAGAACCAGCAGGGGCAGGGCCCGCAGGAGGCGGGTCAACGTTGTCATCTCATTCGGTCATCTCACTCGGTCATCTCACTCGATGATCGGGGCTCAGCGGATCTCGCCCTCCGGGCCCATCCCCATGGCTCTTCCCAGCTTGTACCACCGGGAGCTTTGCATCATTCGAATGTGCGCCGCGAGTTTCTCCCGTTCCTTCTCCAGGCCCAGGGCCCAGTGCGTGCGTTCCTCGACGGTGCGCTCGGCCTGCTGCAACAGCTCGACGCAGCGCGCCAGCTCGACGATTTTCTCGTCCAGCTCGGGGCCGAGCCGCTTCTCGGTTTGAACGGCCCAGTCGGTTTTCTCACGGTTTTCCCGTTCGAGGTCGGCGATCTTGGCCTCATAACCAGCAGCGGTTTGCAGTCCCGCGGCTTGCTCGTTCGTCAGTTGTTCCTGAAGCTGGACGATTCGGGCGGCGGTCTGGTCGAGTTGGGCGGCCAGACTGTGCGCCCACTCGGTGCGCTGGTCGAGGTCCGCGGCCTGTGCGGCGAACAGATCGAGGAGCCGTTGGTGTTCGCTCTTGGACTTCTCCAGCCATTCATTCTTTAGCGCCAGTTCCTGCTGGAGCCTCTCGATGTGGAGCTCACGTTCGCCCAGGACGTTGGCCGCGCTGGGCAGGTAAACGAACATCGGGGCGCCGGTTTGCGGGGTCAACGCGCAAACGGCGAGGAGAAAATGGGATTCCTGCGGTGCGACCGGCCGCTGTTCCAGCCAGGTCTCGGTTCCGGACGAGTCCTCCACCGGGCGAAAGACGAGGCTGGGGGCATGGTTCTGTACGAACAGGGAGACGTGGGGGAAATGGGCGGAAAGAGCCTGGCGAAACTCGTCGTAATCGAATTCGTGGCGATGGAAGGGATTGGGTCCGGATTGTTCCCGCGTGCGCGCGTAGTAGTCTTTGTTCGGCGTCGAGACCAGGAATTGTCCGTCGGCGGCAAGCAGGCGCCGCGATTCCCCAAGCAGCCGATCCCAATCGTCGAGATGTTCGATCAGCTCGAAAGCGACCACAACGTCAAAAGCCGCGTCCGGCAGAGGCACCTGGGCGGCGGAAGCTCGCAGGAAGGCGAGATTGGCGGTCGGATAGTGACGGCGACCGTACTCGATTGCCTCGGCGTCGCAGTCCAGCGCCACCACAAAGGCGGAGTGCCGGGCCAACTCCGCGGAGCCGTAGGCGGTACCGCAGGCCAGGTCGAGCACGCGGCGATTCCTCGACAGCCTCGCGGCGAACCGGTAGCGCGCCAGGTGCTCGTTCCACAGATCCGGTTCCACCTGTCCGGGGATGACGCGTTCCCCTGTGAACTCACTCACCAGGCCTCCTGTCGCGGCGCACTCTCATGCCGAAGAGGGGCTTGCCAGCGTCGGCTCCGGCGATTGTTTCAGCCGGTTGTTCAGATGGACCTTGCAGGGTAAATGCAGATAGCCGTAGATGGGTCCCTCGGAGTGACCGGCTTGCAGCGTGACGGCGTTGTCGATCCAGTCGCACATCGTGTATTCGAGCAGGGCCCCGTCGGCGATGGCCGGCGAGAAGGAGAAATGGGCCGGGTACAGTTCCGGGAGATCGACGTGGAAGTCGACCGTGAAGATGTCGCCGGGCTCCATGGCGGGAAGCTCGAAGCCCTCGCGTGTGGTGTTGGTCCCGGCAAAATCGATCCCCATGTGGTTGCGGAACATGAAGCCGACGTTGGGGCGTGCGATGTCGGCTTTGGCGTGCACGCTGATGCGAACGACGATGCGGGAGAGCGGCTCCAGAACCGGCAGCGGGTCACCCCCGGCGTCGAGAATCGCGATCCCGAGGATTTCGGCGCGGCCGTCCCCATAGCGGTGGTCGATGTTGGGTATGGTTTCGACGAGCTCCGGCGGCCGGCAGCGATCGCCGGCCTGGCGGGAGGCGGCCCGCCGGCCGTGCTCGCGAAACGCCGAGTCTTTCTCGACCATCGCTGCCAGGTACTTCGATACGACCTTGTCGGTGTCGCCCAAGGAGCGGATTCGGCCATCCTGAAGCCATAGGGCCCGGTCTCCGATGGCCTTCACGTCGCCCATCGAGTGGGAAACGTACACGATGGTGACGCCGCGGGAGCGGAGCTCGTGCACCTTGCGCATGCAGCGCTGGCGAAAGTAGATGTCGCCCACGGCGAGCGCTTCGTCGACCAGCAGGATTTCCGGGTCCACGTGGATGGCGACGGCGAACGCGAGCCGGACCACCATCCCACTGGAGTATGTTTTCACGGGCTGATGGATGAAGTCGCCGATTTCGGCGAACTCCTCAATGGCGGCGTATTTGCGATCCATCTCGCGCGCGGAAAAGCCCAGGATGGAGCCGTTCAGGTAGACATTGTCGCGACCACTGAATTCCGGGTTGAAGCCGGAGCCGAGCTCGAGCAGCGCCGAGACACGACCCGTGACCGACACCGATCCGCGCGTCGGGGCGAGGATTCCGGCGACCAGTTGCAGCAGGGTGCTTTTGCCCGAGCCGTTTTCACCGAGGACGCAAAAGGTCTCGCCGCGATGGATGTCGAAGGAGAGGTCCGACAGCGCCCAGAAGTCGCGATGGAACTGGATTCGGTTAAAGGTGAGGAGCTCCCGCAGGCGATCGGCGGGCCTGTCGTAGATCGAGTAGCTTTTCGATACGGTTTGGAAAGCGACAACGCCGGCAGGCACTATGACGAATCTACAGAAGCGCAAACTACGCTGTCAATGGTGTGTTCCCATTGACAATCCCGGCAACGGCTGCGTACGCTGGTGAATGACGACCGGCTGCCGGCGTAGCTCAGTGGTGAGAGCGACGGTCTCATAATCCGTAGGTCGCAGGTTCGAATCCCGCCGCCGGCACCAATTTCTCGCGGTTCAGTTACCGCCTGATCCAGGAGCCCGCGGCCGAAGTCACCGAATGCCGAAACCGACAGGCCAGGAGGCCTGTCCCACCACGCCGAATCAATCTTCGTCCTCGCCTGTCCAGACTTCTGCCACCGTTCCGGACGGCGAGACGGATTCGAGTTCCTCCCAACCGCTGCGAATCAGAAGTCGTCAGCGACCGGAAAACCCAGGCGAAAAGTAGTGCCCTGGCCCGGCTCGCTGGTGAACTCGATGGTCGCGTTGTGGAGCTGGATGGCGCGGAAGGTCATGGCCAGCCCGATCCCGGAGCCGCTCTGCTTGGTGGTGAAGTAGAGGTGGAAAATCTTGTCGCGGACTTCGGGGGGGATGCCGGGTCCCTGGTCGGTGACGCGGATGACGAACTCCTCGGCGGTGGTGTCGAGCCGGAGGAGGAGGCGGCCGCCGGTGGGCATGGCCTCCAGGCCGTTCACGACGACGTTCAGAATGGCCTGCTTGATCAGGTCGGCATCGGCGCGCAGGAAGGCCGTCGCGGGCGGGGGGATGAACTCGACGGCGACGTTCTGCTGGCGGGCCTGGGGTAGGACGAGGGCGACGACCTGCTCCAGGAGGGGCACCAGGTCGATGCGGCTCATGTGCAGCTCGACGGGCCGCGCGAAGTCGAGGAATGTTTTCACGACGCGATCCAGGCGCGCGATCTCCCCGCCGAGCACCTCGACCTCGCGGTCGACCTCCGGGGAACCCGCCACGCGCGCGCGCAGGACCTCCAGGTGCAGCGCCATCGAATTCAGAGGGTTCTTGATTTCGTGAGCCACGCCGCCGGTGAGGCGATTGATGGCCGCCAGGCGGCTGGAGACGTCGAGCTGGGTTCGGATCTGGCGGCGCGTTTCGGCGTCGCGCAAAGAGAGCAGCGCGCCGAACCGGTGCCCGGAGGCTTCGCCGAGCAGCTCGAGGTTGACCAGCAGGCGGAGGGGTCCGCCGCGGCGTTCCCACACTACGGTGTGGTCGCGTACCGACTGGCGGCGCTCGATGGCCTGGCGGAGGACGTCGCCGAGCGGGGAGCCGGCGGGGAAGATCTGGCGGAGGGGCTTGCCGATCCAGTCGCGGTGGTCGCGGTCGAGCAGGCGCCGGGTGGGGAGGTTGGCCACCAGCAGCCGCTCATCGGGATCGAACAGCAGCAGGGCCTCTTCCAGCCGCACCAGCATGCGCTCGATATTAGCGCGCAACTGCGAGGCGTCTTCGCGAGCGCCGCGGAAGCGCTCGCTGAGCTGGTCCAGCTTGGACTGGACATCGGCGAACTCCCGCGATTCCCTGGCGCTCTCCTGTTCCTGGGTGAACTCGCCGGTGGTGATCTGCTCGATCCGGCGTCCCAGCCGGCGCAGCGACAGCAGCATGGCGTTGGAAAAGAAGACGCCGATGAGCATCGAGGAGAGCATCGAAAGCAGCGAGACCAGCGCCAGGCTGCGCACCTGGGGGAGGATTCCGGCGCGCAGCAGGTTCGAGGACAACTCGACGCGCAAGGTGAAACCGGGCGCCTGGCCGCCGGATGCGCCGAGATCCTGGAGGATGGCGTAATCCCGCGACTCGGTGAGCACCTCCACCAGCCGCACCCAGAGGACGCGCTGGTTCCAGGCGCCGAAATCGGCCAACGAGCGGGCGACGGCCTGCGCAGTGGCAGCGTCCGAGGCGGCCAGCACGCGCCCGTCGTCATCGCATACCAGGATGCGGGAGACGCCGCTGGAGGTAGCGACGGTTTTTTCCAGCAGCGCGGCGAGCGCGTTGTCGCCCGCCAGGTTGTCCCGCCAGGACTGGGGAGCGGCGGGGGCGTTCCCGAGCCGCTCGCTCATCCGCAGCAGCACCAGGTTGCGCACCTGCTGCGCGATCGACCGCGAACGTTCCAGCGCCCCCAGGAAATGCGATTCGGCGGTGATGTGCAGGCTGACCAGGCACTGGGACAGAACCAGCAGCGTCACCAGGGTGACGATGGAAGCACGCAGCCGCGATTTGAGCGACGCGCCTCCCGTCATAGTCCGTCGGAGGAGCCGTACTCCTTCAGCTTGTTGAACAGCGTCTTCAGGCTGATGCCGAGAATCTCCGCCGCCCGCGTCTTGTTGTTGCGGGTGTGCTCGAGCGTTCGCAGGATCAGAGACCGTTCCGCCTCCCCGATGGTGGAGCCCACGCGGACGGTAATCGCGGCAGGCCCCTCCAGCCCGCTGGCGGCCGGCTCCGGTTTCGCAGGGGACGCTTCCTGCGGGAGATGCTCCACGCCGACGGTCCCCTGGGCCGCCAGGATAACGGCTCGTTCGAGCACGTTGCGCAGCTCGCGGACGTTGCCGGGCCAGGGGCGTTGCCGCAGCCGCTCGAGCGCCTCCGGCCGGACCCCTGTGACGCGGCAGCCGTGCTTGCGGTTGAGATCGGCGAGCAGCGCCTGGACGAGCAGCGGCAGATCTTCCATGCGGTCGCGCAGGGGCGGCAACGCGATCGGAAACACGTTGAGCCGGTAGTAAAGGTCCTCGCGCAGAAGCCCCTTGCGAACGGCGTCCTCGGGTGGTCGATTGGTGGCGGCTAGCAATCGCACGTCCACGTGCAGCTCGTTCTTGCCGCCCAGGCGGCGCACGCGGGAGTCCTCCAGCACGCGCAGCAGCTTGGACTGGGTGGCGATGGGCATTTCCGCCAGCTCGTCCAGCAGCAGGGTGCCGTCCTGGGCGAGCTCGAAGCAGCCGGCCCGGCGCTCGACGGCGCCGGTGAAGGCGCCTTTTTCGTGGCCGAACATTTCACTTTCCATCAGCGCTTCCGGCAACGCGGCGCAGTTGATGGCGATGAACGGTCCGCCGGCGCGCGGGCTCAACTGGTGAATGGCGCGCGCCACCAGCTCCTTGCCGGTACCGCTTTCGCCGGTGATGAGCACGGCGGCGCGGCTGGGGGCGACCTGGCGAATCAGGGAGAAAACCTGCTGCATGAGGGGCGAGGCGCCGGTGAGCTCCCCCAGCACCCCCTGGTAGCTCAACTGCCTGGCCAGCCGCTCGGTCTGCCGCGCCAGCCGGCCGTGCGCGGCGGCGCGCTCCAGCAGCACGCGCAGCGCCTGGGGCGCGATGGGCTTCTCCAGGAACCAGAAGGCGCCCAGCTCGTGGATGGTGGCCAGCGCCGTTTCCAGGCTCCCGAACGCCGTCAGCACGATGGCCGGGATGTTCTCCCCCTGCGCTCCCAGCCGGCGCAGCAGCTCGAAGCCGTCCATGCGGGGCATCATCAGGTCGGTGAGCAGCACCTGGGCGGGGAAGCCTTCGAGCTTCGCCAGCGCCTCCTCGCCGTCGGCGGCGGTCTCGGTGGCGAAGCCCCAGGCGGAGATCATTTCCGCCAGCCCCGTGCGCTGGTTTTCTTCGTCGTCGACGATCAGCACTCGCGTCGGTGTGCCGGTCGCGGTCTCACCCATTGCCCTCAGTGTACCGCGGCCGCCAGTGCTCGCCGCGATTCCGACGCTGCCGTGATTCGCGAAGCTCGCGCCGCCGCTCCGCAACCCGGAAGCCGACAGTTCAGCCCGTCATGATCTTGTACACTTCCTGAATCTCGGGTTGCGCCGTGATTCCCATCTCGCCGAGGATCGGGAGGAGCGTCTTGCCGAAAGTATCGAGGGACTGCTGCGAATCGAAGACGTCGATTACCTGAAGGTTTTCACGCGATCCGTAGCTGACGTGGTAGAGCTGGCCGGGCGGAGCTCCTAAGCCGGCCGCCTCCAACTGGCGTAACACAGCTTCGTACTTCTCGACCGTCGCCCCTGAGACGCTGAACTTGACGAGGATAGCCACAACCCCTCCCTTCTTGATACCGATCGAAGTTCTGTCAAGACTAACCGGGGGGAGGACCCGTGTCAAGGAAAGGGCGAACTAAGCGCACCATCGTCTGCTACAATCTCTGTGGCGAGGGGAAATCGGAATGCGCGGAAACGAAAAAGTGATCGGCTACCTCAACGAGGTCCTCAAGGCGGAGCTGACGGCGATCAATCAGTACTTTCTCCATGCGGAGATGATGGCGAATTGGGGCTACCAGCGCCTGGCGGGTATCACGCGGAAAGAGGCGATCGAGGAGATGGGGCACGCCGAGAAACTGATCGAGCGCATCCTGTTCCTGGACGGCTCGCCGATAATGACCGAGCTGTTTTCGCTGCGCATCGGCCAGGATGTCAAAAGCCAGCTCGAGAACGACCTGGCTCTGGAGCTGGAAGCCGTGCCGCGGCTCAACGACGCCGTCCGCTCGGCGGTCGACGCGCGCGACAACACTTCGCGCGAGCTGTTCGAGCAGATCCTCACCGACGAGGAAGAACACGTGGACTTCCTCGAAGCGCAAGTGTTCATGATCTCCCAGATGGGGATAGAGAACTACCTCGCGCAGCAGATCACCGGCGAAGGGAAAGCCGCCGAGCCGGCCTAGCGTCGGCCCCACGGGTCGCCGCGTCTTCCTGGGGCGGCTCGAGCAGCGAGCGGATTTGCGGCAGCGCCAGCCGCGCCGCCTGCCTGCCGGCTTCCATCATCTGGCCGGCGCCGTCGAAGCCGTCCCAGCCGAAGCCGGCGACTTCGGGCTCGATGACCACGCTGGACACCGAGCGCCAGTCCGCCTGGGTGCGCTCCTGGAGGATCTGGATGCACCGGTTCACCACGTTCAGCATGTTCTGTGGGTCGAAGCCGACGCCTCCCGCCTCCAGCGACACCGACACCACGTGCGTTGCGCCCATCTCGCGCGCGGCCCGCGCCGGCACATCCATGCTGATGGCGCCGTCGACCAGGTGGCGGTCGCCCCAGCGGATGGGAAGGAACAGGCCGGGGTAGGAGCAACTGGCGCGGATGGGAAGGATGACGTCGCCACGACCGCGGAACAGGCGGGGATCGCCGCTCTCCAGGTCCGTGGCCACCACCGCCATCGGGATCCGCATCTGTTCGAAGGTGTAGACCTTGAGCAGGCGCTTGAGGAACGAGTTCATGCGCTCGCTGGTGACCAGGCCGAGGCGGTTCACGGTCCAGCGGGCCACGTCGCGGAAGCGCATCGAGCGCGCCATGACTTCGATTTCCGCGATGGTGGCGCCGCTCGCGTAGGCGGCAGCGACCATGGCGCCGGCGCTGACGCCGGCCAGGCAGTGGATGGGGATCTTCTCTTCCTCCAACACGCTGAGGACGCCCAGGTGGGCGATGCCGCGGGCGAATCCGCCGCCCAGGGCCAGTCCGATGACCGGCTCTTGCCGCTGCCGCGCCGCCCGGCCGGCGCGAGCCCAACGGCGTGCGCTGTCCACCCACGATCCGACGCGCCGAACCGAATCGAGCAGCTCCCCGTCCATCACCCCTCATCCACGCGATGCGACCGCAACCACTATTATGCCAGGGAGCGGTTGCCGTACTGAGCCGCGACCGCGCAGGGAGCGGATTTTACGGTAAGCTGCTGGCAGAGGAAGGAAACAGGCTCATGAAAAACAATCGTCATTTTCTTATTGCACTCGCCGCATCCGGCGTTGCCGCTGGATTTGCGATCCTTGCGGTCGAGCCGCTCGGCGCCTATCCCCCCGCGGTGGGGTTGTTGAGCCCGGCCAGGAACTGCCTGGTTTGCCATGTCAACAACGGCCCCTGGAAGGACGAATCCCGAGTGGTGATCGACATCCTGGCGGCCTCCGGCGGCAAGTCTCTGAGGCAGCCGGACGGCGCCTTCCTGATCTCGGCCCGGCGCGGGGAGTTGAAGACGGTGGTGACGGTGATCGGCTTGAGGGCCCAGAAGGGAAGTCCTGTTCCGTATCGAAATGCCTGGCTGTACGTGGCTCCCGGCCGCATTCGGGACGCCACTTCGTTGAACAAGTTTGCCCCGGGGTGGTCGGTGAATCTTCCTATGTCCTGCCGCGTTGCGGGCGACCCGGTGGAGGCGTACCCCGGCGCTCACGCGACGGCGCTTCCCATGACGGTGCGAGCCGGAGACGACGCTGCGGACACCGAGCTGGAGCTCCAGGTGATGCTCACGCGCGGGGAATCCGTAAAGGGGAAGGCAGACCAGGGCATGGAGGGGAACTACTTCGAGCGCAAGGTGCGTCTGCGGGTTGAGTAAAGACGCCTCTGGGATTCATGCCCCCGCCGAGACCTGCCGCCCGGAGCTTCCGCGACCTGCTGGTGTGGGGCAAAGCGCACGAGTTCGTGCTGGCAGTGTATGCCTTCACCTCTGGCTTCCCCAGGCAGGAGACCTACGGTCTGTCGCAGCAGTTGCGGCGGGCGGCAGTCTCCGTTCCGGCCAACATCGCCGAAGGATTCCGGCGACGCGGTAAAGCCGACAAGGCCCGATTCATGAACCTCGCCGAGGGGTCCCTCGAAGAATGCCGCTACTATTTGATCCTGGCACACGACCTCGGCTATGGCGACACCGTCCAGCTCACCGCACTTCTCGAGGAGGTGAGCAAGCTTCTGAACGCCTACGCCGGCGCCATTCTGGCTTCTGGCTTCTGACTTCTGACTTCCATATCCCGAAGGGATATCAAGGGCGAAGCCCTTGGGGCGTTCGAGGGCGAAGCCCTTGGGCTAGTTGGCGTTGTCCACGCCGCGGATGGTGATCTGGCGGTTCAGCGTGCCGGCTTCGAAGCGGAACACGTTGTTGCGGGGGTCCGGGCCGAGCTGCAACTGCACCCGCCACACGCCGGGGAAAACGAAGTCGACCGAGTCGACGCTGCGCACGCGTCCGGCGCCGGAGACCACCGCAGCGGTCGGCTCCGGATCGAACAGCGACAATCCGGTCACATCGCTGACGCGCAGATACACGGTGACGTTGCTCTCCGGCGCGCCTTCGGCCGGGGCGGAGAGAACGGTGAGGTTGCGGGGCTCGGTGGAGCGCACCGCGTACCAGTAAGGAACCTGGGACTCCTTCTCCGTCGCCGCTTCGCGCAGGCGCAGTGTTCCCTGGTATTCGCCGGGCTGGAGGCCGGAAGCCATCCAGCGGACGTCGATCGTCCGGGAAGCGCCCGGCTCGAGCGGGAAGCTCGACGGGGAAACCTCGGGAGCGGGGCCCTCCACAGCCGGGGCTACGGCAACGTTGTAGGTCGCCGCCGCGGCGCCGACGTTGGTGACCTGCACCTGGCGCACGAACTCGAGCGTGGACCCGCCGGCGCCGAAGCTCAGCGCCGCCGGAGCGAAGGCCAGCGTCCCGGCGAGAGCGCCCGCCAGGTTCAGCACGCCGCCGCCGGTATGTTGCACGGGAGCGACGCCGCCGGAAGCCAGAACCAGCCGCGTCCCGTTGTTAATCAGCAGCGAGCGGAGCTGCCGTACGGTCAGGCTGCGGCGGGCGGCCTTGAGCACCGCCGCCGCGCCGGCCGCCAGCGGCGAAGAAAAGCTGGTGCCGTCCAGGACCTCGTAGCCGCGCGGGCTGTAGAGCTCACCGTCGGCGGTGGTCTTCTGGGTGGCAGTGGAAAGCTCCACGCCCACGGCCACCAGGTCCGGCTTGATTCCGCCGGACTCGTCCGGTCCGCGGCTGGAGAAGGATGCCACGCGGTTGGGATCCACCGGGAAGTCCACCAGGAAGTTCAGCACGGCGGTCTGGCCTGGGTTAGCCCCAAGCTGCGCCTTCACTGTCAGCCCGTCCTCGTTGGTGATCATCATCGCCGGTAGCATCGCTGTGCCGACGGCCATCAGCGCCACCGGGCGCGTATCGGTGTAGATCACGGCGCCGACCGCCCCGGCGCGCTCGGCCGCCAGCAGCTTCTCTTCGAACGTGCACACGCCGCGCAGGATGAAGGCGATTCTGCCGGAGAGGCTGTCGGCGGGCAGCCCGCCGCAGGCCATTCCGTTGCTGTCCAGCTTCTCCACGTCCAGCATGGGCGCCGTGATGGGCTGCCGGGGAATCGTGCCCGTGCCGGGTACGGAGAAGTAGGAGCTGGATTCACCGAGCACCACCGTGGCGGCCAGCAGGCGATCGTTCCAGGAGGCGCCCACCGACAGCACCGACGGAGCCGCGCTGGGCGAGCTCATCGTGTTCGGATCCGGGCCGACGTTTCCCGCCGACTTCACCACCAGCACGCCCGCGTCGGCGGCGCGCTCGACCGCCCGCACCAGCACGTCGTCTTCCGGGCGCGGCGCGGGTATGCTCCCCAGGCTCAGGTTGATGATGTCCATGCCGTCGCGGACGGCGTCGTCCAGCGCCCGCACGATCACGTCCGAGCGCGTGCGGCCGCCGCGCGAGCCGGTGAACACTTTGTAGTTGCCCAGGAACGCCTTGGGGGCGACGCCGGAGATGTCACCCCAGGTCCCGCTGTGCGGGACGCCGGCGGCCGCCATGGCGACCGCGGTGCCATGGCCCACCAGGTCGCGCGGCGTCGACTGCACCGTCGGATCGATCAGCTCTTCATAGCTGCGAGCGACGATGATCTTGCTGTTCGTGAATGCCAGGTCCGATTCCTTGCCCACCTTGGGGAATCCCTCCGGCGGTTGCAGCGAGGAATCCTGGAAGCCGGCGTGGTCGTTATCCAGGCCCGTGTCGACGATGCCGATCTTCGCACCCAGGCCGGCACGCTCGCTGCCGCCGAGCTGTTCCCAGGCCTCGGGAACCTTGTGCAGCGGCAGGGCGCGGTTGAGCTCCAGCCGCACCTCGTGCACGGCGTAAACCTTACGCACGCCGGGGAGCGAGGACAGGGCGGCGGCATTGTCGTCAGGCAGCCGCACCACCAGCCCGTTGAGGACGGTGTCCATCGCGGCGAGCACTTCGGCCCGCCGCCCGGCGAGCGCGCTCCGCAGGCGCTGCTGCTCGGAAGCGATCTGCACGCGGCGCACGTCGGCCGCCTCGCGCCGGCCGGTCCTGGCTAACGCTTCGGCCGCCGGCTCTCCCGCCAGCTCCACGACGTAGATGCCGGGGACAACCTGTGCCGCGGCGGCGGCGGCCCACAAGACCAATACCCAGAAACGCTTCATGCCAGGTCCTTCATTACGATTTTACAATTTGCGCCGCCAGCGCGGTTTGCGCCGCCAGCGCGGCCGGTAACACTTATTGAATCGGCAGACTGGCCGCTTTCGAGGAGACCCCGCTGACGGTGACTACTACCGGTTGCAGCCCAATCGGCGCGTCGGCCGGAACCCGCACATTGATTTGATACAGCCCGACGTTGAACGGCGCCAGCCCGCTGAACAACACTACGCCGGCCCTGCCCCCAAAGGTCACACCCGGTTGAACCCGGCTGACGGGCAAAGGTTCCGCCGGGGTGGGTTCGCCGCTGGGCGGCGTGTTCGTGACGGGGCCGACGCCGTTGGCGAAGAGCTGCACGACGCTGTCGCGGCGCATCGGGTTGGCCGTGCCTACCACGCGCGAGCCTTCATCGAGCGCGGCGGCCAGCAGGCGGCCGCTGGCCGGCTCGAGGTATTCGAACAGAGCCGGCGAGTAGTCGTTCAGCGGCGCCAGGTAGAGCGCGCTGGAGGTGTCGCCGAGACTGACCTTCATCACGATCGAGGGCAGCCCGGCGAGCTCCCACGGGATCTGCACGTTGATCTGCGATTCGCTGACGAAGTGCAGGCGCCCGGGCAGGCTCAGGCGGCGGCTGGGATCGTCGAAGCTGACACTGACGCCGGCGAGCGAGAGCGGCAGCGAAGCGGTGGCGGCGGCGCGGGTGGCCTCGCTCAGGTTGCGGCCCAGGATGGTGGCGTAGGAGCCCGGCGCCAGGCCTTGGCCGGCGAGGCCGCTGGCGGCGTTCACCACCCCGTCGGTGCGGATAGTGGGCACCAGCCGAGCCTGGCCGAAGAAGTACAGAGTGAGACCGCCGGCTTCGGCGGAGAATTCCTGCTCGCCGAGCTCCCCTCCGAGAATGGCGCGCGCCTCGGCGATGCCGAGCGCGTCGGTGCGGTCGTTGGCCACGTCGATGCGACCGCCGCCCAGCGTCGTGCGAAAGCGCACCGCAAGATTGGGCACGGGCACACCGTAGCGGTCCAATACCTTGAACACCAGGCCGCCCGGGACGCGCTCGTTGACGTTGCCGATGAAGTCGAAACCGCGCAGGGGGATGGCGTTGAACGCCACGCTGTCTCCCACCAGGTAGAGGAACGGCACTCTGAGCGAGACCGTACCACCTTGCACGGCGACCACGCCCTCGTAGGATCCGGGCTGCGGACGGATGCCGTCCAGCCGCGCGGTGATCTGGCGGGTGGCGCCGGCGGCGAGCGCGAAGCTGGTTTCGCTGAGAACCACGCGCGCGTTGCGATCCGTGTCCCGCGGCAGCACCTCCAAGCGCACGTTCATGGTCGCCGATCCCGTGTTCGTGACACGCAGGCCGCGCGCGGGAAGCGCCGCCGCGGGCGCGATCGCGCCGAACGAAAGAGTCGCGGGCTCGACCATCAGGTTGGAGCGCGCGGCGTCGGCGACATTCAGCTTGCCGGCGCCGGCGGCCGTGACCCGGGCGCGAAAAGCCACGCCGTTCTGGTCGAAATCCTCCACCTCGTCGATGGCGGTGTTGACCACGGCGGACTTCAGCATGCCGGGGGTGAGCCGAGGATCGCGCTGCCTGACGATGGCGATCGCGCCGGCGACCATCGGCGCGGCGAAGCTGGTCCCCTCCGCCGCGGTCCAGCCGCCGGGGTCGTACATGTCGCCGTTGGGATCCAGGCGCTGCGTGGCCATGTAAGTCTGCTGGCCGACCGCCAGCAGCTCGGGCTTAATGGCCGATTCACCGATGGACGGGCCGTAGGAGGAAAAGTAGGCCATCAGGTCCGGCTCGGTGGCCGCGGGGACGAGCGGCGGGTCCAGCGTCACCGGCGGGTCGGGATTCGACGCCAGGAAGGACTTCAGGCCCTGGCCGTAAGTGGAGCCGATCAGCACCGCCGGAATGCCGGTTTCCCCCAGCCCCGACATGCGAAACAAAAAGTCGCTTTCCTGTCGCTGCATGATGACGGCCGCGACGGCCCCGGCGCGCTGCGCGTGGTTCACCTTGGCGGCCAGGGCGCAGTCGCCGCGCTCGATGAGCGCGATGGCGAAAGCCAGCGAGCCGTTGGTCAGCGGCGAGCAGGCGCGTCCGTTGTCCTCCAGTTTCGAAACGTCGCGCAGCGGCGCCCGGAGCGGCCCCGCCGGCTTGGGACCGGTGCCGAACAGGGCGGGACCCTGCCGCAGGGGCGGCGGGGCGTTCGCGGCCGACAGGCGCACAAGGGAAACGTACCTCTGGGCGTTGGTAGAGGCGCCCACGGAAATCGCCGATGGCGCCGTGGCGGGCGTGTGGATCGAGTTCAGCGCAGGCACAGTGACGCCCAGGTCGCCGTCGTTGCCGGCCGACACCACGATGGTCAGCCCCAGCCGGGTGGCGTTCTCCACAACGTCGGCGCGCGCGTCGCATGGGCGCGTCCCGGGGAGCTCGCAGACCGCGCCGCGGTCGTTGGGTCCCCATAGCGCGGGCCGGCCGAGCGCGAGCACCAGAATGTCCATGCCGTCGCGCAGCGCGTCCTCCATCGCCTGGATGACGACGTCGTCGAAAGTGACGTCGTTCACTCCCGGCGAGCCGAAGACCTTGTAATTCCCGAGGAACGCCCCGGGCGCGATGCCGGAGATCTCGCCAAGCGGGCTGGCGGCGCGCACGCCCGCGGCGACCATGGCCGTGGCCGTGCCGTGCCCGACTCGATCGCGCGGTGTGAGATCGTCGGGTCGGGAGAAGCGCGGATCGTCGCCGAGCACGAGCAGATCGACGTAGCTGCGGGCGACGATCACCTTGTTGTTGGTGTAGGCGCAGTCCTGCGGCCGGCACTTGGGGAAACCCGCCGGCGGCCGCAGCGAAGGCGCCTGGAACGACGCGTGGTCCTGGTCGATGCCGCTGTCGAGGATACCGATCTTCACCCCGGCGCCGGCGTTGGCCGCGCCTCCCGCCTGCGTCCAGGCGGCCGGCGCGCGTACCAGATCGACGGCGCGCCCCATGTGTCGGCGCAGGGCGAGCATCGGCTCGACGCGCGCGACGCCGGCGAGCTTTGCCATCTCCGCCGCCTGCTCCTCGGTCGCCCTCACGTAAACGGCGTTGAGCAGCGTATCGGTTGCGCCGGTGACCCGGACGCCGCGCCGTGCCAGTTCTCCTCGCAGTGACTTTTGTGAAGCCTGTATTTTCTGTCGCAGGCTGCCGGCTTCCGTCATTCTCATCGACGCGCCCGAGTCCAGCCGGGCGGCCAGAGGCGGTTCCTCCAGGATGACCGCGTAGCGGCCGGAAGCGGATTCGCCGCGAGCGGCGGCGGCCAGCCCGGCCGCCAGCAGAAACCCGAGCCTGTGTATCCTCACGACCATTCGGACGCATCCCCGGACGATTGAGTTACAACCCGGGCGACTCGATGGATTCTCGCACATCGCGGGAGCGCCCGGCCGCAGGCCAATGGTGACCGCTTCCTTAGTACTGCATTTCGCAAATACGGTGATGTATCGACGAGCAGCGTGGCGTGGCGCAGGCTCTCAGCCTGCCGCGTCGGCACTCCTGCCGACGCTTGGTTGGGCGGCGCCGTGCGCCGAGATGAGTCTCGGCGCGGCAGACACGAGTGTCTGCGCCACATCGTTGGCTCGGAGGCTGCCAAAATGTACAAACTCCAGGCCGTGACATCCCACCTGGGGGCATAGAATGTAAGGTGTGATCCGGGGAACTACCTGGGGGCGCGTGCTGGCGGCGTGGTTGACCACGGCGACGCTCGGCGCGCAGTTCTTCCCGCTCGCCCAGGTGCGTCCGGGCCTGCGCGGGACGGGCCGCACCGTCTTCTCCGGCGGGCGCATCGACGAGTTCCAGGTGGAGATCCTCGGGCTGCTCGAGAACACCGGGCCGAAGCAGTCGATCGTGCTGGCGCGTCTTTCGGGCGGGCCGCTGGAGACCGCCGGCGTGCTCCAGGGCATGAGCGGCAGCCCGGTCTATATCGACGGCCGGCTGCTCGGCGCCGTGGCGCTGGCCTTCTCGTTCGCCAAGGAGCCGATTGCCGGAATCCGGCCGATCCAGGAGATGATCCGCGCCGAGGAGCGGACCAACCCGGCGCCGCGCGCGAGGTGGTCGCTCGAGGACCGCCAGATGACCCACCTGGCTCCCCCGCGCCAGGAGTTTCTCAGCGGCGCGACGCGGCTGGTCGAGATCGCCACGCCGGTTTCCTTCGGCGGATTCACGCGCGGGACCATCGAGCAGTTCGCGCCGCAGCTTCGCTCGCTCGGCCTGGAGCCGCGGCAAGGCGTGCTCGGCGGAGGACGTCCCGCGGCGCGCTACGGCGACCCGTCCACGCTGCGGCCGGGCGCGATGATCAGCGTCCAACTGCTCGCCGGCGATATGAGCGCCGGCGCCGAGGGCACCATCACCCACATCGACGGCCGCCGCCTCTGGGCGTTCGGCCACCGCTTCCTCTCGGGGGGCGCCACCGAGCTGCCGTTCGCCCGCGCCGAAGTGCTCACCATCCTGGCGAACCTCGCCACTTCGTTCAAGATTTCCTCCGCCCGCGAGTGGATGGGCGCCATCACCGCCGATCACAGCACGGCCGTTGCCGGCGAGCTCGGCCGCCGCACGGCGTTGGTGCCGGTTTCCATCATCGTCAACGCGCCGGGCGCGTCGGGAGCGCGCCGCCAGTCCTACCGTATCGAAATGGTCCAGGATCGGTTTCTCTCGCCGTTTCTCCTCCAGATGGCGCTGTACTCGGCCATGGACGCCACCGAGCGCACCCTGGGTCCGGCCAGCTTCGTAATCCGCGGGCGGATCGAGTTCGACCACGCCACGCCCCCGGTGTTGGTGGACAACATGTACGCCGGCGAGTCCTACGTTCCCATGCAGGCCTCGCTCGCCACCGCGCTGCCGCTCGCCTACGCCATGCAAAGCGGCTTCGCCGCGTTCAAGCTGAAGGCCATGGCCTTCGAGATCGATGCGTTCGAAGAGAAAAAGCAGCTCCACATCGATCAGCTCCGCGCCACCCGGACCAGCGTGCGGCCCGGCGAGCCGCTCGAGCTGCTGGTTACGCTGACGGCCGACAACGGCGTCGAGCAGCTCCACAAGATCAGTTATCCGGTCCCGATCGGTGCGCCCGCCGGCCCGCTCTACTGCACGGTGGCCGACGGGGCCAGCACCAACCTGGTCGAGTTTCAGCAACTGCTCGGCCAGCCGCCGAAATCGGCCGCGCAAGTGGTGGCGTTGTTGAACGAGCTGCGGCCGAACACGCGTGCCTACCTGCGGCTGTGGCGCGCCAATCCGGCGTTTCATGTTCAGGGCCAGGACCTGCCGAATCCGCCGCCCTCGGTGGCGCTCATCCTCGCGCGGGAGCCTGGGGCGCAGTCGGCCCTGCTCGGACCGCGCGGCTCGCGCATCGCCGAGTTCCGCGTCGGCGCCGGCGGGGCGGTGGTGGAAGGCTCGAAAACCATCCAGGTGGAGGTTAAGGAATGACGCGCCTGCTGACGGCGGCCGCGCTGCTCGCCGTTGTGCCCGCGGCCCGCGCGGCCTCTACCGCGGCCTGGGAAATGAACACCTACCAGGATTTTCTCAAGGGGCGATTCACCGGTCTCTCGCTGAGCCGCACCGGGAAGCTGCTGCTGGGCCCGAAGCTCGAAACGCTGTTCGCCTCCGATCAGCCGGTGGTGTGGAGCCTGGCCCAGGCTCCCGACGGCAGCCTCTACCTTGGCACCGGGCATCGCGGCCAGGTGTTTCGCGTCGACCCTTCCGGGAAAAGCGAAACCGTCTGGTCAGCCGAGCAGCCGGAAGTGTTCGCGGTGGCGCTCGATGCGCGCGGCCGGCTCTACGCCGCCACCTCGCCGAATGGCAAGGTCTACCGCATCGAGAACGGGCAGGCCAGCGAGTACTTCGCCCCGGGCGCGAGATACATCTGGGCGCTGGCGTTCTCGCGCGACGGCGCCCTGTACGTCGCCACCGGCGACGACGGCAAGATCTTCCGCGTCACCGGTCCCGGCCAGGGGGAGATCTATTACGAAACCGGGCAGTCCCACGTCACGGCGCTGGCGGTCGATCGCGACGGCCGCCTGCTGGCGGGCACCGAGCCCAACGGCATCCTCTACCGCGTCTCGGCCAAGGACAAGGCTTTCGTGCTGCACGACGCCGACCTGCCGGAGATTCGCGCGATCGTCGCCGCAAGCGACGGCACTATCTACGCCGCGGCGCTCGGCGGATCCGTGGCGCGGCAGACCGCGGCGGCCGCGCCCGCCGCCATGATGGCGCCGGCGACCACTCTCACCGTGACGGCGACGGCGCCCGCGACGGGCGTCGCAACTCCAGTGCAGGGTGGCCCAGTGCAGAGCGGAATTGACATCAAGCCGAAGCCGCAGCCGGGTGCTCTCCCGGCTGCCGCGGCCATCGCGCCGCTCGCGCCGGCGCTCGAAGTGACGGGCATGGAGAAGTCGGCGCTCTACAGGATTCATCCGGACAACATGGTGGAGACGGTGTGGAGATCGAAGGAGGAGAACGCCTACGACCTGGTGGCCGACGGCGCGCGCATCCTGATCGCCACCGACGGCAAGGGCAGGGTCTATCAGCTCGACCCGGATCGCCAGGTGACCCTGCTGGCGCAGACCAACGAATCCGAAGCCACCCGCCTGGTGAGCTCGCGCCGTGGCATGCTGGTGGCCACCGGCAACATGGGCAGGCTCTACCGCCTCGCCGACGGGACGGCCGACGCGGGCAGTTACGAATCGCCGCCGCACGACGCCGGACGCGTGGCCCGCTGGGGCCGGCTGAGCTGGCGCGGTGAGCCTTGCGCCGGCTGCCGCCTGGCGCTGCGCACGCGCTCGGGCAACTCGGCTCGGCCGGACAAGACCTGGAGCGAGTGGTCCCAGCCGCTGGAGGACGCCGCCGGCTCGGCCGTGCCCAGCCCCAACGCCCGCTACATCCAGTGGACGGCCGAATTCACCGGCGCCGGCGGGCGCTCGCCGGAGCTGAACGCCGTGCGGCTGGCCTACCTGCCGCAGAACTCGCCGCCGGCCGTGCGAAACATCACCGTGACCTCGCAGGTGGCCGCGGCGCAGGCAACCCGCCCCCCGGCCGCCTTCGCGCCCGCTACCGTCTACAGCATCACCGTGACCGACACCGGCGAACCCGGCGCCAGCTCCGCCGGCGGCACCGCGACGCAGACGCTCGCCCGCGCCGCCTCGGCGCAACTGCAAATCACCTGGCAGGCCGAAGACCTCGACGGCGACCGCCTCGATGCCGCGGTGCACTTCCGCGGCGAAGGGGAACGCGAGTGGAAGCCGCTGAAGTTGAATCCTTCCGAAACCACCCTGACCCTGGACACGGAAGCCTTCGCCGACGGCAAGTACTACTTCCGCGTCCGCGTCTCGGACCGGCCGTCGAATCCGCCGCCAGCGGCGCGCGAAGCGGAGCTGATCAGCGCTCCTGTCCTGATCGACCAGACGCCTCCGTCGGTGGCGGCCGGCGCTCCGCGGCGCTCCGGCGCGGCGACCGAGGTGGACGTGGAGGCCGTCGACGGCGCCTCGCCGCTGGTTCGCTGCGAGTATTCTCTCGATGCCGCTCCCTGGGTCCCCGTGGACGCCGCCGACGGGGTCACCGATTCCCCGCGTGAGCGCTTCCTGGTACGGCTCGAGGCGCCGTCCGCCGGCGAACATCTGCTGGTGATCCGCGTCTACGACGCGGCGGGCAACCCCGGACTGGCCAAAGTCCTTTTGCGATAACGGAGCGGCGGTGGCATACCTGGAGTGGCTGGAGAAGCAGCTCGACGCCGCCGTGATCCGCCGCCGTATCGGCCGGCCCGTCGCGCTGCGCGCCATTCTCCAGCTCACCGCCGACCATGGTTTGCTGGCGCCTCTGGCGGGCGAGACCCTTGCCACGGCGTCGCGATGGTTTGAAGCGCCCTTGAGCCGTCTCTACGCCCAGGGCGGCGCTGCCGCCGGCTACCTTTCCGTGATGGCGGAATTCGCCCACGGCCAAAGCGCGCTGGTGACGGCGGAAACCACGCGGCTGGAGACGCCCATGGTCCTGGTGTTGCTGGTCGGCCGCCGCGGCACGCTGCGATTCGACGATGCACCCGACCAGCTCGCCCTCGAAGCCCGCGACTCGCCCTGGCGCGCGTTGATCGAGCGCTCGCTCGGTTCGGGCAAGCCGGAGGCGGTGACCGTCCCTTGACCTGCCCCCAGTGGCGGGACACCGCAACGGACCGTGCCGGCGCTTTGGCGAAAGTTCCGCTTGTGCGGTCTCGTATGCGAATTTTGGGTGGGCGGAGTTCTCTAGAACGGCCCTATCTGGACACCTACCGGACCTTGGAACGCCATGCGAAGAAAGCGAAGACCTGGCCGGAACTGCTGGAACGCGCTGGCAGAAATCCTGCAGCGCATCGCCAGGGCTAAGGAGAAACCGGGGGCAAACCCAGCCTCGCTGGATGCGACAGCATTCGACAACAGGCGTAGAATATAGAAAAGGATTGAACAAAAGTAAAGGTTATGCGCTATACCGTGATTCTTGATCAGGAAGCGGACGGCGGCTACGTAGCCGTGGTCCCCGCCTTGCCAGGCTGCGTTTCCCAAGGAAATACGCGGGACGAGGTCCTCACCAATATTCGTGAGGCCGCGGAGCTCTACGTTGAGGACTGCATCGCGTCCGGCGATCCGGTTCCAACCGAGGTTTCTAAGCAAACGGTATGACCGATTGCTCCCCTACATTGTGGGCGCCACTCCGCCGTCAGGCGGGGGCAGCCCCTGTAGGGGCTGGCAAGGAGTACGTGGAACTCAAGACCGGAACGCGGCAGTGAATTCCCGGCCGATGTCTCCGGACAGGAGCTTGTTCGAGCGCTCCAACGCGCCGGGTTCGTTTTCAATCGGCAAAAGGGAAGTCACATGGTCCTCCGTCGCGAGAATCCCCGCGCTCGTGTGGTAGTCCCGAATCACAAGCAAATTCGCCCTGGGACGCTGCGCCAGATTTTGTACGAGGCAGGACTGACGGTAGATCAGATCCTTGAGCTTCTCTGAACAAGCCGGCTGCCAAGAAGCGCCAGAGCCGGTGAAGTGTACGATGGAAACTTCGGCAACACGGAGAGAGTGATCCGAATGAACAGGCCGGCGGCAGGCGCCAACGCGGCAACCTCCGCGGCGCCGCCCAAGCCCCCTTACGGCGTGCTGCTGGTCACCGGCGGCCATTCGCACCAGGAGAGCTACGGCGCCGGCTTTGCCGCCGACTCGCGCTGCCGCATTGTGGGCGTCAGCGACGAGGCCGGGGTCGACGCGCGCCGCGCCGCGTTGAATCGCAGCTTCGCCGATCAGATGAAGGTTCCGCTGCTGGCTGACCTGGACGAAGCCCTGCGGCGCCCGGACGTTCACATCGCCTCGGTCTCGACCGAACACGAGCGCCAGGGGCGAGTGGCGCTGCGCTGCGCGCGCGCGGCGAAGCATCTCTATCTGGACAAGCCCGTCGCCGGGAGCGTCGAGGAGGCGGACCGGCTGGTGGACGCCGTCCGCATGCGCGGCCTGCGCAGTCAGATGTTCTCCCAGGTCCACCTGCCGTACGCCCAACGGGCGCGGCGGATGCTCGAATCGGGCGCGCTCGGGGAACTGCGCGCCATCCATTGCGATCTGCTGTTCGCCAAGGGGTGGCCGGCACAGGAGCTGCCGGCCGGGCCGCGCCGGGAATCGTATCCGCCGAAGCGGTTCCTGTTCCCCGACGTGAAGCGCGAGCTCTTCAACATCGCCGTTTACTCGCTGGCCATGATCCGCTGGCTCACGCGGCGCGAGATCCTCTCCGTGCGCGCCGTTACGGCGAACTACTTCTTCCAGGAGCATCGAAGCCGCGACTTCGAGGATTTCGGCATGCTGGCGATCACCCTCGAACAAGGCCTCACCGCCACCATCACCGCCGGCCGCACCGGCTGGATGAGCCACTACGGCGCCGGCTGGGTTCTGACGCGGCTTTACGGCAGCCGAGGCAGCGTGCTGATCGATGCCTCCCGGCCGCGAGCGGAAATTGCCGCCGAATCGCCGGCATGGAGCCGACCGCCGCGCGATCCCGAAGACCCCATGGGCTTCTGGCGCAGCACGCAGCAGAAGGCCGGCCTCACCGCGCGCCCGGAATGGCTGGTGGCGGAGGCGCCCGCCCCCTCCGACCAGAGCCTGTTCATCGACTGCATTGAACACAGCCGAGAGGCCGAGGTCAGCGTCTTCGACGGCGCCAAGATCGTCGAGGCGCTATTCGCGGCCTACCTCTCCGCGGCTACAGGGGGAGTAGTTACCCTGCCTCTGCCGCGCTGAATAGACCTGCCGACGCCGGCCGTAAAGAAATTTCAAAGGCCCGAGAATTATAGATCGCGCACGGCACATTTGTTGTTCGAGAGCGACGCGAGGCGACGCAATGACCGCGGAAGCAAACATCCTTGTTCTGGGCGTGGAGGGAGACCTCGCCTCGGAACTGGCGGGCGCCCTCGCCGGCCTCAAGCACAACGTCGTATTCGAGTTCGACACCGCCCCGGGAGATTTCCCCGCCCGTCTCCGCAGCACAGCGGCCGACCTGGTCTTCTGCGGCCACAAGCCGGAAGTGCTCGAGGCGATGCTGGTGGCCGCTGGACATGTACGACCCGGACTACCCGTGGTGGTAGTGAGCGACAAGGCCGAAGTCCCCGCCTGGCTGGACGCCCTGGAAGCAGGCGCCGCCGACTATTGCGCCGCCCCCTTCGAATCAGCGCACCTCGGCTGGATCCTCGAGTGTCTGATCACGCGCGTCCACGTCGCCTCCGCCTGACATCCTCCAGTTACCGAGCCGCGACCACGGGGGAGCGATTTTCCCCATTCTTGCGACGGACCGCTCCCTCCGGTCACGGCTCGGCAAGTAGCGAACGCCGATTCTGAGCCGCGACCACAGGGAGCGGTCCTGTAGCGGTCTGATGAGCCGTCCTGCGGTATACTGGCGGAAGAGGAGCTGGTCTGTGGCGAAAATACGAAGATTCTTGCGCCTGGCGGCCCACACACAGATGCTGCCCGTGCTGGAAAGCGGCGAGGAGACCCTCATCGGCGGGCAAGCGGTGATGGAGGGCGTCATGATGCGCGCGCCGCACAGCTACTGCACGGCGGTGCGCAAGCCTGGTGGTGAGATCGTTTACGAGCAAAGCCCGCTGCCCAGGGTTTCCGAGAAATACCCCGTTTTCCGTTACCCGGTGCTGCGAGGCGTGGGCACGCTTGGCCAGGCCATGTGGCTGGGGATCAAGGCGCTGCGATTCTCCGCCAACGCCGCCCTGGAAGACGAGAAACCCGGCGTCAAAACGCAGCAGCTCTCCACCTGGGCGATGGGGTTGAACCTGGCGTTCTCGTTCGCGTTTTTCGTTTTTCTGTACAAGTTCGTGCCGCTGTGGCTGACCACGCGGCTGGAAGCGTGGGCGCCGGTGGTGGGCGGGCGCATCCTGTTCAACCTGACCGACGGGTTGATTCGCATCGCCATCTTCCTGTGCTTCCTGTATCTGATCTCGCGATGGAAGGACATCCACCGGGTCTTCGAGTATCACGGCGCCGAGCACCGCGTGGTGTTCAACTTCGAATCAGGACGGCCCGTCACGGTGGAGCAGGCGCAGTCGTTCTCCACGTTTCACCCCCGCTGCGGCACCAGCTTCCTGCTGGTGGTGATGCTGATTGCCATGGTGGTCTACACGCTGCTGCCGTTCGACGGTTTCCTGGGAAGATTCCTCTCTCGGGTCGCGCTGCTGCCGGTGATCACCGGGCTGAGCTATGAGGTGATCCGGTACGCGGCGCGGCGGCGCGGCGGCCTGATGGCGGCTCTGACCGCGCCCGGGCTGTGGTTGCAGCGGATCACCACGCAGCCTCCGGCGGGCGACCAGACCGAAGTGGCCATTCGCGCGCTGGAGGGCGCCATGGCGATCGAGCGAAGCCAGGGCGGCCTGCTCGTGGTGGCCTGATCGCGGCCGGCATGCAATACCTGCACAAACTCGACCAGGCCGAATCGCGCCTGGAGGATCTGGCGCGGCGGATGGCCGATCCGGAAGTGATCCGCGACCTGGAGCAGTATCGCAAAGCGGCGCAGGGGCACCGCGAGCTGGAGGAGATCGTCGACCGCTACCGCGAGTGGAGGAGGCTGCACCGCGATCTGGAGGGCGCGCGCCAGATGCTGGCCGAGCCGGACCCCGAGATGCGGCTGCTGGCCGCCGAAGATGTCGCCCGGCTGGAGCCGGAGCTGGTCCGGTTGGAGGAGCTGCTGAAGCTCCTGCTGCTGCCCGTGGATCCGAACGATGAGAAAAACGTCCTGCTCGAAGTGCGCGCCGGCACCGGCGGAGACGAAGCCTCGCTGTTCGCGGCGGAGATCTTCCGCATGTATTCCCGCTACGCCGAGTCGCAGGGCTGGCGGGTCGAGCTGACCTCGGTGAGCGAGTCCGGCATCGGCGGCTACAAGGAAGTCACCGCGCTGGTGAGCGGCGGGAAGGTCTACAGCAAGTTGAAATACGAGGGCGGCGTGCACCGCGTGCAGCGCGTGCCGGTCACCGAGCAGCAGGGCCGCATCCACACCTCGGCGGTGACCGTCGTGGTGCTGCCGGAAGCCGACGACGTCGATGTCCGGATCGATCCCAAGGACGTGCGCACGGACACTTACTGCGCCTCCGGCCACGGCGGGCAGGGAGTCAACACCACTTACTCGGCGGTGCGCCTCACGCACCAGCCCACGGGGCTGGTAGTGACCTGCCAGGACGAGCGGTCGCAGATCAAGAACCGCGCCAAGGCCGAGCGCGTGCTGCGCTCCCGGCTGTACGAGCTCGAGATCCGGAAGCAGCAGGCCGAGATCGGGGCCGAGCGCCGCAGCATGGTCGGCACCGGCGATCGCAGCGAAAAGATCCGCACCTACAACTTCCCGCAGAACCGCGTCACCGATCACCGCATCGGTCTCACGCTGCACCAGCTCGACGTCGTGCTCGACGGGAAGCTGGATCCGTTCGTCGAAGCGCTGACGACCTTCCACCAGGCGGAAAAACTCAAACGGCAGACCGAGGCGGCCTGACCCCATGACGGGCCCGCGGCCGGCCGTCCGCGCCGCCGCGGCGTTTCGCATTCTTACCCTCGCGATGGGAGCGGTCCTGTTTCTCACCTGGGCGTGGCCGCTGCGCGAGCGCGCGCTCGCCGGGCGCAACGACTTTCTCCAGCTTTACGCCGGCGCCAGGCTCGTGGGCACGCCCGAGCTCTACTCGATCGAGGCCAGCAAGCGCATCCATCGTGAGGTGACCGGGACCTGGTATCCGTCGGTCTACTACACGCGGCTGCCGTTCTACGCGCTGATGCTGAAGCCGCTCGCGTGGCTTCCCTACACGGCCGCCTACTGGACCTTCCAGGCCATCAGCGTCTCTTTCTTCCTGCTGTTCCTGTGGCTGTATGGCAGAGCCTGGCCCGACCTGGCGTTGCTGGTGAGCCTCTCGGTGCCCGTGCTGATCAACTTCATCAACGGCCAGGACGCCGGAATTGTGACCGCGCTGGCCGGCCTGGCGCTGGTGCTGGTCCGCCGCGGGCGCGATTTTCCCGCCGGTCTGCTGCTGGCCCTGTGCGCCATCAAGATTCACCTGTTCGTGCTGGTGCCCGTGGCCCTGCTGCTCCACCGGCGATGGCGGATCCTCCAGGGAGGCCTTGCCGGAGGCGCCCTGCTGCTCGCTGCCAGTTTTCTCGCCGCCGGCGTGGACTGGCCGCTTCGTTTCCTTGCCATGGTCGGCAATCCCGAGCTGCATCCGGGGCCGGATCACACGCCGACGCTGCGCGGGCTGGTGTGGGTGCTGGCCGGGGAGAACGCGGCGCTCGAAGCGGCGCTGGCGGCGATGGTGGTCGCGCTGTTCGTCCATCGCGCATCGAGGATCCGTGATTTCGAAGTGGTATTCGCCCTGAGCCTGGTCGCCGGGCTGCTGGTGTGCCACCACGCCTACGTGCAGGACTGCACCGTGCTCGTGCTGGCGGCGGCGCTGGTTGCGACCGCGCGCGTATCCAAACTATTGCTCGGGCTGATGATCGTTGCGACGCTGCCGCCGGCCTACTTCCTGTTATTCCATGGCGCGCCGTATAACGCGGCGGTTCCTCTCCTGCTAGGATCGATTCTGGTCGCCGCATCCGGCGCCGCCCATGACCGTCCAGACCGCGCTCCAGCAGGGCTCCCGGCTCCTTGAGGAGGGAAGTGTGCCGGCCGCGCGGCTGACGGCGGAGGTCTTGCTCAGCCACGCGCTGGGACGCGAGCGGGTCTGGCTGTTCGGCCATCCCGAGGAGGAGCTCGGCGAAGTTGCCTGGATTCACTATGGCCGCTCTCTCCACGAACGGCTGCAAGGCAAGCCGACGCAGCACATCACGGGCCGCCAGGAATTTTACGGGCGCGAGTTCCTGGTGACGCCCGACGTGCTCATCCCGCGCCCGGAGACCGAGCACGTGGTGGAGACGGCGCTGGAGCGCGCGCCTGGCGCCCAGCGAGTGGCGGATATAGGCTGCGGCTCGGGAGCAATCGCCGTGACGCTCGCGCTGGAACTGCCTTCCCAGGTGTGGGCCACCGACATTTCCATCGCCGCCCTTGCCGTGGCCGCCGAAAATGCCCGCCGGTTGCGCGCGGGCGTTCACCTGGTAGCCTGCGACCTGGCCTCGGCGCTGGCCGCGGACAGCTTCGACCTGGTGGCCTCGAATCCTCCCTACGTGCCGCTGACCAAGCGGGCCGGTCTTCAGCGGGAAGTGCGCGACTGGGAGCCGGCTGTCGCCCTGTTCGGCGGCTCGAGCGGCACGGAATTCTACGGCCCTCTGGCCGCGGAAGCGCAGCGTCTGCTGCGGCCCGGCGGATGGCTGGTGTTCGAGATCGGCTTCCGCGCCGAAGAAACGGTCCGCGGCCTGCTCGCCGGCTGGAGCGAGTTGCGCGTGGATCCGGACCTGGCAGGGTTGCCGCGGGTGGTCTCGGCGTGCCGGCGCCCATGAAGACCGTCTTCCACGTCGACATGGACGCGTTCTTCGTGTCCGTCGAGGAGCTGTTCGACCCGTCCCTCTGCGGCAAGCCGGTGGTGGTGGGAGGGCGGCCCGATCAGCGCGGCGTGGTCTCGGCGGCCTCCTACGCGGCGCGCAAGTTCGGCGTGCATTCGGCCATGCCGCTGCGCACCGCCTTCCGGCTCTGTCCGCAGGCGATCTTCCTGGAAGGACACCCGCGGCGCTATCGCGAGTCTTCGCGCGAGGTGCGCGCGGTGCTCGAGTCGTTCTCGCCGCGCGTCGAGATGGCGTCCATCGACGAAGCCTACCTGGACATGACCGGTACCGCCAGGCTGCACGGGGCGCCGCTTGCCGCCGCCCACCGCCTGCACGAGGCGATGCGTGAGCGGACCAGGCTGAACTGTTCCATCGGCATCGCCGCTGCACGCCTGGTCGCCAAGGTCGCCTCCGACCAGGCCAAGCCCAACGGGATCCTGTGCGTGCTCCCGGGCCAGGAGGCGCGGTTCCTGGCGCCGCTCGATGTGCGCAGGATTCCCGGAGTCGGCCAGGTGACCGAGAAGAACCTGCACGGCTACGGCATCCGCAAGGTCGGCGATCTGGCGAAGCTGGAGGAGACCTTCCTCGAAGAGAAGTTCGGCAAATGGGGCCTGGCGCTCGCCGGCAAGGCGCGCGGCCTGGACGCCGGCGGCTGGTTCGACACCGAAATCGGCGAAACGGAGGACCCCAAGTCGATCAGCCACGAGCACACCTTCGGCGAGGACACCGCCGCGGGGTCGCGCCTGGAGGCGACGCTCGTCCGGCTCGCCGCGATGGTCGCCGGCCGCCTGCGCGAGAACGAGCTGTTCGCGCGCACCGTGCAGCTCAAGCTGCGCTACGGGGATTTTTCCACCTTCACACGCGCGCGCACGCTCGATCGCGCCACCCAGCTCGACCACGAGCTGGTGGAGGCGGCACGCGCGCTGTTCCGCGCCAACTGGAACCGCCGGCCGGTGCGCCTGCTCGGCGTGCAGGCCACGGGACTGGAGCGCAGCCAGGGACAGATGAGCCTGCTGGCCGAGGAAACCGCCGACCGCTGGCGGAAGACGCTGGCCGCCGTGGACCGCATCCGCGGCAAGTTCGGCGATTCCAGCGTGTCGCTGGCGGGCGCCATGGAGGGCGAGTTCGAGGAGCGCGTGCAGGAGACCGAGCCGCGGCGCAAGAAGCATTAGCGCCAATGTGGGACAGCCTCCCGGCCTGTCCTCCCGTCCCCGAGCTCCCGGCCTGTCCCGGGGCCGATGCGCGCCTTGACTCACACGCCCGGCGACGCTATTCTGGCCACACAGCCATGAACCGCAGATCCTTCATCAACACCGGCATCAACGCCGGAGCCGCCGGGGCGCTGGCACAAGCACAGCAGCCGCCGTCGGCCGCGCCCAAGAAAGCCCGCGTCACTTCGTCGGTGATGCTGTGGACGCTCAAGGGCTCCTTCGACGAGAAACTCGATCAGGCCGCGCGCGCCGGCTTCCAGTCGGTCGAGCTGGTGGGCGAGCACGCGAACTGGTCGGATGCGGAAATCGACCGCGTCAAGAAGCTGGCGCGCTCGCTCAAGCTCGGCATGGACACCATCAGCTCCACGCCGAACTGGGGCCGGATGCCGATCTCGATGCTTGATCCGGGGCAGCGCGACAACCTGCTGCGCGAGGTGCAGAAGAACATCGTGTTCGCGCAGAAGCTGGAGATTCCCAACCTGCTGCTGATGGCGGGCAACGAAATCGCCGGCAAGGCCCGCGACGAGCAGTGGGCGAGCATGGTCGAAGGCGCCAAGCGGTGCGGCGAGCTGGCGGCCAAGGCCGGCGTGACGCTGATCGTCGAGCCGCTGAACAACAAGGTGAACCACAAGGGCTTCTTCCTCGCCACCTGCGTCGACGGGCTCAAGCTGGTCAAGGAAGTGGACAACCCGCACGTGCGGCTGCTGTTCGACATCTACCACGAACAGGTGCAGATCGGAAACGTCGTCCGCACCATCGTCGAGGCGGCCCCCTACACGGTGGTCTTCCACGTCGCCGACAATCCCGGCCGCAACGAGCCGGGCACCGGCGAGATGAACTACGCCAACATCTACAAGGCGATCCAGAAAACCGGCTACGGGAACTACGTCACCATGGAGTACCTGCCGCTGGCCGAGCCGGTGACGAGCCTCACCAAGGCGGTGAACGAGATGCGCGCCGCAATGGCCGCCTGAGCTGACGTTGTGGGATTCCGGAGTGCGCACTCCTTCCGACGCGCCAACATCACGTGGGGGCGGAGGTAAGTGGGTCGAGCATGGAGGCGTCGAGAATCGCCGAGGGCGCTTTAGCCGACCAGTGTTCAGTCGGGCCTCCGTGCGACCCCAGCCTAAGTAACCCGCCCGACCGACCGTCCACACACACCACAATTTATGTGGAAGCTATGGTGAAAGGAGGAGTTTGGAGCCTGGACGGCCTTACCCTTCACGAAGATGCGCCGACTGCCCACGATTTCAGCTTGGTGGAGGATAATGAAGTTCCTTGTCCAGTGTTCAGTCAGAAAAAGAGATGATGGGATAGTCCCGTATGCCCGAAGGCGCCACGAAGGTCGAACAGCTTGAGCAGGGGCTTCTCGCGGACTGGAGCCATCTGAGGCGGGCGCGCTTCGCCGCAGAAGAGGGGAAGGCGGAACTCCGAAAGGCACTTGACGGCCTGGATTCTGAGGATACCAGTATTGTGGTGTCCGGATCTCTTGCGCGCGGTGAGTTCACTGCAGGCAGCGACATCGATTGGACGCTTCTAATCGATGGCTCGGCCGATCCTCGTCACCATGACCTCTTTCGAGAGATCGGGATGAAGGTCAAGCCGTTCGCATCGAAAGAGCCCGGCGCCGAGGGTACTTTCGGTTCGATGGTGTTCAGCCACGACCTCATCCATGAGATCGGTGGAGAAGATGACACAAATCAGAACACTACTCGGCGGCTGCTCTTGCTACTCGAATCCCGTGCCGTGGGCCGTGAAGATGCGTATCAGCGCGTCGTAAGAAATATCTTAAATCGGTACCTGCTTGAGGATCGAGGCCTGTGGAAGGGTTCGGGTCATCGCGTCCCTCGTTTCCTCCAGAACGATTTTGCCAGGTACTGGCGCACAATGGCAGTAGACTTCGCGTACAAGCTTCGCAAGCGAGCTGGCAAAGGGTGGGCAATTCGAAACATCAAGCTGCGTATGTCGCGCAAGTTGATCTACGTGTCGGGATTGCTCGCATGCTACCGCCGCCATCTGGATTATTCGCAGCAAGACCGAACAATCATATTTGCCGATCCTGATCGCCACAAGGAAGTGGTCGAGCACATGGAGGCCGTCTTTCGCGAGACCCCGCTCGAAATAGTTGCGGGTGTCCTTCTGCGTTACGCCCACCTGGAAGAAGCCGCAAAGAAGGTCTTCGATTCCTACGACGGCTTCCTAGGCATTTTGGCGGACGATCAGAGTCGGGGGCATCTCGAGAGTCTGACTGAAGATCAAGCGGATAAAGACGAGATCTACCAGCGAGCTCGCCAGTTCAGTCATTCATTCAGAGACGGGTTGCTAGACTTCTTCTTCGATCCCAAGAGTGAATTAGGCAGCATGACCAAGAACTATGGGGTGTTTTGAATGAGACCTATCGGTTTCTCAACTGGAGCGCTTGCCTACGCGGACTTCAGACGCGGGCTGGGGATGATACGGGCTGCCGCTTGCGTGGCGGTGGAACTTTCCGCCTTGCGGCAAGCGGAGTTGTTCCCGTTGCTGGAAAGCCTTCAATCGCTCGACCTTACGGGATTCGACTACATCTCCATTCACGCTCCCAGCCAGTTCGACTCGACGTGGGAGGCCGTGGCGTCGGACCGCTTGCGTGAGGAATGCTGGCGGAACTGGCCGATCGTAGTTCACCCGGACGCGCTTTCGGACCTCTCGGTCTGGCGAGAGTTCGGGACGTTGCTGTGCGTTGAAAACATGGACAAACGGAAGCCCATTGGCCGAACGGCGCGAGAACTCGATTGGATCTTCGGGCAACTTCCGGAGGCGTCGCTTTGCTTCGACATTGGACACGCCCGCCAATGCGATCCCACGATGACGGAAGCGTATTTGATCCTCCGGGAGTTCGGTTCCAAGCTACGCCAAGTGCACGTGAGCGAGGTGAATACGCGCAGCAAACACGATCCCCTATCATATGCGTCGATTCTCGCTTGCCAGGAAGTTGCGAACCTCATTCCTGCGAATGTGCCCTTGATCTTGGAGACGCCTGTCGCGTCAGACCAGATCGAAGCGGAGATAGCCAAAGTACGAAAAGCCTTGCCTCTGCCGCGCCAGATCATGGTGGCTTAGCGCTTGGCCATGTCGGGCGGGATTGCCGTACCAGACCTACATCAAGTCCCTGTTGCATGAAGCCTTGCGGCAGACAAGGTAGAAGCGTGTCGCCGCCCCGCTGAGTTGCCCCCGCTACAGCGTCAGGCCGCCGTCGACCGCCAGCACCTGGCCGGTGATGTAATTATCCGGCTCGAGCAGAAAGCGCACGGCTCGCGCGACATCGACGGCGCGGCCGAAGCGCGGGATCGCGCCTTCCTCCACGTAGCGGTCGTATTTGCCGGCGGCGATGCTCGCCTCGGCCATGCCGGCGGCGGTGACGCCGGGAGCGACCACGTTCACACGGATGTTGGCGGCCCCGCGGCACTCTTTGGCCAGGATACGCGCGCCGTGCACCAGCGCGCTCTTGGCCGCGGCATAGGCGGTCGAGCCCGGGAACAGCGCCACCGCCTGCATCGACGCCAGCAGCACGATCGCCCCGGGGGCGCCCGCGGCGCGCATCCGTTCCGCCGCTTCGCGGGCGACTAGCAGCGGCCCGCGGAAGTTCACCTCGAGCGAGCGCGCCAGGGCCTCCTCCAGTTGCGCCGGGTCCGCGACCCGCGCCGGATCGCCGCTGAATCACCAGCCCGTACAACTGCGGCGCCGCGTCGAGCAGCCGCCTCCGGTCGTCTGCTTGCCCGAGGTCGGCCTGCACCAGTCTGGCGTGCGGTTCCAGACGCGCCGCGCGCGCGGCATCCCGGCGATAGCTCACCACCAGGCGCGCTCCCTCGGCTGCCAGCAATTTGGCGGCGGCCGATCCCAGTCCGCCGGACCCGCCGGCGAGAATCACTTCCCGCCCGCGCAGCGTTTCAGGCAAGGGCGCCGGCCTGTGCGGAATCCGATTCCGCGGCAACGTAGCCGCAGCCCACCACCGTCAGGAACAAGGCGAGCACTTCGCTGTCGCCGAGGTTGTACTCGAACAGTCCCGCCACCATCACCGCGATCACCACCGAGACGGAGCCGTGCAGCACGGCGCGCCGCTCACCGGCATCGGGGGCCAGGCGGCGCAGCGCGCGCAACAGGTCCCACAGGATCTTGCCCACCAGCCAGAGCATGGCGAGCGCGGCCGGCGCCCCGCGCTCGGCGGCAAGGTGGACGACGTTGTTGTGCAGGTGTCCGTACCAGCCCGGCGGCAGCGGGTTGGGCGCGTCGGCGGGCAGGTATCGCTGAAACCGGATCCGGACGTGCTCGGGGCCGACGCCGAACCACGGATGCGCCTGGATCATGCGCCAGCCCGTTCGCAGGCAAACGATGCGGTGCTGGTTGGAGTCGAGCTGGGCGCTCGGGCGGAACAGGGAAGTGAAGCGGTCGCGCACAGGCGAAGGAGCCAGCAGCAGCAATGCCGCCAGCGCCACCGGAGCCGCCAGCAGCAGCCGCCGGTCCCGGAACCAGACCAGGTAGACACCGCCGGCGATGGTGGCCAGCCAGATGCCGCGGGTGAATCCGAGCAGCAGGGCGGCGGAGAGAACCAGCGCGCACACCAGCCAGATGGTGCGGCGCCGCAACGGCGCGAACGCCAGCCACGCCGCCAGCATCAGCAGCGCGATCATGACCTGGCCGCCGAAGGTCATCCAGTGGCTCATGAAGCCGGTGATGCGATCGGCGACGTAGTATTCGTAGAAGCCGCGGCCCGCCTGGCGCGCCTCGCCGGCGATGCGCACAAACTGCGCCAGCGCCAGGACGGAGGAAAGCGTGGCCACGGCGGCGGTGGCGAACAACCAGCGGCGCACCTGGTCGAGTCGTGGGAATGCGCTGTAGACCACCAACAGCGTGAGGAAGACGTAGAACTTACGGATTTGCGGCCGGCCGGCGGAGGGATCCTCGGAGAGCCACAGCGAAACCACCGTCGCGGCCATGAAGAGTGCGAGCGGCAGCCGCACAGGCGGCAGCCGTAGCACCCCGCCGCCAGCCAGCAGCGCGGCCAGCGCCAGGGCGGTGAGAATCTGCGATGCGGCGATCGAGACCAACAGCGACACCGAGGCGGCCAGCGCCAGACAGAAGGCGATTCGAACCAGGATGGGCTGCGCGGCGATCATGAGGACGGACTTGCCGGAAGGTCCAGTATGCCAGAATGAAAGCAAAGGTAGCGGGGATGGAGATCTACGTACTTCGACACGGCATCGCGGAAATCGCCAGGGCCGGGGGCTCGGACGCCGACCGGGCGCTGGTCCCGGAGGGACGCAAGAAACTGCGCAGCGTGCTGCGCGTGGCCGCGGCGGCGGGCCTGGCCCCGTCGTTGATTCTGACCAGCCCGTACCGTCGCGCGGCCCAGACCGCCGAGGTCGCCTCGGACGCTTTGAAGTACAAGGAGAAGGTTCTACGCACGCGCGCGCTGCAACCGGGGTCGAGCCCGGAAGCGATCTGGGAAGAGATTCGGGTCCACAAGGAAGAGCAGCAGTTGCTCCTGGTGGGCCACGAACCGCTGCTGGGGGAACTGGTGGGCTTCCTGCTCGGCGCGCCCTCGCTCGCCATCGATTTCAAGAAGGGCGCCCTGGTGCGGATCGACGTGGAGGATTCCGGCGCGGCGTCGCGCGGCGTGCTGCGCTGGATGCTGGTGCCGAAGCTCACCGATCACGCCTGAGAGCCCGCGCATGACGGCGGACAGGATTCACTCGCTGCTGGAGATCGTCGCCGTCGTGGCCGCCTGCGCGATCGTCGCCGTGGTGCTGGCGGCGGTCTTCATGTATCGACCCGTGTAGACGCGCCTTCCGGCGGGCCGAACTGGGACCGTACCAACGCGAGCGCCTCCTGGGACGTGTTGACGCGGGATTCCAGTTGCGCCGTCTCGACCGCCTCCAGCATGCGCGCAAAGGCCGGGCCGGGCCGGTAGCCGGCTTGGATGAGGTCGTCGCCGGTGACCAGACGCGGCGGGCGCAGCACCTCCACCGGAAGCCGCTCCCGCTGTTGCTGAACGTAGCGGTAGTTGTCGAGCAGGCCGTGGCTGGCGAGGCAGTCCAGGCGGTGCATCTCCAGGTGCTCTTCGAAGCGGTCCAGGCGGAGGAAGCGCTTCAGCGTGCTCTCGCGCATTTTCGGCGCGTCCTTGAAGCGGAGGTGATGGGTCACCAGCGCCTCCACTTGGCGAATGTCGCCGCCGGAGAACCGCAGCCGCTCCAGGATGCGGACGGCCATCCGCGCGCCGAGCTCGGCATGGCCGTCGAAGCGGATGCGCTCGGCGACGCGGAACGTGGGCGGCTTGCCGACGTCGTGGAGGAGCGCGCCGAGCGCGAGGGTGACGGTGGGGGCGCGCATCGCCTCCAGCAACAGCAGCGTGTGCGTCCACACGTCGCCTTCCGGGTGGAAGGCCGGCGGCTGCTCCACGCCTTTCATTGCCGCGACCTCGGGGAGGATCGCGGCGAGCAGCCCGCAAGCGTCCAGCAGTTCGAACCCGCGCCGCGCGCCGCCTTCGGTGAGGATCCGCGCCAGCTCGTCCCGGGTGCGCTCGGCCGACACGTGGCGGATCAGGGCGCCGAGCTCGCCGATCGCCGCCAGCGTCGCCTCCTCGATCCGGAACCCGAGACGCGCGGCGAAACGCACGGCGCGCAGCATGCGCAGGTGGTCCTCGCCGAAGCGCGCCCGCGGATCGCCGACCGTCCGCAGCAGCCCGGCGCGCAGATCCCGCTCCCCATCGACGAAGTCCAGCACCCGGCCCGTCTCCGGGTCCAGCAGCAGTGCGTTGATGGTGAAGTCGCGGCGCAGCACGTCGCGTTCCGGCGAGGTTTCGAACGCCACCTCGTCCGGGCGTCGGCCGTCGCGATAGGAGTGCTCGCTGCGGAAGGTGGCCACCTCCACCACGGCGTCCGCTTCGCGCACCAGCAGGACGCCGAAATGAGCGCCCACCTCGCGCGCCTGCGGGAACAGGTCGAGCATCCGCGAAGGCGTGGCGTCGGTGGCCACGTCGTAGTCGCTGGGCTCGCGACCGAGCAGCAGATCGCGCACGCAGCCACCGACCAGGTACGCCTGGTGGCCGGCGGCGCGCAAACGGCGCACGATCGCCCGGGCCAGCTCCGCTACGGTGGTATCCTGCACTCTACTGATCGTAGAATATGCGGATGGAGCTTTCATTTCCGGATGTCGTCCTCCTCGGACCCTCCCAGTAAGCTGAGAACCTCGGCCAAGGTGGTGGTGGCCACCACGGTCGCCCTTTCGTTCATCTCCTTCTGGCGCGGCGCGGCCATCGTGTTGAGCGACCTGGCTTCCACGGTGTTCTACGTCGGCGGGGCCGCCGAGCAGGCCATCGGCAAGTCGGCGCCGTGGATGATCCTGGCCGTGATGTTGTTCGGCTTCGCCATCCGCTCCATCTACATGGAGAGCTGCGGCATGTTCGTGCGCGGCGGCGTCTACGTGGTGGTGCGCGACAGCATGGGGCCGTTCCTGGCGAAGTTGTCCGTCTCGGCGCTGGTGGTCGACTACATCCTCACCGGGCCGATCAGCTCGGTCAGCGCCGGACAGTACCTGGGGCGGTTGTTGAATGAGTTCGCCGCGACACTGAACACGGACCTGCGCCTGGACCCGAACCTGTTCGCCAGCGTTTTCGGCGTGGCGGTGACCATCTATTTCTGGTGGTGCAACGTCAAGGGCATCCACGAGTCCAGCGGTAAGGCGCTGCGCATCATGCAGATCACCACCGTCATGCTGGGCATCCTGCTGGTGTGGTGCCCGCTGACGCTGCTCATCCGCGGCCAGGCCGAGCTGCCGCCTGTGCCGGCCGCGGAGAATCTGCGGTTCACCGGGGAATCGCTCGGGTGGCTGCACGGTACCTTCTGGCCGCAGCTCTCCTTCGTGGCGGTGCTGATCGCCTTCGGCCACTCGCTGCTGGCGATGAGCGGCTTCGAGACCCTGGCCCAGGTTTACCGCGAGATCGGTTATCCGAAGCTGAAGAATCTTCGGATCACGGCCAACCTGGTCTGTACGTACGCGCTGGTGGGCACGGGCATCATCACGATGTTCGCGGTGATGATCATTCCCGACCCGGTGCGCAAGGAGTACTACGACAACCTGATCGGCGGCCTGGCGATGAGCCTCGCCGGCCCGTACCTGCTCCGGCTGGCGTTTCACGTCTTTGTCGTGATCGTCGGCGTCCTGATCCTGTCCGGCGCGGTGAACACCTCCATGATCGGGGCCAACGGCGTGCTCAACCGCGTGGCCGAAGACGGCGTGTTGCTCGACTTCTTCCGCAAGCCGCATCGCAAGTACGGCACCACCCACTGGATCATCAACCTGATCGCCGCGCTCCAGATCGCGACCATCCTCGGCAGCCGCGGCAACGTCCTGCTGCTGAGCGAGGCGTACGCGTTCGGCGTGGTGTGGAGTTTTTTCCTCAAGGGCCTGGGCGTGCTCGCGCTGCGCTTCCAGCGTCATGACCAGGAGTACAAGACGCCGCTGAACTTGCGGATCGGCGGCCTCGAGCTGCCCGTCGGCCTCGGCCTGACCGTGCTGCTGTTGTTCCTGGTGGCGGTGGCCAACCTTCTCACCAAGAAGGTGGCGACCGTCTACGGCGTCTCGTTCACCATCGTTCTGCTGGCGCTGTTCATGATCTCCGAGCGCATCAATGCCCGCAGGCACCTCCGGAAGGAGAAGGCGCTCGAGGAGTTCAACCTCGACTACCAGGCCCAGGTCACCACCCAGGCGCGGCCGGGCTGCGTGCTGGTGGCCGTGCGGGACAACCGCCGCATGTACCACCTGGACAAGGTGCTCGAGAAGACCAATCTGCGCCGGCACGACATCGTGGTCATGACCATCCGCTCCATCTCCACCGGCGCCGCCGAATACGACCTCAGCGAGGCGCAGCTTTTCAGCCAGTACGAGAAGGAGCTGTTCAGCCACGTGGTGACCCGCGCCGAGAAGCTCGGCAAGCACGTCGAGTTGCTGGTGGTGCCGGCGGTGAATCCGTTCGACGCGATGGTGCAGACGGCGGCACGGCTCGAGGCTTCGCGGCTGGTGACCGGCGTTTCGGCGCGCATGGCCTCCGAGGAGCTGGCCCGGCTGATCGGGCTGGCGTGGGAAAGGCTTCCCGAGCCGCGGCACCCCTTCTCGCTCGAGGTGATTACGCCCGACCGCCCGTCGATGTACGTCAACCTCGGGCCGCACCCGCCGCGGCTGTGGCCGGAAGATCTGGACCGGCTGCACGAGCTCTGGCTTCGCCTCCAGGGAGACGAGCGCTTCGGCGCTCGGCTCCATCACCGCGACCTGATCGGCGTGGCCCTGCGGCGACTCGAGCGCGACCTGGCCGACGAGCGGCGCGAGCAGACGCTGAGCGACCTGCTGGCGGAGCTGCGCAAGCTGTAATCGCTGCGTGCGCGGCTCGTAAAGCGTTATTCTCCGCATCAGAGCGGCGAATATTTGCGGCGAAATCCGGGCTATAATCTCCGCAGGACGTGCGTAGAATGTACATCCATGAGCTTCCGGACTGGCCTCGGTTCGATTGGAGCCGGCATCGCCTCGCCGAACCTCTCGCCGCCGTCCGCTACCGGCAGGGCCGGCTGATAGGCCACATGGAAGCCCTCGGCTTGAAGCTCCGCCAGGAGGCCGTACTGCAAACCTTGACCGCCGATGCCCTGGAGAGCAGTGAGATCGAGGGAGAAACGCTGGACGCGGAACAGGTCCGGTCCTCGATTGCGCGGCGCCTCGGGATGGATATCGGCGCACTCAAGCCAGCGGACCGCAATGTCGAGGGCATCGTCGAAATGATGCTCGACGCCACACGCCGTTATGACCAGCCGCTAACCGCGGAAAGGCTGTTCGTCTGGCACGCATCCATGTTTCCCACGGGGTTTCCCACAGGGCGCCGGGGTTGGCGCGACGACGCTACCGGCCCGATGGAGGTTGTCTCCGGCCCGGTCGGTAACGAGCACGTTCATTTTCAAGCACTGTCGGCGAAACGGCTCGATGAAGAAATGGCAGGATTCCTCGACTGGTTCAACGCGAACGCCGCCATAGATCCGGTTCTGAAAGCAGGGCTGGCCCATCTCTGGTTTGTTGCCATCCATCCTTTTGATGACGGTAACGGCCGCATCGCGCGTGCGATTGCCGACCTGCTCCTGGCGCGATCGGAAAACAGCCCGCAACGCTTTTACAGCATGTCGGCACAGATCCGGCAGGAGCGAAACGCCTATTACGACATCCTGGAGCGGACGCAGAAAGGATCTTTGGACATCACGCCCTGGATGGAATGGTTTCTAGGCTGCCTGGGCCGCGCCATCGATGACGCGCAAACCACTCTCGGCGCTGTTCTCGCAAAGGCGCGCTTCCGGGACTCGATTGCCGGCGTCGTGCTCAACCAACGGCAGCGCCTTGTGCTGACCCGCCTCCTGGACGGCTTCGAGGGTAAGCTGACGACATCGAAATACGCGAAGCTCGCCACCTGCTCCCAGGACACGGCGCTGCGCGACATTTTGCCACTGGTCGAAGGCGGCGTTCTGGTCCGCAATCCGGGAGGCGGGCGTAGCACGAGTTACGCTCTGGCGAAGACATTCGAACGCAGTTGCTGAGCCGCGCGTGGGACAGGCCTCCTGGCCTGTCGTTTTCGGCATTCGGTGACGTCTGCCGCGTGCTGCTAAGCCTTGGATCCGCCCTCCTCCGGCGTCTTGTCCGGTTCGGCTTCCGGCGCGGTGGGATTGATGCTCGAGAGCACCTGGTTGAACAGATCCTGCTTCTTGAGTTCCTTTCGCGAGGGCGGGGCCTGCTCGTTCCGGTAGTCGTGCTCGCTGTAGCAGGTGCGGCAGCGGACCTTGGCCGGCGCCTTGTTGAGGATCGAGACCACCGCGTGGTTTGTCAACCGGCGGCACTTGACGCAAAAATCGTCAATCACGTCGCCTAATCGGATCTCCGCCATCGAGGCCTCACGGCTTGGAGAAGTATATCGAATTCCGCGCTAGCGCGCGAGCAGCGACCCGGCCAACCCGGCGGCGGCTGCGCCGAGAATCACCCACGCGGTGTCGACCCGCGTCGCCGCCAGCAACAGGAAGCTGGCCGCGGAGATCGCCAGCGGCGCCGGGGCGGTGACGGCGTCGCGCGCCAGCGGCGCCATGGCGGAGATCACCAGCCCCGCCGAGGCGAGGATGACGGCCTGGATGGTCCGTCGCGCGTGCCGGCTCTCCGCGCGGCGGCCGAGGTAGCGCAGCATGGGGATGATCAGGAACGCCGGCGTAATCATCGCCAGCCAGCCGGCCACCGCCCCGGGGAGGCCGGCTACGAAATAGCCGACGCTGACCACGTACAGGCCGATGGGACCGGGGCCTATGCGCGCCACGGCCACCGCCGTGTTCAGTTGCCGGTCGGTCAGCACGCGGTGGCGCACCACCAGGTCGCCGCGCAGCACCGGCAGCGACGAGAGGCCGCTGAAGGAGGTAATGGTCGCTTTCAGCAGCAGCAGGTAGAGAAGAAACGCGTTCATGCGTCCTCGCCGTCCTCCCACAGCAGGCCGGTGAGGGCGGCCATCGCCAGGATGGGGATCGGCGGAATCGCGAGCAGGCCGGCGAGCGCCGCCGAGGCGGTCACCAGGACCAGGGCGCGCAGCCGGTTCCCCCGCCCCAGGAACGGGCGCACCAGCCACAGCGCCCCGGCCGCCATCATCCCGACGGCGGCGGCCACCGTCCCGCCCACCACCGCGTTCACCAGCGCCAGGCTTTTCCAGGATTCGTACGCCCAGGTGAGCCAGACGGCCAGCATCGCCGAAGGGACGCTCACTGCGAGAACCCCAAGCAAGGCTCCGCGCCATCGCAGCAACTGCCAGCCGGCGGCGGCGCAGAACGCCAGGATGTTGGTGCCCGGCGTGACGCGCGCCAGGCTGTAGGCGAGCGAGCACAACTCCGGGCTCAGCCATTGGCGCCGGTCGACCAACTCGCGCTGGAAGGCGGCGAGCGCCGGATCCCCGCCGCCGAAGGTCAGGTTTCCGATGCGAAGAAACAACGCGGCGAAACCGCCGGTGGAAGGGCCGGACATGTTGGTACTGTATCATCGTTATGTGAAAGGCGTTATGTGAAAGGCCGATGGCTGCTGCTGGGAGCCGTGGCCGTGCTGGCGGGCATTGCCGTAGGCGCACTGTCGCTGCTACGGCAGGACGACGCCGCGCCCGCCACGGCGCCGGCGACCTCCTCCGGGGCGGTGGAACCAAACGCCGCCATCGATCTTCCCGGCCGCGTGCAGGCGCGCCAGGTCGTGGCCGTGGCGGCCCACATCGACGGCACTCTGGAATCGGTGGACGTCGCCGCCGGCGAGGAGGTATTCGAGGGGCAGCTTCTCGCACGACTCCGCAATACCGGCCTGGAGGCCGCGCGCGAGCAGGCGACCGAGGAGATGGAACGCGCCCGCTCGCGCCTGAACACGCTGGAGAGCCTTCTCATCGCCGCCCGCCTGGAGGCCTCCCGCGCCTCCGCCGACGCCGCACGCGCGCGCGGCGAGTACGACCGCACCGCGAAGCTCGCTCAGCGCCAGCAAATGCTCCACCGCGAGGGCGCCACTCCGCGGCTGGTCTACGAGAAGGCACAGAAGGAGCACGAGGCCGTGCGCGGGGAGTACGACGGTCTGAGCGAGCTGGCCCGAATCACCCAGGAGCGCGTCGGCTCGCTGGGGAAGGACGTCGAAACGGCGCGCCGCCTGGCCGAGGAGAAAAACGACGAGCTCGAGCTGGCCGTCACCGAGTTGCAGTCCGGGGAGTTGCGCTCGCCGGTCGACGGCATCGTGGTGGCGGTCAAGGCCGCCGCCGGCGAGGAAGTGTCCCCCGCGATCGCCGACCTGTTCCAGATCGCGGTGGATCTCTCACAGCTCGACGTCGTGGTGGAGCCGCCGCCGAACGAGCTCGCGCGGATCCGCGCCGGCCAGCCTGTCCTCATCCAGCTCGCCGAGCTGCCCGATCGGCCGCTCGACGGCACGGTGCGCGAGGTGAAGCAAGGGCAAGTCCTGGTGGAGTTCGCCAGCCCCACCCAAGCCATCCGCCCCGGACTGACCGCCCAGGTGCGGTTCAGGCTACCATAAGGATCGGGGCTTCGCTCATGGAGTTTCTTGCCAACAGCCTGCTCGAGCTGATCACGCAAACCTCCACCAATCTTCCCCCGGACGTGCGCGCCGCCATGGGAGAGGCGCTGCGCGTCGAGACGCCCCAGACCCAGTCGTTCCAGGCGCTGAGCATCATCGCCTCCAACATCGATATGGCGGTCGACGACGAGGGTCCCATCTGCCAGGACACGGGGATGCCCACTTTCGTCGTCCACACGCCGGTGGGGATCAACCAGCTCCGCATCCGGGCGGCGATCCGCGAGGCGGTCGCCGAAGCCACCCGCCGGGGCAAGCTGCGGCCTAATTCCGTGGATTCGCTCACTGGGCGCAACAGCGGCGACAACCTCGGCGAGGAAACCCCGGTGATCCACTTCGAGCAGTGGGAGCAGGACGAGATCGAGGTGAAGCTGATCCTGAAGGGCGGCGGCTGCGAGAACAGGAACATCCAGTATTCGGTGCCCTGCGAGCTGGATCACCTCGGGCGCGCCGACCGCAACCTGGAGGGCGTGCGCAAGTGCATCCTCCACGCCGTCTGGCAGGCGCAGGGGCAAGGCTGCGCACCGGGGGCGGTGGGCGTGTGCATCGGCAGCGACCGCGCCCACGGATACGTGCTCGCCAAGTATCAGCTCTTCCGCACGCTGGACGACGTGAACCCGATGCCGGAGCTGGCGCGGCTGGAGGCTGAGGTGATGGAGGAGGCCAACCGGCTCGGCGTCGGCGCCATGGGTTTCGGCGGCAAGGCGTCGCTGATCGGCTGCAAGATCGGCGCCGCCAATCGCCTGCCGGCCAGCTATTTCGTCTCGGTCGCCTACGACTGCTGGGCGTTCCGCCGGCTGGGCGTTCGCCTGGATGCGTCGAGCGGCGCCATCACGCGCTGGCTCTTCCGCGATCCCGAGCGCGCCGTCCAGAGGATGGTGCTGGGGGAGGGCTTCGCGCTCACCGGCCGCGAGGTGGTGCTGACGCCGCCGCTCACCGAGCAGACCGTGCGCGCCCTGCGCGTCGGCGACGTGGTGCTCATCACCGGCGAGGTTTACACCGGCCGCGACGCCGTGCATGCCCACCTCATGAAGAACCCGCCCCCGGTGGACCTCCGCGGCGCGGTGCTCTACCACTGCGGGCCGGTGATGCTGAAGCAGGGCGACGGCTGGATCACACGCGCGGCCGGACCCACCACCTCCAGCCGCGAGGAGCCCTATCAGGCGGAGATCCTGCGGCGGTATGGAGTCCGCGCGGTGGTCGGCAAGGGCGGCATGGGCCCCAGGACGCTCGCCGCGCTGGAGGAATGCGGCGCCGTCTACCTGAACGCCATCGGCGGGGCGGCGCAGTATTATGCCCGCTCGGTGCGCAAGGTGCTCGGCGTCGAGCTGATGGAGTTCGGCATCCCGGAAGCCATGTGGCGGCTGCGAGTGGAAAACTTCATCGCCATCGTGACCATGGACGCGCACGGCAACAGCCTCCACGCCGAGGTCGAACAGCAAACCGGCGCGGCGCTGGAGACTCTGCGGCAGGCGTGATCCCGGCCGGCTTTGGCAAAATGGTCGAGCGATCGGCCAGGTAGCTACTACTCAACTCCACCAGCCCAGCTTCAAGTCCCGACAGCCGCATCTACCGGTCAGTCGGTGCGCCTCGCGCTTGAAATTACTAGCTCTCCTCGAATCCTTGACTATCGAACTTCAGTGTTCGGCAGTTCTCCGTGACGGTCCGGACTACGTTGTCCGGCGCGCCGGAGGGAATCTCAGCTTCGATCTCGACTGTGATCGTTACCTTGGCATCCAGCAGCCCGGCGAGGTGTTGAACCACCGAACTGGCGATCGCGTCGACGTCGCGCGAGAGGCGGGTGGCGTCAATCTTGGCCGAACCGTGGAAGCGGCGCAGCACTGGCGTCTTCGGTTGCTTGCCACCGGTTCCAGTACTCTTGCCGGTCTCCGCTCATGCCCCTATTGTGGCAGGGCTGGTCGTATCCGCTCCAGTTCCAGCGTCGTCCCCAGCGCTGCCGCCTGTCGTCTGCTCGACGGACTCGACCTGCTCTGACGAAACTGCCGCCAGCAGGCGAGAAACGCTGTCGATTGCCCTGTAGGCGTCATCGGTCGAAAAGGCCTTCTGATGCGCCCATTTATTCCGCACGTCGCGAAGCTCGAATGCCAGGTTCCGCTCGGATACGCCGAGGATCTTCTTGAAGCAGTCTTGCCACAGCTCGCACATCACCTGCAGCAGGGCCTGTGTGTCCCAATTCAGTCCTTTGCCGTCCTTGCCCGGCTGCTGCCAGTCGGGGAAACTCGGCTTGGCGGTGTCAAGCCACCGGTCCCTGTAGGTCGCCTTCAACTCGCGCTCGATGTAGGGGCGCAATCCATCTTTCAGGAGATCCAGGGCTTTGCCGACTCGTTCGCTATTCGTGATGGCCATCTTCGATTCTCACGGCCGGACGTCTGCGGGCAGGCATCCTGCCAGATCTTCGTACAGACGCCGGGCCAGGTGCAGTGCAGTCTCCGCCTCGCCCTCCTCGAGGTCTCTGGGACCACCGGGATAGCGGAAGATCCACACGTATTCGGTCAAGCGGAAACTCTCTCCCACGCTGGACGGCAGACCCGCATCCAACGCCAGGCAGGCTTCGCCGAGTTCCTTCAGATTGTGAGTCTTGCGGAAAGGCTCCTGGCGGAATACCAGAAATGCCTTCAAGGTCTTCTCCGCGGCTTGCTGGCAGTGGTAGACGGCCACGTCCGCCAGATCGTTGCCCAGGGCGACCTCCGCGGCACGAAGATCGCGGTGGGCTTGGCGAGCCACTGCCGCCTTTCATCAACCAGGAACTCGTTGGGAGTCATAAAGGAGCTTGCCTTCCCGAACCACCGTCGCCGGCAACGAGGCGCGCACGTACGCGGCCCGTCCGTCAAAGTCCGATTGCCGCCACGGAATCACGTCGATGGCCTCGCGTATGTCCCGCAACAGCGAATAGGAGCCGCCGCCACGCAGCCGTTCCTTCGGGGCGTCGTCCGGCACGACAACCAGGAAATCCAGGTCGCTGTCCGGCCCCGATTCCCCCCGCGCTACTGAGCCAAAGAGGTAGATGCGAACCGGTTGATAGAACTCCACCAGCCGGCGAGTGATCTCTGCGATCGCTTCCTGTTTCGTGAGTTGTAGTTGCATGGCCCGATCTACCGCCGCTTCTCCGAGGTTATCGCAATTCAAACGCTTCCGACGCCATCGACGGCCACGCTACCACCAGGCTGTTGTAGTAACCGGCCTCTTCCGCCCAACCTGGAGGGCGTGCGGAAGTGCATCCTCCACGCCTCTTCCGCACGCTGGACGACGTGAACCCGGTGCCGGAGCTGGCGCGGCTGGAGGCTGAGGTGATGGAGGAGGCCAACCGGCTCGGCGTCGGCGCCATGGGTTTCGGCGGCAAGGCATCGCTGATCGGCTGCAAGATCGGCGCCGCCAATCGCCTGCCGGCCAGCTATTTCGTCTCGGTCGCCTACGACTGCTGGGCGTTCCGCCGGCTGGGCGTTCGCCTGGATGCGTCGAGCGGCGCCATCACGCGCTGGCTCTTCCGCGATCCCGAGCGCGCCGTCCAGAGGATGGTGCTGGGGGAGGGCTTCGCGCTCACCGGCCGCGAGGTGGTGCTGACGCCGCCGCTCACCGAGCAGACCGTGCGCGCCCTGCGCGTCGGCGACGTGGTGCTCATCACCGGCGAGGTTTACACCGGCCGCGACGCCGTGCATGCCCACCTCATGAAGAACCCGCCCCCGGTGGACCTCCGCGGCGCGGTGCTCTACCACTGCGGGCCGGTGATGCTGAAGCAGGGCGACGGCTGGATCACACGCGCGGCCGGACCCACCACCTCCAGCCGCGAGGAGCCCTATCAGGCGGAGATCCTGCGGCGGTATGGAGTCCGCGCGGTGGTCGGCAAGGGCGGCATGGGCCCCAGGACGCTCGCCGCGCTGGAGGAATGCGGCGCCGTCTACCTGAACGCCATCGGCGGGGCGGCGCAGTATTATGCCCGCTCGGTGCGCAAGGTGCTCGGCGTCGAGCTGATGGAGTTCGGCATCCCGGAAGCCATGTGGCGGCTGCAAGTGGAAAACTTCATCGCCATCGTGACCATGGACGCGCACGGCAACAGCCTCCACGCGGAGGTCGAACAGCAAACCGGCGCGGCGCTGGAGACTCTGCGGCAGGCGTGATCCCGGCCGGGTTTGGTAAAATGGTCGAGCGATCGGCCAGGTAGCTCAGTTGGTAGAGCGCAGCCCTGAAAAGGCTGGCGTCGGCGGTTCGATTCCGTCCCTGGCCACCATGCTTTCAAACACTTACGGGCCTCTGAGAACACACCTTGGTTCCAATTGGTTCCAATTCTGGCCCGCCGATAGTGTCTCTCGTGCAGCCACCGTCAGGCACCCGACCACAGCTACTTCGCTTTTGCCAGTAGTGCGCCGATTTCTTTGATTCTTGCTCAAGTCCACAACTCCTGCGCTTCCTCCTGGGTCGCGAAAAAAGCGAAGTAAGCAACCTCATCAAGTCAACGCGGGGTGCCTTGGGAGCGAGCGAGTGCCGAAGGGCACCGGCGAAAGTGATGCACATTATTGCAATTCTGCGGGGCGCCGCGAAGCTCGAGCGGCACGTCCGGAAGGAGGCGGTCCTTTCATCACAGATCGAAGAAGATGCGTAGGGCAAGGAACTCGTCCAACGCGATGTCATTCGGCGTGATTGTGATCCCGGGTAGTCGGTACCCGAGATCAGATCTCCCTGCAGGCTGATCGTTGCCGTGCCGGTAGTCTGGTTGCGGAGTTTGGTGAGCTCGGTCGAGCCGTTCTCGAACCGCGCCACGAACTTGAGCGAGGCCTGGCGGTCGCCGAACTCCAGGCGCCCACGGATTGCCGCGTTGTCCTGGGTGCCGCTGCCGGGGTAGAAGCCCGCGTCGAGCCGCAGGTTGTTCTTGAAGCCGAAATCGAGCGAGACCAGGTTGCGGTTCGAGACGTAGTTGACGCCGTTGATCGTGACCTGGGCGCTGGCGGCGGGCAGCAGATGCTCGGTGGTAGGCGGGGTGTCGGCGAATCGAGCATTCTCGAATGCTTCGCGAGTTCATGGTGTCGCGCGGCTTACGGCCGAGATCGACCCGTCTCAGCCCGGCAGCCTCCCATAGCCAGTAACCAAACGTAGAAACGAACACTGGCCCCGGGCGGGGAGTCACAATCCCCGCCGCGCTGTCTTCACCAGTGGCCCGGCCATCGCACGTCGGGCGCGGGACGGTTCGCGGGCGGGCACTGGCCGGTTCACCAGGGGAGCGCGGAAGCGACGGCGAATGTGTTCGACGGACGCAGCGAGGTCGGGCACACCGCCGGTGAACTTGCGCGCGGGCGGCTGCGAGCGCACGCCCGCGTCCTCAAGCTCCCGCTCGAACTGGTCGAGCAACTGGTGGCAGGAGCCGTCGGAGATGCCCAGCGTTTCAGTGGCCACCGAGGTGGAGCCGTCACGCTCCAGACGGATTTCGTTGACCAGCGTTCGCCCAGCAGCGTCGGCCGACGCGAGGCGGATGGACTGGCCGGGGGCGAAGGTGAGCGCCGGCTGCTCCTCAATTGGCTGGAAGCCCACGCGGAGCGCGGCGTTGCGGCAGGCCAGTGCCAGGGAACGGCAGAATAAAACGCGGTGCGCGCCGTCGGCTACTGCCCGGAGCTGTTCCCGGGCCTGGCGTGCCTGCTCGAGCGAACCAGCAGAAGCCAGCGCGCGAAAACACTCCGCGAACAACGGAGCCTGGTCCGACGGCAGGGACGAACTAGAAACCTCCAGCAGTCCGCAGGCTTTTTCCGCCTCAATCGGGTCCAGACTGCGGAGAACGTTTTGCGAGGGCAGCGGCGGGCGCTTGGGCTCGGCTGTGACGGTCTGGGGCAGATCGACGGGGCGGCGCGACGTGCTGTCCAAGGCTTTTCGTACTCCCCGGCTAAGCAGCCCGATCACGCCGGCGACGAGGGTGGCGGCTCCCACAACCGCCCCGCCGCTTTCGAGTAGCGGAGTGGATCGGACGGATTGCACTTTGCGACGCGTGGATACTGCACTCATGTTAATTCTCCTTTTGTAGTGCACGGAATTGGGGCACGGGTTCGGGTCGGACCTCCCCTTCCCGAGCCTGCACCAAGCCCTGAGCCAGGCGGCGGTAGTAGTCCGCCTCGGCGCGAGCGTCGGCTACGGGTGAAGGCGCGGGCTTCGTGGGTTGGGTGGGCTGGGCAGATTGGGGCTGTGGTCCTGGGTCCGGCGCAGCCGATGCGGACGCGAGCTCCGACGCGGGGTCAGTGGCCGGCGAATTGTCCGCATCCTGGATCACCGGAGCGCCGTAGATTTGACGCAGCACACGCTTGCTGACGGCGTCGAAGGGGCCTGCGGCAATCGGATGCTGGGGATAATCGATGCTCCACTGGTCCAACTCGCCGCGGTAGCGGTTGAAGGAGTCGCGGGCGAGTTGCGCGGCGCGGCCCCGGTTCCCTGCGCCGGTGTCACGGTCCGCTGTGCGCGACCAGCACCGGCCCGCCCCTTCGCCATAAGCAAGCGCCTCGTCGATGGCGCCGCCTGCGTACAGCAGCGGTACGTGCAGTAGCATCGGCAACACGATCATCGGCGCGATCTGAAGCCACAGCACTCCAGTTAGCGGCTCGCCGGCATGGGCCTCCAGTTGGGTGCTCGCGCTGATTCCGGCCACGAACAGAAGCAACCCCCAGCGCATCAAGTGCCACGCCGTAAGGCCGCGCTCGCCCGGGATGCGGTGGAGTTCACGGCGGGAAATGTTCAGGGCGACCCACAAATCCAGCAGAGCGAGGCCGAGTGGGCCGAGGAAGCTGAACCAGCGCGCAATATCCTTGGAGTGGAACAGCCTCTGGGCATGATGCTCGAGGATGGGTCCGGTGAACAAGGTCTCCAGTAACGTCACACAGACGAGCGCCACCAGCAGCATCACGTGGCGCATAGCGCCGCGGGAGCGCTGGTCGGCGTGGATGGCTTCGGCTTCACTCAGGCGCCGGGTGGCAGTTTGCACACGCTGGTCGTGTTCGTCCCACGCGTGGGAGTGGCGGATGATGGCGTCACGCAGGCGGTCCAGATATGCCCGCCGCCGGGGATCCACGCGCTGTGGGTGGTTCAACGCGGGCTGGGTGGTCTGGATCGAGGGCATGCGCTCTCAGTTCTCCTTCCTGGCGTATTCCGTCAGGATCAAGCGCAGGGCAGCGTCGAATCTCTCCAAACGGACCGCCTCGTCAGGTCGCAGCGAGCCGTAGCCGGCCTCGCCGTTGATCATCATCAGTCGGACCCCGGCCAGGGGATGCCGTTGCGGCGCACCGCAATTATGCTCCGCATCACTCACCATCAGAGTGTATTTTCGGGGCGCTCGGTTCCAGGTCAGGTCTGGTTCTTCGTGGAACAGGGCAGCGCGGTTCAAGCCGCCATTCACGTCCGAGCACGGATGGCTGGGTGCCGCCGAGAGCAACGGCGATAACTCCTGGTCGAACAGACGGATGCGTTCGGCGCCGTCCTGCTCGCGCTGGCGGTTGTGCTCTTCGACGAGTTGCCGCCGGGCCAGTTCAGCCCGGCGGAGGGGACCATATTCGAAGGGGTTGCGGTCCTGGCTGGTGGGCGGCGGCGGCAGCTCCGGCTCGTCCAGGCGGACACGCAGCAGCGGGCGGTTGCTGCGGTCGGTGATCTGCCCGGCGGCGATTTCACCTCCGCAAGCCAGGAGGATCTCGTAGAGCGGGTCGAGATCCTCCGGTTTGACGAGCGGCGTGCGGTGGCGCTCGGCGCTGCCGGTCTTGTCCACCAGCAGGACGACGCGGGTGGGCGCGGTGCATTCAAATTGCGGGGTTTCGATCTGGGCCGTGGCCGCCGTGGGCGAGGTGGCGGCGCCGGTGTAGGCGCAGGAGATGAGAATCAGTGCCAGGACGGTCGTAAGCGCGAGTTGGGTTACCTCTTTCATACAGTGCCAACATGCGCGTCCGCAGCCGGAATCTGCCCGGCGGCCAGTTGACGCCCCGGTCATGTTTCAGCGCGGTGGGATATAATTCGCATGACATCATGGTCGCAGTCGCTGTTACGGACCAGACTGTAACGCAATTCGGGCAAACGCCGCCCGAGATCGCCGCGAACATCGTGGCGCGGCGGCCTGAACTTGTGCGGCTGGACCTGGATTTACGACTGCCCGGAAGACCGCGAACCGCTCGCGACGGTTTGCGCATCGCTGCCTGGTTGCGGGCGAATCCGGCCTGTGCGTTTCCGGTGCTGGGCTACTCGGTTGTGCCGGAAAGATTTTGGGTGCGGGAGTCCTTGTTTTTGAAGGTGTTCGGCTCGGGCGGTGTAGACCTTTTTGGGGACCGGATCGAACAGCGGGAAGAACCTGGGGTACCGGGCATGGTAGCAACCCCAATGTCCGCGGCACACGGAACAGCAACCGCCCTTCTGCGGGAGGTGGAGCCGGAGTATCGCCATCGTTTTCTGAATCTTGTGGCGGCGGTGCGGCTGCTCTTGGGGGCGATGCGCGCCGGGGGAGTCGACCCGCAGTCTGGCGCGGCGGCGCTGGGGGAGCTTGCCGCCCGCTTGGCTCAGCGCCCCGACAGCGCCCACGTGGTCCAGTTGATCGATTGGTACGCGGGTAAACGTGGTTCTTCGCCGGAGCAGCCTGCCGCCAGCCTCCGAGGTCGTAAGGTGTTGCTGATCGACGACCAAGCCGAGGCGCTGGGGTGGAACATCGTGTTCCGCGCGATCTTCGGCGAGGGGTATCAGGGCGCTGAGACATGGGCGTCTGCCAAGCCGGTTCTCGCCACCACAGAGTTTGACCTGGCGTTAGTGGACCTGGACCTGGGGACCGACGACGGGTTGAAGATTATCGCCCACTTGCGCGCGGAGCGATTCGAACTACCGGTTATAGCCTTCAGCGCGTACGACCGCGCCGAACTGGCCATCGAGGCCCAGCGCTGCGGGGCGGATTTCTATTTCGCCAAGCAGTTGGAGGATTCCGGAGACCGCGATTCCGAAGATTACTTTCGGCGGTTTGCACGTTTGGTCACCAACCTTCCCCGGTTCGAAGATTGGTCGCGCAAGGTGTGGCGGCGTTGGGAGGAGATCGAACGCAAACTGGACGCCTGGGAGCGGGCCCGCGCTGGCGACGCCTCCGGCTCCTTACGCGCGGGCGACCTGTTCCGAATGGCGTACTACTTCGCCACGTCGCGGCGGCCGAATGAAGAAGGCAACGTCATCGTCGATTTCCGGCACCGGACTCTGTTCGACGAGCCATTGCTGGCCGAGGCCTCCAGCTTGCATCTGGCGTTCCAGGTTCTGACCGATCGCTGGCTAGACCGGCCGGACGCTCGGACTAGCCCTATGGTCAACCTCTATGACCTTGGACGCACTGATGACTCCAAATTGAAAAGGCTTGCAAATCCGAAGCATCTTCACAAGGTGTACCTACGCAGAGACTGGGATTCAGCAGCCATGTTCTCTGCGTGGCTCGATCTGTTGAATAGCCTGATTGAAAGCCGCCCGGTGGATTTTGCGAGCGAGGCGCCTCAACGCGCACCGATCGATACAGAACGACCACCACTAGCCGAGAGATCCGACCACGGGAGACGGCGGGAGGCGGCGCTGGCGGCACTGAAGAAAGGCAGGCCGCACCGGTGTGACCCATTACACTTGACGCTTGTCGCTATTGATGACCAGCAGCCTGTACCGTGGGTAGAGCTGCTGAAGGATCGCTGCACCGGCGGCGTGGCACCGGTCGCAGCGGGTGATCGCGCTGTTTCCGAGGTCGATGAAAAACTAAGACTCCTGGCCCTCAACAGGAAACCGCCTGCGGCGGTTCTGCTTGATCTCGATTGGTCCGGCAGCACTACAGACGCGATGAAGGCGCTGCGCCGGATGAAGGCGACATGGCCGTGGCTGCCGGTGGTCGTGGCCAGCGCTGTCGACCATTGCCTGGAGGTGCAAAAAGCGCTCAAGGAAGGTGCGGCATGGTATTTCTTGCTACGGCCGGCAAAGCCCCATGGTGAATCCGGTTACTGGAAGGAACTGTGGCGTGTCCTGGAACATGCAAGCTGGCTTGCGGGCCTGGGCTTGAATGGGGTCTGGCGGGAATTGCAGCAAGTGTTGCCGCTGCCGGAAGGCTACCCTGACGAGCTTCGTAACGGATGCACAGCGGCGCTCCGCTTGGCATTTTTCTGCGCGCACCCGGAGTACAACCCCGCTGAATATTGGCGTGTTCACCGATTGTTGGGACTTCGGAGGGAGACTCGCGAATACTCAGCCATGCTACGCCGGTTTGCCTACTTCCTGAGTTTTCGGGCGCTGGAAGCGGTCTGGGGCCAGCGAGGCCAAGGCGATACAGGTGATGCTGAGTATGGCAGCTTATACAACCTGCGAAATACAGCGGTCCACAACGAGGTGCCAGGCAGAACCACGATGGACCCCGAACGGGAGCTCGCGGCAACCCCTCCCGGTGTGTACCTGGACCGCGTGCTGAGAAAACTCAATGAGATTATTGAGCGCCCCGCCGCGAGGCCCTGATGGATGCCGAGCGCTTGATTGATCGCTGGTTGTCGGTGCTGGCCGATCCGGCCGCACGACGCCAGGGTTTCGACTCTCTGCTCAAAATCCTGCGCACACCGCTGTCGCTTGAGCGGGCGGCGGTCTACGTTGTTCAGGAACCAGCGTCTGGAGACGCGGCGTATAGGCTCGTGACGGCAACTGGCAGGCACCTTTCGCCGGGACCGATAGAGGAGACTTCTGTAGAGGAGTTCCTGGGGATGGAGGCGGTCAAGCGAAATCTCGTCGTCCGAACTTGGCTATCCAGTGGCCCCGACCAGGACGAAATCAAAGAGACATTATGGCTGGCTGGCGTGTCCTACGCACGTGGCTTAAGCCTACTGGACGAGCTGATGCGGTGTGCGCGTTTCTACCGCGTTTGCGACTGCGCCTGGAGATGGCACTGGCCCGGCAAGGAGCCGGCGTCGCATGCTGAAGCGCTCCAGGAATGGCTGGAGGCTGGAGGAATCGTCTCCAAGCCCATGATCCACAGATTGGAGGGAACCCAGATCCCCGACGCTTGCGCCGAACCGATTGTAGAAGGACGATCGATTGTTCGAAACGATGGAGCGGGGTCCGTGCTATTCTGGCCAGTTGCCGCCCGCCACCGCACCGTGGCCGTTGTGGAGATCCCTTACGGCCCGTCGCAGCACGATCCCGCCGCCATCGAGCACGCGCTCGATCTGTACACCCCCTACCTGAGTCGAGAGTTCGACGAGGAGGATCGTGACACGCGCCGCCGTCTCGTCGTGGATGCCGTCGCGAAGGCGGGAGACCCCATGCGGCCTGAGACTTTGGTTGGCCTGCTATGGGACCTTTGGGACAAGATCGAGCCGACCTTTTGGGTCTATGGCGAGGTTTGGAGAGGTGGTTCTCTAAATGAGGACCAGAGGCCCACTGCGATTTACCTAGATACAGAAAACACTGTTCAGCGCATCTCACTCGACCCTCCTGACCCGCCAGTTTGGCAAGCGCCGCCGCGCGGAGAACAACTGGGCGAGACGCATAGCACAAGTACCGAGTCGGCAGCGAAACTCCTCCGAGTGCCCGCCAACGCCCGCCTCCACGAACTCCTGAGGCGTGGAATTACGCGGCTGCGGGAGAACCGGCTGGATCTCCGGCTCAGCGAAGATGGGGAACTCAGGCTGCGCGTGCTCACTCTCGCGCCCGACAATATGGGAAGCCTTGCGGCCGATCTGGTGGAGTTATGGCAGCAGATCCGCTCCGCCATGGAACTGCGCCGCCAGGAGCGGGCCGGGCAGGTGACGCTTACCACGGCCCTTCGGGTGCTGAAGTTGGAGAGCACCCAGGCCGCAATCGGCGCGGCTGTGAAGTCGTTCGACAGGCTTGACTTGCACGCTGTGCGAGACCCTTTGGACCGCACCCTCCAATCCAACCAACCTCTGAGCGTTTTCGGTTCGAAGACGTTGCGTCAATACATCCAAGAAGCGCTCGGGCGCGACATTCTTCCCCAGTTGACCGCAGCGGCCCGCACCGCTCGTGTAGTCAGTCAGTTGGCGACGCGGGCGTTGGAGCGGCTGCAAGGATCTCTCGACATCACGGCTGCTCCGACCCCTCTTGGTGAAGTTGTGTGTCGCGCCTTTGCCTTGGCAGCGGCGCTGCTTCAGCTTCAAACCGAAGAAGACGTCTGGTTCGCGCTGAAATGGAACGATAGAGATGACCTCCGGCCGATGGTGGAAGATCTGTACCAGGCGTCCATTAGTGCAAAGCGCCGCGCGGATGAGCCGTCGCGGATCGCCACCGCGGATCTGTTCGACTTCAACCGTCGGCTTTCTTTCGCCCAGTCCGAGCCTGGATCTGTGGACAACCCCGTGGTGCTTGCCCTGGCGCTGACGGAGGCGTTCCTGCTTGCGATGCAGCAGGCCAAAGATGCACGGGTCGAGCTGGACACCACGCTGGTGGAGGGACAGGGCATCCCTGAAATCGAGATCCGGGTGTCCGGCGAGCCGCCCGACGATTTCGCATCGCGGCTGGACGCCGTGAAGGCCATCATCGCGACGCACTGGCCGCAGTTCCAGACCGACTTCCGGCGATATCGCGACCGGCTTGTGATAGAGGTGCGGTCACCAGGGGAAAAGATCAAGGACGGCCTTCTCACCGAAATCCTGACTTATCAGTGCCGGGGCAGTCTTCTGAAGAAAGCAACCGGGGAGCGCAGGGGAATGCTTGTGCAGCACAAGACCGAGAGCGGCCGGCCTGACGAGAACCGGTGGAAAGCACTGACAAACCGGTTGCGTTACAGCATGTCCTATTGGGATCCAGGCATAAAAACCTGGGGCCAACGCCCGGTAAACCTTGCAGAGATGATTGATCAGCAATTGGGCGACGGGAGGGACGACTACAATAGCTCTCTGCTAGACCTGTATAACATCTGGTCAGATGAGTCCATAACTCCCGGCCTCGCTTGGATGGCCACACTGCCGCATCAGAAGAAGCAGTGGAATCTCGATGCTACGAGGTGTTGGAGAACGGCGCAATGGTGCGATGGTGTGACCGTGAGGATTCCTGCCCGATCAAGACCCAATGTATTTGTTTACCGCGTGAGATCTCCGCGTAGCCGTTGCCGGGCATCACGCACCAGTGGATAGACGTAGATATCTTTGACCACTTGACCGTGAGCTTTGTGCTTCCGGTCCATACGCCCGCGCCCA
>Ga0247727_10000869_pt1 | contig 73433 bp, 109 predicted proteins | sample WisWelCaveWW1625_FD_202498 | JGI IMG/M metagenome (GOLD analysis project Ga0247727, IMG submission 202498) | Biofilm microbial communities from Wishing Well Cave, Virginia, United States - WW16-25 | ecosystem: Environmental > Aquatic > Deep subsurface > Groundwater > Cave microbial mat...
AACTGAAGAAGTCTGCATTCCCGCTTACTATTTGCGAGGCGAGAATACAGTCTGATCTATTAATGGCATCTCTAACAAACAGGTCTTGCATTATTCACCAATTTTGATCGTAATATTACCAGCATCAAATCTTATTTGATCGTTCTTTTCGATTTTCTTTGTATTGCCGACTTCACCACTATAAAGAATATTGCCACCTTGAATGGAGTCAAAGATTGCAGTTGCTACAACTTCACCCCAAAGATCCTGAGCAACTGGGAACTGGGCAGTCACATTGCTCTTTACCTCGTCATCATTTTGTCCCTTGCCGAAAGTAATAACTTGGCGAGAATAACCTTTACCAGTTAGCTCCTTACCATCTTTCCCTAGCAGGGCTAGATAAAGATTACTTGGGACATCATATCTCTGTTTAAGCAGAAGGTGTCCCAGAATTTTTCTCTCCAGAAACCTCGTCATGCCCGCCATTCTCTGACTCCTTCTCGTATATGAATTCCTTTTCTACGCCAAGAATATTGCCATATTGCTCGTCTCTTACGAGCTTAATTTTCTCTCCAACAATCTTTGGTTTCTTTTCTTCCTTCTGTTCTGCTATTGGTTCCTGAGTCTTTGGAAACTCAAGATTGACAACTACCGGCTCACTTCTTTGCGGCTGCTCTTTTGATTTCTGGACTTTTCTCTTCTCTTCAATATTCTCTTCCTGAATACTACCATCAGTAGAAAAATCAAGCAGACAGAGGCAATTTACGCAATTCTCTGGCGATGCGTTTATGTCCCCGGGACCATCCATCTCATCCTGACCGGAACGGTTCTTGGCTACAAAATTCTCTGAGATTGGAATCGTAATCCCGTGAAGTTCCAGATGATCCGCCCCATCTGGTTCTTGCCGCGTAGTCGGTAGTCTCTGAGAGATCCACGTCTTGCTCTTGGTTATTCCAGATTGTCTTGCGGCTTCCAGTCTAGCAGAATTGCTCAAGGTTACAAGCTCAGTCCGGGCTATCCTTCTAGCTCTGAAATCAGACATCCCACCTTCTACATCGGCAAAAATATCCTTCAATTTGTTTGTAGCGGTCTCGAAGTCATCTCCGTTCTTGACAGAATCGACAAGCGAGGCTCTAATAAGTTCCTTGGTATAGTTATTAACTTGACGGACTCTTGTAGCAGAATATTTCTCCATCCATTCCGTCAGTCTTTCGTTCTTCGAGTCAAAATCGGTATCGATGTCAAGTTGAGCAAAGATAAGTTTCCCATGCTTCTGAAGCATCCTCTCGGCTTCATTGATATAAACTTGCTGGAGTTTCTTGTTCTCATCATCCCAATTGAGGACGATATCGATATTGATATCATCTTTGACAATTTCAATTTCGTCCTTTTCGTTCTTCTTTACCCTGTATTTTGTCCTCAGAGAATCTCTTAGACGGCCAAATTGACCATCAAAGAAAGCTCGCATTCTACCAACTAGTTTTCGTTCATCTGGAGAGGCCGCTTTCTGCCAAGTTGTCCAAGAGCGCCAATTCCTGACAGATCGCTTGTCGTTCCAATCCGGCTCCTCAACCTCGATCTTATCGAGATACAACCATTCTCTTTTGCCCATATTAGGCGAGGCTGTTTCTGGATGGGTTGAACGAATATTGTCCAGCCTAGAATTCTGGCCTAGCTTTGGTACTTGCGATGGATCGGAGAGACCTGCACTATAGCCATCATTCACGGTTCTTCCGGGTTCATTCCCAGAATTAGTCGGATGGACTCCTGCGGATGTTGGAGCTAGTCCCACAGGAGCCCACCAATCCTCTCCCCAAGGCCGGGGCGGCAGACCATAATATCTCTCACGAACTTCATTGATCGTCATAATGCCATGAGTAGTGTTACTCTGTGCAATCTCAGACTTAATTTGTTCATCTTCGACCATTGCCTCAATGGAGCGGGTAAGAAATGTAATTTCGAACTTATCTTTATTCTCAGTTCCCTCTTTATTCAGCAACGTCTCATTGATCGACTCCGAGAACCATCTGAGTTTCGGTATGATGTTCGAGAAATAGAAGGACTTCTTCTGATTCAGATCCGTCCGCCAGTTGATGGGAACATCAAAGACTTCAAAGATTTCTTCTTTTGACATTTTCCTTTGTTCAATAAATTGCATATCGTCATGGCGGCTTTCAATCGGCTTATACTTCATGCCCTCTTCAAGGATTGCTGGAATATGGGAATTCTTACCGCCGCGATGTCTCCGCATCCAGTTATTAATGAGTCTCTCATGAGCTTGAGGGCTTAGAGAGTAATCAGTTTCCAGAATACCTCCAGGTTCCGCGCCATTGATGAAGAAGTTCTTGTTCCAAGTCTGCGCAAAGAAATCAAGTGTGATTCCAATCTGTGCCGCCATTGCAGGAGGCATACCCCAGTAGTCATCTTTAGGATCGATATATTTGAAATGAATTATCTCATCGGGTGAGAATAAGATTTCTTTGCCACTTTCAATCTCATACCGATATCCGGCAATCTTATATTTCGGATGAGGTTGAATTCTCATTAGATCCGGCCGAAGGATATAAATACCGATCAGATTCTCTTTATCGTCCCTGACGAGTTCCCAGAATGAATTGCCAGTAAGTTCAAGATGAACCGAAGTTTTCTTTCTTACGTCGGAAAATGTTTCAAATGGATTGGGTTTCCTGATTACCCTATATCGGTAATCATCCTTGGAGATTTCCTTACCCTCATTGGTAATCTGATAATCTACTGTCGAAAATGCCTGAGAGATGTCTCTAGCGCAAACATAAACCCATGGCTGAGTCCGGTAGAGATCAAGGTATGAGCCAAGGTCGCCAAGCCTACCTTTCCCACCATCATAGACACCATATCGGTCGGATTCCCACCGCTCAATATCGTCCATCTCGGCAGGTCTTAATTCCCGAAGCGGAACCGGTTCGGCCTTCTTAAACCCAAAGAAGCCGAAAATCTTATCCTTCAAACTCATTCTTATAGCCTTCTGGAAACTCTATTCACTTGGAGCATTAGTCGTCATCTTCTTGGCTTAGATAGTCCCAGACATTGTTGATGAGAGGTTTCTCATCATCGATTCTGACCGGACCTGATTGAGACGCATCATCGGCCCCGTCTGGATTATATACTCTAATATTTGGCTCTCCACCGCCTTGATGTCTCAACCTGACTTCCCTATAACGCCAAGCGTCAAGGTGATGATCGCTGCAACTCGTGGCGATATCATCCAAATCTCTTTTGCTCCTTGTAGCTTCCTCGATTTCCTTTATAAAACCCTGACAATATTTCTGGTTTACAAATAGTTTCCTTCTGCCAGAATTATCCCTAAGCGTCCGCCTGCATATCGGCCAGCCCTCTTTGCGAGTAATCTTCTTAGTTGGAACAATTCTAAAAAAACTATTGTAATTATTAAAATTTCTGATCTCCTGCATTTGTGCAGAATCACCAACTTGCATTCTCGTATTCTTTATTCCTATATCTCTAACGAAATTAAGAATCGATTCTGCGGTATCGTTCGATGGCTTATGAACATAAGCTAGGGAGGCAAACATAATACTATTGCCTTCGTCATCCTCCTGCCAAATCTGGCAGACTGTGGGAGATTCCCCACCGTTAGTAAAATCAAATGCTAAATCGGTAGGACGATGAGGATTGTATTCATAATCGATTATATTAAATTTGCGATCCCACTCTGGAAAGAATTTATTCTGTCGTACGGGTTCAAGACACTCCTTCTGTGCGATCCAAGTCGTTCTATCAGTGGTAAGGAATTTATTTATCGAATCCTCAATAGGGATGGAACCAGTTGATTTTGCCAAATCTCCACGACAACTCGGCAGAAGAGGGCATTCTCCACATTTGGAGTATGCCTCAATAATAATCGTCTCTCCCGGATTGTGAATATCCTCGACGTTATAAATCTTTCTATCCTTCCCTCTACGCCATTCTGGACAGGGTTCAGAAACCTCCTTATAGCACCAACTTATAAACTTATAGGCATCCTTACCAGTTCTCTCCAAAAGTTTTTGCATGGTCCCATCAACAAACTTCCTAGTCGAAATATAGGCAATATGAGCATCATTGGTCTCATTCCCGCTTGGCATCATTCTAGCTTCTGTAATGACATCCTGTTCAATAAGCTCACACTCATCGATCCTGAGTTTCTGAGGATGCTGACCATTGGTAGATTCTACCGTTGCAACAACCTGATGGTACTTCGATCCATTGCGCAAAGTAATCAACCTTTTTAGCATCTTGTCAAGAATGCCACTTTCCATGACAATGGAGTTCTTCAAGTATCTTCTTACATAGGAAAAGCATTTCTCGGATTGCTCCCTGATGGCCCCCATACAAATTGTTTCACAATTGGGCTTTAACAACAATTCAGAAACAATCAACTTCGCCTCAGAGAGAGTTTTGAAGCCCTCTCTCGGGCCTAGAGCTACAATATTCTTACTCGAACTTTCCTTGTAATCAGGTAAGTCTATCTTATAGGATTCCCAAATGAAATCCCAAGGAGTTTGATGGAAATCACATATATTCTTGAATACCGTCTTCTCGCCAGTAAGGAGGTATAAGAATCGATATAGCTCTTGTTTTGTTTGAGGAGGATTTAATAGGAAATTATATAATTCACTTGGCTTGACCTTCTTCTGGAAGGACATAAGAATTTCATTACTCTTAGTAGTCTATAATCCCCAGAAACACCTGACAGAGCCTCGACTTTTAATGGTATTAATCATGTCAGCTTATATCAGTATTAACATCAAGTATACTCATCTTTATTTTTCTTTTCTTTTCATCTCTTTTATCCCTTCTCAATCATGGGCCTCCTCAGAGGCCACACATGGTAGATGATGAATCTACTTCTTCTCTTGTCTCTAGGAGACACTCACAAGCTAAATAATACACTAAAGAGGACAATTTCCCCCAGAACACGATTTTAGAAAAAATGTAACAAACATGGGTGAAATAGATACGAAACAACACCCACAGCCACCCGTAGTGGCGCATCGGAGCCGAAAACGGAACTATAAGAAAAAGCGAAGTTCAAATTTAATTGAATACTTTTCTTTGTAATGAATGTGATTATGTTTCGTCATACTGGTAGTAATCAGATGAAAGTAAGAAATATGCGCATCATCCACTCGTAGCTCAATGGGCAGAGCAAGCTCTTTATAAGGGCTAGGTTGCGTGTTCGAATCGCGCCGGGTGGACCATGAAATTTGGTTCTTTGAAAACCAGTATAAATAACCCGATCCGGGGGCGCGGAAGCTATAGAGGCTGAAAGTGTGTCGTGAACTCCGACACAGGCGTAAGACTGTAACGACATAGAGGCGAGGATTTCCAAAGCACTTGCCATAGGATGGCGAAATATGAACCTGTAGTATTAGTCGTCGGTAAGTTGTAATGACTCCAATGACCCTCCGCCCCTCCGCATCGGGTTATAAGATTTAGTCCGGCATACAACAACGGACGAGGCTAAGGCCGGGTGGCCGTTCTGGTAACGGTGACAGTAGGGCGGATACCTACCAATCCCGGATGGGAAGCGTGCGGTTGACCATGTATGCCGTGATTCATGGAAGGAACGCCACGGATCGTATCTTCTGTCATGTAGAAGATCAGGGCTGTGGAAGTCAAAGTTTGAGTCTTTGCCGTGAGATTCTATAATTACATTGCGGGATTGGCTAATTGGTAAGCCGCCAGATTGTTACTCTGCTCATGGTAGTTCGACTCTACCTCCCGCAGCCAAGAACTTATTATATGGCTGTAGAATGGTCTTATGACTGCGTAGGATTCGATTTAAGCCATTCTTATCGTTTAACCCTGCCGATAGATGGGTATGCTATACAAACCATCGATTTTTGGAGAATTTCAATGATTAAGGACCGCAATTATGACCTGTTCGTAAGAGTTTGGGAGACATCTATCCCGAAGACTTGTATTACAAGCGAAACTCTATGTTTCCTTGTAGATGTCAGGAATAAAGTATGTAAACTCGTTTTTGGGTCTAATTACAGGAAATATCTTAAAGAGTATCTGAAGGGATCTGGTATCAATTAGCTAATCCACTTTCATGATCTGGAAATCAACTCTATCTCCGCATAGTTTCTTAATATCTGCCGAAACTTGAACCAAAAGGGCCAGAAGGATCTTCTGTCCATTCACATTAAGCTCATCTACCGATGATGAGTAAAGTGAAGATATAAGGGATGATAGAAAGGCCACCTGTTCAATGGCTCCATTTATCCCGGGTAAAGGTTGGTAGGTCTTCAGGAGTTCACAAGCATTCTCCCTACCAACCATAGCGGCCTCATCTGGCGTCATCTGTCAATCCTCTTCGGCAATTCGATCTAAAATATCAGCTTGAACCGGATTTCTATGATGGTCATAGACCCGGTATACTTGAGGGTTGTAATCTGTCTGCTCCTGTGGCTCGTAGAATAGGACATAGCAAGTTGGGCAAAGACGTTCCTTATTTTTCAGAATCAGTTCATTTTTTGAGCCACAAGACTTGCATTGCTTCTTTTTCATAGTTTCCTCAAACCATCGTTAATTGAGTAATAAACATTTTTGACACCATAATTATCAAGCAGTCGATGACAATCCACACACGGCTTCGCAATTCCAAGACTGCCATCTTTCCGGAATCTCATTACAATTACCGTCAAGGCATTATAACGGTTCTTGGCGTTAGTTTTGCGCAACTTCTTAATTAGGAACTCTTCGGCATGAATCGAGAACCTTGATACCAGACCATTCCCTCTCCTGTTCGTTTCATAGCATACGATATGTTTGCCATTGAGAGCCATTGCGGTTAGCTTCTGACTATGAACGGTGGATTTTCTGAAGGTTATATCCCTCATTCTGTCTAAGTCCATCTGTATCATAACGGTTTGACTCATGTACATCTGCTATGTTACTTTGATTCGTGTAGGAGCTTCTTATATTCTTCGTCGGTAATCTCTGAGAGATAGTTTCTAATTTCTTCTGCATGGGGACCAATATCGTCTCCAGATAACATCGAAAGCAAAGACTCTCTTGCCAACATCCTATACCAAGAAGTTGAAGTTCTTGCGATCTTGAAGAATCTAAATAACTTTGATTTAATGTCGTTCACTCTTATCTTTCTTATTATCAATCTTATCTAGGAAGTACATATACATCGTCGGGGTAATATTGTCTACCTTTTTAAGTTTGAAGATGGCATCAATTCCATCTCTCACTTTGATTTTCAACACCGGCTTTAGTTTGTCTATTTCCTCCTCAAGCCAGAGCATATATAAACCTATTGGCTTGAGGAGGGCGTGTTCGTAACGCTGACACCATTCATTTCTGCGAAGCTGTTCTTCGACGACCTCTCTGTCCAACATAATTACCTCCACTATTGGCTTGGAGGTTTCTCATCACTGTCGTTTTTGATAGAACAGAATTCGTAAGCAAAACTGACTCCGGTAAGGGCTTTGATATGTTCCCGTAGAAGGTTGAAATAAATCTCCATGATCTCGTCTGTGGCTGGAATTCCTCCGACGGCATAAGATCGCTGATAAATGCAGCCGATCATGTTGGTACAGAATCCAATAATTCTTGCAATTTCATCACCCTGGGTCTTGGTTCCGTCGAGTAGAGATGGAATAAGTGAGGGACTTAATTCCGCCCCCTTACGAGCCTGTTCATTAAAGATTTTCATCATCCGTTTCTGATCCATTCCGCCGTCCTTTCTGTCTTCTTATAGGTGAAGACTGTCTTAGCCTGCTTTTGTGACTTAGAAAAGAGAGAAACCGTGAAGACCTGTATCGTTTGTAAGAAGGAGAACATAGCTCTCTGCTATTATTGCAGAGAGAGTGTTTGTGTTAAACAGAATTGTATGGATACGCACGATCTTCAATGTGAAGGGCATAGGAGTTCAAGGAACCCACCAAAGAAAAACTCATTTGATTCTAAGATATTACGAAATGATTCAGTTTCGCAATCGTCTAAGATAGATAAACCATCAAAATCATTAAAGGTGAAGAATGGAAGGAAGACTTGACATCAATCGTGAATTCCTAATCGCGTTTCTTCATGGTTTGAGCCAGTGTGGGGCACATCCAAAGAGTAATGCCCCTTGGCTTGGTTGTATGAAATGTTGTGAGATTGTGGCTGATTTTGCTATCAAATACTTTAATGCCAATTTGATTAAGGGAGAAAGTAATGACTCCGGCACTTGAGAAGAAACTCTATAATCGTTTCAAATTCTTCCATCCGAACGGAAGTATTAGAGACACTTTGATGGTTTTCGGATTTGATTGCGAAGATGGATGGTTCAAAATTATCTGGGACCTATCAGAAAAGATTAATGAGCATTTGAAGAAGTTGCCAGAACAGAAATATCCCTTTGAAGTCGTGCAGGTGAAAGAAAAATTTGCCAGTTTACGTTACTATACCAATTGGGATACCGACGAGATTTCGGATATGATAAGAGAGGCTGAAATTCTTTCCCAAAAGACTTGTGAGATTTGCGGTAAGATTGGTGAGGTTAGAGATAATGGTGGATGGCTAAGAACTCTCTGCAATGATTGTAACAAGTTGGGATAATGATCTCATAACTGTTATGAGAATAAATAAACAAGCCCCAAGCCCTTCATCGCTCAGGATCAAGGCGCTGTACTGCCCCACCTGCGGAGGAACCGGAAGGAGGATGATGTGACGGCCCAAACGCCGAGCGCGGAGGCGCTGAGCATCGTGCGCGGACTTGGCCTCCAGCTATCTGGTTGCTGTAGCGATTCGTGCGATGGGTTCGGGCATGATGAGGAACATGACGCGGTGAAAGACATTGCCCTCGCCATTGACGCGGCCGTTGCGCGGGAGAGGGAGCGGGCGGCGGAGATCGCGGAAGGGTGGCTCCCAACCGGCATTCGTATCGAAGTCCATCCGCCGATCACGCCTGAACGGGCTGTAGAGATCACCGCTATTGGGATCGCCGCCGCCATCCGCAAAGGAGGAACGCCATGAAGCCGACATGCTCCGACTGTGGAAGGCGGATCGCGAGGTGGGCGAAGGATGCGCTGGAGTCGATCTCGATTTGCGGGAGACACAAGAAGGTCGTGAAGCCGCGAAAGCCATTGAGGGCGTGGGCGGTTGTGTGCCGCACAGGGGCGATGCACTGGGCCTTCCACAACGGATTCGGAGATCGTGACAGGCTCTATTGCGAGAGCAATTTGAGGGCGTACGGAAATCTCCCGTGCGCCCCCCACCGCGTCGTAGAGCTGGTCGAGAAGAGGACGAGGAGGAAGAAGTGATGACGATAGAAATGCGTAACCAGCTCGAACGGATTCTCGTCCGAAAGGAACACGCGCTCTGCACTCAGTGTTTCACGATAGAGCCCATTCACCCCGGGGATGGGACTCCGGCGACCGCGTTTATCAGCGCGCTGGAGCTGATGGCGTACCGTCACAGGGAATGCAAACCCGCCAATCGTGGAAAGGAGAAGCGATGATCGGATTGCCTGGTGGTCCGGAGCAGGAATGTCGCTACGGACATAAGCTCGTTGTTCGCCTCGATAACGGATGCTGCTCGAAGAGGCTGGAGGATCTGCTGGGTGGGGTGTGCGATGACCGACCACGCACCTCGACATCGTGCGCTGGTGCCCGCTATGCTTTATCGAGGAATGCAGGAGGTTTGGACTGTGACAATCTATGAGAAGGAGATTGACCATGGAAGGTAAGAACCTGATCACGTTCTGCCCAAAGCAGATGAAGTTGGCCGTAGAGTACTACCTCAAGACCGTGCTCATGACGCCGGAGGCGATGAAGGACGTTTTCGTGACCGACGTCCAGCAGGAGGGGGAGGAATTCATCGTGACCACGGAGTGGATTGAGAAGAAGGTTTTGCAGCCATGACCGGCACGAACGACGAAGTCTGGGAAGCAGCCATGGGCGGGGACGACCTGCTGGTGCACAGTCAACGTGCCGAATGGCCACGACTTGATCTGCCTCCGCAACCGTGAGCTGGTGAGTGAGGGATAATGGTGAAAATGGTACATAATTATATACGATAATATATCATAAAATATAGTTCTGCAACATAATGAGTACTAAATTAAATGATCCAGTTTGGAATAAAAAACATAGTATGATGGTAGAGAGAGATAATCGTTCTCCAGAACAAAAAGCCAAAGATGAAAAGATTGCGAATGAGGTAGAGTCAGAGATTTCTCATAATCCAAATCAACTTTACGACATGAACTATACCAATCTGGTAGATAAGAATAAATGTCCTGCATTATATCGCTCACTTGAGCGATGGCTCATTTCCGAGAGGGAGAAACTTGAGAAATGGAAGAAACATTATGAATCTATGCGAGAGGGTAATTTCGATAAAGCCAGTAAGATATACCGAGATATTATGGGAATCTTCGGTGAACCAATGACGGAGGATGTCAAACAGCGATTGAGAGAATGGAATGAAGAACATAAAGAAGAGATCAAACTCAAGAATAAAATGCGACGTGAGATAAAGGCCAGATATAAACAGAAGAAAAAGAGGAAATAGGGAGGCATTATGGATCGTCAATTTGCGAATGATATTGAGTGGAATATAAATCAATTCATATCTGTGGGGATCTCTTTTGTTGTTATATGTCTCGGAGCCTTTGTAATAACTTGGGGCCTGTGCCGTCTAATAGATAGGCTTACCAGCAGAAAGGAGAAAAATAGTGATTGAACTTGATGCCTTTATTACCTACGACCCTGAGACCGGCGAGATTACAAGTAAAGAGGCAATGTCCTTTAGGTTATGTTATAATGAGAAACCAAGAGTCTTCGCTATTGAATTTTTAGATCCATCTATTCACAAGTATATTCATGTTGAACTTGATACGCTTGAAAAGATCATCAGATCCGAAAAGGCATTGGCTGTAAAACTTTCTAAGAGGTGTAAAATGTTTGACCATCGCGCCAAGAAGATCCATCTCAAGAAGCTCAAGCGTCTGGCGAAGAGGAAGGCTATTTATTCCAATCGTCGAGAAGGACGTAGCCATGATGGACTAAAGGAAGAGGAGGCCAACTCTTATCGAAAGAAGCCGGTTAAGTAAAATGCTTGATGATAAGATTGATATCGGTGGTCTGATGAGATGTTGCGTCCAGACCATCTCTGATTTTCCGACAATGGGTATAGAGAACGATTCCATTGTATGCCAATGGTGCAAGGATGTTTTGATATTTAAGAATAGACGATGGATTTGGCAAGGAGATCGATATGAAGACTAAGAGTGAGGTTCTTGTTGTGACGTTCTCTGACGGGTCAAAGTATGAGATCCTCACTGACGTCATTCGGCAGAATAGAGCGCAATATTATGCAGAAGTAGACGGGATACCTTATGAGGAGGCTCTGGGAGAGCGTCTTAGTGAGGATGACATTCTGGATTGGGTAAATATTAATATGAGTTGGAATGATGTAGCCCACAACGCGACTTTAGTTAAACAAATCGCAAACTTTGAAAAAGAATGGTGTAATGCCGAGAAGAAGATTAAATAGTAGTAAATCCTCCTATGGGAAATGAAATATTAATATTAATAGCAACAAATGATTTATATCTCAAAGCATTCGGACAGGTTTGGTGGTCCTGCTTCAAATATTACTGGCCGGATAGTAATTGCCCAGTTATGTTTGTTACTCCAAAAGATAATCCATATCCCGAACTCCCATGTTACGTAATCGGAGAGAATAGGGGCTGGAACAGAAATTTGCTCGATTCCTTGACCTTCTGCGAGAAGACATATAATCCATCAGCGGTTATTCTTTTACACGAAGATTATCTTATAGGTCCGCAGAAGAGGTCAAGCTATTTCAACGATAATCTGAACAGATGTCAACAAATTCTCAATGAGAACAAAGATATTCAAACAATAGGTCTCATACACAAGGACCCTGAGACTCATCCGTATCAAAATTGGCCTGAGATGCTTGGATATCATGATGTAGAAACGTTGGGTATTCTTCCCGTTGATGTTGGCGGAGTGAGTTTGTGGCGGGCGTCTTCTTTAAGAAAACACATTGAAAGAGTAATATCGATTGTCCCACAAGAGCGCGATATGGGCAGGAACGGCGCGGCGGAATTCTCGTATTATGGTTCCTTATGGTCAAGGGAAGAAAAACAAATTCATCTAAGAGTGAAGCGCGGCATAGCGTATTGTGATGGGCTATTGAATATTCTCTATGGCGTAACAATAGAGCTTGGGAGATTGAGAATTACTGATGCCCAACATTTAATAGAAGTAGAACGCGCTCTTGGTAAGGGACTGGGGCAGATATCAACAATAGACTCTATAACCAGTTCCCCAGAAACCCTTCTTAATAAGAATTAGGTTGATACCATGACTGATTCATATCGCAAAAGAGAGAATGCTGGGCCGCCTCATAAGGAGATTAAACTTGAGGAGGCAAAGAGCAAATGGGGTAATAAAATAAAGCCGAATAAGAAAACTCCCAAAGAATTTCGAATACAGTGTAGGAGGTGTGGGTATTTAATGGGCACAATCGTTGTAACGGAACGATGGAGCCGAGAGTATATAATAGCGTTGTCAAAGAAGTTCGGGACAAAGTGGCCCATTTGTAAAGGTTGCAAGGAGAAGAAAAATGACTGAATTTGTAGTGGAAGTGGTTAAGATCGGTGCGATTGAGAAACATCCCAATGCGGATACGCTTTCCGTGACGAAGATTGGAGAATATCCAATTATTATCCGTTCAACCGATTTCAAGGAGGGTGATCTGGCAATATATGTTCCGGTTGATGCCGTTGTACCTCTTGAGCATCCCCCTTTCTCTTTCTTGAAGAAGCCTAGAATTAAGGCTATGAAGCTGCGTGGCGTATTCTCAATGGGGCTCCTCCTTCCTATCAGCGAAGGAATGATTGAGGGTCAGAATGTTGCGGAGACACTCGGAATCAAGAAGTATGAGGAGCCACTTGAAGAGGAGAAGCTCTCTACTGGCGGAGATTGTGAACATTGCCCATTTGAATTCCCGAGGTTTACAGATATTGAATCTTATCGTCGTTATCCTACGATCTTGATTGATGGTGAGGATGTGGTTCTGACGGAGAAGGTTCATGGGACCAACTCCCGTTTTGTTTATACCCAAAATAGGCTTTGGGTTGGAAGTCATAATCAGATCAAGAAGCGCGAATTGAATAGTATCTGGTGGAAGACGGCGGAGAGGTATGAACTCGAAAAGAAACTCGCCAACGCGCCCGATATTGTTCTATTCGGCGAGATATTTGGTTGGGTTCAAAGCCTTCGTTATGGGCATGAGAGAGGCGCGGCTAGCCTTCTCTTCTTCGACGCACTTGATCTTAGGCAAATGAGATATCTTGACCATGATGATTTTCTTGCGGTCCTTCGGCGAGTGGAGCTTCAGCCAGTACCAGAATTCTATCGTGGGCCTTATAACAAGGACCTTCTGAAATTGGCAGAGGGTAACTCTATAATTGCTGGCGCTTCTAATGTGAGGGAAGGTATCGTTATCAAGCCTACCATCCGCCGGTACGATGATCGGGTCGGCAGGGTTATTATTAAGCATATCGGAGAAGGATATCTTTTGAAGTAGAGGATAATATGAATAAGCTAGAAAAGAAACAGAAGGAATTCGACAGGCTTAAAATGGAACTTATGGGTTTACAAAAAGAGCATCAAGACAAATGCGAGAAACCAAAGTTTGAGAAATATATAGGAACCTATTGGAAATTTAAGAACTATTACTCATGCCCAGAAAAAGAATCTGACTATTGGTGGCTCTATCGCTATCTCAAGCGCTTGGCGTCTGACAGGTTCTTATTGGTAGAGAATAATTAGAGAATTGGTGAATAATGGTACTAGACAGGCCGTGTGATAAGAAACATGACTTCAATAAAAACTATCTTGATAGTGGTCAATGTGCAATTCCATACCGCTATTGGTCGGAATCTCATTGCCTACGATGCGGATTCTATATCGTAGAATGTGGATGTCATTTTTGCGATAGTGTTGGTAAGATATCCTGGAAGACGTTTAGGAAGAATATGAGGAAGACGGGATTAAACATATGATATCTGCAATCTTTATTGATGGCCCCTTGGCTGGTGAGACGATGGGACTCTCGGGCCCAATTCCCATTCTCAAAATTCCTCTTCCACCAAGGAAGACAATTTTTGGGTGTAATCCTGATCTAAAAGAAGCCCCCTATTCGTCCCTTTCTGTATTTGAATATTATCTTGCTGCCAAAGGATCAAAAGTGGCTATCTATTCCAAAAATAATTCGGATGAGACAATCATTCGCGCATTGAGGGAATGGATAATAACCGATCTATCTGATACAGATAGAATAATAAATTATTGTAGAGATAAGATAGCCTATCAATAATTTTTGCGCAGGAACTATGGCTTCGAAAAGGTACTTGATTATGACAGAAAAACAGGATATCGGGTTGGTATTTAATTCCAGATTCCAAGACCTCGGTTCCTTTGTCGCCAATTATTCAGATGATGTGGTTAAAAAAGAGCCACAACTATTTAGTTAGAGCTATCATTATGCATTAGAACATGGTGGGAGCATAACGAAGAACTTCCTAGCTAATATCCCCGAGAACTGGAAAACCAATGATATTATTATAGACAGCCGTGTTCATATGCTGATGACTGGGTGGTACCCTTGCATCCCGGGATGGCACTTGGATGATATTCCGAGAACCAGGAAGGATGGTCAGCCAGATCACAGGAGTCCAATATACAAAGCAGATCATGTGATGGGGATAGTCGGAGAAGTAAGTAAGACAGAATTTGTCTTTGGGAAGTTAAGACTTTATGACGTACCAGAAGGTAAAGGAACTATATATGAAATCTGGAACAAAGAAATCGATCTCCTGCTCAAGAGGGGTCGGATAAAAATCAGAGCAGTTGAGCCCGGAAGAGTAATATACTTCGATCACGAATGTTTTCATAGAGGTACGCCAACAACTAGGCCGGGCTGGAGATGGTTCATTAGGATCACAAGGAATTCTCAAAGGAAGTTTCTGAATGAAGTAAGAACCCAAACTCAAGTATATCTTACAGCCCCGTTTGATGGATGGTAGAATTATGGCTAAATTCAAAAGAGTAATTGAGATCGATACCACAAAAGAAGGGGAATATAAAAAGGAAATCATTCTTCAGGTCGTTCCTACTGGGAAATGGTTATGGATTCGTAAGATTCCGGAATTGGATACAAGTCGGGCTGATGGGTATACATTTAGCCCTCGGAAAGGTGGAACAAAAGTGAGACTGACTCAGGATCATATCTTGGACCTGATTGATGCGCTTGAGGCGCTAAGGGATGAAGAATGACAAACTTGATTCTGATTGGTAGAACGAGATTTCCAGAATCGTCAGGACTGAGGATTAACATGATGCCATTTATCATAGGCGATAATAACTCCATACCTCAAGAATATAGGCAATATTGTTCTATGATTCAAGATTGTGGAGTTGAAACAGGGGAGCTTGGTAAGACTGGGTACCTCTCAATACAAGAATCTGTAGTAGAGGCAAACAAATACCAAAGACGGCCGGGAATACATACCGACGGTCACGGCGTTATAGGATGGGGATGGGGGAGGGGTGAGATCCCAAATGGGAAGAGAATAAGAGGTCTTTATATTGCATCCTCGGTAGAAAATTCATGTAGGGCGTGGGATATAGAAATCAATACCCCAGGTCCGATGGGAGACTGTGAGAGGTATAGAACTGAACTTGAGGAAGAAGAGGATATTGTAATGAGGTCCCATTATATCTATTGGCTGACCGATAGGTGTCCTCATGAGTCCTTACCAATGAAGAAGAGAGAGAATAGACAATGGTTCAGATTGGTAACGAGTGCAGTTGATATATGGTATCAGGATCATTCAACAAAGAATAGACTGGGGATAAAGCCAGACTGTGAGGTAATCAGTGGGAATAAATTCTCCTAGAACTAAACTATATCTCAAGAAGAAATGAGTATAAGTCCTTGTTATATAATGACTTACCCTGAATTATAGTAGAGATGTGAGGTTAGTACCGCCCTTACTACGTTCCCCAGTTGCAAAAATGAGACCCAGACTACTACCCTATCTCCTATTTACCACACCACTATTGGCATGGAATTTGCACCTAGCAATCCTTATGCCATACCTAAACCCCCTACAATTCGATTTAAGCCATTTTAAGGCTTCACCCCCTATCTAACTACCCTTTCCCTACCAAAATGGCTAGAATCGCCTCCCAAGCGGTCCTATGGCCATTGTGGTTGGGCGTGACAGTACGCAAACGACGGGGATATGAGGAAGCATAGAGTATTACCCAAAGGTAACATAGGCTAGCAAGTATACCTAAAGATATAGTTATCATAGGGTTACTCCGTATCCAATGTATCATCATGCATTACAAGGGCTAGCATACCCTTGCGGAGTAAATCCACCAAGGGAGATTCCGGGTCTAGTTCCCTAAGCCGTAGGGCTAACTGGAGAAGGCGAGAGTCCAAATCAGGGACGTCTGAGGGGGAGTGTCTCATTCTCTACCGTCCTTTCTGTCAATTGTGTTCATCACACTAGTAAGACTACCCTATCCCTATCATCATTACAAGGAAAATCGTCAAGAAAATCGTATGGAGCCGTAATGGGTTAGCCCTTGTATATGGGATACCTTATGGGTAAAAGTTTATAATGTCAAAACGCGGGACCTTTTACTGCTAAATGGTTTTGGGGATTTTGGGTCTAGTTCAATCATTTTATGGGTGGTCCAGCACTGCGCACCAAGCCATTAAAGATTCTGAAGGGAGATAGCAATAGCAATCCCATTATTGCTATGAACCCTAGACCAGGGCACAGGAGTAGGAGAGCAGTAGTGGCGAGGAGGAGTTTAGGAGTGGACATATGTTACTTTCTTTATACATACATACATGCTAGACTGTCTAAAGTAGGGGTAAACCCCCCCTAGCTTGATTTCAAGGCGATTTCTCTTCCTCCCCTTGCTTCCCCAACCCCATAGCCAAATCCCTTTCCAAGTACTTCTTTTGCGCCACAGTTAGCGATCTAGCCCCATGGTAGGCTAGCCCTATCCTAGTCAAACCCTCCAGGGCAGGCCTATCCGATAGAGTACCATTGATGTATCCCTCAGTCCTAAGTGCTTCGATATCGGGAAATACTCTTGCGTGACTCCGGGAGGAATCAATCAGAGAATCCCAAATCCCCCCCATACTTTGCGTAATGGAGAAATTTCCCGGTAGTCTATCAAAGCAAAGTTTAAGTGATTTAGTGTAGGCGTAGAATCGAATTCTTGGTAGGGTACTTGCGACGTACACCCACGCATCAAGGTATTCTTGACTAAAAAAGTCCCCGGAATCATGTATCCGTACAATGGATACTTTCCTCATTGCTTGTAGGTCCGCTATAGCATATTGCGCGAACCTAACCGGACTATCCTTAGCAATCGCAAGGTTGAATTCCCTTGATGCTTTGACATTTGGCATAACGTATCGGCCTTGACGGGCGTAGCAGTATCCCGCACAGGCCCCGGCCCCGGGACACGTCACAAATCCATCGGAGGAACGGTAGGCCGGGATTCCGAATGATACGCTTCGGGCCATCTTGCTAACCTTGATATTGTCCCTACTCCATTTCAGATACATTTAGCACCTTGCTTTCAATCTTACCCGTTCCCCTGCACGTTTGGCATTCAAGGATACGTAGGTTCCATTTCTTTAGTGGGTCCGGGCGGAGAATAATCCCGCAACCGTTGCAGTCTGGACATTTCCCTTTTGACATATGATCCTTCCTTCAATGTGCGACCGGAACGTACTCTCCGGCAAGATGCCTCTCAATCAGAGAATCAATACTCTCCAATTGCGTCTTGCGTTCTGCGATTTCTTCCCGGAGTTTTGCTTCGATCTTCGGACGCAATGCCTTTCTTGCTTCCTCCCGGAGCTTGTCGATAGGTTTCAATCCATCCCCCCAACGTGCAAGAATGAAAGTCTTTCCAGGATTGTATTGCGAATTATTGACATGGCCCACAAGTACCGGGTCCGGGTCTCGCATACGCTTGTGCCAAACTTCAATCAATCCGCAAAAGTCCCGGGCATGTGAAACGACTTGCAGAATACGTATCGGGAGAATCCCCCCGGAATACTCGTTAACATTCGTACGGGTAGGGAAAAGCGTAAGATAGATCGCTTGGTCCCCGGCCGTCATTTCGGGATAGGGGAATCGCTTTCTCTCACCGTCTTTCGGTTCCTGCACAAGCTCCTTTTGTCCCTTCAAATCGAGCTTGTCAATCAAAGCAATCGCTTCCGACTCAATCTCCGGAGTGATGGTATCCGTCTCTTCAATCTCGTACGTTTCAATTTCCATATCTCACCTTAAAATTCATTCGCACGAAGAAAACCGGGCCCAGGAAACAACGTATAGTTTGTCGCCTAGCGCCATGATAGATGAATCACGCATACCGTACCCGTCAGCGGAACGTCCAATACTCCGGGCTATCTCTGCTATATCAATCGACCCGGAGGAAAAGATAGTAGACCCTGCACGGAGGATTACTACTTCCTTGACTTCGTTTTCGGACAAGGGTTCATCGGTATGACAGAGAATTTCCGAACCGTCCTTTAGTTTTCTCGGATAGGCGGTCCAAGCCATATGATTCCCCCTTAAATGGGGGAGTGTAGCTACAAGCCACACTCCCCGGAACACGGAAGGGAATTGACTAGACGTTAGCAACCTCCAGGGCGCGCGACCAAGCTTTAGCCTTTAGGAGTGCACCGCTACCAAGCATACTAGACTTCAAACGAGATTCCGCTTGTCTGACACTATCTTCCCCTGCACCCCGGCTTGCGCGAAAATGGTCCACATATTCCGTTACAGCATTGAACGCCCCCCACAAAGTTCCCTTGACTCCGGGGATTTCCGAACCCTTCCCGGAGTCAACCAAGGTCAGAATCTCCGCCCGGTTACTCTTGGCCCGGGTCGAATCGGCAACGCCAAAAACGGAATCTAGATACGTTCCGACCTTGGCCGAATCCAGTCTAGTCTCTACAAGTCGGCCCGCCATCGGGAGTAAATCATCATAGTACTTGCGCACCAAACCAAGGATACGGCCAACTTCCTCTAGTTTGCGGTCCGTATCTCCGCTATGGCGGATGGATACAATATTAGTTTTCGCGCCAAGGGACGCAAGGAAGCTATTGTAACAGATAATCCTAATGGGTGTCATCGAAATTGAATGAGGGGGCGAACCGTCAAAGCTATTGTACAGAGTGAAATTCTGACGGAGCGTATCTCCGTCAAGCCCGGGAATCTCGATAGTTTCCGGGAGCGTAAGCTGTACGAAGGATTGAGCGCCCAGACCGAAACTTCCCGCGCGTTCCGGGAACGCCCCTTCGCGCAAGAATTGATTCACAATGTCAAATCCGTCAATGTTGTTAATGGGGGAATACCTATCCCCCATAACGGACAGTACATCCCCGGTATCCCCCCGAACCACGGCCGAAAATCCTTCAACCGGGAGTCTTGCGCCCCCCAAAAAAATCGGTTCCTTCCCGGCCGTGAATCCGATTCCGCCCTTGTCCAAAATTTCGGACAAACTCTTAGACCCGGACACGTCATGACTACTCATATCAATCCCCTTTCCTCGAACGCTACAGTATCTCCCACATCCCCGGAACACCCGGGGATAAAACGCTATCGATATCGGTCCCGGACCAAATGACCGTTACCCGGACGATATCAAGGACGTCCGCAATCGTCGTCTCATCGGTTCTCATCGTCAATCCCCTTTCCATCTACTCATGAGACTATCACATAGGCCGGATATGTCAAATAATCGTCCGCCCATTCGTATTGCCCATTACGCCTATCCCATGGGTCCGCCATGGGCGGGCGTCGAAGTAGGCGGAGATATAGATAGGTTGCAAAGCGTATGCCATATTCCCGGCCGATTTCAGTCTAGCAAGTCATATGCAAATTGTTGCATACTTCAATGGCATACGCTTTGCTTGTGTTTTTGTGGCATACGGATTGCCTAGCTTGATTGGCACGCCAATTGCTACAGCAAATCCCGTGCCAGAGGAAGTGTAGTAAATTTCCCACGTCTCATTTTTCCTACGCCAAATTTTCTTGGCGTTGTAAATTTACCACAGTGGTAAAAATGAGACTGTTACCAAAAGGTAACATTATCATTACTTCGCCGGTACCCTGTTGGTACAAGGCGGATGTTACTGTATTTCCAGGATTCCAAGGAAGTGATACTATACTATTGGCGGAATGGCATAAACTGTTACAAAAACTAGGGTACTTTTTGTAACAGTTAGGGGATTGATATCATTTTGTCAAGTTTTTATGTAAGAAAACTCGACATGTTTTTCTTACAAGCCACAATTGGTAAACAAATTATTAGTAACGCTTGGCGTTATGCCCCGTCTAACTCGTATCTTTAAGGGACTAGTCGTGACAAAAGCAAATGGGACCAAGAAGGCTCTCCAGCCTATCATCGTTGGACAGCATAGTAGAATTCAAATCTTGCGGGATGTTTATAAGAAGTTAAATGATATGCACGCCTATGCTTCAATTGAGAATATCGAAACGATTCCCTCGTTCAGACAAGTATTGAAGAATGACATTGAATCACTCATCGATTATATCGAGAGGCTCCTCTAAAATTACCCCAAGAATTTGACCAAGTGAAATTGAGTATGTCGAGTATGACCCATGGGGGCGCTAGGATTATCATTACTTCGCCGGTATGGATGATACAGGAGGATTGAGACAAATGAAATGGATCAGACACGAGCACGCGCATGAACTTGCGGAACTTTAGGCGGTACTTGAAAATAGGTACGATACAAATGGTCACCCTAAAGCTGGGAAACTTTTTGATCTTGCTTGGAAATACGGACATTCCGAGGGTGAGAGTGGAATTGAAAACTTCTACTGCGAGTTGATACAATTAATCCAATGGGATTGACTCTGTTCATTATTAGTGAACGGTACTAAAACAGTGAACAAGAACCTTACATTTTATGTAATATTGGTGCAATAACAAGTCGTAACATTACATCAACACCGTCGTCTTATGCTCGTTAGGAGGATTGATACAAATGACTAAAAAGATGAAGATTGAGTACGCTATTGATATCACAGCAGATGATATCAAAAGGGGTATTAAGAAAAGTTCCTTATCTTGTCCGCTAGCAAGAGCAATATACCGCGAGATTGGTTGTTGTAAGCCGATAGTTCATGCTCAGAGGGCGTATATCTACAGAGATACTTTCAATATCAATGACGCAGGACGAGACTTCATCCAGCAGTTTGACAAGGGTAAGAAAGTAAAGCCGATCACGGTAAAGTTGCTTAAAATCACAAAGATTTTGAAGAAGAGTGGGCTATGAGCCCACATAACGAAGTTAGGCGATACATTTATTCCATTACGGCAATGGTTAACAATCTGAATAAGCTATGGGATTCTTATCCAGTCCATGAGAAAGATGGTCTTGAGAAGTCAGAAATGATCTTAAAGGATATATTAATTAGTATTCGTGGGATACACAATACCTTTAAGCAGGGTATTGACCAGATCATTCTAGGACTCGATAGGAACCAATCCTAGCCATTTTTAATAGCGGATGGTACTTTGATAGCCTTTTGGTGTGAAAATGTCTTAAATCGAATCCTACGGGGTCCTAGCCCTATTCTGGGAGACGGCGTAGTTTGATTTGGGCCTTTAGATTCTTCCGCCCACCCAATCCAAGCCTGCGATAGCCAAGGACGCGATATTGGCTGCGCTTCCCAAGAATAAGTTCCTTCTCGTTACGCACCAATGTATTACGATGGCCTACTGGCAAGCCTCTATTGGTCACAATAGATACCAACACCCCACCACTTCTCAAGATATTCCCTATTACGCCTCTATCGGTTGAGGTAGATAGGAAGTTTTTGAATGATATTTTGCTTCCTATGCCCTTGGCGATCTTATCGAGGAAGGAGTCTGAGACGTTATCTAGGGCGGCATAAACCCGATAGTCCTTGCCAAGTGAGGTATTGGTGAGTTTGCTTAGTACTCCCTCATGTCCGGTACGTGAGCCGAGATAGTCTAAGACTTCTCTTCTATCGCCATCACTCATGCCATCCCATACCTTGTCGGTTAGATGTCTGAGATCATGGCCGTAGTGGCCGGAGAGAGAAACCTTACCTCCTCCGCCACCTTGTCCACTACCTCCAACAAGTGGTGGCCTACCTGCGTGACCATAGTTGCCGCTAGTAGGTGCTCCTTTGGAATGGAAGTAGTCCTTATCGTTCATTCCCCTTGCTTTACGCTTATTCATTTGACCGCCTAAATAATGATAATATACTAATCTCGGTCGTCGTCCCAAATCCCTTCGTTTTCTGGCACACCTTGGATGTAATCATTGATTTCTATATCGCTCTCTTTGTACAAGAAATGCTTGCCATCTCCAGTCTTACGATCCTTCTCCCCAGTTGATTCCTTGTTATCTTTGAGATCCTGCAAGACTTTCGGGTCGTTTGGATCTTTTTTGGGTTCTTCTGGGTTAGCCATTCTTTATTCCTCTTCTGGCGGTAGTTCAAACGGAACCTCATCCCTTGATTTCTCTACTCCATCTCGACCATCGGCTTTAGAAGCTCTACGGGTTTGAGTGGCAAATGATTTAAGTTTACTTAGGAGTGGACTTGAGACGGCGGAACCTGGAGTAAGATTCTTGGGATCGCGTTCAATGGCCCCACTAAGTCTCGTTGTCCATTCGTTCGTGAGTCGGACATCGGCCAGATTCTTCAAGGCCGTAATGAGGATGTTAAAGTTATCGACATCGAAAACTGTACTCATATTCTCAAGCAGAGAATACAGCTTCTCTAGAGCCAACTTTTCACCTTTGGCCAAGAGGTTATTGATATCTCTCCTGATGGCCTGTCTTTCTCTAGCTCTCGCTATTCGAACCAATATCTTCGGATCTCGGGTATCGGTGGACTCCATCACTTCGCTTAATTCCATCTTGTTTTCCTCCATCTTGTTTCCCATATCATCTTGGATAAATAAAACAACCTCATATCAGGTCGAATATGAGGTTGTAAAAAGGAGATACGCGAGTGAAGAGTTATTCTGTCAGAAGGAGCCTCCATTAAAAAGTAGGTTTATAAAATAACAAGAGACACACTATAAATTTATCCCCCACCATGAACTGCGAAGGCTTCCGGAGAGGTTACTACCTTCGCAGTATCGGCTGAGCATTCCGTAGCGTAATAGTCGCTATACTTATTTCTTACGAGTTTAATAGCCGTTACAACATCTGGAGCCAGAACGCAAATCATACCGCCGGTCCAGTCCCTAAGTACACCCTCCCAAACGAATAACTTCAATACCACTTCTTTTTCCTTCCCTCTTAATGCCATTGCGCCCTCAACGGGGAAACTCCAGCCATTCAATTCTAAGACTGACACCGCCAAGTCGAGAGAATCAGCTTCGAGACAACCTCTAATAGCCTCCAAACAGCTTTTTCTCCAAGAGGGATTATCCCAATCTCCATCCCCATCTCCACTAATAGTCCGTTTGTACAATTCAATAAGATTCTCATCCGAGATGCGTTCTTTATCTTTCTTGCTCATGTTGATGAGACGACAATGAGTATGATCTGTTACTTAGGATTTGTCTGGATCGGGGACTGCAACAACAATATTATTACATGTCACCTTTGAGATATGTAATTTCTTATTAAGTTGTTGAGGATTCTTAGATGGACCAAGAATCAGATAGACCATAGCTTCTTGTCCATTACTAAAATCAGAACCAATTTGACAAACTTCAAACGGATTAGACATGAACTGTTACTTAGGAAGGTCTTCCAGTTTTTGGGAAGTCAACCCAGTTTCGAGTATTGACTTCTGCCCAAGCCATATCGATACATTCAGATAACTTAAAGCCTGATAGGGTGCAGTAGTGCATGAGATAAATTATGATGTCTCCAATAGCATCCTTCTTGGCCTCAATGTGTTGTTCTGGACTACCGCGAATACCTTGTTCAGCCTTGAGATGGGCATGACATAGTTCACCTTTTTCTTCGCACAATCCAAGGAGAGCTTGATAAGGTTTGGCATCGGGGAAGTTTCTTTTGGACCACTCCCCCGCTTGTTTTTGAACTTCGTCGATATCGTACATTCTATCGCTCCCGATAAAATTCGGAGTGAGATTTTAAGGCAACTTTGGCTGTCTCCCTAACATCCTCGTCTGTCAGAAGACCTGATTGAAGCGCGTCGGAGTAGGTATATGGTATACCATTAATAGTACAAACTGGATCGCAATTGCCACCGAACAGGAGAATATCAAGAGCATCGGTGAAAGTAGTCTTTTCGTGTAACATCTTAAAATAATTGTCTTTCCCGACTCCAATTACAAGTGGATCTAGTCTCTCACCTTCAAATGTGAGATAACTATCGAGTAGCATCTTGCCCTTATAATCAATTATCCTTTTTAACTGATCCCTCGTAAGTTGATCTTCAAGAGTCTGTTTCAAAATCTTGAGAGCCATCTTCTTCGTAAGCATATTTGCTATCATTACTTTCTTTGCCATCGCTTGAGCCTCTTATCAATCTTCTTTAGTGCATCACGAACAACAGAGACCTCATTTGGACCCATTTGATTGCCGAAGATAGTCGTAAGACCCTTGGTGATTGCGCCCTCAATCATCTCGATTACTACTTCTCTTCGGATGACCTTACGCTCTGGGATGATCTCCTGTGGGGGCCCCTTAACCTCAGTCGTTGCCCCGGCAACAGTTCCCGTTGTGGGCTCCGTCGACGTCTGAGTCGTCTTCTCGTCCATCATTGAGTACTCCTACCTTAATAAAAGTAACAAAAAGATACAGTACCGTTGCTTGCACGAATGTAAGACTCTTGAGTCCGAAGATTTGTGACACTGAAAAATGCCAAAGAATCATCAAGATCAACCCCATGAGAGAGCTTACCATTGCGAACGCTAGAAACTTAGAAACGTAACTTCTAGCCCTTAGTTTAGTAAGGAAACCCATATCTTTCTCCTAATAGCTTAGAAAATAACAGGCTACAACCCAAACCAATATTGAGGATAGAATAATCATCAACAACACCCCAAGCGTTTCGGCAGGACTCTCCTCCCCGTTATCCATTGTTTATCCTTTCGATATATTCATTATTAAGCATTAACATCATCCGGTAAAGCGGGCTATCCTTAAAAAATTCAGCAATGGCCTTCATCTCTTTCGGTAGACACTTTCCACGTACTCCATCCTTTGCTTCTTTTAGATCCATATTCCATTTGGTATTTACTGCCGATCTAACGGCTTCCCAATTAAACATTTCACCATCACATGAGCCCCCGAATTCCTGAGCTATAACGATCTCCATAAATCTATAAGCATTCTCGATGTTCTTCGACATAATGGCGGTTTTAGAATCAGTAGTAGCAATGTATTGTGGCTTATCCATAAAGTCAGTATAGAAGGCTACCGCTTCTGCGAGATCCTTTTTGTCATCACATCCCAGTACTCTACTGATATTAAAGACCCATTTTGTCTTATCATAAGGTACAAGACGATGAGGACAGAATGCTACTTTCAAGCCGGAATATTCGATATAGTCCAAAAGGCTGACTATATTCTTAGGTGGAACGGTTGATTCGATAATGATTAAGGGTAAATGATCTCTCTCATCGGGATAAAGATTATTGATCTTAGCAATGACTTGGACTATTTGATCGTAAGTCCATACACAAATGAGATATATATCCGCCTCTGGCATATCTTTGAAGTCATATGTCTTATAGCCAAGAACGGAAAATTCTGTTAACTTTTCAAGATCGATATCAACTCCACTTAGCTTATAGGTTTGATTGAGTGCTAGATCGGTATCGATCTTCTCACCCAATGAAGTCAATACTGCCCCACCAATCTCACCGAGGCCGACGACCATTATCCTTCTCATGCTCATCTTCCTTATCTGTTCGACGTCTTAGATGTTTACCGCTTTCCTTTTTAGAATTGCTCTCTGCCGTACAATAGAGACAACTGGCATCGCAATCTCCCATGTAATGTCTCCGAAGATTCTCGTTAATCATGTAGTCTGGGGGAAATGGAATACTGAGCTTACAGGACCACATATTGTGGATGGAGACAAGTTGGGGAATGTCTTGTCATTTTCAAATACCGGAAGCGCTCTGGGAGATAGTCTTGCCAGAGATACAATATCAAAGGCTTTCTCGCCCTCTATAAACTGTACCAAGGCACGATTCCCCACAGGATCTATAGCTAGAACAATAGTCAAAAAGTTTTTACCAATCAATTTCTTATTAGATTCATCCCATGTATCAACTGAACAATTAACATAGGTATGGTCCGGGAGTCTTATAAAAGAATTGTCCATTGGGCGCACCTCAAGATTCATATCAATTCCCTAAAAAAATGGCGTCTCGCCTCTACACAGTTCCTCGTGATTGTCTGCGTGTTGTTCATAGCCCTCGATCCATCTCCCACAACCCTTAGAACATTTCTTAGCCTTTTTAAGCATTGTATGATTGTAAAGAGGCTCGTGACGAATGATATGGCTACCCATCAGCTCATATTCGCCATCATTGAATTCCTCAAGACATTCTGGACACACCAGTTTGGTCTTGACAAATCTTTGGAAGTGATCGGTTGTCTCACGCCAAGAGCCGTATATCTTCCTCATACGATTACGTCGTGATGATTGTTCTCTCTTATACCAAGAGCACTGATACGGATAAACTCAGGATTTCTACGAAGCTCGGAAAGATTTCTTGCGCCTTGGTAGGATAGACCGGAACGAATACCCTCTGCCAGCCTCTTAATGACGTGTAGAAGGGGTCCTCTGGCTGGGACCAGAGCCTTCACACCCTCAATATGACTGTTCTTATGCGTGCTGCTTCCTTCATAACGTCTGTATTTCTTGCCATCAATTTCCACAACCTGACCGGGGGTTTCATCCGAGCCAGCGATAAGATTGCCCACCATAACGGCGTCTGAGAAACAGAGAGCTTTAACGATATCTCCAGAATTCTTGATCCCACCATCAGCAATGATCCCGAACTTGCCGCTACACGCCATGCGGTAGTTATATACGTCTTCAAGTGCGGTTAGTTGTGGAACACCATTGCCGGTTTCGATTCTAGTCGTACAAAGACTCCCTGGTCCAATACCAACTCTGATCGCATCCGCACCAGCATCGACAAGTCTTTTCGCACCCTCAAGCGTCGATACATTCCCAGCTACAAGGATGACATCTGGGTATTTCTTGGCGATATAATGAACCATATCAAATGCCATCTTGCTATCTCCATGAGCAAGATCAACACAAATATGCTTAATGCCAATCAAGATCAGAGCATCCGCTCTCACCTTCTCGCCATCCCTCGCTCCAACCGAACATCCCACTGTCTCTCTAAATGGCATCACGCCTTGCACATTCTCTTCTACCGACATGAAACGATGGACAAAGCCATATCCACCCAGACAGGCCATGGCATGGGCTACAAAGCCGTCTGTGACGGTCTTCATGTTGGCCGAAATGATCGGCAGGGAGAGCCGAAAATCCTTCTTCTCGCATAGAACAGTCGATAAATCAATTGACGATCTTGACTCAATACTCGAAAACTTGGGTACTAAGAGAACATCGTCGAAGGTCAGACCATCATTTCTTAGGTTCATATTTTTGCGCCTTTTCTAATCCTTTCAGATCCTTATACCATTGCAGGGCTCTTGCCATATATCGTTCAAAATCCATAAATCTATTATCGCTATTTCTCTTCCATTCTGCTTTCCCGCGCATAGATAAGTCTTGTTTCACCAACTCCCTCCAATCATCCATTCTCTCTTCACGACGAGCCCTTACCAGTTTCTTGATAACATTGAGATATTGATATCTAGCCATTAATCTCTCGATGTAATGAGTTGATGGCATTTGTATCCTACAACCGCCAAATTTCTTTAAGAATTTCAAGAATAATTCTTCACCAAGAAACTCGTACAGCTCAAGCAACTCGTCATTGCGATAACGATAGCAAAGATAGAGAAGTATCTGATGTGGAGTATACTCGGTTTCGTTCATCAATGGCTATCGATCAATTCGTCTTTATATTCCTCGAAGACTTCTTTGATTCTAGCCAAGATGATATGATAAGTACGTTTAACTGGATCTGCTTTAGGACCGCGTTCTTTGAAGAACTCTTGACAATTTCTATATTTCTTTCCGATCATTATAAGATCCAGAAGAATTATCGCACGTCTCATTGATACTTTATTATCGAATCTCAGCTTTATCCAATCAATCATGTGGTCCCTGATTTCCATAAACCTCAGAGTTTTTCTATATGAGTCTTGCTTCGCTATAAATTCCACTTTAACATCTGTAATCGGGATGGTATGGGATAGTTGTCTCGTCTCTTTCTTCAAATAAGCTAAAGCTGAATTACGAAGAAGTCTGAAGAAGTAGCCCGTGGGGTCTGCGATATCCCCACACATATATGCCTTGGTAAGATAGGCTTTCTTACTAAGAATACTTACTACGAATTCGGATTTCATATCCTCTTGAGATGTCTTGGAATACTTCTCAAGTGTAAGTTCTATCGGATGCTTCAATATAGCTAATAGATCCGTAGTAGCAGACTCGTCATTAATATTCTTATCCAGCCTGATGAAAATATCCTTCAGCTTCTCGTTATTGAGTGCGATAGACATTAATTGATCCGCCAAGCGGCTCTTAGTTTTCTACAAACCATCGTACGGGTCTTATCGTCAAATGGAGCACCAGAAAGACAAGACATCAGAACCGAGAACTGTTGATGGTTCATATTGCCTTTGGCTCTATTACACAATTGGCATACAAGATGAAGATTGCTTTCAATATCAGGCCCACCTTTAGAAAGAGGTTGCTTGTGGTCCAATCCGACATTGCCAGCCTCAAGCGCAATACCGCAATAAGGGCATTCTTTGTATTTCATAGCCCATTCAAGATTAACTCTAAAGACACCGCCACGCTTCTTCAACCAGAAATTCCAATGGCTTACTTTTGATCGCCAGTGCTTAATTTGTTTGTCCCCCATCTTTATCTCCCATCAAAGGATCTGCCCAGTCAACTTCTATAATACCAGCATTAGAGCTGGTATATGAAGTATCGCTATCATTTGTAAATGCCGGAGGATGTCGAGGCTTGATGATCTTTGTCTCTTCGTCACTAGGATTCTTATAGCCACACTTATCTTTCATAGTCTTATCCCTCCGCTGGATATCGGGTATGTGCGAGGGTTGGCATGAGGGACAAACTAGCTCAACAGAATTGAATAATGGAACCTCAATCATTACCGTATCGCAATAGACTTGAATGCCGTCCATTGTCAGGACTTTATTGGGACATCTTTTCTCTTCCATATCCTACTCTTTCCCTCAATTTTCTCGATAACGATTACATTATCAAACGAAGATAACAGAGACTCGTTATGAGTTATAACGAAGATATTCTTAAAACGTTCGGATTCTTTGTGTAAAAGCGCGATTATTCTTTCGCAACCACTCTCATCTAATCTCTCAAATGCTTCGTCGAAGATAATGAGTCCTGGGTTCCTGCCGGAATACTCCCTGATAAGATCGTTAACGGCAAGCATCACACATAACTCTATTCTCTGACGTTCGCCTGCGGAGTTCCCATCGTAATTCCTCGCGCCATGATTATTTAGGACCCTTACCTCGAATTTCTCTCTCATCTCACCGCTTTTTAGTCCGGTCTGGGCCGAGAACTCTATCTTAAAACTGCCATCAGTCACAATGTCGGAGTAGTATGTAGCTCTTGAATTCAGAAATGGAATAATAGAGTCTAAGAGATAGCTCTTAATCCCACCATTGCCGAATCCAGTCACCCAGAAATCAACTACTGCAAGCTCGTTCTCTATAGCTACAATCTCGTCTATTAATATCTTTACTCGTTGTCTCCTCTGCTCAGTATCCTTGATGAAGTTATCTAGGATCTGATGGGCGACGTCATCATTGACGCTAGCAATGTTCTTATTCTCCGTTTCTTTGCGTTCTATCGACTTTGTAAGTTCCTCTATTTCCTTGCCAAGAGTCCTGAAAGAGTCAGCTTCAGAGTGCGGCACTGCCGCCGTCAGATTCTCTTCCTTCAGAGTTTTCAACTCACCTTCAAGTTGTACCATCTCATCGTTAATAAGGAAGATATTATTCTCAATCTTTCCTATATCTCTCGCATAAAGAGCGGCCAACTCGGCACCCTTTATTTCCGTTACTTGATTCCCGCAAAGAGGACATATAGAATCGGACTTGATATGCTCAAGGTGGTCTTTGACTTTTGTTTCCTCATGCTGACTCTTACTCTTTTCGTCTTTGAGATATTTTAGACGGGAACTGATCTCAAATAGGCGCTTCTTGTTGGCATCATATTTCGAGATCGAAACTTTATTGTCTTCTATACTCTTACACAATTCTTCATATCTGGCTTTCTTTTCGATTAAGGAACTTCTTAGAACATCAAGATTCATGGTATTGGTCTGTAGCGATGTTTCGCGTTCAAGACGACCCTTTTCGATCCTACTCGAATACTCGAAAATCAATAGCGCCCCCGAGGCCACTGCCTCCTCACATTTCTTTCTTTCTGCATCCTTGAGAATGATAGAATCAGTCAATTCTTTTGATCTATCCCTCGCCAACTCGTGCGCTAGATCATAATAATCGAAATTAAGGATACTCCCAAATATCACCTTCTTCTCTGAGTCGCTAGTTTTAATGAATCTGAGAGTATCCTGTCCGAACATCACACAGGAAGAGAAGGTCTTGAAATCAAGCCCAAGATACTTGTCGATCTGGTCTTGAGTGATTGTTTGAGTGAGAGCATTTACTGGTGCGCCAGAAATGATGAGTGACAGAGAGGTCTTCCCCCTGGAACGTTCTCTGAGGATTGCGTCTCCGTTAGTCATCTCGATGAAAACCGTAGCCTTCTTCGCGCCATTACGGATTACGTCATCGTGAGCGATATCCCTAAAAGTCTTGCCATATAGGCCCCAATAGAGTGCATCGAAAAGTGAACTCTTCCCAGCGCCATTACTTGAAGCGCATTGAACATCCTTATTCAGACCATAAATGCCGACAAGACCACTATTGAGACTTAATTCCGCCTCACCAATCGATAAGAAATTACTTATTTTTATTCGTTTGAAATCCATTATAGGTTTTAGCCATGTCCATTAGCATCACGCCATAATCATACACCTTCTCATCGGTTACTTTCTTGGTTTTAATATATTCTTTAAGAAGCTCTCGATAATCGGTCATATCCCTCATATCCACTCTCTCATCGACTTTATTAACAACATCCCTTATTAAGATGTTACGGTTAACTTTTAATAGGCTCGGATCTAATTCAGAATCCTTTAATAGACAAACATAGCGGTTCTTTAACATATCGGCGGTGGCCTTACTACTTTCGATCTTCACAAATTCCTTGTATTTATTAGGATAGAAATTGATGAATCCTGCATCATAGTCAAGTACCCAATACCCCCTTCTTGATCCACAATCCCCGAAATTATGGTGTATGGGGGCTCCGGGTATAATAAGAGTATTATATTCTTCAAATGTATTGCAAGTCTCACCCTCTGGACTATATTCAAAATCTTTGTGATACAGGGCTGGGTTGTGGTAATGACCACAGAACACGATACCAGCCAATCCTAGCAGCGCATTGGCGTCATGCTCACTGCGGCAGTCAATGAAGTCTGCGCCCATTCTAGCGCCCTTTATACCCAAATGGAGCAGCATTATGTCGGCTTTGGAGTCCTTATTGATCGTAGAGCCATAGGGCGTTCCTATAATCCTTTTACCAGCGATCTCAACCTCATATCCATCATATGAATCTAATATAGTTATATTCTCACTCCCCAAGACTCTACTGGAGTGATACTCACCTAGTTTGACAGATTGATCGTGGTTCCCCGGGATCATGACAATAGGTATATCATAATTCCTTAATGTTCTGGACGCCAGATCAAGTGTCTCGGCCGCTATCATGCGAGTATGAAAGAAGTCTCCTGCAAAGAGCACGGCATCGCATTTGCTGGCTACTGCCGCATCTAGCACACTACTGAGAACGTCAGCGATTTCTAACAGACGGGTATTCAACCCCTCGTTGTTGATGCTGGAGAATTGTGGGAATGGGTGTAAATGAAGATCACTAAAGATAACAAATTTAGCCATCTGCTTCCTGCCCACCATTCTCGTACTGATTACTATTGTCTGGAAGAAAGAGGACGTTGAGATAATATAATGGATTTTTCTCGTCGTCGTCTCTTGTAATCGAGGAAGCCTTAATATCGGGCCATTTGGAGAATATTGACATGATAATCTCGCCGGTACGGATTTTAGCAGTAGGCTTTATCATGAATGTAATAAGCTCGAATCCGATAAAGACTACTTCGTGCTGTACGCCCTTCTCGGTAAGGAACTGGTCAATCAGATCAGCCCTAGATGTTATCTCCCGACGACGGTATTCCAGATCCATAAATCCATTCTTTCAGTAATTCAGGATTCTCCTCACACGCCTTGGCTATTTCCTTGTCATCATATTTCTTATCGTGGTACTTGAAATAGCCTCCATTAATTGATTCCACCCTCTTAGCCGCGATGAGCATATCGACTAGACCGGTCCAAACATCATACCCTACTTCTGGACGGATATCAATCTCGGCCTTACGGAATTGCGGGCCAACCTTATTCTTGAATATTGTTAAAGCTGCCTTCTGACCCTGGTAGACGCCATCATCCTTCAATTGCTTGCCACGATTGATTTGGATACGTAGAGAGGCGTGGAATTTCAACCCACGTCCACCTGGGCTCTCTTCTTTGTTCCCATAAACAATCCCGATCTTTTCTCGTACTTGATTGATACAGAACAAGGTCACATTCTGTTCTGTCAACCAAATTGTAAGCTGGCGAAAGAATTCTGACATAGCCTTGGCTCTTGAGCCCATATTACTCTTTGGAATAAGAGCCCCTTTGTCTTCCCATTCTCCATCTGAAGTAGTGGCCGCGATGGAATCCCAAATGATTAAGATTGGGCACTCCTTATCCACTCCCCGAATCTCATTGACCTTTTCTATGATTTCAGCCTTGATCTCTTCAACAGTTTTGCCATCGCCAAGAATGAATAGCTCATGGTTAACTCCAACTTGTTCCATGAATTCCCTTGGTGCCGTGGCCTCTACATCAAAGAGTATTACGATTCCTCCTACGTTCTGAAAGGCTTTAGCTACGGTCCAAGCTAGTAATGATTTGCCGCTTGACTCATTGCCATAAATCTCAACTATTCTTCCAAGCGGAATGCCATTACCTATAGCCAGATCAAGGGCATGAAGACCCGTCCGAAGCCATCTCACTTCCGGCATTCTCTTGTATTTACCTATGATGCTGAGAAGTTCGGATTTCAGCGAGCCGGTATTGACTATCTTTCTCTTTTTCATTGCGGCTTAAAATGGGTCATGCAGGGCTACAATCACCCTGCATGACCAGAACTCCAGTATCCCTACCTATAAGAAAGACGGGCTCACTTAGCTGCCGCCTTCCGGAGTCGTTCCAATGTCTCGGAAAGAGAACTCTTCTTCTCCTCATCCTTCTTCGTTGCGGAAGCAGTAGGCGGAGGACTTGTTTCCGTCTTTTCTCCACCACGGACATCTTCGATCTTCAGCGTACCATGTAGAAGACCGTTCAGGACCTCATAAGGTAGCAATTCCTTCGCAGTGTATTCAGATAGATTAATCATCTTACTCTTAACGTCTTCCCAGTTCTCAATTACGCTTTGTAGACGGGAGAGAGTAACGGTATAGGTTGTTGTCATCTTCTCACCGTTCTTCGTGAGCTTAAAATTCAAGCCCTTGATGGGATCGGTAAAATCTCCATATTCCGCATCGGCAAAGTATGCTAGGAATTGATTACGGATCTGTGGCCCAAATTCGAAGAAATATACATTGCCATCATGATGTCCGTCCTTGTCGATTGTGAGGGCGTTAGAAATGAAACGTACCTTGGCCTTCTTCTCATTGGCCTCATTCCAAGCCGACTTGTCCTTACTGGTGAACAACATACTGACATACTCACAGATGGGGCAGGGTTTATTATAAGTCACCTTTGGGCATAGCAGAGCCTTCCCCTCTGCAATCTTGAAGTGACGGCCCGCTTGTACCCAAGCGGTATCAAGATCATTTACTGGTGGGAGAAGACGACCCTTGTTTTCACCCTTCTCAACAGGGAAGAAATTCGTCTTATTACCACGTTCTGCATCACGCTTCAGGGCATCCTCAAGTTGCGCCTTTGCTTTAGCGAGATCAACACCCATTGTCAAATCTCCTCAAAATAAAAGTAATTAAACACCAGTGTTCTCGAATTGACTGCGAAGATTGCCAGCAATTGATACTAGACAGTCCTTGCGTTGACGGAAGGCTTCAAGAACCATTGAAGCTCTTAATTCAGAGTCTCGCGCATCCATTACGGCCTTCTCGGCCTCAATGACCCTACCATCCAGCCGGATGATATTCTTGATCTGATCCTCTGGTGGTTTCTTGGCAGAAGCCTCTCTGATGTCCCTATCGACTGTCGCAACGACTCTCTCATACTCATTCTCTACCCGCTCCCGCTCCAGTCTGAAATGGCTTGAAGCCAGAGCTACTTGAAGGAACTTCCCGGGATGAGTTGAGAGATCCTGATTGATCTTGTTGAAATCATCAGAAATGGTCAGATCGTTCAGATCCACTTCGCACGAGCCCAGATTGATCTTGTTCATATTCGCCTCCTAAAATTGAGTAAACTCTTTTGAATTCTTTCAAACCTTTATCGAAAAGGCCCACCATCTCATCCCTATTGGAATGTAGAACACTTGAGGGATGAACACAATACGTCAACCAACACTTCCTTTCCTTGTCCCATTCTGTTGTCCCCGATAGACTCATTATTCCACTGTCTTTCCCCTTAAAATAATAAAGAGACTTGTTCCCGAGAACCAGCACCAGTATCGGCCTAATGATGTCGAAAAGAGTAGTCAGATGTCTACAGCCATCGATATAGTCAGTAGACTTCAAAAAATTGCCTTGGGGCTTACAGTGCACGACATTATCTATGTATACGGAATTCCTACTGATTCCTAGATCCCTGAGTTTTGAGAATAAGACCTGACCGCTTTTCCCGATGAGCGGCTTTCCCTTCTGATCTTCATTGTATCCTGGTGCCTCTGCTACGATGAGTACGTTCTGTTTGCCCTTCTCAAACGGAACTGGGGCCTTACATCCTTGTCTAAGATCGCAGTCTGTACAGGTCTTGATGGCATCTCTAATCGAGTCCAGAAATTCTCTCTTAGGACTGATATTCCTTATGACTCTAAGATTACTTTCGATTAAGGCGACTCTAGTGAGATCCTGATGGGAATAGGCATTGAGAGTATTCCTATTAACCACCGAAACAATATCGCCATCAACTACCTCGTAATTTTCTCCGAGAACCTTACATATATCTTTACATGTATCTTCTATTTCAGTAACGATACTACCGTCATAGTTGAGATAGTTCTCGACAATAGGCTCTAATTCCATCTCACGAGCCTTTATCTTAGCAGTTTCATGTTTCTCTTTGGTCCCATATGTCTCATAAATCTCGTCAAAATTGCGCTTGTAAAGATCGCTATCGGAAAGGCTATCAAACGCACCGGAATGTAGGAGAGACTTTATCACCCTCTTGTTGACTGTTCTCCTTCCTACAAGACCCATGAATCCATCTATAGTTCTGAAGCTGGCCCCATTGGACTTCAACTTAAAGATTTCATCCTTGGCCTTCTCTCCGGCATATTTGACTTCTTGTAGACCAGCCCTGAGAGCTTTAGGACCGGCAACAGTCCACCCCGACATTGACTCTAGGATATCTGGTCCAAGAATCTCTATCCCTATCCTTCGGGCTTCTCTAAGAGCAGAATCGAGATTTGTTATCCCTTCACTACTTTCACGGTCAGTAGAACCATGACTAAGATAGGCACAGATATATTCAGTAGGATAATGGATTTTAAGATACATCGTCCAATATGTAAGAAGTCCATAAGCAACAGCATGGCTACGGTTGAACGAATATAATCCGAATCCAAGGAGTTTCTCCCAAAGAATTCCGGCCTGTTCCCCTGATAAGGATTTATTGACTACACATCCATCAATAAACCTCTGGGAATATTCCCTGATCTTCTCAATACCTTTAGACTTGGCAATAATCTTGCGGATCTTATCTGCTTCCGCAGGAGTAAAACCGGCCAGATTAACAAGCAACTGGCTAATCTGTTCCTGATAGATTAACTGTCCACGGGTCTTTTGGACAATCTCTTTATATCCATTACTTAGATATACTGGTTCTTTCTTGCCATGACGTACGAGAATATAATCATTAGCTTGACCGGCCTGAATCGGCCCCGGACGCCATAACGCCGTCAGAGCGGCCACGTCTTCAAAACTCTGAGGCTTCAATTCCTTACAGTACGATGTAAGAGAAGGGGTATTGATTTGAAATACAGTTGCCGTTTCACCCCTGCCCATCGCCTCATAAGTCTTTTCATCAAACAATTCCAACTTCGATAGATCAAGATTAGTCCCATTTCTTCTAATCAGGATCAAGGCTTCTTGTATTACAGAGAGAGTTGATAAGCCTAAAATATCTATCTTGATATAACCAAGGTCTTCAAGATCGTCCTTGTCCCAATTGATCGATTTCTCTCCGTCAGTCCCACTCACCAAATAGCATCTATTTGATTCTAGTAGAGAATTATTACTGACTACGTATCCTGCGGCATGGACTCCTACGCCACGAATCTGTCCTTCTAACTTACTCGCGGCCATGACGACATCAGGATATTTCTTGGCAAACCCTTGGAATTCCTTAGATGATTCAAGAGTATCCTCAATGACATTGAGGACTCTAGCATCGCTCTCATGTCGATAGATCAATGATTTGGCCGCCACATCTACTTCTTGCAAAGGAATCTCGAAGATCCTTGATACATCTCTCAGCGCCGATCTCCCATAGCAAGCACTAAAAGTTGAGACGTGAGCTACGTTTCCATCTCCATACTTCTGTTTTAGGTATCTTTCAATCAGATTGCGTTCATGTGCGGCGATGTCTACATCGATGTCTGGGTGGTCCCGCCTATCTTCACTTATGAATCTCTCAAAGAGAAGATCATGTTTGATGGGATCTATCTCTGTGATACCTAATAGATACGATACAAGGCACCCCCCGGCGCTTCCTCGCGCTGGCCCGACCATGATGCCTTGTCCTTTGGCCCAGTTGATTACATCGGCCACTAGGAGCATATAGCGGACGAATCCCTTCTTGATGATTAGCTTAGACTCCTTATCCAGCCTGATCCAATATTCATCTCTACCCTCTAATCCACGTCTCTTCAATCCCTCTGCGCATTGTTGAAGGAAATATTCGTTTTCGTCCTCGACCTTTACAGGACAGGGTAGATCCAATGGATACTTCTGAAGATCAAAGTAGCATTTCTCTGCTACCTCGTTGGTATTGAAGATACTATTGTCGGCCACTTCAGAATCCATTCCCATTTTTAGCATGGAATCATACATATCATCCCCATCTCGGAAGTAGTTCCTATGGGTAGAGAACTTCCAACGATGAGGATTATTCCATGTCATACCATGCTGGCCGAGGCAGATTACAAGTTCGTGTATCTTCCAGTCTTCCTGCCCACAGTAATGAATGTCATTTGTTAGAACATACTTCCTGCCCGCATTAACACATGCCTGATGGACGACTTTGTTAAGGTCATACTGGATATCCCAATCATCCAATGGCATCATCTCGCCATAGAAGTCTTCCTTGAAAGCATCGGAATAATCTTGGAATAACTTGATACCATCGCGGTTCTTGACGTTCCAGAACGGCGAAGATGAACATCCAGAAAGGATTACAACATTGCCAGCCCAACCGTTATCAATAGGCCAAGTTACAGGTAGGAACGCTCTCTTAGCCCTGCCGCTCTTACCAAGACCATAATTATTGGCATAGTTCAGGCCATTGATTAGTAATTCAAATCCCTTCTGGCTCTTGGCTAATGCCGTGAGATGGAGATTTTGTAGTTTCTTGTCTTCTTTGATCTTGTCGAACTCTTCGGCAAGATACAGCTCAACTCCGAAGATTGGTTTGACTCCATTAGCCTCACAGGCTCTCTTGTGGCGAATTACTCCCGACATCGAGCCATGGTCTGTTAAGCAGAGATACTCGTGTCCATTCTTCTTAGCTGTCTCGGCCAATGAGGTTATTTTGGCAGCACCATCCAAAAGCGATGCCTCGGAGTGGACGTGGCAATTAATGTACCTTCTCATTGGCGTATTGCTTATTAAGACTATCTGAGGTTACAAAGAAAGTCAATGAATCAAGAACGTGTTCTGCTACAGAAAAGTATTCATACTTATCGAAACGAATTAGAGACTCCTCATGTTGAAGGGTGTGCCTCCCTGATATCGCGTTATGTGGTCTATTGCGCAGGAAGATATCGTTAACGGTTCCCAACAGATTTGTGGCATAATGATAGCTATCATCAATTGCAAAGGAATATGTCGGATAGTCATCAGCAAATAGGATCTTTCTGCAATAGTCGGCCTTATCCTTACAGAAACCAAGAGTATCAAACTTGTAGCCATTCTTGGCTAAGAAATGGGCTGTATCGCCAAAGACATTGGGATGATCCCATGTGGGCCTACCGGTTAGGACATTGATTTTGAAACCCAGATTCTTAATGGTTTCAACGAATTCGATTGAGCCATTGATAGGCGACAACTTCCTGAGTAGCCCATTCTCATAGAACTTACTTACGATTCTAGTCCCTTTAGGACCATAGGTTGATTGAAGCTGTTCCTCCCATCCGTATAGTCTAGGGTCGGGCTCCCAATAGTGTCCGAGTTCTTCATTCACATACTTCAACCAGTAATCTTCAAAGTTCGCCAAGATGCCATCGATATCTATAATGGCTTGGCATTGATTCTTCTGGAAATAGGTATATTGTTTCACATAGCACCGCCAAGTTCGATCATAACATCCTTTCTATCATTCCTTGAGACTCTTTTCCCATTGGTAAGACGATCAATAACGGCTTTGTGTTTCTTAGAAAGTGAGTCCAAATTGATATAGCTGTCTATATCGCTATTTTTTACAGACCAGCAATCACCGGGAATCCGCCTCATATCTTTGGAATACTTAGTCTTAAAGACATTGCCGACCTTGCGCAAGAATGACCTGACAAAGACATTGTGGAATTGCTTTCTATCAAGGCCCTTATATTTTTTATAGCACTTCCAGAGTATTATACTTATTTCTTGTCTCACGTCTTCAATAGAATACATTCTGCTTATACCGCCATTCATCGATGACATTTTATTAAGATACCCGCTATAGTATTGATACAAATCCTCGAAGGAATAGTTAGAGATTGTCTCATGCTCTTTAATCATTGAATCCTCAAAAGGTTAGTTTTTGCCTTGTTCCAAGAGATAGTCTCTCAATTTCACAGCCGATAAGGCTTTGATGTTGTCGGACTGTTTCGGCGTGACAGAACAGAACTCATAAAGAATACCGATGACTTGACGGCTGATTGGATCATAAAGCGGGCCTCCCGATCCGCCATTCCAACTGCCGTTGGTCATAAAGACATCATCCTCATCTGCGTGAAGAAAGTAGCCAATGCTTATAGTTGGCGGGAACTGATTCTCAGGACATCCCGCAAGAAGTAGGATGTGGCCCAATTGCATTTGTTTGATGGTCTTATCTACATCAAGCTCAAGATTCAACTTGGAATATGGAATAAATTCACAAAGGAAAAATGATGCGTCAACACTCTTCGAGACATTGATTTTATGTATGGGGTATTGTTCGATTCGGCCATAAATATCTTTATACTTCAATTCTGGTACGAGTTCAAAACCAGTCTCATGTCTGTCCGTTTCCTCTGCTACATGACCACAAGTAATCCATAGGCTTGTCCCTAGTTCTCTGTCAATAGCCAAACACCAAGCCGTTCCCCATGATGTGATATAGCGTTGCGCTGGATCGGTTGGATTTTGAAGCCACCATTCAAATCTTCCGCAAGCATATTTTACATTATCAAGAACATTCGCTGTTATTGGATTTGGTCTTATGTCTGTAGGTTGTTCCGACGCCTTATATGTTCGAGAGCTACATGACAGACCAAGAAACAAGAGCGCAGCGAACAACATCTTCCTCATACTGTGGCCCTTAACTAAACATCTTCATCTCCAACTAAGGACTTGGATTCGGGCACCACAATACAATTGAGGACAATTATTCATGCCTATAAGACTTTTCTAAGTTCCAAAACGTTACGATAATATGTCGTCAAAATCGTCATAATTCTTGGCTCGTTCCAATGCATGTAACAATTCTTCTTCTACAAGCTCATCGGGGTCGCATTCTTTCAACTGGCATAGCTTAATATTCTCTATTCCGAATTCTTTAAGAAGTGAGCCAACATTACATTCATCTTCGTTAACATCTGGATCAAGCATAACCCAGACCGTCTTGGCTTTGATAGCATAAGCTAGTATTGCGGCTTGGGTCTGGCCTAGACTATGCCCTAGAAGGGCCACACAAGCCATTCCAGCTTTTCCCACAACTCTCGATACCGCAATGCAGTCGAACGGGCCTTCCACAAGAACAACGGCTTTAGAGTTAACATTATCTATGTTGTATAGCTGTCCAAACGATCCGGAAGGATTCAAACTCTTCTTGCCTGAGTACATATATCTTCTGGCCTGCCACCCCGTCAATTCCTTGTTGATATTCCTGATTGGTAAAATGATATAGCCAGCTAACGGGCCGAATGGGCAAAAATGAATGTCATACTGCTCAATTTCGCCATCGAGCATCTTACGCTTCTCTATAAGATAGTCATAAGCCATTTTGCCCAACACCATCTCCTTATTATTCCAAAGCGTTATGGCCTCGGTAGGAAGAGAGGGCTTTTGAGGATGGACTTGAGCGAGGTTTAATTTAAGCTCTCGACGGTCTTCTATTTCACCAACCGCGCCAAACTTGGCTAGGATATACCTCGCCGTGCCTCCCTGCCCACATCGAAAGCATTGCCCTACCTTCTTGGTTTTATTGATCCAGAGCTTATAGTTCTCATTACCGCAGAATGGGCAATTAATCCTTACTTCTTCGCCGCCTTGTTCCCTGTACTCGATCCCTAGAGCGTCCAGAGCGTCTATGAGAGACATAGCCTTTACCGTCACATTGATGACACGGGATATATGTTATTTCTTCGGCATCTGGGGCCATCCCAGTGCCGAGACAAGGTTTACATTTCACTCCCCTCTTTTTCATAGCTCATTTCTCCTACAACCTTTTCTTTCCTTGCCAATCTTAAATCGCTCTCCATCATCATAGTTAATAGCTGATTATATGAAGTCCTTGGTTCCCAGCCTAGAACGTTTTTAGCTTTGCTATAATCGCCTAATAGGCAATCAACCTCTTTTGGTCTTAAATATTTCGGATCGAATTCGACATAGTTTTTCCAATCCAATCCCACATAATCAAAGGCATCCTTGAGAAAAGTCTCAACTGTATTGGCTATTCCGGTAGCAATAACATAATCGTCTGGCTGGTCATGCTGAAGCATGAGGAACATGGCTTCTACAAAGTTTCCGGCAAAGCCCCAATCTCTTTTAGTCCTCAGATTTCCAAGATAGAGCCTCTTTTGTAATCCCAATGAGATCCTACTGGCCGCTCTGGTAATCTTACGAGTAACAAATGTCTCGGCCCTTCTTGGACTCTCGTGATTAAAGAGGATGCCATTACAAGCAAAGATGTTATACATATCTCTGTAGGCTACGACTGAATAATAAGCCGCAACCTTAGCGGCAGCATAAGGACTACACGGCTTGAATTGAACTTGCTCATTCTGTGGTGGCGGAGATGACCCAAACATCTCTGAGGAAGACGCCTGATAGAGTCTGGCGGCTGGGATTATGTCTCTAATGGCCTCTAAGAGTTTTAGAACCCCACCAGCATTAACGTCAAAAGTATACTCTGGAATATCAAATGATACCCTTACATGGGATTGTGCTGCTAGATTATATATTTCATCTGGTTGGACCTCCTCCAGAATCTTGCGGATTGTAGTAGTATCCGTAAGATCGCCGAAATGGAGAAAGAAGTTTGTATCTCCGCCATGAGGATCATTATAGAGATGATCTATTCGAGAAGTATTGAACGTCGATGCCCGTCTCATTACTCCGTGTACCTGGTATCCTTTTGACAGTAACAACTCTGACAAATAACTTCCGTCTTGCCCAGTCACGCCGAATATCAGGGCTCTCTTCATCGTCTCCTCTTCATGGCGGAAATAAATATGATTATGAGAGTGAAAAATAAAGCCAGTGTAGTTACAGAAATAAAATAATTAAAATATACAATAAACTGTTGCCTGTAATGCTCAGTCATAGGGTCCACTAGAAATAATCTCCACCAATCTTCTTCTTGCCAACTATAGCCTCATTAAACGCCAGTTCTTTCTTCTCGTCTATCTCATTCATGTAACACGAAGACCAATTTACCCTCATCGGGATAATAAGCCCAGTAGCAGACTCTCTTGAGCCTGCGAAATAAATCCTGAGCCTTTTCTCTACTTCTTCAACGTCGGTCTGACAGATTGTAAAGATATTATCAGAAATTTGGACTTTGGAGAATGATTCTGCAATATCCTTCATGTTGATTACTGGCTTATCAACCGCCTGCCTATTACACTGTGTAGCGGTAATTATGGCGCAATCGAATTCTGCCGATAGAGCCCTTAGATCCTCATAAACGACTTTCTGGATAAATCTCTCATCTATATTCCTTGCATTGGCTCTTATAAGATCGGCATAATCAACCACGATCACATCCGGCTTAAACCCGTTCATGCTATCGATGTAATACAAATAGCTTCTTAGACTATCTACTGTAACAGACGAGGTGGCATATTCCTTGATGATTAGCTTACCCCTATGATTCCTCTCGAACTTATTACACTGATCCATTACCAAGTCAATCTTCTCCGATAGCTCGTCCATTTGAACGCCGGAGATCCGAGATGCCATTCGAAATCCCCACTTCTTATCGGAGATTTCCAAAGTGAAGACAACTACCGACATTCCTCTAAGAAGATTATGATATGCGGTATTCAAAAGAAACATTGACTTCCCGCCCTTAGCCCTACCGATCACCGAGGTCAGCGTACCGGCACTCATACCGCCCTTCATTACTCTATCCATTGCCGGTATGCCAATCGTGAATGTTCTGGAACGGCTCTTGGCTAGAATGGCTGGTAGATCACTAATCTTCTTGAAGAATTCTATTCCCACATCCTGATGGGTATTAGTTCTCAGATAGGTTTGTCTAATAGAGCCCAAAACCTCGTTATGATCTATATCCCCCGCTTCAAGGCGCTTATAAACATCTACTACAGTAGATTGCATTTCCTTGGTGCGACAGTACCGCAGGAATTCGTCCTTGACGTCTTTAACGGTCGTTTCTAATGGCTGATAAATCCTCGATATTAATTCTTGAGCGGGTTGTAGAGCGAGAGAGGATTCTTGGGCCTTATCTTTAACCTTATTGGCCTTGATTAATGAGTTTACCAGATCATTTAACAGACCGGTCCTTGATGGCGGATAACCATCGCGCTTATAGGCGTTGAATATCCCCTCAGCCGCTAGGACATAGTTTTGTTGTTCAAAGTATTCTGGTTTTAGAACAGAATGCGCTTCTCTAAGAAAGTTCTTATCCTGAACGAGACAGGATAAAACTGTTTCCTTGAATTCCTTTGTAAAGGTCTTACTGGACGGCATTCTTTCTCCCCACTGTAATTATTTTATAAGAACTATCTATTACTCTCAAAAACGCCTTTGCGAATCCTGGGGGAGTAATCGATCTGAGTCTTTTTGTCTTTTCACTTTTACCCCCCCAATCTCTGTAGCCATGATCCTTGCGGACATGAGCGTACAGGTGCAACTTGCTGTTTAATTGGTAAATTGAAGCGACCCCATAAGAGCGTCTTCTTTGTATATGGATCGCCATAATCGCATGGATCAAAAATCAATGTTGGTGCACCATCTTCCGTGCCGGATAGATCACCAAGAACATGCCCGCGCAGCCCACGAAGTCTTCCTACAGGATTCTCAAGTGCCCACCAATTAGGATTTAGATCAACAATCAAATCAATACACGCATCAACGATCTCCAATGCCTCCTCGGTCCTACCGTCAGCATCCTTTATCTTAAAATATTGTGCCCCACTGACGCTGAGGTGGTCGCAAGGCGGAGCGGCCAATATGCCATAAATATCTCCCGGATCGTGGTCATGATATTTAACATATTCTCTTACATCCCACTCTGGCAATGTAATAACTCTGACATCATAACCGGCCTCGGTATATGGTTTGCTCCAAGCGCCAGTACCTCCACATAGATCAAGTATAATACGATCTTTAATCTGACTCATCTCATCCCCACCTCACCACACCACTCGATCTCGAAGCCTTCCCTCTTATAAAGCTCAATCCGCTCGACAGAATGTTTGGCTAAATATTTGTTACCGGAATGAATATAATCAATGATATCAACGGTATTGTCCCCGCCTTTCTTTCTCAAAGCCCTACCGATCCTCTGAAGCTGTTGTCCGTGGCTTAGGCCACCGGCTGAAAGGATAAGAACGTTTATTTCTGGGATATCGACCCCTTCGGATAGGATCTTACTAGCCACCAAGACCTTTACCTCGCCATTCCTGAATTTTTCTATTCCACTTCGTCTCTTATCACTCTCCGCTTGACCATGTAGGAACAAATTCCTTACTCCCTTGTTCTCCAGCTCTGAGCTTATTAGACGACCCTGATTGATTTTTTCGACCAAAATAAGTATCCTTTTCCCTCTTTTGTACCAATCGTAGGCTTGAGTCGCTATAAGAGACGAATATTTAGTATTATACCGAATCATGGCGTCATAGGCTTGACGATATGGCAAATTGTTAGGCTCGTAATTCAAACAATAAAGATGAATCTTTGGCTTTGCGCTCCAACCTGACTCAATATTATGAGCATTCTTACGCTCCTGAAGGATTTCGCTTCCTGTCGCGGCGAACATCTTGAACAGCTTCAGCCGTTCTCTAGGTGGACTACCAGTCAATGAGAATCTAAATGGGGCATCACACGCCAGACAAAGTGAATACCACGAATTACTCTGGGCATGGGCGGCTTCGTCTACTAATAGCACCTTGAACTTGTTCAACCACGCCTTCTTCTTGGTATACATCAGGGCGTGAAGAGATTGAACCATTGCCACTGTTAGGCTCTCAGACTCTATGTTCTTACCATCCCCGAATATTCCAGCTTTTTTGCCAGTTCTCAAAGAATAACGTTCTGAGCATTGATAGAGCAATTCCTTCCGATCCACCAGCCATAGCGTAGGGAGATTATAACACTCCACCAATGCTGCGCACACCTCGGTCTTGCCCGAGTTTGTGGGCAAGAGGATGGCTCCTCTTGACTTTATGGTAGCGTTCTGGATTGCCTGTCTTTGAAACTCAGCTAGCCTAATTCCAATGAGTTCTATATCATTCGCCTTTATGATGGCGTTCCTTTTAACGTCTGAGTACGTATCTAACGTATCATCGATTATTGGAATATCGCCTACGATCTCTGTGGCGTAGTTCATTAGGCCAGTAGGAAATTGACCGGTCTTGACGCTATAGAAATGATGTCTACCATCCCAAGTTCCTCTCGCCATGCGATATCTTTGTGAATATTGTATCCCGGGTATCACGCAAGAGAGATGTTGATCTAGCTTGTGTCTTAATTCAGAGGATTCGATGACTAGCTTAGACCAGACTGGAGACGCTTCGATCTGCATTAGAAACAAACCAATCGTAAGTCTTCTTCAGGCCGTAATCGAGGGAGAATCTGGGGGCCCATCCCAAGCACCTACCAGCCCTAGTGATATCAAGCGCTCTTGCCGGTTGACCATTGGGCTTTGATATATCCCAAACGATATCTCCATTAAAACCTACTATAGTTTTAATTTTTTCTGCGAGTTCTTTAATGCTGACCTGTGCCCCAGTCCCAACATTTATTGGATATGGACTCCCGGTAAAGTATAGTGCCTCTTCCAATACCTCAACGAAATCGTCTACTAGGAGAAAATCCCTTGTTGGAGAGCCATCGCCCCAAAGTTCGACTGTATTTTTACCATTATCCTTGGCGGTATGGAACTTTCGGATTAATGCCGGAATGACATGGGATGTTTCTAAACTCATGTTATCACCTGGACCAAACAAGTTAGTTGGCACCAGATATGTACTCTCAACTCCATATTGCTTAAAGTAGGCCAAACAACCCATTAATAATGACAATTTAGCTATCCCATATGGAGCATTTGTTTCTTCCGGCATACCATAGAAGAGATTCTCCTCTTTGAATGGAACTTTTTCATCTCTCTGATATGAGCAAGTTGAACCCACAAACACCACTTTAGCATCATAATTCTTGGCAGCATCTAGCACATTGATGCCCATTAATAGGTTATCCCGCCAGAATGCCCCTGGGGCTCTCATATTTGCCCCTATTCCGCCGCATTTGGCGGCAAGGTGTATAATGATGTCCGGGGTATAGTGACCTACAACGGCATCTGTGGCCTTTGGGTCCTCAAGGTCATACTCTGAGCTTCTAAACCTGAAGACGTTCTTATAGCCACGGATCTTGAGATAGTCATAGACATGAGAACCCACAAAGCCATAACCGCCAGTAATTAGGATATTTATATTACTTTCCATAGATTCTTACCGTTTTAGCTCTACCATCAATTGAAGCATCGGCCAATTGTCTGATAAGATCCCTATCATAACTCGAATCAAAGTATTCAAGGGCACACTTTTGACGCTCTATGTCTGGCAGCTTACGATCCTGTACTCGATTCCTATTGCGCCACATCTTAAAGTTGACATGGAAGATATCCTTTGTGAGTTTGGCAATGTGTTTCTTCATTTCGGGATATCTTGCTGAGCGATTGATCTTGGATAAAACTCCGTCCCTGATCTTCCCCAGTTGGAAGTCTGTCTCGTATCTATCAACCTCATTCTGATGGATATATCTTATCAGTAAGATGGTATAAATATCTATTAGCTGGCCGAGTCCTATATCGTAGAAGAAGATCCTGTTGTCTTCTGTATTTTTATGGTCTGTGATTTGCTTGATGAGGGACTTCTCTAGGATTTCAATACTCTCAGAACATTCCTTGGAACAAATCTGGGTCTTGGAATCTACTAACTGTACTCCACAAATAGAGCACTTGCTTAGTGTAGCCATATGAAACTCTCAACGCAAAATCAAACACCAATTATACCAACCCTTACATTAACGCCATTAGAATATTTTTCAAGTAGAATAGAGCCGATAGGAGTTGGCGGATAAAGAGCTTCCTTGGCATATTCTGAATTGTCTAGGAAACTACCAGCCCTAGCACATTCAATCAATCTTGATTCTCCATTGCTATCAAACTTGCGCAGTTGGAAATGATTTAGTTCATGGGTGTGCCCGAGGACAATCACATCCAAATCATCGCGCATTTTCACGATCTTCTCGAAATCTGTAAATCTTCCATTAGAGGCCCCATGAGAAAGAAACACATTCAAACCTCGCCACGGAATAACTCCTGAGGCGCCATAATACGGTACATCAAGCTCATTAGAGATGATCTTAGCCACCTCAAGTCCTACAGCATTGAAAGCTCTACGCTCATGGTTACCTTTGAAGATCCCTATAATTTGTTTACGGAGTGGCTTTACTAGTTCTACAAACTTATCCAATTGGGCTTGTGGGCCAAAAGCATTCTGAAATACAGAACCAATATGCTTCGTACCACATGCAACGCCGAAATCTAACATATCTCCTATAAAAGCTATATCCCAATTATTCTTCTTGGCAAGAGCTAGATATATAGCAAAATCATCTTCAGCTTGATCGAACGCTCCAATGTGAACGCAGGACGCGACCCAAAGAGTCTTAATTGGCTTTTCTGCCACTCTTCTTCTTCCTTAAATTACCTATTACTTCTGCAAGATCATTCTTGATTCCGTCAAACCCACGACCTCTTATAGCCCTACGGGTAATCGGAATATAAGACCAACCGTAATTCCCCCATGATTCTATTTTTTTATTACAAGAGTCAATCTGATCGGCGTAAATCAGCGCGATTGCAACCTTCTTACTTGGAATCCCAAGGTGAGCCACACTATCTATCCCGATCCAGACCGGAGATTGATACTGGAGCCCCATTTCTTCGCAAGCCCGTTTGATAAGGTCCAATTCGGAACTTTCAAAGGCCATTTTCCCAAGAGTTCGTCTTATCTCTGGGGGAACGGATAGCATGTCAATGGCCTCTTTGAAAATGCCCATTATTTTCTCGTATCGGGAAGACAGAACCAGCCCTCGGCCAAATCAACTACACCCTCAACTTCCTTCCCATCTTTATCTACTACCCATACCTTAACGTTTTTCAGGGTCTCCCGAAGGCGTACCGGTTCCCCGTACGGTACTAGGATCGTTCGGACGTGGGTGCAACCTAGAAAGGAGGCGCTCCCTAAGACCATCCCGAATAGCGCCATCCTCAACAGTGTTCGTCGTAGACAGTTTGATTGCATTTGCTATAATCTCCACTATAACCGGCCCACATTCCGCAAGGACAGCTCCAACAAAACGTCCTAGTACCGCCGCTAGATTCACTTACTTACCCGCGTTTACATCTTCAGATCGCTTGTCATTATCCCTACTAAACAGTAGCCCTACCGCGCCCGAAGCGGCGGTGAAGAACGCCATCCAACTAGGACTCGTTGCGGGATCACTGTCCAACAGCGGCATTAGAACCAATGCCGATAGCGACGAGAATAGCGCCAGTACGCCACACAGCGTCGTCTTCCAACTCATCTTACTCAGATCCATAACTCATCCTCCTATAAAATTAATGTTTGGGTTCTAGTTTCTGTTCAATCCTATCAAGCCGCCTAATTATCTCTGCATAGGCAGTAGAATGTTGTGCGGTAATAATTTCAAGATTGCGTATACGAATATCATGCCCGCGAATATCGGTCCAGACAGTCGCCAGCCCAGAGCCCAAGAGAAAGCCAACAAGAGAAAAAAGCGCCCAAACAACCCTTTTGCCGTCATACCATTTATTCCCATTATTCTCACTTTCCATATCATTCCTCCTACTTTTACTTGGAGGATAAAATTCCTCTTAGGGAAGTGTCTATCGGAATACCATTCTTAATGCAAAGCTCAATGGCGTCGGGATTCCATTGACCTCTAGTAATGGCGGAGCATATATACGACAGCACATACTTCTTGTCTCTATAAAGACTGTAAAACTCGCCTTCTGGTCTGTTTAATGTTCCTTCGATCTCGAATGATGCCGCCGAGACCCCTACATTGCTTAGTATGTCTTTTAGGACATCGGCTCTCCATATCGCCGCTTGGCAGGAGACCCTATAATCGGCGCTCTTGGCTATTCTACCTAGCAAATAGTTATATTCTCCATCTGGTCCTGGGCACGGATAAAGTCTTACACAAACCCTTTTGGTATCGGCTTTTATAAACTCAAGTGCATTCTCAATTCCATCGCTATCTACTTCGTCGCAGATGAAGAAATCATCCTGCATAAGAAGAACATAATTATCCTCTTCGTCTGCTCCTTCACCCGTAAGAACTTCTAACCCCTTTAATAGATTACCTGCCCACCCCAAGTCCCTACCGAGTATCACGGTACTTATTGGTTCTTTTGTATTGTCTTTATGGTCCGATATAAACCATAGATCATATTTACAATCAGGCCAGAACTTCTTAAATAGCCTATAAAACGGGACTACTGTATCACGATAAGAATAACAGGTAGGGACAACGACATTCACTTCAAAACCCTCACCTTCAATTCTTTTTCCCAACGATGAATGATATTGAGTTTAGGCTCCACTCTGGAGTAGTAATTCCTCAATATTGCCTGATCTCCGATATTATTACGGTTACCAATATATGTCCGATAGATTGCTCCATAGGCTTCTTGGTCGAAGAGGCTTGAATATAGATCATGATCTATTGGATAGAAATATAAGATTTCATCCTTTTTCGGCGGCAGTACAAACCATTTATGATCCTGTTCACCAAAGAGGAATAAACCATCCTTCCACGGCATCGGACACTCTACTACGCCCCCCTTGGCAATTCTACTTAACTCTCCAGCAGCGGCTTCTGGATCGTTAAGATGCTCAAAGATATGAAACGCGGTGGCGAAATCAAACTCTTTATCTTTGAATGGCATCGTTTCGCAAACAGTAGCCTTGACGAATGTTTGATCCGGCAATCTATCGCCAGCAAACTTATCATAGCAATCTACTATGATATTTGCTCTAGGCCAAGGATTAGGCCCACAGCCTACATCAATACAATTCCATTCTTTCGGAATCTCTTCTTTGATTGAATATTCCCACCTATCTACACACTTTACCTTCTTAAAATAGAGCAACCTTTGATGCTCATTAATAAGAGAAAATTCGTATATGAAGCCGTACTCCTCGGCTAGTCGTCTTGCAACATCAAGCTCTAATCCATCGATATCAATATACAAAGTTTCTCCGGCCTTGGTATCGCGGTAAAGATTGCGGAGAATCTCACGAGTCAAAACGATATTGGTATGATCTAGTTCCGGGGCATCCTTCACTTCAATAGCCCTTCGGACTTTAGCTTTTCTTCTACTGCCAGTGTCATCAGATCGGGCCACTTATCTCTGAACAGCCACTTCTCGAAGTATTCCCGTCCCCTCTTACCCATTTCAATGATCTGTTCATCGGTATGATCTCTTAGCCATTGTTTGATAAGGTTACCAGCATTGATTGAATCTTGCACGCCATAACGGATCGTACAGGAGCCATAATCGATCTTATCTGCAAATGGTGCCACATAATCATCGCAGAATAGCACAGGAACTCTACCTGCGGACATGGCCTCCCAAAATCGATATGGATACACATTATGGATTGAAGCTGGTGTTAATTGAAGACGACATTGTTTCATGCTGTTTACGAACCCTTCGCGTCTAGTCTTCGCCAATGCCGGATCGTCGCGCTCTGTATAGCCCCAAAATTCCTTATAGCAAGCTAGATCGGCTTCATCTCCAAACCTATTTCTAACACTATCCGTAGCATTAACTCTAACGTTGCTGCTCAACCAGCCATGAAATCCAACATCCTTCTTGAACCCTCCATCTGGAATTGAGACACAATTCTTGAAATCTTCTACGGGCCAACTCCAAGGAATACTAACTGGCATTTTGCGCTTCATCCAACCCTTAAGATTGCATCTAATAAACATTCCATTAGGATATTTATCAGTTTGGAATTCAAAATCGCTGCAATCGTATGACACAAACCGTCTCTCATCTATCCCATAATATTCAATAATTTTTGTCCATAGCGCAGGGGTCAATGAGTCAGTTTCTCTTGGCGATAGCGGGACAATTATTGCGTCGGCTTTCTCAATATCCTTTATCTTCTCACCACTCAATCTTAGACCAGAATGGACTTTATCCCCACAATAGCCCAACCTTGAGAGTTCCGGCCAATCAATCTCATAAATCTTCATCTACATTTCTCTCCAACCAATTTGCCAAACATCTTCATCTCGTAATTATATAATACTTCTTCATAGGGTTCATAGATATATTTGATTACATCTGGCGTTAGAGGATAGCCGGTTCTAAAAGACGGATTATTCTTACGTCTATGTTCGTGGCCGTGGTACATCACCAATGGGAATCCGCCATCCTCATTAATCCTGAATATCCAGATCGTATCCTTATCCCTATCATACACAGTATTATAACCCCTAATATGCCAAGGACCATTCCCGGCTCCGTCTGGAAGAATAGTAAGCCTATTGCCAAGTTCATCCGGCCACGAATCAAGATAGAATTGGTCTCCCATCTGACCGCGCTCAGTCCCACAATATTCGAGAACCTTATAGGCCCAATTGGAGAGTATACCTAGTCCAGTTTTATTCTTCTTGAAAGTCACCCAAGAAACATTAAAGACCCCATTTGGTAGAAGTCTAACCTCATCTTCCTTTAGGAATCTATGAGGAACTACTGCAACATCCCCGTTAAATCCTCGGAATCCTAGCTCTGGATCATTAAAAAAGAATGTATCAGAGTCCAAATATGTGATGTCATCATAAGCAACTTCCTTCTCAGACACATCATGAGTCCATAAACTCGCCAGCCCCCAACAGAAATCTCTATGCGATCTGTATTTCTTGAGGAGCTTCATTTGAGAGGATTCAAACTGAGAGTACGGAGTAACTAGGAATAGTCCGTTGCCTTCAATTGTCCTGCTTATCTCACCAATCTTGCCAGTAATTTCGTCGTTCAAACATAAACCATGAATTACAAAGTTACTCTTACTGCGCTTGCAAAGGGAGTCATATAGAGCTAGAGCTTTAGGCGCATAATAGTCATCAAAGACCGTTGTATAATGCCTCATAGTTTCACTGTCATGATGGCATAATGACCATAAGTTCCAAACTCCTGATGTTGATACTCGAATACAATATTTCTATTAATCACCCTCAAGCAATTCTTTTCAAGTTCCTTATAGAACTCCTGCATTCCAAACCATATCTCAAGACACGGCACGTCATATGCCTCCTTGGTAAAGAACTTTGTTGTTGTATTCGTAAGCAAAGGAGTTCTATGGAACATTACATACTTTTTTGAGACTCTTACTGCTTCCCGTATAGCTCTCTTCCAATCGAAAAGATGGATCATGCAACAACCTGAAATCACCAAATCGAACCAACAATCATTATACGGCAGATTTAGCGCATCTCCAATATCAAACTTGATCCCGGGGAATTTTTCCTCCGCAAACTTCTTGAATGCTTTGGAATAGTCTAGCGCGGTATATTCCCATTTATAGTCGTAATGCCCATAGCCTAATTTATCCATAAGATAACCGTAGTACCCACTAGATGCTCCTACCTCAAGGACATTATTAATTGGCTCTTTTCTTATCGGGTATAGTGAATCTGCAAATGCTCTGAATGGTGGCACCTCGTAATACTTACCCTCATCAATCTTGACCAATTCTTTAGCAACTGATATATCCCATTGCTTCTGTGGAATGGAGGCGTCTTGCCAAGCGTTGCTCATCTTAGCCGCTTCTTCAATCTCTTCCTTGGTTTTAAGTTCCGTATAGCTCACGTTTAATACTCCCACAGTGTCTATGATCCGTTATGAAGTCGGTCACGATCTCAATCAGATCCGTCCCTGACATCGGGTATTGTTCCTCAATGAACTCATAGTCATGGTAACAACTATCGCACCATAGATACGGATGGCTGTTGTCGTTTACATCGAAGATAATCACCAAACCATCCTATTGAAAGTGTCAGATACACTCTTGAGGATATTTTTGTAGGTATGATCTCTCATAGTCCGCTTATGACCAGCTTCCGCGATAATCTTCCTTTCATCATCATGCGCTAAATAATACTTCAGTTTGTCAATTAAATCGTCCTTGTTGGCATAAGTTACACATTCCTTACCAACCTCGAAGTAATCATTGATATTCTTACTGAGTTCAGTCATTAGCATTGCCCCACATCCTGTGCTTTCGAAGCACCTCATATTATTGGTATATCCAGCCGCGATCTCACCGTGCCTGTTGACCACAATTTTACTAGAACTATATATCTTATATTGATCTAGTCCCCAAGCCTCACCTTGGTAAGTTCTAAAGAGGTCTTCAGTTAATTCATTTCCTATAGAATAGCCCCACCATTTGAAAGTAGGAATTTCCTTGGCTATAAGGTCTAAACACTCAGTCCCGGATTGCCAATGACCCTCAGAACGTCCACAGTTGCCATTTAAGGCCCTAGAATTGACACCACCCACAAAAGATACGTCTTTGTCACGAAAATGGCTAGAATTGACTCCTAGAGCGTCTAGCAGGCATTCCCCGCCGAAGCCTATCTGCAAAAACTCACTTCTAACACCCAAAGCCTCGATTTTAGGCAAATAATGAGGAAAGGATGTAAAAATCACATCAAAGGCTCCAATCCTGTCATCGCCTGCCCATGGGCAGCTATGTTGAGCAGCTAAGACCTTGACACCCATACGCTTAAAGTATTTTAGATGGGATATGGTAAAGAAGCTAAGATCCTGACAGTATAATATATCTGGTTGGTAATCAAGAACTTGCCTTACTGTGGTATCCTCATCATGGGAATAGGAATATCCACGTTCTTTCATATAGAGCTTCTGACCAACGGTATCATTCCCGATGATATCTATCGCATCATAGCCGTAACTCTTAAATGCTTCGGAATAATAGTCCGCTGTGCCAAATTTAAGCGATATTAATCCCGACAATCTGTCGGGATACTTGTCGAAATTACAAATGAAGTATCTCAAGACCGCAGGATAATAGGTATCAACAAAGGCTATTTTAAGCATGGCAAAACCCTATTGCACGATGCCACTTTGTTTAGGGATTCTGCTACGTATTGAACTTCATCTTCCGTCATCCCATACCAACAAGGGATTGATAGAACACGCTCGGTCAACCAGCCCGTCATTGGGAGTCTCTTAGCGGAAAAACTATAGGACTGTCTTGAGGCCATTGTCGGATAATGAACTTTTGTACAAATACCCATTTCCTTGAGTTCTCTGATTACTCTTGAACGGTTATCAACTACTACTGTAAAAAGATGATAATTACATGATTGGTCAAGGATACGATGAAGCAACTCTTCTTTTAGCACATTATGGTACTTTTCAGCGATCTTAAAGCGTTGGTTTGTTGCCTCCTGAGTATTACTCATCCTCTTCAGAAGAATTGCCGCCTGTATCTCGTCTAATCTGCTATTTCTGCCAAACGGGTAGATTTGTTCATATGAATCATTAAGACCATAATCCCTAAGCCTTCTAAATCTCTCGGCACAGAACTCTGAGGAAGTCACTATCATCCCACCATCACCAAGAGCGCCCAAAGGCTTTGTTGGATAGAATGAGAAACAGGCCGCATCACTACTTAACGAGAGTTCCTTGCTAGTGCCAGCGGCTTGAGCGGAATCTTCAATGATGATCTTATTGTATCCTACTAATTGACGCAAAAAGTTGGTTTGAAATCGTTGTCCATAAAGGTGAACCGGCATAATGGCATAACAATCATCCAATCTATCATCACTGACTATCTTATTTGGGTCTAGCAAACCATCTATTTCAACATCAACAAATATCGGATTAGCGCCTATGGTCAGAATTGCCGATACTGTCGCTGCGGCGCTATTAGCCTGAGTCATTACGCCATGACCAGCTTTGACCCCACAACCTCTAAGGGCAATTTCCAAGGCATCAGTGCAGTTCCCCACTCCAATACCGTAGGAATCCAATCCAACGGTCCTTGCAAATGCGGTCTCAAATTCCTTTACCTTGCTGCCAAGGATGAAATCCCGAGATTCAAAAGTTTCATCCATCGCCGTCCTAATAAAATCCTCATCAAGAAGGAGATGGGGGCTGATATTATTGAATGGTACTTCCATAAGATTTGAATTCATCAAAAGACCGGATATAATCCAACTCGTCATAGGGGGCATCGGCCAAAACAAGGATCTTGGTCTCAATCTCGCAATAACAGATGCCCAACCAATTCATGGGTGGAACATAAAGATATCTATTATTCACTGAGTCCATCGCAAAGGTTGTATGTTCAACATCATTCGGAGTCAAGATATCAGCGAGGAGATGACCCTCCATACATATCACCAATTGTTTCAACTCTCTGTGCGCATGGTTCCCCCTGACCGAATCTTTCTTTAAGCCTTCAATCCAGAACGCCCTTTGTGGTTGGAATGGATGACCATCGACAATAGTTAAGACGCCACTATCGGTTTTTTGTGACTTCAATTCGATCAAATAAGCTCGCTCAAACATCGCTGGCCTTCCCAAAACGAAGCATCATCGCTGGATAGCAATGAATGTTTCTCTCTTCCATCATATACAAAAATCCATATTCTTCTATCAAACGGATAAGTCCATCCTTAACGTAGCTCATCATATGGTATCCATAATCACTGTTTCTCGGTCCCAAGAGATGACGAATATAGAATTCATTTGAGGTAGAGACGAACTTCCTCAATGTTTCTTCATGATCTGGTACATCGATTCTAAGAACTCCACCATAGTCAAGAACTCTATTCATTTCTTTCAAGGCCAGTCTGGCCTCTGTAATTGATAGATGTTCAAATGATTGTCTAGCGAGGAGTTCGCTCGCCAATTTAGCTTTAACTGGCAGGTTTAAGAATGAACCATAGGCATCGCACACGTATTCATCGTTCTTAGGCCCTACAAGAAAGTCATTCTGTCCAATATCGTGGCGGGAATAATAATGTTGTTCATCGGTTATGTATTTTTCGACAAGATCCGGCCTATCGTTCGATAGAAAGCACCTGGACGATTTAAGATCGATGTTCAAGTAGTCTTTAAGATAGACCGTGCCCGCGCCGCAATGGATTCTTATAGGATCTCGTGACACTTGAACCTCTCATGGACCTTTTGCATATCCTTGAGAAACGGTCCATATTTAGCCATTAGTTTAGCCGCATCATGAGGTTGATGTGATTCGTTTTGAGTCCTAATCCTATCCGCGAAGGGCTTATGGAGGACTCTAGCCGATGGAATTGGGATTACTGGTCTTCCAGCCAAAAACGACCTGAAGGCAATGGAGTTGTCACCGCCATAGAAGTAAAGAATCTCGTCAAACCATCCAATCGTATTCCCGAATTCTCTACTTATAATCCCAAAATTGGCATATGGCATCCCCTGATACCAATCAACTCTATAGCCGGACATCCCTTGATTGGCCCAATATAGGGCTCCAATACCTATCCATTTATTCCTCTCCATCATCCTTACCGCCTCAAAAGCCCAGCCTTCCTGGACCTCAACATCATCGTTCAGCCATATCACCCATCTCCCTTCCGCAAGTTCAAACGCCTTATTGTATCCTGCTATATGTCCAAGGCGAGGATTCTCTTCTATAATCTTGATATTTCTAGGAACATCTTGGAGTTCGAGTCTTATATCGCCCGCATCACTAACAATCATCTCCCAAGGGACAGTTGTATGCCTTATTACGCTATTGAGCATTGAGAGGAATTGTTGTTTCCTGTTTAATGTCCCAACAATAATGCTCAAATCAACCATATCTTATAGAAGAGGCTAGAGGAACTCCCCGTATGTCTTTAGTGTTGTGATTATATTCGGGTCGATTTGTTCAAACCTACCACCTTTTGGCGTAATGGTAACTTTAACAATCGGCCTGACAATCCACATAAAATCTGTTACGGCATCCGGCGAAGGTGTTGTATTGAGGCCGAGAAGCCTTACACTATTACCGCTTTTTGTATATATCGAACCGAACATTCCCCATGTTATTCTGAAGAAGCCATGTCCGGTAATGAAAAACCATGTTACTTTAACTCCAGTAGAGATCGCCCACATAAAGGCCGTTGCGGCATCTGGTGACGGGGTTGTATTGAGTGCGAAAAGCCTCGTACTATTGTTTGTAGTTGCTACTTTTGCCAAAACACTGAATGGGGTAATTATATCAACCATCAAACACCAAATATCGATTCTTCATTGTCCCATTACTACTGGAATTTCAACTCCACCCAATTGTACGTTTCCGGGTAGTACCCTAAGCGCCGCGAGTACCAAGGCTGTTGAAAAGTCATCAGCCCCCGCTTTGCCTATCCGTTCATATCCGCCCTTCTCCAACTTCCCATCGGCAACATGGGCATAAAAATACCCCTTCTCATATTCCATAGTCCACGCCGAGAACCGTTGTGCGATTTTCATAGCGAGTACCGGATTGCCGGTATAGTCATCTAGTAATCCATGCGTAATCCTATCCGCCACCATTTGATTGATTCCGCTCTTTGTCATACTGTAGTTCCCTTTCTGACGGCCATACGAATGCCTTGAATCGTAACGAGTGGCTGAACCTTAAAATCCCCTGTCTCTCCAGCATCCCCAATACTAATGGTATGTAGACTGGCGAAAAGTTGGCCGGAATCGACTAACACGGCATTATAAAGTGCTCCTTGGACTCTGCGATTGGTTGCGTCGAAAAGAGCTTGAGAAACACATGGGATATACCTGAGCGCCCCAGAGAAGTTTATCAAGGGAATGATTACAGCGTTAGAGTTATGAATAATCAGACGATTTTGTACCGCAGCCGCCACGTTATCTATGGCAAAATATTCCCCTACGCTATCCCCGTTAGAATCTCCCGTACCTGCGCTTGATCGGGAGGCCGTAGCTACAGTATAATTCGCATGGACCGTTTGGCTCTCTGGCTCCAGAGATAACATGAACGCCTGTCCGAGTTCTGCACCGGTAATGTTTGTTACAACTGCGAAATGTTGACCGATGAAATAGTTCATCGTCACTGAGGCCCCAATATCGAAGGCTCTATCGCAAATAGTCACTGCGTTTTGATCTCGCACCCTCCAACCGAGGCGGGTCGTGCTGATCTCCGTTAAGAGGATATCCATAAAGCGACTATTCGCATCAACAGGGGATTTGAATAAGTTTGCGGAGGGCTCACTCCAGCCCGCACTCGTTACCGCCACAGCGCGAAAGTCGGTGACTATCGTGGCCGTGGTGGTAACCAAAGACGTTTCTCTGAAGTAACTTCCAGACTCAAATATAGCCGGACTCGTCATTTACTTACCCAACCTTCCTTTTATAAATGAATTAATGCGCACTTCAAGGCCACAATCACATTGCATACACCTATTACACATTTTCGAGCAACTTGTAACGTGTCCGTATTCTTCAAGAAGTTGAAGCAGATAATTCCTTTCTTGATCCAAAATTCCTACAAGAATATCAAGTCTTGTGCGAGAATTTAGATAATCTATTGTCGGATCATTTTCGGTCAATGTCCTTGGGATATCCATTACTTAATTACCTCCACTACGCCATAAAGCATATCAAAACTAGGATCTCTATTCGGCGCGCTGCTCCATTCGGCCGTAATAGATAGCGTCTGATCCTGAGCGGTATTGATTGAGGATGAATTAAAAACCTCATATTCTTGGAGAGCCGCTCCACCAGTAGTTATAGCTGTTCCTGAATCGGTAGCGTAAGACCTATCAAAACTATTCCTAGCCCAAATTCTTTGTGAGGTCTGTGTCTTATTGGCAATAAAGACCTCAAGATATCCTCTGGAAAAGGCTGTGGCATCACCCCCCTGCGGGTTATTGACAAATGTGGCTATAGTCGTCCCACCAAACTTGACTCTAATAGTACAGGTCGGAGTTACAGTTGAGGCGAGTCTATACGGCATCGACATCCTTAAAGCTCTATCGCTTCCCATTGAGTTAGCCGTTACGGTCTTCGTGAAGGTAGTAGTTTCAGAAGTTGTATTCGGAACTGTTTGAGAAATAGCCTCAATACTCTGTCTCTCAACTCCCGGTAGAGCAGTAGACCCAACACTACCGGAGGTTCTCACAATCATTGTGGCTGTTGTTCCCGGAGAAATGGAACCTATCGATGTAATTTCCCATGTAATCAACGAGCCAGCTTCAAGAGTAACTTCGGGTGAGAGAACGGTTGACCCGCTTAATCCACCGGCAGGAACAGTAACAACGCCAAAAGATGATCCATCTTTCTTGGCAGTAAACGTTGCGCTGCTTCCAGTTGGTGCGCTTCTTAGGTAGACGTCCAGTCTGTTGGCACTAGATGAATCCCTACGAGTCAATACTGGAATGAATGTGTTCTGAGAAATATTAATGGGACCAGTGAAGACATAAACAAAATCGCCTAATGGTACAACAGCGCCGAAGACGAATGTATTGCCCGATTTTGTAATTCTTATGGGACCACTATTTGTTATATCAAAATGACCATATACCGCCTCCTGACCAGTTATCCCAGCAGAAAGAATACCCTTATGTCTATGGTCACTACGGGAATATGTAGATGCTGAGCCTTCGGCATTGGCATTAGTAATATCTACCGGAATGCCAATTGATGGCGAGGAAGTAGCTCTAAACTCAAATGTATTACCGGTATTTATAACGTTTACGGAGGAATCGTTTGTGATATCAATATGACCATAAACCGCACTCTGACCTTTTAGGCCAACAGAAAGAATTCCTCGATGTCTATGATTACTTCTGGCGAAGGTTACAGCCGTACCCTCATTATTCAGATTTGTAATATCCACCACAGAACCGGCGGCAACAGAATGAACATGGTCGCTTCTCGAAAAACTCGTGGCCGCTCCTTCTGCCGCGACATCATCTATTTTTGCGGCTGTGGCAACGGCAGTTGTAATGGCGTGGCGATGATCGTATCGAGAGGCTGTTCCTCCAACGCCAGCACTAGCAGTATCGTCAGGTTGAATCGTTGTAGGAACAGAATCGGAAAGGCTTACCCCACCGCCACCACTACCAGAACCGAATACAACTTGTTCCCATGCGATACCCGTCCAACGATAATCATTGCCAAATTGGCAATTGGTCATATCGGTAATGACCGTTACTGTTTCGCCTATATACTTCCCTCTTGTTGGAAGGGTATTAAAGGTACGATGGATGGCAACCTTAGTCCATTGTTTGTCAAGCCACGTTAGAAGGACGCCGCGAGGATTTGTAAGATCCCAAATCTCAACTGGATCATTAGTGACATCGAAATTTGTTATGTCTCGATACGGGAGATTAAGATTGGTAATATCAATTGGATGGTAATGTTTGATCTCGCCTGGAACTTTACCAGAAACATCAATCGGGTGAGGACAATAGGAGGTAACGTCTATTCCCGAAGTCAAATCCTTTGGATAACGATATTGTTTCCATTTCGACTTCATCGCCTCAACTTGTTCGTTAAGGGTGTTTAGTTCATCCTCAAGCGATTTGGGATGATTTCCAAGCGTTACCTGCGCTCGGAGTACAAATTGATCCATCATCTCATTCTGACGGGTTCTACCTATCTCTCTGAGTTCTCCCCTACCCCTAAACCCGCCTTTGATGTAGTGAATCTTAGTTACTTTGTATTGAGTAAAGTTGGAGATATCGCCAGAATCACGATACTGTACTTGCAGAATGGGATGTGTATTCTCTAGCCTCTTTACTACCCCCTGCCACTCAATAACTCTCCAGTCCTGTCTACCTTTTTTATCGGCGATTATATTATCTGCCCATCTTGAGGCGTCAATAACATGAGACAAAGGAGGTGTTTCCATCGCGGTCTCATAAAGACCCCTACGTGTAATATCTGTTACGTCTCCTCTAATCGTCAGATGCTCTCTAGGACCACAATGAGTTCCCTCTACCTTGATCTGATTCACCATCTGATTCGTTCTGCCGCCAGAACGAGAATGTACTCCATCACGATCAAGAAAGAAATTATGACCTATTGTTGTAGTAGTCTGCTTCCAGTAGAACCTCCGCTCCGCATCCACTCCGAATTCGATATTGCCCTGAAGTTCGGCAAGAGTCTTTAACGCTCTAAAGGCAGTAGTTTCAAAGTGAAGTTCGCCCTGAGTCTGATAGATAGATTGATCTAGTCCAAAATTAGTAGGATCGAATGAGGATGGTTGACGAATTACTCTCGAATATGGAGTAATATAATGAACTAAGATATCCTCTACGATCTCCCGAACAGTTAATAGTTTTGGATACTTCTTCTGGACGAAGATTTTGTTCAATTGTTCGATATAACCCCATCCACGAACATCAACTATACGTTCTGAGCCGGATTGATCGTATGTAGCCGATCTTATTACGCCACGATACCAAGTTATATAATCAGTATCGGAAAGCGTTACAGGGGTGACACTTATGCCGTCTGTGAAAGCTACTTTATTGGTATTCTTCTGTTGTCTGATTCGGACATGGACTTCCCATCCATTTTCAACAGCATCCGAGAGTTCTGGGAAATCCGACCTCAAGAGGAGCCTAAATGCTCCACCCCCACCAACTCGATAGTAATCCCATTCAATCCTTTGATAATCCTTACTCAAAATTCTCTTATCGGTATAAACAAACCCAGTTGCAGGTGTACCAGTAACTTCAACGAGAACTATAAGCTCATCGATACCTTCATGTGGCACAGCCGTAAGAGGGGCATCATCAACGGTTACTTGTCTTGCCGAATTGGGATTATTTACTACATCCGAGCTAACAATGTGTTCATTAGAGCCCAATGTGGTAGCCGATGGACTATTAGATAAATCACTTAGGTTCCCATTATCGTCATAAGTTCTAATTGCGAAGTAATATGTTGTACTGTTTGTAAGACCAGTAACGATAAAATCTTCTATGGTTCCAGCAACCGAGGGGCTCTGTACTCCAAGCGCGATAGTGGCAACGGCGAATAGGGCATTCGTTGTAATTGGATTTGTGGAATACCTAACGTCATAATTGTCTGCGGTTCCAGTACTGCCGTTATCTCCTGGGGCAGTCCATCTCAAGCTAATAGTAGTTGTAGTGGGGGAGATGGCAATAAGATCAATAATGGCATTTGGGGCGATATTATCGCCATTGATTACTATGGCCTTATTCGCTCCTAAAGAACCGGCAGCACCGGGGGTCGGTAGTGTGAGAGTTGCAGCGTTACTTCCGGCGTCAACTATCGTGCCACTATTGAGACCAAGAGCGCTTGTAGAAAGATAGTCTAAATCACTACTCTCATGACCACTACCAACGGTATAATTGAACGTAAGAATTGTACTGCCGCTACCACTCGCATAGTCCGCCGTCCCATCGCTTGAGCCAGTTTCAAGTGTTAATTGAGGAGTGCCTGTAACGGTTACTACTTCGGTAAATGTAATTGTTATCGGTATTAAAGCGCCAACACCATAAGTACCATTCGCGGCAGTTGAGGTTACATTGGTAACTGTCGGTGGAGTCCCATCAACAACTATAGCCTTATTCGCCCCTAGAGATCCAGCCGCTCCTGGACTCGCAAGGGTTAGAGTGGCGGCATTTGATGGTAAAGCGCCATCAACTATCGTTCCCCCGTTTAGAGCGAGAGACGAAGTTCCTACATAATCCAAGTCTCCACTAGTATGACCAGAAGCGATAGTGTAATTGAAAACGAGAGTGGTAGAGCCTGAACCACTGGAATAGTTAACTACCGCATCACTGGCTCCGGTCTCCAGCGTTAATTGTGGTGTACCAGTTACGGTTACAATCTCAGAGAAGACAACTTGAATTGCTATTATAGCGCCTATCCCATAAGTACCGTTAGCTGTTGAGGATGTTACGTTGCTGACAGTTGGGACAACACCATCGACCGCTATATTTTTATTCGCCCCCAAAGAACCGGCGGCTCCGGGACTAGGCAGAGTCAATGTGGCCGCATTACCCGCACCATCTTTTATAGTACCACCATTAAGGACTAAGGATGTCGTGGCGACGTAATCGAGATCGTTGTTGAAATGGCCCGATAAGACGGTGTATTGGAAAACTAATGTAGACGACCCTGAACCACTTGAATAATTAACTACGGCATCGCTCGCACCAGTCTCCAATGTTATTTGAGGAGTACCTGTAACGGTTACAGCCTCGGAAAAGGTAATTACTATTGGAATAATAGACCCGATACCGTAGGTTAGATTGGCAAAGGTTGAGGTTACATCGGTAACCGTTGGGACGGCGACGTCCCAAGGAACGGTAACTTCACAATCCGCTGTGCCGGTCCCTATCGTTAAACTTTCAGCACTTCCGCTTGAATTATCTACCAATAGAACAACAGCAAGTCTATCGCCTGCGCTTACGGTCTTCTCCGCTACCGACAACGAAAAGGTCTTTACTCCAGTTCCACTTTGTTCTGCGGTAGTCCCAAAGTCTTCCTGAAGCGTACCGGAAGAATTTAATCTTCTAAAACTAACGGCATAATCGAGACTCGCTCCGGCAGACGTTACATTGACTTCACAGGTATATGTTCCAGCCGCCCATATCGTGAGATTTGGCTCGCTTGATTCAGTATACCAAGCTACTGTAGCCTCATTTGTTGTCGAATGAGGAACGGATCTTGTTATTGACCCAGAGCCCTCAGTCCCCTCAAGCAATTTTCTATCATTAATTCCTGATTGGGTAGATAGGTCGGACGTGGCCGCTCTTTGGACATACGTTCTACTCAAATCACACCATCAACTCATTAAGAACTATGATACTCTTGGTAGCCAAGTAAAAGTATAAGTTGCGACTATCTTGCCTTCAATTTCTATTGAGTTATTGCCAGCCTCAAGCCATAAGAAACTACCAGACCAATTCGTTAAATCCTCAGTACCATTATTAGTTACCGTGAATAAGCCACAATCTACCGTTAGGGAAGTCCCCGCCAAAATTGTTCCGCTATAGGTGAAGTTCCGACCTGTTGTCAAATTTCTTACTATAACCGTGGTAATGGTATCAGTTGCGGCCACAACAATTTTTGGATAAACAAAGATATTGCCGGTATTATTAATGGTAAATATTTCTGCTCTATTCCCCAATCCAACGGGAGTATCGGAACTATTCAGCGTCCTTACATCCGATCCCGTCGCATCAAGATAAAAGAACGGATCAGCACAGATAAAGTCTATTGAATATACCGCAGATTTGGCAGCCGTTCCGGGCACATATCCCCAATGAAATCCTAGAGGATAGGCATAAATATACCTATCATCCCATAATCTTAACTTTTTGTTGAATCTATTTAATGTCTTGGCGAAATTATCTATCGTAGTGCGACAAGTTGTAGCATCTTGTTCTTGGATTTTACCCTTGAGCGAGATCCTTCTCGCATCCCCTACAGCCACTTCCTGAACTAACCCCCCCCAACGCTTGGGCACAGCCATCATATTAATTCTCTTAGGGAAAGAATCTTCCCATCCCTCTACTGTTTCAGTAAAGGTCAGATCATCATATTTTACGAGGATTGTAGCCATTATCCACCACCAAGAGCGCCGCTTAGGGCAGATCCTAGATAGAAACCTAGATCCTCTGCGAGAATTTTAACGTCATAAGAACTAGATAGAGAGCCAACTGTGATATTAATAGGGGCATTCACTGTCAATTGATTTCCGGCAAGCGCCTCTATGGCCGCCTTCTGGGCCATAATATTCTGAATACCACCGAATTGCTCTACCTCTTCTGCCGAAATGCCGCCTGAAAATAGATTCCCAACCATGGCTGCGGCGGTTGGATCGGCCAAACCACCACCCAACTTCGTTCTTGTGGCCGTAATAATCAGTTGTTCAGCCTCTTTCCTATGGCGCTCAATTTCTTCTTGAGCGTCTACCAGAGCTTGTTCTTGTTCTCCCTTGGCTTTGGCGGCATCGGATTTGCCTTTGGAGGAAGAGAAATAGCCCATTGCTCCTCCAGCAATAGCTCCAATTCCTGCGCCAATCAAAGTGCCAATACCGGGAATAATAGAACCTATCGCCGCTCCGGTCACTGCACCGGAAATAGCACCGCTAACGGCCCCCTCTGTTTTACTTAATTCTCCACTAGAACCCGCAGAATACGTAGCAGCCAAACCAGTCACGCCAGCCCCAATGCCTAGAGCGGCCCAATTAACTCCTCCTCCGGCGGCTCCACCAGCCCCAGCGGCACCAATCCCAGCCAAGCCGCCCAATCCACCTAAACCAGTCCCAGCGGCAGCAGTGGCCGACATCTGAGCGGCATTGGGGGCTGAGGCGCCGCCTCCTCCAAATGCCCCTGCTGCGGCACCAAACGCTGCCCCTAAGAAGCCTCCTCCTCCACCACTAGGGCCTGCACCAGTAGGTAGGCCAAAGAGGGCTCTGAACAGTTGTTGAGAAACCATATCAGCCATCATTTTGATGAAAGTTCTTTTTATACTATCAAAGAAACCTTTCATGGCGTCAGAAAAGCTCTTACCTTCAAGAACCATACCCTCTATTGCGCTAGAAAAACTATTTTGCATGGTCTGGAAGACGTTTATAAATACATCTTTGAATGTTATAAATCTGCTTGTCAATTCCTCCAGCGCCTTCTCAAATCCGACACTTGGGCTCATCTCAGCAAGTTTTTTATTGAGTTCTTTCTGTTTATTTATAAGTTTTTCTTCTTCATCAGTAAGTTCTTTGATCTTCGGCTTTAGATCGGCAATTGTTTCCTTCAGTTTAGAATAACGATCAAGCATTTCATCAGATGGGCCAAGCTCCTCCATCTCTTTCGTAAGCTGTTTCAGATCATATTCAGCCATTTCAAGTTCAAATTTCATGTTACCGAGAAGTGTTGGGCCAGCATCCATCGCATCCTGATAAGCCATCTTGATCTTGGCGAGATGTTTAGTTACTTCAGAGAGCCTATCTTTTTCTTCCTTGCTCAACTCGGCCAATGTTTCGGTAGTAACTTTAACAGAGGACGCCATACCCTTGTTGGCATCATCTATCAATTTGAAAAGTTCCTCTATCTTCTTACGAGTCTCTGGAGAATCGAACTTGTCCAGTAATTTATCAAGATCGGGTTTGATTTTGTTTATTGATTCGCTTATTCTCCTAAAATCATCAACAAAGGCATTCGTTATAATACCTATATCTTGGCCTAATTTTTGAGAGGATTGGTTTATATCATCAAAAGATTTTTTTATTTTGCCGTAGCCCTCTGCGATATCTGGTTGCTCACCAAAAATGGCACTGTAAACGCCCCTACCGGCCCCACTTGTAGCGGAAATCATTTCAAATAGACCTGAGATGCCGCCAGCGGTGCTTGAAACAATTTTTATAACATCAGAGAAGGCATGAACAACTGGGCCAGCTAAATCACTGGCAAACTTTAGAAAGATAACTGAGCCGTATATCACGAGTTCAATAAGTGGACGTAACCCAGATATGGTATCTAGTGCCGCCAGTGTTAGTTTCTCGAATAGCCTGTCTCTTATAAGCAATTCGGCCAGATTAGTCTTGAAAACGTTAAAGATGCCAGACACAACCATAACCTTATCGCCAAGGTTGTCTAACGCATGAATTGTCTCTTCCGAAGCTACCGCACCAACATCGCGCATTAGAGTCTTCATTCTGGCAAGATATTCATTGCCTTGACCGATGAATGGAGCAGCGCGGTTATATGATCTTCCAAATGCTTCAGTACCAGTCGCGGCCTTCAGGGTTGAATCAGAGATAGAGTTCAATCCCTCAACAAGACGCATAAAGAGTTTATCTTGGTCATTACTTAGATTTTTAAGCTCGGAAATCTCTATGCCAAGCCGTCTAAATGTTTTTATCGCATCCTCGTTGCCGTCAATCGCAGATTGGACTCTAATTTGCATAGTTCTAAAAATTTGCGATAGTTCACCAACAGAAACATTTGCCGTCCAAGCCGCTGCGATATATTCCTGAGTTGTTTCGATATTGAGTGAGAGCATCCCAGATATACGTTCTATCTGTTCGGCATATGCTATTGCCTGCGAAATAGACGAAACTAGAACATCGGTAAATTCGTTTACAATTCCAACAGCCTTACTTACTGTGCCATTAAATGCTGTAAGGGCAATATTGGCAATTGTGCCGTATGGACCAAGAGCAGACAGGGCGGTCCCAGTTGGAGCCAATTTCAATCCTAGCGCCCCTAAAGTGCCACCGAGGCCGCCCATCGTATTGCTAAGAGAACCAAGTGAACCACCAGCATTCGTTGAAGTAGTCCGGAGATTATTCAGCGCAGAAGTAATGCCACCCAAACCAGTGCTCAATTGATCTCTGACTTGAATGACTACATTGACTACTTCATCGTTACTTGCCATTCTTGAATTCCCTAGCCAACTTCTTGTTCATCTTCTTATTTTCTTCTATCATCTTGGATACCCTGCCGAATAGCTTTAATTGCGGCAAAGTGAGATGTCTGAACTCTGAGAGGGATGTTATATACCCCTCTTCCATAAGGACGTAGCAAACCAACCCCCAATCCAGAGCTACATCCCTTTTCCTCTCTACGCGACCACTGGCGTAGGGTCCGCTACTGCGCCCTCTTTCCTGACTTCAAGACCGCTGATTCGTAGCAGATCCATTAGAATCTCATTAGAAGAGGTAAGGAATTTCAGGTCGAACATAGTCCAGACCTGTCTCTCGGTATATGTAAATTGGCGATGCTCAATCTGATCTGCGCTCAGCCCTTCTTTGCGGAGAGATAGATAAAGGATGTAGGCAATATCGCGGATCTTGATTTCCTTGGTACGGTTAAGAATACTATAGCCCATTTTGTCTTCATATTCAATTAGATCCGATAGATCGAGCGGCGCTATGATGTGCTCTTTACTATTTTTATCCCTAATCTTTACGCATTCCGAAGTGCCAGAAACGATAGTGCGAAGATCGGCTGTTTCACTCATAATCATTACCCTCAACTCAACTTAGAAAACCTTATTATATTCCCGTCTCAGCATTTTGTACGATGAGCTTAAATTCCCCTTGCGTCGAATCACGATACGCCTTGAATGGGACTTCCAGCTTAACTCTACCTGGCGAACTGAGATAAACAGTAGAACCAGAAAGAATCGTCACCGGACATACCAATTGGATCGAATGATTATACGAACCACTAATACTATTGCCAGTGAACAGAATACTTAACTGACGCTCAGTCGCATTCCTGAAATCGTCATACTGAGCCCATGAATTGAATTCGAGCATAAACGATCCAGTTACTTCAACCTGATCCGCAGGTAGTGGTTCTCGTGTGACTCTAGAATTCAGTCTAGGTCTCAATTCGAGATTATTATTAAGTTGGATCGAGAATGATTCCACCTCCAATGTGTCAGCTCCCCATGTCAAAGCTCCCTGATGATATAGGGCTAGGTTTTGTGTCGCAAAGTTTGGAACTGTTCTAGTAACACGAGCTTCGTCTTGACCCATGATACCGATATTCACCTTCAGAATCTCATCAACCCCACATGAGAATTCCATGGTGTTGATCTTGACTCCAGAATACAGATGAGCCCTCAATGCCTCAGTAACGAAATCAGTTGTGTCTCTGAATAGTTCAAGTGATAGACCAGTTGGTAGACTATCGGCAATCGTGAACGTATGCAGTTTTACTGTTGGATTACTTGTGGGATCTGGTGAAGAGGTATTAATCGTGCCAAAAGCATGTTTCGCTAATTTCAGCCAGCCTCCATATTGAGCTTCAAACTCAATACTCCCACTTACTGTCTTCGCCCCTACACCAACTCTACGATTGATTATACCACGCCGATAAAGTGAGGCTGTTTCAATTCTAGCTTCATCGATCACAATCGATTCGGTATTGACTTCGACGAAATATGGACGGGCTACTGCTGTACCATATGTCGATTCCTCTCCGAAACCGAAATGACCCCTCTGTCCTATTCCAACTGCCATGTTTGGCTCCTATCTTACATTTCGTTACTGTATACTTGGATAACTTTTGATAAACATCTATCTCCTAGTCCTTATTTTCAATTCAACTCTAAAGGCGGCGGCGACTAGATCGGCCGCAATGGAACTTACGTAAACCTCTTCTGGTGGTTCTGTTTCGACGCTTACCGGCAGACTCCAAAGAACCTGCCCATTAGTCAACGATAGATTCGTAAGTCTATATTCGTCAAATAACTTTTCAACTATTGTGTTTATATCATCAATCTTCTGTTGTATTACGTTCTCGTTGACATTGATCCTTTTTACATAAATTATTCTTATGCCATAGTTGACTTCGAGGTCAGTAGGTAGTTGTACAGGAGTTATTGTAATCCCCGGATCGAGAACAACCCATATCCCATTAGCCATATCAGATATGGCTTGGGCTGGAAACCATTCAAGATTTCCCCTATAGACTCCTTTAAGACTGAGTGTGGTCGTCAGACCGGTTTCAAAGATTCTAAGATATTCCGCTAGGACTTGATTGCTATGGAGTCTTGGACTACTCATTCCTAACTCTGCCTATAATTCATCTTGCGAACTTGAGCCATTTTATGCCAATCTTCCGAGCTAAAATCCAGTACACCTTCAACTATATAATAAGTTCCACCCTTATTAAGTCTGTCGTTTGGCAGAATACTGGCATTACCTTCAAACCAAACATTATATCTCTCTACCGGGACTCTTCCGAATTGGTCACCATCGATTATAGAGGAATTCTGATGTTCAAACCAACATCGAACATTACTGTAAAGTACGTTCCAGCGTTCAATCCTACGATCACGAATGTTGCTCACATCAGCAATCAACTGTGACCGCTCGATATTACACTTATGGATTAGAAAACTACTCGATCTTCGACCGGACATTTATACCGCCCAATCTTTGTACGGGAGAAGAACTTGTTTGATATAATGAGGTATCATGTCGCTTTCGTAAGATTCCGTCTTACCTCCTAGAGAGGCGTTTTTCATAGCTTCAGTATCGGATCTCTTGAATAACCAAGCGACATGCATACAACCGGCATGAACAAGATCATTTGGAATAGTTGCAAAGCCAGCGGTATATACCACCTTCACATTGCGTATCCCGGGTTCAAACCATACCGGACCAGATCCATCAGCATCAAAGAATTCTATCGTGCCGACTGAGGTATCTACATTGGTATCGACGAAATAATTGCCAGAATCTACCAATGTATCAGATCCGAAATCGCGCTCAATATCGACATGAACAGTTGTGACGGAGACCACAGGATATTTTCTTAGGACCAACTTATATTCATCTGGACCATCATAATATTCGGTATAGGATTGGGATTTCATTTGCCTACCGAGATATTTCTCTAGGATCTTATATGATCTATTAGCAAGATTGATTAATTGATCGTCAAACTCAGTCTCACTGATGCCAATATGCAGATGTTCCTTAGCATCATTCAGAGTAATCCAAGCGTTTGAGTCGAGTGTGGGCATTATTTCTCCCTCTGATTACATGGAGAGTTCTTGCTGAATTGCTTTTCTTATTGCCTCAACCAATCTTGGTTTTATATACTCTAGCCCACCCTTTAGGAAATGTTTTGGCTTTGGATTCCCCGGATGCCATACCGATCTCTTGAAGACCTCCGTTGCGCCTTCTGGGATTTGCCCTCCGAATGGGATATCAATTCTCTTTCGCCCCATTTGAACCCACCTAAGCCATGCTTTATTTCTGGCAGAGATCCAGTGCGGTTGAGAACCCATTTCCATCGCTCTAGCGTACTTCAGATTGTTTACTCCGATTTTAATTCTTGGCGAGGAAGTGCCTTGATTCTCAATACGACCATATATCCTCGATATCAGAAGTCCCGTTTTCCTTGGGGCTTTTTTCATGGCTTCCGATACCAATTGATTCTTGGCAGTTTCGAGTATGGCCAGAAACTTTTGGCTATATACAAAGTTCTGCAACTTCTTTATATGACCCGATAACTTATCCAGTCCCGTTATTGTGAATGTTATGCTTGTCATATCCCGTGCTCCTTCCTGAAGGCATCTTCATCCTGGAGTAATTGACGGTAATAAGCCCCCTTCCCCATATGGCGTACCTGATCCATATTCCCCCTCTCGCTCCACCGATGATCTAACCAACAATTGGGCAGTACCCAATTATTCTCTATATCTCCCCTCTTTACCAATCTATCCCCACGCCATAACGCATGATGAGCACCATAGTATCTCATACCTTTTTCATATTTATGAACTCTAAGGATCGGATAGGGTGGAATATTGTCATCTCGCTTGAGTGAGATACACCAATCGTCACTCCCATTTACATCTCTGGGATCAAAGCGGCCTCTAAGACGCTCATCCCCATCGATTACAACCATCCAGTCTCCGTCTTGTCCGACTGAGAGATATTGACTACGTTTCTCGTACTCATTTTTCCAAGCCTTTCCATTGGCCTTGATAATCACATCTATCTTGTTCTTCTCTAAGATTTCCAATGTACCATCGCTTGAATCTGGCATAGAAAACCGGAGAAAGCATTCCGCCAAGACACTCTGTCCCTTCTCATACTCCATTGCCGCTAGAATCTTGGATTGGATATTAAATAGCTCGTATGCGCCATCTATTGCGCATATTTTTACGTCTTTAAGTACGTCTCTAATAGAATCGATACAACCTTGTAAAAGGTCTTTCTCGTTATATATATTCAGGCAGGCCCAAAGAGTCATGATTAAGATTGGCTTTCTCTAGCGCGTTTCTCTTTGATGGCTTTAATAGCGGGACCGAGAATGGCCTTCATTTCTTCTACAGTGAAAAAATTATTTCTGGTCATATTACATTCCCTACAACAAGGAATAAGATTGTCTAGTTGATGTCCTTTATCGTTATTTATTCTGTCGCCACCAGTAGATGGATGAGTACAATAGAAACATGGTTTATCGATTAGAACTAAAAATTCTTCTCTTGAGCAAGTCGAAAAGCCATTTCTTTTGTCAAACGCATTGATGCCATAATATCTTAACCTCTTTTTATTATCACTACTATTTCTACTCAACGGAACGACAGAACGTCTATAATTTTCAGCCCTTTTCTTTTTGTGGCACGATTTACAATACGCAGTAAGCCAATCGCTTACCAGACGATTTACATAAAATTCTTCCTTTGTCTTAACAACATTACAATTAGTACATAATTTAGTTTCTCTAATCAAAACTGGCCCGTCTGTGAAATATCTATTCATTTTTTTCTTATCTCTTAATTTTGCTTTTTCTGGGTTTGTAACGGCCCATTCTCTTGATTGTTTCCTGTGACACTCTATGCACCACACACTAATATATTTTTTACCGGGATAGAATCCGCCTTGAATTTCTTTCTCAATCCCACATTTGGTACACTTTTTCCGCATAATAAAAAACCTCCGGTCACCACTATTATCTTGGATGACCGGAGGTAATTATTTAAGGTGTAAAAAGTGTTTATTCCCTCTACAAAGTTACATTAATCCCCTCAATGACCAAGGGGTCCGCTGCCGGTTGAATGTTCTTAAAGTCCCCTCTCCAAGTCGCAACCATAACACTCTGATCTCTGCGGACATCCTCGAAGGACTTCATCGTGACCTTACGCCGCTCTCCCAGAACGAATGAGGGAAGATTTACTAGAAGCACAAGACCTTTGCTGTTCGTTGTGGCATCGTTTACCCCAGAAGCGTTAAGATCGTCTCGAACCTTCTCGGAAACAATGATGGGAATCCCATCGAGCCGTCCAAGTTCTCCACTTAGAACCGTTGCTTGTGGACCATACTTCTCCAGCGTTGTTACTTCATCGAGACCAAGGAGCTTTACATAACCCTTGGCACT
>Ga0247727_10000870_pt1 | contig 73401 bp, 68 predicted proteins | sample WisWelCaveWW1625_FD_202498 | JGI IMG/M metagenome (GOLD analysis project Ga0247727, IMG submission 202498) | Biofilm microbial communities from Wishing Well Cave, Virginia, United States - WW16-25 | ecosystem: Environmental > Aquatic > Deep subsurface > Groundwater > Cave microbial mat | place...
GCCGTCGACGGTCAGCGTGTATTCGGATGGAGGGCTGTTGCGGCAGGAGAGGCTCGCTCCCGGACAATTCGAACTGAATAATCTACCGGTCTCCAGTGGTTACCGGACGAATCGGGTCGTGATTCGAGACATCTTCGGCCGGGAGACCGAGATCGTGTCGCCATTTTACTTGTCGACAAAAGTCTTGCAAGCCGGCCTCAGCGAATATAGTTTCAACGCCGGACTGCGTCGAAACGACCTCACGGAGTCAAGCTGGGACTATGATTCGCCGGTCATGTTGGGACGCTACCGTATGGGGTTGTCCGAGAACATGACACCGGGGGCAAGCGTCGAATTGGGCACCAGCTTGGCGAACGGAAGCCTTCGGCTTACTGCCAAATCACTCATCGGAGAAATGGATCTGACCGTTGCAGGCAGTCATGACTCGGGAGCCACAGGAACTGCTGCATCGTTCACCTATGTGTACTTGCAGCGATGGTTCAGCATCGGAGCGAGTGCCCGGACGATGAGCGATCAGTATGCCACGGTGAGTATGCCGTTATCGGTCGATCGCCCGAAACGAGAAGTGACCGGATTCATCGGTGTTCCGATCGGCACACGAGTCAATGTCAATCTCCAGGCAACGCAGTCAACATTTCGAGATACCGGAGTGGTGGAACGGATCGGGGTGTCCGGCAGTTTTCGTCTTTCAGACAGTTGGAGCCTGTTTTCCTCCAACAGCTGGTCGCAGCAAACGGGGGAGAGGGCGACGTATGATTTCTTCGTCGGACTCAGCTATTTTTTTGGAAACAACACGACAGGATATGCCTTTACTCAGCGGCAACAAGGCCGAACATTTGACCGAGAGATCGAAGGAGTGCGCGTTCAGAAATCGCTGCCGGTGGGACCGGGATTCGGTTATCAGGTCGAAGGCACGGTCGGTGACGACTCCCACGGTTTAGGGCAGCTCCAATACCAGGGGCAGTATGGGCGGTATGAAGCCCGCTATGACTCCTTGGTCAAAGATCCGGTCTTCACCATGAGCGGAGGCCTTGTCGCCATCGGCGGGTCTGTGCACGCGACCCGGAGAGTTGACGACAGCTTTGTGTTGATCCGGACACCGGGCGTCACCGGCCTGCGCGGATATATCAACAATCAGGAGGTCGGGACTACGGATAGCCGCGGTGAACTGATCGTGCCGAACAATGTTCTCTCATATTACGGGAATCGTATTAGCATCAACGATAGGGACATTCCGATCGATTATCGAGTCGACGCCACAGAGAAAACCATCGCGCCGCCATTCCGCGGCGGGGCGCTTGTTGTGTTCCCGGTGGCGCGGTTGCAGATTCTCACCGGTACCCTGAGCATTGAAACAAACGGACAACCCCGCATCCCTGCCTACGGTCAGTTGACTGTGAAGTTGAAGGATTCGGCATATGAATCTCCGATTGGTAAGAAAGGCGAGTTCTATCTCGAGAACGTTCCCCCAGGAGCATATGATGCAACCATTGACGACGAAGGCAGGATCTGCCGATTCCCGTTCGAGATTCCAGATTCTCCTGAGCCGATCCTGAAGCTCGGAACGATGACCTGTCCATCAGATGCAGGAGGGACGCCATGACACGGCGAGGCAAACTAGTCGCCTTCGGATTGATCATGGTTTTCTGGTTTCCACATTCGGCAGAGGCTGCCGTCAACTGTCGGATCAACACAGTCGCCGTTGCATTCGGCTCGTACAATGTATTCTCAAGCTCCGTTCTTACCTCGGTAGGGAACGTGAATATTCGTTGCGTAGGCATAGGAGCTGGGACGAGTCCTGTTTCGGTATCCCTCAGCCCCGGCAATAGCGGGAACTTTCAGCCAAGAAAAATGCTCATGGGCTCGGAGACCTTGAACTACAATCTTTACCTCGATCCTGGCGGGTCGCAAATCTGGGGGGATGGAACAAGCGGCACTCAAATGTTCAGTGCGACGTCATCCAACAACCAAACCATGAACTTGCCGATCTTTGGACGGATGCCGGCCGGGCAGGATGTCAGCGTCGGCATCTATTCCGATACGATCATCGCCACGATCAATTTCTGAGTTCGAACCGTTCGAGGTTCTTCACAGCTTCGCCTCTTTGCTCCCCTGAGGTTTCTCCCTGTAGTCAAGATCGCACAAGGCGAGGGAGTTGGCAGAAAGCAGCGGGCGGCGCAGCATGCCATTGGACCCCTCATCGGATCTAGCGATTATTGGAGCAGGCGTTGTGGGTCTGGTTGTACCAGGCCTCTATCTGATCGGGGAGATCCTCGACTGCGACGTCCGCGTAAGCTTCCCGTCAAGGAGACACTTTCAAAGGAGAACTTCTGGCCGTGATCTGGGCTCGATACGTCGCGGGCGGTACCCGGGCCAAGGCGTCATGGGGCCGCTCCTCGTTGTACTCCTGCATCCACTGCGCACTGATCTCCCGCACCTGATCCAGCGACTCGAATACATAGGCATCGAGCACTTCGTGTCGATAGGTCCGATTGAACCGTTCGATGAAGGCATTCTGGTTCGGCTTGCCTGGCTGAATATACCGGAGCGCGATCTCGCGGTCGGCGCACCAGCTCGCAAAGCGGTCGGCCAGGAATTCGGGCCCGTTATCCAGTCGAATCGCCTGGGGCTGACCGCGCCAGGCCGTCACCTGGTCCAACACCCGCAGGACGCGTTCCGCGGGCAAGGACGTGTCCACCTCAATGGCCAAGACTTCCCGGACTCCTTCGTCCAAGATATTCAAGGTCCGAAACCGTCGTCCTCCATACAGCGTATCACTCATGAAATCCAATGCCCAGACTGCGTTGGGTTGTGGGAGCACGACGAGAGACTGCGCCGGTCTGGTGAGCAGCCGCTTCTTGGTGCGTCCCGGCAGATTCAGCCGTAACTGGCAATAGATGCGCCACACCCGTTTATGGTTCCAGCGATGTCCGGTAAACCGTAGCCGGTCCACGTATTTCCAGAACCCCCAGCGGGGTCTGGTGGCTCCCAGGGTGGTCAGGGCCTCAATCACCGGCGCATCTCGCCGGGCCCAGTCCACGCCGGGCCGGTAGTACGTGGCTCGCCCTAGGCCCACTGCCTGACACGCCCGTCGAACCGGGAGCCCACTCGCCGTGACCAAATGGGTCACGGCTTCCCGGCGTTCGACGGGCGTCAGAGTTTTTTTTCGATCAGGTCCTTCAGCGCAGCGTTCTCCAGTGCTATGTCGGCATAGAGTCGTTTGAGTTTGCTGTTCTCGTGCTCCAGCTCTTTGAGCCGTTTGATGTCGGACGCCTCCAACCCCCCATACTTGGCTTTCCACTTATAGTAGGTGGCGGAACTGATGCCGTATTTCCGCCAGATCTCATTGACGGGCCGTCCGGCATCGGCCTCTTTGAGGATGGATACGATCTGCGTCTCGGTAAATTTCGACTGTCGCATGAGAACCTCCTGGCTGGTGACTATTGTGCCAGAAAGTTCTCCTTATAGACCGTCTCAGATTCGGGGAAGCTTACGTCCGGATCGGTGGGTTCAACTTCCAATGGGCTTGGCCGACGGGCGGGATATCCGGCTGGCCGGGCGGTCGCACCCTGTAGTCGATTAAATACCTGCAAGGCTGCTGAAACGCTCTCTCCTGACTAGCAAGATACTGAAAAAGTCCGCCAGCATACGAAGATCGCTATTTGGTTTGTTTGGTTTGTCTCGTTTGTTTGGTTGAACGAAACTAACCAGATGAACCAAATCAACCAGATAAACAAAACAAACCAGATTTCCACCGTGCCACAATAGTTTTTCCGCAGCCTGTTAGTGAAGAAGTCCAGCTCGGTGTCAGAGCAGTAACCTCGTCGTTGGTCGTTCTCCTTTCACGCATGATCGGTCATCCCAGTGCCGCATGGCATTGGCGGAGCATGGGAGTCTATTCTCTGAATAGGCTTGCCCTACACCTCGCGTAACAATCAATTTAGATACTTGACGGAATATGTAGTCCCGCGAGATAGGGCCGGTAGGGCCAAATGACAATACAAGATAGAAGTGTATAGCTCTGCATTTATTTGCCTGAAATGCCGGCTTCATGAGAGCCATTAGACACTTTCCGATTTGAGAATCTCTTATACGCTTAGTAGCGATGCGATGCATGTGTTTCATGACAGCGGAATGTGATAAGGCCGGCTCATGCCAATCCCGCAATCGGGCTGAGTCTATGTGCTCGTCTTGTTCTCCTTCGCCGAATTCCCGCAGCTTGCTGCGGGGAGCTTCATTTCGTATTCATGTGCCATCACCTTTTATGAGGAACACAGCATGAATGTGTCGTCAATTCTTGTGGTCGAAGACGATGAAGGCCTGCAGAATCTGCTTCGGAGGCTGTTGTCTCAAGAAGGCCGTCAGGTGACGGTTGTCGGGAGCGGGCAGGAGGCCATTCGCGTGGCCCAAGAGATTCCCGTTCATGTGCTGATGACGGACCTGAAGCTGCCCGATATCGATGGCCTGGCCGTCCTGGAGCGCATCCTCCAGATCGATCCCAAGGTGATCGGGATCGTGATGACCGGCTACGGCTCAATCGACTGTGCCATCAAGGCCATGAAGGCCGGCGCCTTCGATTTTCTGACAAAACCGTTCGGCAACGAAGTCGTTGTTGGCTCGATCGACAAGGCGTTGGAGGCGCATCGCGGTCGCAGGAACATGCAGTCGTCGCGGAAAGCCGTCCGTGAGCAATATCGGTTGGAACAGTTCGTCGGGACGAGTGAACCGATCCGGCGTGTGCTTGAGTTTGTCGCGAAGGTTGCGGGCTGCGACAGCACCGTTTTGATTCAAGGAGAGAGCGGGACCGGCAAGGAGTTGGTCGCGCGGATGCTGCATTTTAACCGTGAGCCCAAAGACCGTCCGCTCGTCCCGATCAACTGTGGCGCCATTCCCGAGAATCTGCTCGAATCCGAGTTGTTTGGACACGAGAAGGGGGCGTTTACGGGCGCAGCCCATACACGAATAGGCCGCTTCGAGTTAGCGCATGGCGGGACAATTTTCCTCGACGAAATCGGAGAGTTGAGCCTCGGGTTACAAGTGAAGCTGCTTCGAGTGCTGCAAGAGCGGTCGTTTGAACGGGTGGGGGGTACGAGGACGATCGACGTGGATGTCCGTGTCGTCGCAGCGACCAATCAGGATCTGGAAGTGGCTGTGCAGCAGAAGCGTTTCCGGGAAGACCTGTACTATCGACTGAACGTCATACCTATCACCATTCCACCGCTGAGAGAACGGCGAAGCGACATTCCACAATTAGTGAATCATTTCTTGGAGAGATTGAATCGTGGCAAGCAGACTGCTACGACTGGCTGTTCCTCGGACGCAATGGCCTGTCTGATGGAGCATCACTGGCCTGGAAATATTCGGGAATTGGAGAACATGATCGAGCGTCTTGCGGTGTTGAGTCGATCGGGGATCATCGACGTCGCCGATCTTCCCGAACGACTCCTGAGTCGTCCGGTATCTGCCGATCAGACCGAGGCGCATTTCATCGCGTTCGGTGATCAGGGGGTGAACCTGTCACGAGAACTCGAGCAGTTTGAGAACCGTCTCATTGTCGGCGCGCTCCGACAAGCCAACGGGATTACGAGTAGAGCGGCACAGCTGCTCCATGTGAACCGTACCACCCTCGTTGAGAAGATGAAGCGAAAAGGGTTTGCTGCGAAGGCTCAGGGCTGTCCGGTCTTCTAGCCCGCATCATTCATCAACGTTTCTGCTGCAATCGCCGATGTTCAGGCGAGAGGCACGGGGCTAGAGGCTAGAGGGAAGAGCTGTGTTTCCGGTCGGAAGTCTTAGCCACTTGCCTCTGGCCCCTCGCCCCTCGCCTGGATTTCCGTCAATCAGTTGACGAACGCATGACCGAAGCGTCGGACGTTTGACAACGCCGGCCTGATCATCGCGCACCTGGTTGCGACTTCTCTCATAGGGCCAGTATTTATTCACGTGATACAAAGGGCACAGAAATTGCTGAACACTCAACGTGTCTATGAGAATGCGCGCATCATGGCATTGGTTAACTGTGTGTGTGCTTGCGCAGGGTCTTGCGCTTCATGCCGCATCTGCGGCTGAGCCGCGCGAGTCGCCGGTCACGCCAGCACCTACCCACGCGATGTCCCCTCAGGCGAGTTCGGGGACTTCCTCATCGCGGATTGTGTTGCCTGATGACGGGCCCCGGTATGAGCGAACCGTGGAGGGTCCGGGGTTTTTGCAATTTCAAGAAGCAGTGAAGGCACTCACCAGCGGAGAATATGCCGCCGCCCGTTCAGGTTTTGACGCGCTCGCCACACTCGATTCCGCCAGTCCATTGATCCCTCCATTGAAGGCCTTCTTGGCCGAACTCACCCGACTCGAGGACCCGACCGACCATGGGAGGAGAGAAGCAATTACTCAATATCGCAGCATCATTGGCTCGTATCCGAAGAATTCCAATGCATTCCGGGCACTCTGGCGGGTCGGTGATCTGTATGCCGAAATGGGATGGTTTCAGGAAGCCATTGTCGCCTATGAATATGCTCTTTCCCGCGAGCTGCCTCATCACGATGCGGATCGATCCCTGCTCGCTTTGGGGGTTACACTTGGAGAGCAGGGGCGATGGACAGAAGCGGAACGGGCCTTCGACAGGGTCCGAAAACGCGCGATTGACGATCGTCTTACTGTGAGGGCAACGTTGGATCAGGCCAACGCCCTCTACGCCCAGGGGCGCAAGCGGGACGCGGTGTCGCTGTACGACCTCCTGTATCGGCACTGGCCGGCTCTCCTCAAAAAAAATCCTGATGCGCTGCAGCAGTATGGCGATGCTCTCTTTGAGGTTCAGGAACTGAAAAGAGCGTGCGCTATCGATATGCTTCTGTACAACCTCTTTCCTTCGCACCGGTACGCGGGTACGGCACTGGTCCGCCTTGGGGACAGTCACAGCCGACTCGGGCTACAAACGCCGGCAGAGCTGTTTTACACTGCCGCCAAGACCCAGTATCCAGATACAGCGGCAGCGGTCGTCGCCCGCATGCGCCTGTCACGGAAGGAACAGGAAATCGCGGCGTCGGCAGGAGAGAACTTCTTGCGCAAAAAAGTGGAAGGCATGATCCGAGGGAGCGGCATCTCCTATCTGGATTCATCCGAAGGCGAGGATCTCTATAAGGCCATCGCTCTTGAACACCAGGAGGACATTCTAGGCAGCGAGGCACTCTTTCACTTGGCGGAACACTACGAATTGCGCGGTGACCCGCCACATGCCATCGAGGTCTATCAAGACGTTACTCGGCGGACCGGCGTCATTCCAGATGATCCCTGGCCCCCGGCGGCGGGACTCCGTCTGACCTCTATCTTAAAACCCCAGTTGGAAGCGGCACTCAAGAGCAAGAAGGATGTCCAGGCGCTCACGCTATTTCATAGTCACGGACAGGCTCCAGAGCAACATTACATAGGGACGCAGACATTATTGGAGGTGGCCGACACGCATCGCCGGCTGGGCTTCCCAACCGAAGCGGTACGCCTCTATCAAACATTGGTAAAGAATCGGAAGGCGGCGGCACTTCAGGAAGAGGCGCTTCTTGGCCTTGGCGAAAGTTATTTGGACCAGTTGGACCCTACGGCTGCCCGGAACGTGTTCGAAAGTTTCCGCCTTCGATATCCGCAAAGCGTACGGTCAACACTGGTCTCACGGCAATTGACGACGGCCATGCTCGAGCAGGGAGACCGCCAGAGCGCCATCAGGGTCATGCGACGCTGGATGCGGGTACGCCCGCGTGATGCGTCGCAAAGTTGGGTCTACGTGACGCTTGCGCGGACCTTGGCAGAAGACCAGAAGCGTGAGGAGGCCGCCGCGACATTCGAGGAGGCATTGCGAAACAATGCTCTCCGTGCGCCGCAGGATCTTCTGCTGTATGCCGATCTGCTCTTGAAACTGAATAAACCGGCGCGTGCCGTGGAGCTCTACCGGCAGGTGCTGAAGGCCGGACCTGACCCTGCAGAGGCCGAATGGGCACGGGTGCAGATCATGCTGAACCCGGAGGCCAAGAACCGTCAAGGAACTCCGTCGAGTCCCATGGCGCCGGACGCAGAGTTCGACGATCCACTGCTCCATCGTGTTGCGGGAGCGATGCAGAGAGGTCTCCAAGCAGTCATGGTGAAGGAAGGAGAATAATGTGATGAACATACACCCTGTCTCGGCGACCGCAGATAGTGATTTGTTGCACGATGCCTTTCGCAGCTTCGACGATGCGGCGGCGACGTTGCAACAGTCCTATCAGACGTTGACGTCCCGGCTGGAGCAGCTCGACGTGGAACTGGCCGACCGCAACGAGGCGCTCGGCAGGAATCTGCGTGCCAATGAAGAGTTGCGAGAGCACTTGACGGCAATTGTGGAGTCCCTTTCGACGGGCTTGCTCGTCATGGATACAGAAGAGACGATCACACGTTGCAATCAGGCCGGCGAGCAACTCCTCGGGCTGCCGCGCGAACAGATTATAGGCCGCTCCTTAGCCGCTTGCCTGAAGGAGGCGCAGTTGGATGGCGACGTCTATCCTTTGACAACGCAACAGGGTGCGGCCGTCGCACTTTCCCAACGCGCCTTGCAGACCAGCGAAGGGCGCCATGCCGGGAGCTTGGTGTTGATTCAGGATGTCACGGCGGTACGAGAACTGGAGGATCGGCTGCAGCGCCGAAACCGCCTGGCGGCCATGGGTGAGATGGTCGGGCGGATTGCCCACGAAATCCGGAACCCCCTCGGCAGCATCGAACTGTTCGCGTCGATGCTGCGCCGTGATTTGAACGGCGTCCCGTCGCTGCGAGGATATGCCGAGCATATTTCATCGTCTGTCCACATGATGAATCGTCTCTTGACCAATCTTCTGCTCTACACCAAACCCGATTGTTCCCATGGGGAGTGGCATGAAACGGAAACCCTCATGCTCGATGCGCTGACGCTCGCTGCCCACGCCGTCGCAAACACCAGAATCGACATTCGTCTGGACATCGATCCTATGGCCTCTCAGATCTGGTGTGATGTGGGCCAAATGAAGCAAGTGCTCCTGAACTTGATACTGAACAGCATCCACGCCATGCCCAACAGTGGAACGCTGACGCTTTCGGCGACCCTCACGGAGGAACAGACTCCCGCAGGACCGGCGCTTCGTTTCTCCGTCTCGGATACCGGTGTCGGCATTCCGGCGGCCGAGCGCTCGCGGATTTTCGATCCATTTTTTACCACGAGGGACGAAGGTACGGGGTTGGGATTGGCTATTGTCCACGCGATTGTTGAAGCGCATCGGGGCCGGATCGACGTAGAGAGCGTTGAAGGATGCGGTACGACATTTACGATCATGCTTCCGCATCATCGGAAAGCGGATCGCGTCGAGACGCCAACAATGACTGATTCCGATCGCGGAGGCTGGGCGAGCCTTCCCGCCATGATTGCCGAGCGCCACTTCGTTGAAGAGGAGACCTCCGCATGAGCGAACCCGACATCTCATGCCCTGCGGCGGATATTCCTGCGCAAGTCGAGCGAATTTTGATCGTCGATGATGATCCATCCATGCGGACCGCCTTAATGGAGTCCGTCCGCCGTTTGGGCTACGACGTGCAGGGTGCGACCGATGGCGCCGACGCCGTCGAACGGGTGAGCCGCTACAAGCCCTGGCTGGTGGTGACCGATCTGAAGATGCCGCGTCTCGGCGGACTCGATCTGATTAAGGAGATCAAAAGCCGCTCACCACAGACGTTGATGGTCCTGATGACCGCCTACGGGACGGTGGAGACAGCCGTGGAGGCCATGAAATACGGGGCGAGCGATTACATTCTCAAGCCGTTCTCGACCGAACTGTTCGAGCGAGTAATTGCCAATCTGAAAGCACGTGGCGCTGATGACTCAGCGCCATCGCCTGCGCCGATTGACCAGCGATCTATCCTGACACAAGACCCGGGCATGGTCCGCCTGCTCACTACGGTTGAGGGAGTCGCCGCGAGCCAAGCGACCATCCTTATTCATGGAGAAAGCGGTACAGGGAAAGAACTGCTGGCTCGCTTTATCCATAGCAGAAGCCCCCGTGCGCACCGCCCGTTTATTGCCGTCAATTGCGCGGCCTTACCGGACGGACTCCTGGAGAGCGAACTGTTCGGCCATGAGCGCGGAGCCTTTACCGGAGCCATCATGAAGAAAATCGGCAAGTTTGAGATGGCACATACCGGCACGCTGCTGCTGGACGAAATCAGCGAAATGAACATGGGCCTGCAGGCCAAGTTGCTCCGTGTGATCCAGGAGCGGGAAGTGGATCGAGTCGGAGGGCGTGAACCGGTATCCGTGAACATTCGTGTCATCGCCACGACAAACCGATCGCTCTACCACGAAGTGGAGCAGGGACGGTTTCGGGAGGATTTGTATTACCGTTTGAATGTATTCCCCATCACGGTTCCGCCGTTGCGGGACCGGCCCGCGGACATTCCGCTGCTCGCGAGGCATTTCGTAGCGGTCTCTGCGGCACGCAATAGCTTCCCGCTGCCGACAGTGTCGGCGGAGGCATACGTGATGCTCCAGGACAGACGATGGAAAGGGAACGTGCGTGAGCTGGAGAACGTTATGGAACGCGCCGTGCTCCTGGCCGGGAACGAACCGATCCTCCCGAGCCACTTGTTGCTGGAATCCGGCGGACAGCCGGTGTCTCCCGCTCCAGTGCCATCCGTGCCACAGCCTTCCGGAAACGGTTCATTGTGGGAAATGGAGCGCGAACTGATTTTTCAAACCCTGGCACGGGTGAGGGAGAATCGCACTCACGCAGCGAAAGAACTCGGCATCAGCATTCGCACCTTGCGGAACAAGCTTCGCGAATATCGAGGGACAAGTTGTCAGATCTCTGCATAATCCGGCCATCGGCCATGGCGTGGGCAGAAAACAGCCGGCATGTTTTGCCGGTCGGCAGAGGTGATTATTCAGGTAGATAGGCTGAAGGGGTTCAGGCTGAAGGCTGAAGGTCGAAGTTCCGAACACTTCAGCCTGAACCCCTTCAGCCTAAACCCCTGAGTCGGTACGAGTAGGATAACAGGGGGGCTGTACCATGACGATTTTTGATCGCACCATGCAATTGATCAATCGTACGCTGGATTTGCGCCAGGCCAGACAGCGGGTCATTGCTTCGAATATCGCGAACGAAGAAACACCGAGCTATCGCGCCACCGAACTCAATTTTCAGGATTCCTTGCAGGCCGCGCAGCGTGGGAGAGGCTTCGTCACGCTCGCGGTGACTCAGGGCCGTCACATCGGTCCACGCGGAAATGCGGTGCAACAGGTAATGGGAAAGCTCGGACCCGTCCCCGCAGGGGATCTGCCCTTGGATGCCAATTCGGTGAATATCGAGCTGGAGATGGCAAAGATGTCCGATAACGCCATGCAGTACAACAGTGCTGCGTCGATCATGGCGATCCGTTTTCGACAGTTGATGGGTGCGATCCGCGATGCACGATAACAACAATGGCGAGAGGTCTATACCCCTTGCCTCTAGCCTTTAGCCTGGAGGAACGACCATGGACATGACCGACAGCATGGCGGTTTCCGTTACCGCCTTAGATGCACAACGGCAACGGCTTAACGTGATCTCCAGCAATCTGGCGAACGCACAGTCCACACATACGCCGGGAGGCGGTCCGTATAAGCGTCGGGACGTAGTGTTCCAATCCACGCCGGTCGCCAGTCCGTTCCAACGAACGTTTCGGCAGGTGTCGATGGGGCCAGGGGCTCACTCGCTCGATGGCGTCAAGGTGCTGCGCGTGAAGGAAGATACCAGGCCCGGGCAGGTGATCTATGACCCGCGCCATCCAGACGCCGACAAAAAAGGTTTCGTGAAGATGCCGAACATCAACGTCATGGAAGAAATGGTGAACATGATCGGGGCATCCCGTTCATACGAAGCCAACGTGCAAGCGATTAATGCGACCCGCGCCATGTGGAATAAGGCGCTGGAGATCGGGAGGTAGTCGTGGATCAGATCAAAGCGATCACAAGCCCAACAGTGTCCGTGGTGGACAACGCCGCCGCCTCGCATGCGGCTGGTGGCGCGCGCTCGAGCGGATTTATGGATTCGTTGCAGCAAGCGATCAGTAAAGCCAACGACATTCAACTGGGAGCGGATCAGGCGACCGAGGCCCTGATGACCGGCCAGACACAAAATATCCATCAGACGATGGTGGCCTTACAGGAAGCCGATGTGTCCTTTCAGCTGATGATGCAGATCAGGAACAAGCTGGTGTCGGCTTACGAAGAAATTCAGCGGATGCAGATATAGCAGGATGCTGAAAAAGCCCGCCAGCATCGTTCTCGCATCGTTCAGACCCTCAACGGGGACCCAGCCGCCTCACCACTCGGCGGCGCGCACAGACTTGGTGCTCCTTATTCGTCGCACCGTGCGCCCCAGAGGGTACGCCTCCGGTTTCGATTCGCCTGCGGCCTTGCTGAACGGCCTTTTTGAGCATCCTGTGTGAGGATCATTGAGTGAATAGTTGTTCCATGGCCTGATAGGCCCCCTTCTAGAAGCGAGGAATAGGATCGCCCATGTTGTCTAAGTTTTCTATCAATCAACGCATGATCATTCTGATTGCACTTGCCGGGTCTATTGCCGGTCTTATCGCTGTCACCCTGTGGACGCAACAGCCGGACATGCAGGTCCTGTTCACGAACCTCAATCCCGAGGATGCATCAGGGATTGTGGAAAAGCTGAAAGAGACGAAAGTGCCATATGAGACGACGGGCGGCGGGACCACCGTTCTTGTTCCCAGTGCGCAAGTCCATGAGCTGCGATTGCAGTTAGCCACCCAAGGGCTCCCCCATGGAGGTGGAGTGGGGTTTGAAATTTTCGATCGATCATCGATCGGCATGTCCGATTTCGTCCAGAAGCTCAACTATCGTCGTGCGCTGCAAGGGGAACTGGCTCGGACCATTGCGCAAATGCCGGAGATTGAACGAGCCCGTGTCCACCTTGCTACTCCGGAACGGCGTTTGTTCTCCAATGATGAGAATCGGTCGCGTGCCTCGGTTGTCGTGTCACTGCGGAATGGACAAACCCTCGCCAAGACACAAGTGAATGGGATCGTACACCTCGTGTCGAGCAGCGTCGAGGGCCTACAAGTGAAGGATGTCACCGTAGTGGATGGACATGGACGGCTCCTCTCATCGGCCGCAGGGAGCGACGACGCCGCGGGGCTTACCGGCTCGCAACTGGAATACCAGCGGACGCTTGAAAAGGATATCGAAACACGCATCCAAACAATGTTGGAACGAATCGTCGGGGCAAATAAGGCTGTGGTTCGGGTTTCCAGTATTCTCGACTTCCGCAAAGTGGAAACGACCGAGGAGCGGTACGATCCGAATAGTCAAGTCGTTCGGAGCGAACAGCGAGGCCAGGAAAAGGCCAATGGAGTCAACGGTGTATCCGGTGGCGTGCCGGGCGTCCAGTCGAATGTCCCGGAAGGGGCAGGCCAAGAACCGGCTCAAACCAGTTCGAGCAACAATCAGACCAAGAACGAAACCGTGAATTACGAAATCAGCCGGACGGTCTCCCGAGTTGTGGAGTCCAGCGGCAATATCAAGCAACTTTCCGTGGCGGTGCTGGTGGACGGCATCTACGAAGTGGCCAAGGTATCTGAAGGTGAGAAATCCTCATCCGACACGGCCAAGAAGTATGTGGCACGGCCCGAAGAAGAGATGAAGCGCATCGAAGAGATCGTAAAAAAATCCATGGGCTATTCGGTAGAGCGGCAGGATCAAGTCCAGGTGACCAACGTGCAATTTGACATCGCGACTGAAGAGCCTCCGGCGCAGGGCGTTGAGGCAGCGGCCGAACCGGCGAATTCTTTCACTCCTTATATTCGCTACGGGGTCGGGGGAGGCCTCTTTCTCCTGATCCTCTTCTTCGTTGTGCGCCCCCTGATGACGATGTTGGGGACGACCGGGTCAACGCCTGAGAGCGTGACACCGCCGCTTCCCGCTTCGGTGAGTCAGGTCGAAGCGTCATTGACGGGAAAGCCCCGCTCACAGATCGTCGACATGGCTCGGGGCAATCCTGATAACACGGCCTTGGTCGTCAAGCAATGGTTAAAGACCAGCTAGTAATAGGATGCTGAAAAAGTCCGCCAGCATCGTTCTCGCTTCACTCAGGGGCTCAACGTACCGAAGCGTACGCCTCGCCTCTTCGCTTGCTGCGGCCTTGCTGGACGGCCTTTTTGAGCATCCTGATGCTATTGTGGCTTCAACGCTTTTCTGTGAGATCCAAACGGTGTTTTATGTTTGAACCAAGTATTTTCCTCAGCCTGCTAAGGCGCATGTAGCGATGGCCACGCAACTCAGCGGCGAGCAAAAGGCGGCGATTTTCCTGAAAGCCATCGGGGAGGACGCCGCTGCATTGGTGATGAAAAGCCTTGACCCTAAGGAGATCCGCCGACTGGGAGCCTCCATGAATGCAACGGCGAATATCACCAGGGAAGAGGAATCGATCGTCTTCGATGAATTCGAGAAGGCGAGTGCAAGCGGTGATGTGACGTTTCATGGAAAAGAATACATCAAAACCATTCTGTCCAAGGCACTCGGTCCTGAAAAAGCCAACCGTATGCTCGAGTCCATGATCAACAAGGTGTATCCGGGGCTCGACGCGATGAAGTGGGTCGATGCCAAGGCCGTCTCGCAAATGATCAAGACCGAGCATCCCCAGACGATCTCCGTGATCCTGGCGCACATGGAACCGGATCAGGCCGGCGTCGTCATGGCCGACCTCCCCGAGGGGCTTCGAGCGGATGTCGCGTTGCGCCTCGCCACGATGGAGGACTTGCAGCCGAGCGTGCTTGAGGAACTCAGCGAAGCGTTGCAGAGTTCACTCGTCGCGAGTGCCGGCACTCGTACGGCAAGCGTCGGAGGCGCGGAAGCGATCGCCGACATTCTTACGACCCTCGACAAAGCCACGGAGGGGGGTATCATGTCGAAAATCGCCGAACGCGATCAGCAATTGGCCGATACGATCCGCGGGTTGATGTTCGTCTTCGACGACCTGATTAAACTTGATGACCGTGGCATGCAAGAGCTTATGAAAGAGGTCAGTAAAGAGGATCTTCCTGTGGCGTTGCGTGGAGCGAGTCCGGAAACCAAGGAGAAGTTCCTTAAAAATATGTCAAGTCGAGCGTCGGAGATGTTGAAAGACGACATGGAGGCGAGGGGACCGGTGAAGGTGGCGGATGTCGAGAAGGCGCAACAGAATATCCTCAAAGTCTGCCGGAAACTTGAAGAGGAAGGGCGTATCGTCATTGCCGGCGCGGGTGGAGCGGAGGCGATGCTGTAAATGGAACCGGATTCGAACGGCCAGGCGACCGTCGCCCAGCCATGCGTAAATCGCAGCGGTCAACGAGAGAGTTCGATCTTAGTCGTCGACGATGAGGAGGCTGTCCGGGAACTATTGGTGAAGCTGCTGCAATCGGCTGGGCATCGTGTACGTGCGGTTGGGTCGGCACGGGAAGCCCATGCATCATTAAAAGCGTCTCCTGTATCGCTCCTGATCACCGACGTCAAATTGCCGGACCAAGACGGCATTGCGCTGCTCCAGCAGGCCTGTGAGCTTGATCACCGCATGATGGGACTGGTGATGACCGGATACGGCACGGTGGATCTCGCGGTCCAGGCGATGAAGGCAGGAGCGGCGGAGTTTCTGATGAAGCCGTTCGAAAACGAGGCGCTGCAGCTGACCGTAAATCGTCTCCTCGATCTGTATCACCTGCGTTCAGAGAATACGGTTCTCAAGCAGGCCGTGATCCGTGCCGCCGGGGTTCGCTGCCGTAGTCTTGCGCTGACCGATTTCGGGACCGGCGATCGTTTTGTCGGCGACCAGGGCTCCTCGGACTACGATCAAGGCATTGCGGAGGGTGAACGGCGAGCCGGCGCACGAGTGATGGCAGCCAGACAACAGGAGCAGATGCTTTTCGCCAACGCTGTTCGACGCCTTGATGACTTGCGGGCATCGCTTCACCAGACCGTCGAAGATGACGTGACAGCACTGGCCTTCAGCCTGGCGACGCGCATCCTGCGGGATACGATGATGGAACGTCAGCATGCCGTGATCGCATTGCTGAAGTCGGCCTTGGCGACGGTTCGGGAGGCAGGGATCGTCACGGTACGAACCCATCCGTCCGACGCCCCCGTCCTGGAGGCGGCTCGCGCCGAGTTGTGCCGCGACCGGCCCCCGGCATTTGCAATGCATGTCGAAGGCGATTCGTCTCTCACCCGCGGAAGTTGTGTAGTTCAATCGACGAATCGACTGGTTGATGCCTCGCTGGACCAGCAGCTGCTGCGGCTTGGAGAGGTCTTACAGAATCGAGGCCGCCGTGAATCTCGTCGATCTGATTGAACAGACAGACCCGCTTGCGGTCTCGGGCCGTGTGGCGCAGGCCGTTGGGATTGTGATCGAGGGCTATGGCCCCATGACATCGGTCGGGGAACTGTGCGACGTCACGCGTGAGGATGGAGAGGGAACCGTGCCGGCGGAAGTGGTGGGGTTTCGCGGCGATCGCGTGTTGCTGATGCCGCTCGGTGAGATGCGCGGGATCGGCCCCGATAGTCGGCTGCTCATGAAAGGGCACTGTGCCTCGGTTCCGGTCGGCCAACAACTGCTTGGCCGTGTGCTCAATGGGCTTGGAGAGCCATTGGATGGCCGCGGTCCCCTCATGGCCGAAGACCGATACCCGTTGCATGCCGCGCCGATCAATCCTCTGAAGCGAACGCGTATCGCGGAACCGCTCGATTTAGGCATCCGAGCGATCAACGCATGCCTGACTTGTGGCCGTGGCCAGAAGGTCGGAATCTTTTCCAGCTCCGGCGTCGGCAAGAGCGTATTGCTCGGGATGATCAGCCGCTATACGAAAGCCGACGTGAATGTCATCGCTCTCATCGGCGAGCGGGGACGGGAAGTCAACGAATTTCTGGAGCGCGATTTAACCCCAGAGGCGCTCAGCCGCTCGGTGGTGGTCGTGGCGACGTCAGACCAGCCGCCGCTTGTGCGATTACGAGGCGCGTTGATTGCGACGACGATTGCAGAATACTTCCGCGACTGCGGCAGGCAGGTACTCCTGATGATGGATTCACTCACCCGCCTGGCCCATAGCCAGCGCGAAGTCGGACTCGCCATCGGGGAGCCGCCGACCACGAAAGGGTATACCCCCTCCGTCTTTACAATGTTGCCCAAGCTCCTGGAACGAGTCGGGACCGGCCCCGGTTCCGGGGCGATTACCGGGCTCTATACGGTGCTCATGGAAAGTGACGAACTCTCCGATCCCATCGCAGAAACGGTCCGGTCGATCCTGGATGGCCACATCCTGCTCTCGAGGCAGTTGGCCGCGCGCAACCATTTTCCTGCGATCGATCTCCTAAACAGTACGAGCCGGGTAATGAAAGACATTGTGGGGCGCGACCACTATACAGCGGTCCGGTCCATGATCGAGCTTCAGGCACGGTACCAACAATCTGAGGATCTCATCCTGCTTGGCGCCTATAAGGCGGGTACCAACCGCGATCTCGACAAAGCCGTGGAGGCTCAGGAAGGCATCAACGCCTTTCTTCGTCAGGATATCGAGCAATCTGTCACGATCGGCGCCTCGATTCAAGAATTGGTCGCTCTGATGAAGGCGACAGCATGAAACTCGATGTGTTGCGACGCTATCGCGCCCAGTTGGAAGAAGTCGTACGGATGGACCTCTTTCTTCTGCGTCACGATCTTCGGGATGCAGAAGCGCGCGTTCTTTTGCTCGATGATCACATGAGACGCACGACGGACGAATATCTGGCCAGGGCCGGTAGAGTAGTCGCGCTGGATGAATTTCTGGTGTGGCAGTCCCGCTTTCAGGCCGGGACGTCCCTATTGGCGCAAGCTCGGCAGGAGGAAGTGCGAATCCGTGAGGCCTGGAGCCGGAAGCAGGATGAATTGCGCGAAGCCATGCAAGATCGTCGCAAACTCGATCGGCTGGCCGAACGCGCGCGGCAACAACATCAGCTTGTGCAACACAGAGTCGATCAAATGGAGATGGATGAGGCGGCACGTCGTATGAGTGTGATGTGATGACCTCAACGTCTAGCAGGATGCTGAAAAAGTCGCTCCCAGGAACCGTGAAAGGTGAAAGGTAAAACGTGAAACGTAGGATTGCCGAGTGCTCTTCCTCCGAAACGTTTCACGTTTCACGTTTCACGAATAACGGCCTTCTGGGGCGGTCTGTCTGTGCTGGGATAGGTCTAATCATCGCGCTGTCCTTGGCAACGGTTCAACTCGGCCAGGTATTGGCTGAGCAGGTGGTGGAGCCGGTTGCCGCTCACGCCGAAGATGTTTCGTCGGTGTCGGTACCGGCTGATCAGATCAAAAAAACGGGAAGCGAATCACCGGCGCCGGCAGTTGAACCGGCCCAGGGACCAGCGCTCACTGTGCCGGCGGAAATGATGGCCATGTTCCAGCAACGTAAGCAGGATTTGGAGCGCCGAGAGAAAGCGGTTCGAACCGCAGAGGGGCAGCTAGCGATTCTCAAAGCTGAAGTTGAGCAGATCTTGAGCAAGGTCGAGGCAGTAGAACAGCGTCGTCTAGGGCAAGCTTCCCAAAGCAAACAAGCGGCCGACACACGCGCGCAACAGCTAGCGCAGTTGGCAAAGATGTATGAAAGCATGCCTGCAGAGGAGGCGGCTGCACGAATCGAGCGAATGGCAAATCGGAAAGCGTTGGAAATTCTCCGTCTTCTTAAAAGTAAGTCCGCCGGGGCTATTCTGGCACAGGTAAAAGTTGATCGTGCTGCTAAGTTGACGGAAGAGCTTCTCGCCACTCCTTAGCAGGATGCTGAAAAAGCCCGCCAGCGTCGTTCTCGCATCGTTCAGATCCTCAACGGGGACCCGGCCGCCTCACCACTCGGCGGCGCGCACAGACTTGGTGCTCCTTATTCGTCGCACCGTGCGCCCCAGAGGGTACGCCTCCGGTTTTGATTCGCCTGCGGCCTTGCTGGACGGACTTTTTGAGCATCCTGCAAGAGTGTTCTCCTGTTGTGCCACATCTGTTCTTGCGTGTGAAGCGTCGTTCGTGAAGCGTGAGCGCGACAGGCAAGACGTGCGCGACAGGCGAGACACGAAGTTACGAAAACCTCGAACCTCGAACCCTCGCCCCTCCGCCTCTCTCGCACGTCTCGGCTTTCTTATCCGCCTCTAACTCAGAACCCAGAACTCAGAACTTCTTTGCCAGTCTTACCCGTCCCGCTTTTCTTGCAAGTCTCGCGCGTTTCGTCCATACGGAAATTTTTGCCTGGGCACCCTGCATCTTTTTTCCTGTTTCCTTCCCTCAGCTCTTGATCCCTCTCCCAACCCTACGCCGAATGACATATCCGGTGATTTTTGAGATGGCATAGAGCTTGAAGATGCTCAGATCCAACATTCGGATCTTGTGTGCACAGCTTCATGGAGTTGGTCCTAACTATGGATATCGGGCTTCTCATTTCCCAGATAGGTTGTTCTGCCGCTCCACCGAGTTCGAGCGCGTTGGTCGAGAGCGGTCAGTGCATCCAGCTTGCTCAGGGCGAAACATTTTCCGCGCTGTTCAAAGGCTTTGCACAGGATATAACGGATGAGGAGGCTCCCTCACTTTCAGAATCCGACGATCCGATAGAACCAACTCCATCATCGGACGTCGTGAAGCAGGCAACCATGGCCTCAGTCATGGGGGTCGCGCTGGCAACTATTTCTACAGGACAAGACCGTCAGGCAGTTGTTTCCGCAGAGGCCGACAGCGTCGAGTCCGAACAGATTGCCCATCATTTCTTCCCGCAGGGCATTGAGTCAATTCCGTTCGTGCTCAAGAACGTGAGCGTGGTCCAGATTCATGAAGCTGGGGATACGGGTCAAGACAGTGCTACAACTGAGACGGCACTGCCCCCGACTACGGACCTGCCTAGTTATCCGTTACTGCAGCCTCTCGCCGGTCCTGCACAGTCTCAGCCTGGCGAGGTGCATGCGATGACGCCGAAGCAGACGGCCTCACGAGCCCCGGAAGCGCCACCCATTCGGAAGGATCATGGCGCTCCAGTCGATCTGGCTCCTGCCCCCCTCGAACAACCGCCCGGTGACGTGCCTCTTCTCAGGACGTCGCCACCGGATTCCATGATTTCCGATCCCTGGCCATCCCATGTTACGGAGAACCAGGAGGGGAGGAATGTACTTTCTGCTGCGTCTGTGAAGGGGAGCGTTCAATCTCTTGACCGGCCATCGCCAGAAATTCAGCCTTTGCCGATGATTCAAGAGCAGGGGGCTCAAGAGACTACGTTGTCGGGCCAAGATCTGTCGGTTCCTGTGATTGGGGGAAGCGGGGAGGGGGAACAAGATCCATTCAGGGCTGATGCACAGGGAGAGGGAGAAGGGGCTTTCTTTCAGCCCCCTCTCTTCAACGGCCAATTCACGTCGGCGAGGCAGGCACAGTCGTCGTTACAGGGAGAGGGCTCATCCGTTGCGACATCGACAGGGGATCAGCTCAAGATGACACAAGCCCTTCTCAATGAGGGTCATACGGCGACTCTGACAGCGGCGTCTGGAAAGGCCCAGACTGTTCATATGGAACTGCCATCTCATGACTCCGGTCCACTCAGCGTGCGGATCTCCATGACGGACCAGACGGTGCATACGCAGTTCACCACGGATCGGAACGATCTTGGCGCATTACTGATGGGGCGACAGGATCAGCTCCAGCAAAACCTGACCAAGTCCGGGCTGGAACTCGGTCAGTTTCAGGTACACATCGATCAGCAGGGCCAACAAGAGGCGTTTTCTGATCGGCAGTCTCGACGAAATGGTGGCGCGTCGGAGCAGCAGCCGGCGTCACAGGATCACAACCAACAAGGCCAGGATCGGGAACGGCCCGATCATCGGCTTCCGCGTGCATTGAGTCTGTTTGCTTAGCAGGCTGTTGAAAAAGGCCGCCAGCAGCGTTCTCGCCTCGAAAGCATCCTCAACGTAGCCCAGAGGCTACGCCTCCGGTGCTTTCATCGACTGCGGCCTTGCTGGACGTCCTTTCTGAACAGCCTGCGAGGAGTTCCGGGAGGATTGGGATCGTTCAGGCGTTCACGGTTTCGAGGTGCTCAAGTAGTCTGTCAACGACTTGTTAGCCGTCACCTGTGTAGCTCTCTTAATTAAAGAAAGGACAGAGTCATGATCGACTTCGCTGCAATAACCAATTCGACGGCCACGACCCCCACGCAGGCGACTGGGCCAAAAGAACTCGGCCAGGATGAGTTCTTGAAGCTTCTCGTTACCCAGCTCAAGTATCAGGACCCGCTCAAGCCTCTCGAAAACCAGGATTTCATTGCACAGACAGCGCAGTTCAGTCAGCTGAACCAGATGACCGACCTCGTCAGATTGATGAAGCGGAGCGTTGAACTACAAGAATCAGCACTGGCGTCGAGTCAGAAGCCAAGTGTGCAACAGGCATAGCCCGCATTATTTATGAACACGTCTGCTGCAATCGCGGATGTGCAGGCGAGGGGCACGGGGCTAGAGGCTAGGGGTGAAGACTTCCGGTCGGAAACACAGCTCTTTCCTCTAGCCCCTAGCCTCGCGCCCCTCGCCCGGCCTGTTGGCACGCTTTCGCGACGAACCGTCATGAATAATGCGGGCAGGGGCGCAGGTGCACGCTGTATTGATCGGAAGTCAGATAGTCGAGGCGGTAGTTGGCACACCACAATGAGTAAAGGAGACGGATCATGGGAATTTTGACCTCACTCTTTTCGGCTGTCAGCGGACTCAATACATACGGGAACGCCATGTCCGTGATCGGGAACAATATTGCGAACGTCGGGACAGCGGGGTTCAAATCGAGCCGCGCGTCATTTGCCGATCTGGTCTCGGCCTCGCTTGGCGGCGGGTCGAGTACCGGCCAGGTTGGATTGGGCGTGTTCCTGAACGACGTGCAGACGAGTTTTACCCAGGGTTCCTTCTCGAATACGGGGAACACCTTAGACTTGGCGATCGACGGGAATGGGTTTTTCAACCTGCGCGATACCGCGGGAACGGTGACGTATTCTCGCGCCGGACAATTTGAAGTGAACAATCTCGGAGAGATTGTGGACCCGAGCGGTCGATTCTTGCAGGGCTATCAAACGTCAGCGACGGGAGTCGTCTTAGGAACAGTCGGAAATATTATCTTGTCTACAGCCACGATCGCTCCGCAGGCGACCAGTACCGCGAATGTGGAAGCCAATCTCAATGCAGCCTCCACCGTTCCGGCGGCCGCGTTCGACGTGACCGATGCCACGACGTACAACTTCTCAAATGGGATTACCGTTTACGACTCGCTCGGAGCGCAGCACCAGCTTCGGTTGTATTATGTGAAATCCGCAGCCAACACGTGGAACCTCCATTCTCAAATCGATGGCGGCGCCACGACGGCACAAACGGATTTAGTGTTCAATTCAAGCGGCGTACTGACAGGAGGTGCTGCACAGGCATTCTCATTGCCCATCACCGGCGGGGCGGCCACTCCACTGGCGGTGGCCATGGATTTCTCAGCCATCACTCAATTTGGGTCTGCGTCGAGTTTGACCAACCAAACTCAAGATGGGTTTACCTCCGGGTCGTTTCAGAGCTTGTCGATCGATTCGCAAGGACGAGTTGTGGCGCAGTTTTCCAACGGTCAAACCAGAACCCTTGCCCAAGTCGTTCTGAGCCGATTCACGAATCCGAATGGACTGACACGTTCCGGTGAGAATGGGTTCGCCGAATCGATTGACTCCGGCGCGGCGCTGGCCGGGGCTCCGACGAACAATGGTTTAGGGCGACTCATTTCCCAAACCATTGAGCAGTCCAATGTAGATCTCGGCAAAGAATTCGTGGACATGATCATCACGCAGCGGGCGTTTCAAGCGAACTCCCGCGCCATTACCACGAGCGATGAGATGCTACAGGAGTTGGTGAATCTCAAGCGGTAGCCCGCATTATTCATACGGTCCGTCGGTCCCCCGCCCATCCCTCCCCCATAGTATGGGGGAGGGCAAGGGAGGGGGTGCTGGCCGGGCGAGAGGCACGGGGCTAGGGGCTAGAGGGAAGACATTCCTTCTGATCACCCCTAGCCTCTGGCCTCGTGCCTCTCGCCTGAACATCGCCGATTCTCTTCTTTTCCAACACCGCCCCAGGCGTCATTTATTTGACATCGTCAAGCTGCTGGCAGGGGCGCGCATCGTTTCTCCACCATCGTCCATCGGATTCACACGCCAGATGCCTTGTTGGGGCTGCTGCGTCACTTGCGTCACGCGTTTTTCCGATGGCATAGCCATTGCAAACTTCACGTTCGTCGCCATCTTTTGTGAAGCGTGAAGCATGAAAGGTAAAAGGTAAAAGGTTTCGGATGAAGAGCACTCGGCAATCCTTCGTTTCACGTTTTACCTTTCACATTTCACGGCTCCTGAGAGCGACTGTTTCAGCATTCTGTTAGAGGAGGTGCATATGGCAGAGACAGAGAGCAAGCCGCCGGATCCTGCGGCGGCGCCAGCGCCGGTTGCGGCAGGGATTCCAATGAAAATGGTCATCATCATTGTTGCGGGGACACTCGTGCTTGGCCTTGGAGGAGCGTTTGCGCTCTTTAAGCTCATGGCTGGAGGGCATGGGGGAGAAGAGCAGAAAGCAGAGGCCACGGTTGCGAAGGCGGCGGGGCAGGGCGAGACGGAGGCAAAGCACAGCGCCGCCCAAGCCGGCAGTCCAGGCGCGATTTACGACATAGACCCCTTCATTGTGAACTTAGCGGATACGCCGGAAGTGCGCTATCTGAAACTGACGGTGAAGTTGGAACTTGAGAGTCAGGACGCCTCGGCCGAACTCGCCAGCCGTGTCCCGCAGTTACGCGACACGATACTCGTCCTCCTGACGAGTAAGGATGCTGCATCGATACGCACCCCTCAGGGCAAGTACCAGTTGCGTGATGAGATTACCCAACGAGTCAACAGCCTGCTTCCCAAACCTGGTGTGCGAGCAGCCTACTTCACGGACTTCGTCGTGCAATAGCCGGGACCACCTCGCCGCGATGGAAAAAATACTCTCACAAGATGAAATCGATGCGCTGTTGAAAGGAGTCGTCTCCGGGGAGGTTGAGACCAAAGCGGGGGAAGAGGAAAAGTCAGTTGGCGGGGTTAAGCAATACGACCTCTTCAATCAGGAACGCATCGTTCGCGGGCGCATGCCGACGCTCGAGCTGATTACCGATCGGTTTACAAGGCACCTGTCCTTGTCCTGGAGCGTGCTGCTGAATACGAAGGTGGAGTTCAATATTATCGGGACGCAAATCATGAAATTCGGGGCGTTCCTAAAGACCGTTCCGATTCCCTCCTCGTTGAACGTGTTTCGCATGGACCCGCTGCGGGGGAATGGTCTGTTTGTCATGAATGCGTTCTTGGTCTACCTCATTGTGGACTATTTCTACGGGGGTAAGGGGCAAACGCAGGTCAAGCCTGAAGGCCGGGATTTCACGCCGATTCAGTTACGGATCATCAAGAAGTTCGTGCAGCTGGCGTTTGAGGACATGGAGAAAGCGTGGCGTGCCGTACTCGCCGTTAAGACCGAACTGGTCCGTTCAGAAGTCAATCCTCAGTTTGCCATGGTGGTCTCCGCATCAGAAATCGTCTTTGTGACCACCCTCCAAGTTCAATTTGGGGAGACCACCAGCGACTTCTTTCTTATGTATCCCTATTCGATGCTCGAGCCCATTAAAGAGAAACTCTATTCGGGCATTGTCTCGGATCAAGTTGAACAGGACGGAAGCTGGGCAATAAGGTTTCATGAAAAACTGCATGAGTGTCCGCTTGGAGTGACCGTCCGGCTTGGAACCGCCTCGGTCAAAGTACGGGACGTGTTGGACTTCGCTCCGGGAGATCTCATCCTGTTAGACCAACGGCCCGGTGATCCGCTCGATTGTTTTGTTGAAGGATACTTGAAGTTTCAAGGGAGCCCTGGCGTCTCGAAAGGAAACCAGGCCTGCCGCATTGAAAAAGTGATCGCGTAGGCGACTCACATGTCTGAGGAGAACCGTCCATGGCTGACAACGAAATAGCGAATTCCGGAGCGAACGCTCCCGCCCCCGCGCCTGCTCCCTCTCCTTCACTGACTCCTGCGTCCTTTCCATCGCTTGACGGAGGAGGAGCGGCCCCTGCGCCAAAGAACCTGGACTTCATCCTCGACATTCCAATGCAGGTGACCGTGCAGGTCGGGTCAACCAAGATGGTGATTCGAGAGTTACTGCAGCTCGGGCAAGGGTCGGTGATTGAGCTGGAAAAGCTCGCGGGAGAACCGATGGAAGTGTTGGTCAACAACAAGCTGGTGGCGCGGGGCGAAGTGGTCGTGGTGAACGAGAAATTCGGCATCCGCCTCACCGACGTAATCAGCGCGGCCGAACGCGTCCAGCAACTTGCATAAATGCCGGGCGTGAGGCTAGGGGCTAGAGGAAAGAGCGCGTTTCCGACCGGAAGCCATCACCCCTAGCCTCTGGCCCCTTGCCTCTCGCCAGAAAGCTTGGGATTGCAACAGAAATATTCATGAATAGTTCGGACTAGGCATTCAGGAGCTGAGAGAAGATGATCGACTTTTGGGACAGTTTCATACGAATGGCGTCGGCGCTGGCTCTCGTGCTTGCACTCATGGGCGGGCTCGTCGTCTTGGTTCGTCGATTTGCCGGGACGCGGTTGTGTGGGCCTGTGTCCACGCAGATCGTCCAGGTGCTCGGCAGCGGGTACATCGGTCCACGCAAGACAATTTCTCTGGTGTCGGTCGCAGGGGAGTTCCTCATTGTCGGCATGACCCAGACGGATCTGGTGGCGCTCGGCCACATCACGGATCGGGAACGGGTCCAGCAGTTTCTGTCCGCGGCGACGTCCGGTCGGCCGGCCGTTCCCGGTCGGCCGTCATCACACAATGAGGCCCAGGCTCCAGTGCGTGACGGAACGGCAGAGACCAGAGGTGGCCATGCCGTCTGATGCTTGCGTATGTCCACCGCTGACCGCTCCCGCGCGACTGCCACCAGTCTTCCGCGCGATTCTCCTGCTTGTTGCGCTGGTCTGCCTGTCTTTTGGAATGGTCCAGGAGGCCATCGGCGGGGCCAATCCTTCTGTCACGATCGATCTCGGCCAGACGGGGCCCAAACAGACAGCCGTAGTCCTCCAAATTCTTGCGCTGCTGACGGTGCTCTCCCTGGCTCCGGCATTCTTCATTATGGTCACGTCCTTCACGAGAGTCGTGATTGTCCTCTCATTCCTCCGCCAGGCGATAGGGACGCAGCAGGTGCCGCCCAATCAGATTCTCATCAGCCTGGCCTTGTTCATCACGGTTTTTGTGATGGCTCCGGTGGGGGAGGCGGTCTATAGCCAGGCCCTGCAGCCCCTGCTCGCGGAACAGATCTCTAACGAGGAAGCCTGGACGAAGGGTATTCAGCCGATTCGTTCCTTCATGCTGAAACAGGTACGCGACAAAGATCTCGAACTCTTTATTGAGCTGAGCAAGCTTCCTAAACCTGAAACGGTCGATCAAGTTCCCATCCATGTGGTGATTCCCGCCTATATCTTGAGCGAATTAAGAGTTGCCTTCCAGATCGGGTTTCTCATCTACATTCCGTTTCTGATCGTCGATATGGTGGTGGCCAGCATTTTGATGTCCATGGGCATGATGTTGTTGCCTCCAGCCGTGATTTCTCTCCCATTCAAACTCATTCTCTTTGTGCTGGCCGATGGGTGGAATTTAGTCGTCGGGTCACTGGTGAAAAGCTTTCAGTAAACAGTGAACAGTGACGGGTGGAGGCATGTATGACTCCTGAGATGGTCACAGAGATCGGCCGTCAGGCCATCGAAACCACGCTGATTGTGTCTGCGCCAATCCTGGGACTCTGCCTGGTCGTGGGGCTTGCCGTCAGTGTTCTGCAGGCCATGACGCAATTGAACGAAGCGACACTGACGTTCGTGCCGAAAGTGGTGGCTGTGTTCGCCGCGATTCTTGTGTTTCTGCCCTGGATGTTGGGCGTGCTTACGTCGTTCATGACGCAGCTGTTCCTGAATATCCCCAACTATGGGCAGTGATCCGGTATTGATGCGTTCAATCACAAAAGGACTATGAGTACGGCGCCATCACTTCATCTTCTCTTGCCGGAATTCCAGTCGTTTCTGGTCTTGGTGTCCCGTATCGGGGGCATCGTTGCGGCATTTCCGATGTTAGGCGGACGGACGGTTCCGGCTCAAATAAAAATCGCGCTCGTCGTGATGTTAGGGATCGCCCTCTCGCCGCTCATTCGGCTCCCGCCGATGTCTCAGGATGCAGTCGAGATGACGTCCGGGCTTGCGTGCGAACTGCTCATCGGCGTGGTGCTCGGGCTGGCCGTTCGATTGCTGTTTGGGGCGCTTGAAGTGGCCGGTGATCTGCTTGGAACCCAGATTGGATTCGGCGCGGTGCAGCTGTTGGATCCCATGACCTCGCAACAGTCGTCGTTGATCAGTGAGTATTTTCGAATCATCGCCTCACTGGTCTTCCTTTCGCTGAATACCCACATGGTCGTTGTGGCTGCCATCGTGTCGAGCTACGACGCCATCCCGCCATTCGGCGCCACGCTCTCTCCCGCTCTCGGCGAGGAAGTGCTCCAGCTGTCTCAACATATGTTTCTGATCGCCCTGCAGCTGTCTGCGCCGGTACTTGTGGTGACGATACTCATCAATGTCTTGCTGGCCATGTTGGGGCGAGCCGTCGCGCAGATCAATGTCTTTGTGTTGAGCTTTCCCCTGACGATCGCGGGGGGACTACTGGTTTTAGGCGTGGCGTTGCCCTACACCGTCTCGCTGTTTGAACAGGAATTTATGGGATTGCACGACACGATTGAGAGGCTTTTGAGGATCCTCGGGCATGGCTGAAGGCAACGACAACAAAACAGAACCGGCGAGTGAGAAACGGAAAGCGGATGCCCGCCGGGAAGGCAACATTGCGATGAGTCGCGATGTGACCACCGCGGCCCTCCTCTTCGCCGGCATCGGGCTTCTGGCTCTGTTAGCCGGTCCAGGCGTGCATCAGCTGACCGATGTCACCCGCTTAGGCCTCACGATGTCATTCGATCGTGTGGTCCATGCCAGCCTGACGATCGAGCAGATTCATTCGTTGCTCATTGAGTTCGGTCTCAAGACTCTGCTGCTTATGCTGCCGTTCATGGGTGGGTTGGCGCTCGTAGGCGCCGGCGCCTCCCTTGCTCAGACAGGGTTCTTGTGGAAGGCCTCCCTTCCGTTCGACATCGGCCGGTTGAACCCGATCAAGGGCTTCGGTCGCCTCTTTACCCTCAGATCTGTCTCGGAGTTGATCAAAGCGTTGCTCAAAATTGCGATCATCGGCGGCATCGGTGCCTTCGTGCTGGGCCAGGACCTCCCGCGTCTTCCGGAGCTCGTGCACTATGACCTGTGGGGCCTCCTGACCGTGATGGGGTGGCTGACGTTGAAAGCCGCGGCCGTGATCGCGGGGGCGATTTCCGTGGTTGCGGGGGCGGATTTTCTTTACCAACGGTACGAGTGGGAGCGTTCCCTGCGGATGACCCGTCAAGAGGTGAAGGAAGAACATCGTGACGCAGAAGGCGATCCGTTGATCAAGAGCCGGGTGCGAAGCGTTCAGCGGGACATGATGAGAAAACGCATGATGGCGGATGTGCCGAAAGCGGACGTGGTCGTGACGAATCCCACGCACCTTGCCGTCGCGCTGAAATACGACCAGGCGCGTATGTCTGCGCCCATCGTCGTCGCGAAGGGCGCCGGTCACCTCGCGGAACGGATTCGCGCGGTAGCCAGACAGCATGGGGTCGCCGTCGTCGAGAACAAATTTGTGGCCCGGACACTCTATAAACTCGTCGACATCGGCAGAGAGATTCCCGCCGACCTCTACCGTGCGGTGGCGGAGATTCTTGCGTTTGTGATGCGTGCGCGAGGGCTCGCGTCTGAGCGGGTCACCCGGTAAGGGGCAGCACGCGTTCCTCGTGAAGCGTGAAGCGTGAAGCGCCAGAGAGGCGGGAAAGACGTGAAGCGTATCTCGTGAAGTGTTGTTCGTTTCCGGATTCGGACGCTTCACGCTTCACGAACGACGCTTCACGTAGCGGATCGGCGATTGCCGCAGAAGCGTTTATGAATAATGAGGGTTAAGGAAATCATGAGGCCTGAAACCAACACATTGTCCCCCTCGTCTTTCATTAAGCACCCGGACATCCTCGTGTCGCTGGGCGTGGTGGGCGTCATCATGCTGATGGTCCTGCCGCTTCCCCGGTTTTTTCTGGATCTCCTGCTGGCTTTCAACATTACGGTTTCGGTGATCATCCTACTCGTGGGGCTGCAAGTCCGGCGTCCGATCGAGTTCTCGGCCTTTCCCTCCATTCTCCTCATCGTGACGTTATTCCGCCTGTCTCTCAACATTGCATCGACGCGCCTGATTCTGCTGCACGGCAATGAAGGCGCAGCCGCAGCGGGCGAGGTGATTCGGGCATTCGGCAATTTCGTCGTGGGTGGAAACTACACGGTCGGCCTCGTCGTGTTCTCGATCCTGGTCGTCATCAACTTCGTGGTCGTGACTAAAGGCGCCGGTCGGGTCGCCGAAGTGGCGGCTCGGTTCACCTTGGACGCGATGCCGGGCAAACAGATGAGCATCGATGCCGATTTGAATGCCGGACTGATCAACGAGACGGAAGCGAGGCGGCGGCGGCGGGAGATTGCAGAAGAAGCCGATTTCTACGGTTCCATGGACGGCGCCAGCAAGTTTGTCCGGGGCGATGCCATGGCAGCGATCATCATCGTCCTGGTCAATATCATCGGTGGACTCACGATCGGGATTCTGCAACAGGGCATGAGCCCTGGATTGGCCGCCCAAACCTATACGCTCTTGACGGTCGGAGAAGGACTGGTGGCGCAGATTCCCGCGTTGTTTATCTCCACGGCCGCCGGCATCGTGGTGACGCGTGCTGCGGCGGACGCCGATCTCGGACTCCAAATCACGCGGCAGATGTTTCTTTCACCCAAAGCCGTCGGCACGGCCGCCGGGATCTTGCTGGCTCTCGGAGTAGTCCCCGGGTTACCCCATCTGGCGTTTCTCGGGTTGGGGGGAGGCGCGGCCTGGTTAGCCTATCGATTGGCGCAGGAAGCCAAGGCACCCTCCGAGCCGGCGTCCGTGTCCACGGCGCCACAAGCTGAAAGCGCAACACCTCAACTGGCTCCGCTCGATCTGATGGAAGTGCAGGTGGGGTACGGACTCATCGGGTTGGTGGAGGGCAAACATGGGACCGCGTTGCTCGATCGGATCAAGGGGCTCAGGAAACAGTTCGCGGATACGATGGGTTTTCTCCTTCCGCCCATTCATATTCGTGACAACCTTCAGCTGCGCCCCAACGAATATGCCGTCATGCTCAAAGGCGTGGAGCTGACGAAATCCGATGTGTTGCCGTCGCACGTGCTGGCCATCGATCCTGGAACCGCGCAGCGTGGCCTCATTCATGGTGTGGCCACAAAGGAGCCGGCGTTTGGATTGCCTGCGCTGTGGGTGCCGGAGGCCACGCGCGAGCAAGCGCAACTGGCCGGCTATACCGTCGTGGATGCCAGTTCGGCCATCGCCACGCATCTGTCTGAAATTATTAAACGTCATGGACATGAATTGTTGGGCCGGCAGGAGGTGCAATCGCTGCTCGACGAGCTGGCGAAAGCCCACCCCAAACTGGTTGAAGAATTGATTCCCACCTTACTGCCGCTTGGAACGGTTGTCCGCGTCCTTGGCAACTTGCTGCATGAAGGCATTCCAATCCGCGATCTTCGAACGATCATTGAAGCGCTGGCCGACCACGCAAGCACCACCAAAGATCCTGAGCTGCTTACGGAGATGGCACGGCAGGCGTTGGGCCGGACGATTACGCGTCAGTACCAAGCTCCGGATGGCACGTTGCCCGTGATCACGCTCGATCCGCGGCTCGATCGGTCCTTGAGCGAGCAGGCTGCCGCGGTCCCTCAGGGGGGCATGCTGAACCTGGATCCCGGTCTTTCCCACACGTTGTTGGCGGCGCTGAAACAAGCGGTGGAACGCGTTGCTGCGCGTGGTCATCAGCCGGTTCTGCTCTGCTCACCGGCACTCCGTCGCCACATTCGCCGGCTGACCGATCGGATACTGCATGCCGTGCCGGTGGTGGGATTCAACGAACTCGATTCGATGGTCCGGCTCCAGTCGCTGGATACCATCAGGCTGGACGGAGAAAATCTTCTACCTTGAGGTGAATGATGAAGATGAAAGTCTTTCATGCCGACACCATGCATGACGCCATTCGCGCCATCAAGGAAGAGTTGGGACCGGATGCCCTCATCCTCTCCACGAAGCGGGTACGGCGAGGGAGCCTGCCGTTCTCACTGTTCGGGCGATCGCTTTTAGAGGTGACCGCTGCGACCGATTCGATTGCCGAGCAGGCCGTTCCCGATCATCAGGCGACTCCTCAGGCCTCTGAGGATGGTGCCCTTTCTGTCGAGAGTCAGCGAGAGCCCTCTTCTGCGTTTCAGGACACGTTGAGTTCATTGCTTCACGCCGGTAATCCATCGGAGTCCGGGGAAACGAGCGTCAGGATTTCGTCGCCGACCATGAAGTCAGTGCCGCAATCGGCCTCACAGGGACGCTTTTGCCATCTCAGGAACGAACTCCTTGATCTGCAGCAGCTCCTCACGTCCTCGTTCCCCGATGAATCACAGACGGCAGGATCGAGCTTACCCGCACCGTTGGCACGAGCCTTCCGTCTTCTGGTTGCACAGGGATTGCGTCCCTCGACTGCCGAAAGTCTCTGCCTCGTGCTTCGTCGCCGTCTCTCACAGGAGTCTCTCCAATCGGAGAGCGAGATTCTGGATGGACTGCACCTTCTCTGTTTGGAGCAGATTCGAGTCAGTGGGCCCTTGCTGGATGCCTCGAACGATTACAAAGTCGCCATGTTTGTCGGGCCGAGCGGGGCAGGCAAGACCACGGCAATCGTGAAGCTTGCGGCCCACTACAGGCATCAAGAAAACAGATCGGTAGCCCTGATCACGCTCGATACCTGCCGCATGGCCGCCGTCGAACACCTCCGCATGTATGCGCATGTCCTGGGAGTTCCTCTCGAAACGGCTCAGACCACGGCTAATGTGGTCGAAGGTATACGCCGTCATCGCCAGGCAAACCTTATCCTGATCGACACGCCGGGGTTCGGTCCCCATGAGACGGCACAGCTCATGAACCTTGCAGGCCTCAAAGACTCGTACGGATCGATCGAGACGCATCTGGTCTTGTCCGCCACCACGCGGATGCAGGATCTTCGTCGCACCGTGACGCGGTACGACGCCTGTGCTCCTTCTCGTCTGCTCTTTACCAAGCTGGACGAGACGGAGGAATATGGCAATCTCTTCGAACTGGCGTACCAGACTACATTGCCCTTGTCGTATTGGAGCAATGGCCAGCGGGTACCGGAGGATTTCGAGCTGGCGGAGTCGGCACGGTTGGCAGATCTGTTGCTCGACAGGGGCTCAGCCCGTTTCACACCATCAGGCCTTTCGTCATCCATTGGGCGCGATTCGGTCGTGTCCATGGGCGGAACGACGCCACAACAAGCGTAATAGGGAGGCTCCGCATGAAGAACATGTTCAGCGAACAGGAAGCAGCGATGCCGACGATGGCTCAAGAGAGCCCCTGCACCCATGTGATTGCCGTGACCAGCGGAAAGGGTGGGGTGGGGAAAACAAATGTGGTCGCCAACCTTGCAGTGGGGTTGGCGCGAGCCGGGAAACGAGTGCTGGTGCTGGATGCGGACTTGGGACTGGGCAATATCGATGTGCTGTTGGGATTGGTGCCTCGATATACATTGGAGCATGTGCTGTGCGGGTCACGCCATCTGTCCGACATCATCATCCAAGGTCCCGCTGGAATCCAGGTATTGCCGGCAGGCTCCGGCCTGCCTCAACTCACCTCCTTGACCGACTCACAGCAGCTAATCTTACAGACTGAGTTGGAACAGATCGCTGGCACAGTGGAGATACTGTTGATCGACACCGGAACCGGTGTGTCGCCCAATGTCACCTATTTCGCCTCGGCAGCCCAAGAGACCATCGTCGTCATCTCGCCGGAGCCGACGTCATTAACTGACGCCTATGCACTGATGAAAGTGCTAGGCCGGCAGCATCGTGAATGCCGATTTAAAGTGCTGGTCAACATGGTGAAAAGCCAGCGTGCAGCGACTCAGACATTCCGCAAACTTGATGTAGCTGCAGAGCGTTTTCTGAACATCAACCTTGAGTACCTGGGATTCATTCCCCTCGACGATTACCTGCCGATGGCTGTCATTGAGCAGAAGGCAGTGACAGAGCGATTCCCCTGTTCACCCGCCGGTCGAGCCTTTGTCGGGTTGGCGAAAAAGGTCGCTGAGTGGCCCGATCCTCAGCTGCCGAAGAGTACCGTGCAGTTTCTGTGGCAGCAATTGATCCCGATGTCCTAGCCATGTCTGACTCAAGCGAGATGGGCGAGATTGGCGTGAAAAGCGCGACTGGCAGGGACAGGGCTCACACGTCACGCGAGTCCCGCCGCGCTCGCTTGCCGCGCGCCACTTTTTTACGAACACAGAAAGCATACTGATTATGGGTAATTTGGCGACACAACCGAGCCGGCAGATAGGCCCCGCGCTTGAAGCGCATCGCGAACTGATCGTTAAAGAGTTCGCGCATATTGTGAAGGCGATGGCCTATCGTCTGGCCTACCGTCTCCCGGCCTATATGGATGCGGAGGACCTCGTGTCTGTCGGCATCATTGGATTGATGGACGCGATGGATAAGTACGACCCCGATCGGGAAGCGAAGTTCAAAACCTATGCGGAGTTTCGTATTCGGGGCGCCATGTTGGACGAAATTCGCTCAATGGATTGGATTCCTCGGTCGGTTCACGAGCGCGTCTCGTTGTTGCAGCGGACGCATACCAGACTGATGACCAGACTCGGCCGCCCTCCAACAGATGAGGAAGTCGCAGCAGAGATGCAGCTGTCTCCAGCCGAATTGGATGATTTCCTTGTGCGGTCCCGGGGAGCTGTTCTGGTCAGCTTGGATGACATCAACTTGCGTGAGCCGGACGGGCCCAAAATTCTCGACATGCTTGCCGACACGCATCATCCCGATCCCCTTGCGATCATCCTCAATGATCGGGAACGGGAGCGGGTGGCCGAGGCGATCCAGCAATTGCCTGAGAAGGAACGGCTCGTGCTCACAATGTATTACTATGAAGAATTGACGATGAAGGAAATCGGCAGAATTTTTAAAGTCACGGAATCGCGCGTGTGTCAGATCCATACCAAAGCGATCCTTCACCTAAAGGGAAGGCTCGAAGTGCTGCAATGAAGCGTGAAGCGTATCTCGTGAAGCGTGAAGCGCCAGACGAGATGCGAAAGATGCGTGAGACGTCTCCGGTGAGTGAAGCCTCTGAATCCGGAACGAAAAACGCTTCACGCTTCACGAACGACGCTTCACGCAACGGAGTGCCACTCTTGTTCGTTCGATGCCTCTGATGCCGGTTTCTCTTCATCCAGTACCTCTCAAGTCTTCTCCGAAATCAACCGAGACATTAAACGGGTAATCTCCCCCTGCATCGGGCGCTGGAAACTATGACTTTCAATATGATGCGCCTGTCCACATATAGTGACACCTCAAGTTCTTCCCTGGATGGTTGGCTGGCAAGCGCAGGACTTTCTACCATCGGCAGGCCCCCCCTCGTGGCGGTCATGGGGCTCTGTCTAATCAGTCTCCTCGTTCTTGGAGGGCTGTGGCTCAAGGGCCGGTATCCGAGCTCCGGATTCCATCGAGACAGGTTTACGGAACAACCTGCGGAATTGTCATCAACCTATGATGACGTGACAGGCTTGCCCACCAGGCGATTATTCGGAACGTTACTCGAACAAGCGGTTGGTCGCGCTGCAAAAACCGGTCGGTCCCTTGTTCTACTCGTGGTAGAGCTGGAACACTTCAGGATGGTGGCGGAAAGTCAGGGCCAGGCGAATAGCAATGTTCTCGTGCGCGTCCAGGCAGCCAGGGTCAAGGGCGTCTTGCGCTCGACGGACACGGTGGCGAGGCTGACGCCGGATCATTTCGCCATGATTGCGGACAATCTCGCCTCCCATCAGGAGGTCACGGCTATTGTGGAGAAATTGCAAGCTGCGGTGGGGCTTCCTCTCACCTTGGACGGACATGAGATGTTCCTGAACTGCCGGATCGGCATTGCGCTCTACCCGCAGGATTCCACGGAACCAAAGGGGTTGATCAAACAGGCCATGCGGGCTGTGAAGTCGGCGAAGTCTGAGGGGCAGGCTGTTCGATTTACCTCGCCTATCGTTACTTCAACCCATCCTGATCCAATGCCCGTGGTTTCCAAGCAAGCGGCATAAGAAACCGTCGTTCGTGAAGCGTATCTCGTTCGAGCGTTTCAGGTTTCGAGTTTTTAGTTTCATGTTTCTGGTTTCAAGTTATTCGTTTCGGATTGCTGAAATTCCGAGGTTGAACCTGAAACCTGAAACAAGAAACTAGAAACCAGCCACGCCACTCCCGAACCTCGACCACCAGTTCTGCCGTTCTCGCCGCTTCCACCACGTAATATTCTTCCCACTCCGGCAATCTTTTCCTAGTCCTGCCTATCCAATCCGCATTCTTCTCTCAACGACCGCCGGACCTCTATGCGTGGCCTGTGCCATCGCACTGTATTTACAGCATCCTTAGTGGCTGGCTGCTCACGCGACTTACTGAACCACATCCGGTCGAGAAGTGGCATGCATGTTGCGAAGTGATGTGGTCGAGCAGGTTGCGGAAAAACTACCTCGGTACAGCAGAACGTCGATGGCCTGCATGTTTGGGACAAGGGAAGAACATCCACGCAGGATGCTCAAAAAGCCTGTCCAGCAAGGCCGCAGCGAGCGAAGAGGCGAGGCGTACGCTTCGGTACGTTGAGCCTCTGAGCGATGCGAGAACGCAGCTGGCAGACTTTTTCAGCATCCTGCTAGCGGCCGAACTTGGAAGAGCACACATGAACCGAGCCATCTATCCCATCCTTTCCGGCGCGCTGGCGCAGGAGCGCGAGATGCAGGTCTTCGCCAATAATATGGCGAATGTGAATACGGCCGGATTTAAACAGGACGACCAGTCGTTTAAGTCCGTCATGGCCCGCGCGCAGGTTGCCATGCCGGCCTTCGCGCATTCAGTTGGCTTCGGTGAGCAGATTGGCGTTCGTCCGGCCGGCCCAGCCGAGCGAGTCTTCGTGGCTCCCAGCGCGGTCCGCACTTCATTCGAGGCAGGCCGGATCAGAATCACCGGGAATCCTCTCGATACGGCAATCCAGGGAAGCGGATTTTTTGAGGTCAAGACTCCTCAGGGCGTTCGCTATACCAGGAGCGGCATGTTCTCGCTGGACTCTCAGCGCCGGTTGGTCACGAATCTGGGATATCCGGTGATGGGCACAAAGGGAGAGATCAAGGTCCCGCCCGGCACGGTCCAGGTGAATGCGCAAGGGGGGATTGATGTTGATGGACGACCGGTCGCGACGATCAAGGTGATGGATTTTCCCGTGGATCACATGCCGCAGAAGCAGTTCGAAGGACTATTCGCATCGGACTCTGCCCAACCGGCGAAGAACCCGCAAGTCCAGGGGGGGCATATCGAAGAGTCGAACGTGAATTCAATCGGTGAAATGGTCAAGATGATCCAGGGCATGCGAAATTATGAGTCGTCGCAGAAGCTGATTCAAACACTGGATCATATGGCGGAAGTCTCGATCCAAGACGTCGGGCGAGTGCTCTAAGGCGCGACTGGCGGGACGCGCGAGACAGGCGGGACGGGAACTGGTTCAACCAAACAAACGAGACAAACCAAACAAACCAGAGCAACCAGCCGGCTAGGAGGTTTATATGATTCGAGCGATGTGGACGGCGGCCACCGGAATGACCGCTCAACAGATCAATGTCGACACGATTGCCCACAATCTGGCGAACGTCAATACGAACTCGTTTAAGCGCAGTCGCGCGGAGTTCGCCGATTTGCTGTATCAGGTCCAACGCATGCCGGGCACCAACGCCTCGAACGTCGGCGTGTTTCCCGTCGGCATCCAGATCGGGGCGGGAGTTCGTCCCGTGACGGTGGCCAAGGAATGGATGCAGGGAAACATGCGGCAGACGAACAACGAATTGGACATGGCGATCGACGGCGCGGGGTTTTTCCAGGTCTCGCGGCCGGATGGGACGGTCATGTATACCCGCAACGGCTCCTTCAAGCGTGACAACGTCGGGAATCTGGTGACCGGGGACGGTGATCTCCTCAATCCCGTCATTACGGTCCCGTCAGGGGCGTTGAAGCTCGACATCGGCCAAGATGGCACCGTATCCGTGCTGCTCCCCGGCGTGACCCAAGCGTCGCAAGTGGGGCAGATCCAATTGACCCGGTTCGACAATCCGTCCGGGCTTGTCGCGACGGGAAGCAATCTGTTTCTCGACAGTTTCGCTTCGGGCCCTCCGCTGCAGGGTACCGGCGGCTTCTCGACCGGATTTGGAACTATCCAACAGGGTTTCCTGGAAAGCTCCAACGTGAACCTGGCCGAGGAAATGGTCAACATGATCATTGCGCAACGCAGCTATGAAATTAACTCGAAGACCATTCAAGCCTCGGATGAAATGATGTCGATCGCAAACAATCTGAAACGGTAAGTCCTGTGCACAGAGGAGTTTTTCTTATGTCCGTACCTCGTTCATTCATGCAGTCGATCCTATTCGCCGTGCTGTGTCTTGGACCGTTCATGACAGAGGCCGCTTCTCTCCAACAGGCCCAAGCAGGGCCCGTCAGAGAGGCTGGTCCTGAGCAGCGCTCAGTCCTGAAGCGCAGCGAATCAAAGCCGACGGTTCACCAGCTGCATCCGGAGCAAATCCAACGAAGTATTCTGCAAGTACTTGAGCAAGAGATGGCGGGGAAGGTCCGTGCCATTCATGCTGTCGTGATAGATCCGCTTGATCCGATGAAGATCCCTTCCGGTGACATCGGCCTGAGGGTCTCCCCGTACGGAGTTGAAGAAGGACTCGGGCGCCGGGCATTTCATGTTCAGATCAACATGAACGGGGAGCCGTGGCAGTCGATCGATGCCATCGCCGATGTGTCGGCGTCCATCGATGCCGTCGTCCCGACCAGAGTCATCCAAATCGACAGCGTGATCGAAGCAGAGGATGTCACGGTTCATCGCGTCAAACTTACGGATTTGGACCATCAGTTGATCACGAACATGACGGATGTCATTGGGAAGAGCGCCGCGCGTCCGTTGCAGACCAACAACCCGATTCGTCTAGGGATGGTGAAGAAGCCGTATGCCGTGCGCAAGGGAGATCGCGTGTCCATCGAAGCGAGGCATGGGGGGCTCTCAATTCAGGCGGTCGGCGTGACCAAATCGAGTGGAGAACTCGGGCAGTCCGTCACGGTGGCCAATGTCGATTCAGGCAAAGAGCTGCGTGCGAAGATTGTCGGACCGGGAGCCGTTCGTGTTGAATTCTAAGCCCGGCAATCGCACGTTCCCTGTAGCCGTGGCAGCGGCCATGTTGACGGCCGCGCTGCTGAGCTATGGCTGCTCTTCATCGTCGCAAAAAGTCGCTTCGACGCTCACGGTCCCTTCCTTGCCGGCGCCGAAAACGATGGGTTCTCTCTGGCAAGAAGAGAACGGCCGTGCCTATCTCTATGAAGATATGCGGGCGATGCGTGTCGGAGATATTCTGACGGTCAAAATTGTTGAAAATCATAAGGGATCGAAGTCTGCCGACACCTCAGCCGAACGAGATTCCACAATACAAAACAGTCTGGCCGGCAGCGCTATTGGATACATCGGTATTCCCGGCATTCGCCTTGGCGGCGAAGCCAGGCGAGGGCTTGGCATTGATGGGAGTTCCACGAACAAGTTTGAGGGCAAGGGCACCACGAATCGTGAAGGAACCTTGACGGGAACCATTTCTGTCATCGTCACGGAAGTTCTGCCCAACGGTGATCTTCGGATCGAGGGACGCCGGGAGGTCACAGTGAATAGTGAGAAGCAATTGATGACGATCGGGGGCATCGTGCGGCGGGTGGATGTCAATACCAAGAATACCGTGCTCTCGTCCGCGATCGCGGATGCCAAGATCGTGTATTCAGGGCTGGGAGTCCTGGACGATGTCCAACGCCCAGGATGGCTGGTTAGGGTGCTGGATTGGATCACCCCGTTCTAACAGGATGCTGAAAATGTCCGCCAGCTTTGTTCTCGCATCGCTCAGAGGCTCAACGTACCGAAGCGTACGCCTCGCCTCTTCGCTCGCTGCGGCCGCGCTGGACGGCCATTTTGAGCATCCTGCGTGGGTGTTCTGTTCTTGCCACAGACGTACCACTCTCGAAGTTCTGCTATGCCGAAATAGTGTTTCCGTAGCCTGCTCAAGGACGGAGGAGCCATGAAACTCGCCGTGAAACGAACCGAGGGCATCCGTTGGGACCGCTGGCACCGCATGGTCATGATGCAATCATTGCAGATGATGGTGCTGAGCGGAGTCGTGCGCCGTGCAGAGTTATATCCCCATCGACACCTTGATGATTGTGCAGACATCGAAGCGGATCCAGAGGCGGCATTATCATCCATGCCAGCCGTCATCTTTGACGAACAGGGTTGGTTCATCCGTTTCTTTCGTCGACGGGCAGATTCACTTTATAGACACGCGAGACACACGACATGATACGAGCACGGATGAGCATCGGGCTGTTGGTATTGGGAAGCCTCCTCTGGGCGATACCGGCGAATGCGGTTCGCATCAAAGACGTAGGATCGTTCGAAGGCGTTCGGGACAACCAGTTGATCGGCTACGGCCTCGTCGTCGGGTTAGATCGAACCGGCGATCAGGTCATCGGCGGACAGTTCACGATCCAGGCCATGATGTCGATGTTAAACAAGATGGGCATCAACCTTGTGATCGATCCGATCCAGTTGCTGACGCGCAACATTGCCTCGGTCATGGTGACGGCCAAACTGCCGCCCTTCGCAAAACCAGGCTTGACGGTCGATGTGCTGGTCTCCTCAATGGCCAATGCAAAGAGCCTGCAAGGCGGCACCTTGCTGCTCACCCCGCTGAAGGCGGCGAACCAGCAAGTGTATGCCGTGGCGCAAGGACCGGTTTCAATCGGGGGGTTCTTGGGAGGAACGGGCGGGGCAGGCGGATCCACCGTCACGAAGAACCATCAATCCGCCGGGATCGTACCCGGTGGTGCGATCATCGAAAAGGATGCAGGCATCGAGATCGAATCGTGGGAGACCGTGTCGGTGCTTCTGCGCCAACCGGACTTTACGACGGCAATCCGGACGACGGAAGCGATCGATGGGGTGTTCGGCAAGGGGAGTGCGACGGCGGTGAATTCCGGACTCGTTCGGGCGTCGATTCCTGCAACATTTCGTGGCCGAGTCGTGGAGTACATCGCCACGATCGAAGGATTGGATGTCAACGTCGACCTGCCTGCAAAAGTCGTCGTGAATGAACGGACAGGCACCGTGGTGCTGGGGGAACATGTCCGCATCTCTACTTGCGCCATTTCCCATGGCAATCTTACGATTTCGGTGAAGAACACGCTCAATGTGTCGCAGCCTCCCGCGCCGTTGATTGGGTCCACCGGTGGACAGACGACCGTGACCGAAGATGTTCAGACGGAGGCGAAGGAGCAGGAGTCAAGACTGATGGTAGTGGATGAAACGGTCACGCTTGGGGAGGTGGTCCGGGCCCTGAACGCGGTCGGGGTTACCCCTCGGGACTTGGTCGCTATTTTGTCAGCCCTGAGAGCAGCCGGAGCACTTCAGGCCAATCTTGATATTATATAGTTAAATTGTTGATTTGTATAAGTATGTTAATGATTGGATGCTGTCTTGTATCACGATATTAAGAGTCTCAGCTCGATCGGAAATTTGGCCGAGACCCAGCTGGACTTGTCGCAAGCCTATCCGGTGCGCGCCCAGGGTCGGCAGGGACAGGTGGTGGACCTCAAGGACGCAGCCCATGAATTCGAAGCCTATTTTATCTCTAACCTCTTGAAAGTGATGAGAGAAACTGTTCCCAAGGGAGCATTGGAGAATAAGGGGGGAGCCTACTTTTACTCCTTTTATGACCAGGAAATCGGCCGGTTGGCTTCCGAGGCGGGGGGGATCGGGTTGGCAAAAATGATTCATGAATACACAGAAAGAAGTGCCCCCTCCCTCAAGTTTTCAGAACCGATGGCCGATACTGTAGTCGGCAAGAATCGTCGCCCCACCCTTAAGGGGCTGCTGGAATGAACTCGTAGAAGAAAGAACAGAGAGGAACCATCATTATGCAGATCTCCGGTCATGGTAAGCCAGATCAACTTGCCAAGCTCCTACTCGGGGTCCAGGGAACTGATGGCGTCAGTGCGAAGCCGAAGACGCAGCAGGACGGACGCCAGGATCGGGTGCAGATCTCAGATCGGGCCAAGGAGATCCAGCGGATCAGGGCGTTGGCCGATCAACCGGATGCCGCACGAGAAGCGCGGATCGAGGAGATCAGCCGATCAGTAGACGCCGGCACCTATACGGTGTCGGGGAAAAATGTCGCCGACGCACTCATTCGCCAGACGCTCACCGACGCGGTCCTTTGACCGGCGTTCGTTCGAGACCGGAGTTTCTGGTTTCATGTTTCTAGTTTCTAGTTCGACATCGGAATTTCAGCAATCCAAACGAACAACGAGAAACCTGAAACCTGAAACTCGAAACGATTCACGCTTCACTGATACCGAAAACTATGCAGGACATCGTGACAGCCCTCCAGCAACTCGATCACATCCTACGCCGTGAAGAAGCCCAGTGCGATGCGCTGGCAGACAATATTCAACGTGAACGACAGGCCCTTCGAACGCTGACCTTGACAGACATGGCTGAGGTCAACCGGCAGCGAGCCGCCCTGCTGGATAATCTTCTCCTGCTCGAAACAGAGCGAACGGCATGGGTCGTGCGGCTGGCTGATCGTTGGAATCTCGCACCGGAAGCCATATCCCTGAGCGTCATTCTGGAACGGCTTGAATCGACCGAGGCCCAGCGGTTGGAAGCGTTGTATACGAGGATGGCCGGGAAGATTCGCGCGCTTCGTCACGAGATTTCGATTAATGCCAGCATCCTGAACAGCCTTCAAGTATTCATCAGAAAAGGGTTGAACGTCGTGCGCCAGGCCACGGCTCCTCTGGGGCTCTATTCCGGATCCGGAGAGCCTGACCAATGTGGCATGGGTGCAATGATGTTTCGACAGAAAGGCTAGCAGGATGCGTGAAGCGTTTCAGGTTTCATGTTTCTAGTTTCAAGTTCGCCATGGAGTTCCAGTAATCCGAAACGAGCAACTTGAAACCTGAAACTTGAAACCAGGGTAGTTTTTCTGCCGTTTTGTAGAGGAGTCAATGGGAATTAACAGACTGGTGGAGATCGGCAAGTCCGCCTTGTTCACCGCCCAGCAGGCCATCTCGGTTGCGGGACACAACGTTGCGAATGTTAATACGCCCGGGTTTTCGCGACAAGTGGTTAGCTTGGCGGAGAATAGGCCGGAGAATGGATCTCCTGGCCAGATCGGCACAGGCGTGCATGCCGAGAGTATTCGACGTTCATTCGATTCCTTCGTTGAGCAGCAATTACTCGCCTCGCGTGAACGGCTGGGAGAGTTTACCGCCTCGAGCAAATCCCTGGCCCGGCTGGAGCCGCTGTTTGGGGATGCCAATAATCTCGGTATCGGGGCTGGGCTCAATGAATTTTTCGGCGCGCTTCAGGATGTGGCGACCAACCCGAACGACTTGTCTGCCCGGACGGTTTTCCTCTCCAAGGCCACGGCCCTCGCAGGTCGATTCAATCAGTCCGCCGCGGACTTGACTGCCGCGCAGGAGTTTCTCGACCGTCAAGTTGGGCAAACCATCACAGATGTGAACCGTCTGACATCTCAGATCGCGGATTTAAACGCCGATATTGCCCGCGCCGAGTCCACGGGGCAACAGGCCAATGACCTGCGCGATGAACGGGGAGTCGCGCTCGCCGATTTGGGCGAGTTGATCGAGATTTCATCGATCGAAGATGCCACGGGTCAATTGACCGTCTTTGCCGGCCGTGGGCATGTTCTGGTGGATAAGGAGCGAACCTACCAACTGGTCGCGGTCCAGAATCTCAGCAACAACGGACTGCTCGACGTGCACTATGACGCAGGAGCAGGGCCCACGACGAGCCTGACACCTGTCATTCAAAGCGGCCGGCTCAAAGGGCTCCTGGACGTTCGCGATCAAACCATCCCTTCGCTACAGGCCTCCCTCGACACATTGGCGTCGGAAGTCGTCGCTCAGGTCAATCAACAACACCGATTGGGTTTCGGACTAGACGGCTCCACCAACCAGGATTTCTTCGCGCCGGTCGGGACGACGGCTAGTACCATTACCGTTTCGTTAGTCAATGTCAGGCAGATCGCGGCTTCATCGACCGCGGCAGGCGTCCCAGGCAATAATGCGAACGCCCTGGCCTTGGCCGGTCTTAGGAACGCGGACTTCGCCCCGTTGGGCAATGTGACCTTTCAAGAGTATTACAGCACAATCGCCGGGAATTTCGGTTCGACTGCGCAAGGTATCGATGGCAATCTCAGGGCGCAAGAGATTCTTCATGCCCAATTGACGTCCCAACGCGCCTCCATTTCCGGAGTATCGATGGACGAAGAGCTCGCCAATCTCCTCCAGTATCAACGGAGTTTTGAGGCGGCCTCGCGCATGATTGTCATAGCGGACGAGATGTTTCAAACCATCTTATCGATCAAGCGGTGAGCGGGATCAGTCGTAAAAGGTAAAAAGTGAAAGGTGAAATGTGAAACGTAGGATTGCCGAATGCTCTTTGTCTGAAACCTTTTACCTTTCACCTTTTACCTTTCACGAACAACCGAGGATCTTCTCGGAAAAAGGAGCCTGACCATGCGAGTCTCTGATCAACAGTTATTCGGCTCGACGGCAGGGAGTTTGGAACGCATCAAAGAACGTATTGTCCTGGTACACGAACAGATCGCTACCCAACAACGCATTGCCAAACCTTCCGATGACCCCAGTATTTTTGGACAGGTCATCCTTGAGAAGTCCGCGCTTGCCGACAACGATCAATGGATCAGAAATATTCAGTTCGGGACCGCGCGTGTCTCAGTGGCCGACCAGACCTTGGGGGAGGCTCAAAATCTGATCAGCCGGGTTCGAGAACTGGCCGTGCAAGCGAGGAGCGACACGACGTCTGCGCAAGGACGGGTGACGATCGCTCAGGAGGTTCGTCAACTGCATCGGCAATTGATCCAACTTGCCAATACAGAAGTCAACGGACAGCCGGTGTTTGCCGGAACCAAGACCGATGCGCCTCCGTTCGTATTAGGCGCCGGCGACACCGTCTCTTATCAGGGGAATAGCGAGAGCCAGTCCATTGGGGTCGGCCCGAGCCAAACCACACAGATTGTTCTCCCGGGCGATCAGGTGTTCGCAGGAGCCACAACGAATATCTTTGACGATCTCAGTAACCTGCTTATTGCCTTGGAGACGAACAGTGGAGGTGGGATTGAAGTGGGCATCGGAGACCTCGACCAGGCGATCGGTCAGCTCAGTCTTGCGCAAGGGCAGATCGGAGCCATTGCCAATCGTCTCGACACAGCTTACGGGACCTCGCTGGTTGTGTCCGAAGCTATTCATCGAGCACTGTCGGATCAAACCGATACTGATCTGGCGACGGCGCTGACCGATCTGAAGCTTCAGGAAACAGCCTATGAAGCGACCAGCCAAACGTTCTCACGGCTATTTGATTTATCGCTTCTGAAATTTCTCCGGTGATAGTCGCTGTTGGTTTCTAGTTAGAAGTTTCACGTTTCTAGTTTCTTGTTTCAGGTTGTCAGGGACCGGCCTCCGAAAACTTGAAACCTGAAACTAGCAACTAGAAACTCGCAAGAGGTTAACTCGTCGGAGATTGGACTGCACGGATGCTGGTCCTGACACGAAGACGCGGTGAAGGTGTGGCCATCGGTCCGGACATTCGGATCGTGGTGCTCGGGATTAAGAATGGACAGGTTCGCTTGGGCATTGAAGCGCCAAGAACGATCGAAGTGCATCGTGATGAGGTCTGCGTCAGGATTCAAGAGGAGAACCAGCTTGCAGCGCGCTCGCCAGTGGTCCCGCTCGATATCTTTCAACGGTTGTTACGAACGAAAACGGCTTGAATACAAGGAGCGGTCGTTATGAATGTCCCGTCAACTCGCTTTGGTATCTTGAATGTTCCTGCTGAGGCATTGCTGACGTTTCCGTCCGGCGTACTCGGGTTTCCAGATTGGACCCGCTATGTGATGCTCGATCATGACACCAACGCTCCATTCAAATGGCTGCACTGTGCGGAAGAATCGTCCCTTGCGTTTGTGATCATCGATCCCGTGTTGTTCAACCCGAATTACCAGGTCACGATTTCACCGGAGGCGCGGATTGAGGTGGAGGGAAATGAGACGGACGAGCTGTGTCTAGTGGTCATTCTCACCATTCCATCGGATGATCCCACGGCCATGACTGCCAATCTTCGCGGTCCTCTCCTCATGAACTCTCGCACGAGACTCTGCAAGCAACTTGTTCTTTCCGAGGACTATCCCACTCGATATCCGGTGTTTTCCGCTCCAAGGCACGCTGAGGGCAGCCAGATCCTTGCGCCTGCTGAGGCGATTCCGGCCTAGCCCAGGAACCGTGAAAGGTAAGACGTGAGACGTGAAACGTAGGACTGCCGAGTGCACTTCCTCCGAAACCTTTCACGCTTAACGTTTAACGTTTCACGGGGTTCTTATGCCGCAGGCCTTCTGACGTCGCGTTGGCGCCGGCTTCGTTCTTCCAGAAGTTGAATGAGGCGGAGTACCGCTTTTTCTAGCTGAGTATAGATCATCGGGCCTTCAACCAGCGTACCGAGTCGTCCAAGCGCTTCCAATTGTCCAGCGGACAACACGACCTCCGATGCACAGAGATTGCTGGCAGTCCCTTTCAGCGCGTGAGCTGCCTGTTCGACTGCTATGTGATCCCTGTCTGCCAAGGCTGCCCGGATAGCTTCCAGCATGGCAGGATGACGTTGGAGGAACAGCTCAACCAGCTGCTCCAATAAGTCTGTATCGCCTCCGATGTTCCGTAACATCGCAGCAGCATCAAAGATAACCGTGAGAGGTCCGGGAGCTGTTCCAAATTGACTGAGTTCTGTTCCGGCGGGATATGTGTCTTGCGCCTGAACGGACAAAGGAACCCATCGATCGAGGACTGCCTTGAGGTCTTGTTTCCGTACTGGCTTCGTCAAATAATCGTTCATACCGGCCGCGAGACAGCGTTCTCGATCCCCGCTCATGGCATTGGCCGTGAGGGCGACGATGGGAATGTGCCGGGGAAGCGCGTCGTTCGTGAAGCGTGAAGCGTCCGCTGCGTGAAGCGTATTTCGTATCTCTTGTGACGCTTCACGCTTCACGAACGACGCTTCACGTTGTCGGATAAGCCTGGTCGCTTCGAGTCCATCAACGAGCGGCATCTGGCAGTCCATGAGGATCACGGCATAGGAGCCTCGGGCTAATGCCGCCAACGCTTCTTGGCCGTTTTCCACGACATCCGCTTGATAGCCGAGCTTCTCCAGCATGCGAACGGTCAGCTTCTGATTGATGAGATTGTCTTCAGCCACCAGGATGCGGGGCTGCGACACTATTTCTGCGAGAGTGTGCCGCGTGATGAGCGGCATCGCAGGCGCCGCAACGGTTGTCAACGTCCGTTCATCCACGAATCCTGGCAACCCGAGCACGGTTCTCAAACAGTTCGAGAGTTGATCGTGGCGGATTGGTTTGGTGAGATACGCGAGGAACCCGGCTTGGCGTGCCAGTTCCGCTTGTCCTCGCTGAATGAGGGAGGTGAGGAAGACAAGACGGACGAGAGATCCAACAGGATGAACCTTTAGTTCCTTGGCGAGTTGTAATCCATCCTTCCCCGGCATCAGCATATCGACGATGGCCACATCGTACGATAGGCCCTTTCCCGCCTGCTGCTCGATCAGTGCTATGGCTGAGGCGGCATCCTGGGCTTGATCGTCTGCCATGCCCCATCCCGTGACCAGGTGATGGAGAATGATCCTGTTCGATTCATTGTCGTCTACGATCAGGACACGGCGTCCGGTCAACTCAGCCGACGGCATGATGGCCAAGGGAGACATCGTTTGTTTGATGAAGTGGGCGGTACACCAGAAAGTACTGCCCTGTCCAGGTTGACTGGTGATGCCGACGCTGCCGCCCATTTGTTCGGCGAGCTGTTTTGAAATCGCGAGCCCGAGACCGGTTCCACCGTATTTGCGTGAGGTGGAGCTGTCAGCCTGGGTAAACGGTTGGAACAGTCGAGCTTGTACCTCCGGGGGGATGCCGATTCCGCTATCGGTGACTTCGAATCGGACGACCACCGCATCGACCAGGTCCTTCTCAAGGAAGGCTTGAATCGTCACGTCGCCCTGTTTGGTAAACTTGATCGCATTGCCGCAAAAGTTTGTGAGAATCTGACGGAGCCGACCCGGATCGCCGCGCAGACCGGTCGGTACGGCCGCATGCACCAGGCCGGTGATTTCCAGTCCTTTCGTTTCCGCTCGTTCCGCGAATTGACCCAAGACATCTTCTACCGTCGTGCGAAGATTGAAGTCGATACATTCCAACTCCAGTTTGCCGGCCTCGATCTTCCCGTACTCAAGAATGTCGTTGATCAAGTCCAGTAATGCCTCACCGCATTGTCGAATGGTTTCGATATAGGATTGTTGTTCCTCCGAAGGCTGCGTGTCCATCAATAAGTCCGTCATCCCGATGACCCCGTTCATCGGCGTCCGCAACTCGTGGCTGACGGTCGCCAGGAACGATGCCTTCACGCGAGCGGCGTCCTGCGCTTCCTGGAGCGCCTGATCCAATTGACGATTGCTGTTCCGAAGATGTTCCGCTGACCGTCGCAGCTCCTCTTGGGCTGCCGTGACGTCGGTCATATCGACCGCATAACCCCGAACTAATTTATGCGAAGGGACTGGGCAGAAAATCCACGTGAAGCTTGCCTGAGCAAGGCAGACCTCTTGCCCCCGTATCTCCTGTCCTGATTCGAGGCAGCGTTGAACGAGCCGGGATAGCTCACCAGGAACTACGGCGGGGAATCCGCCGGTTGCATAGCCAAACCGCTGCATCAAGCGTGTCATCGCGGGATTCGCATAGACGAGGTTCGCATCGGAGTCCAACTCGATAATGGGGGACGGACTTTCTTCTGCCACTCGTGCCAGGCGGTCGTAGTCTTGCCGCAGCTCTCTCTCGCGAGTTAGGTCACGTATCGTCAACACCCCGCCGGAATCTTCTCCTACATCCAGTGGAACATAGCTCCATTCAACCGGATGTGATATGCGCGTGTGGCCGATGAGCGTCGTGTGGGCTGCTTGTATGGGCCGACGGTCGGGAAGGGACTCTTGAATGCGCGCCAACACTTCCTGGAGCGGTTTCGAGGAGCAGGAATCTGCCGAGTGTCCCAGGAGGCGACCGGCTTCAGCATTCACAGACAGGATGCGAAGCCGGCTATCGAGCAGCACCACCCCGATGGGGAGCGTATCCAACGCAGCGGGGTTTATAAGGCTATGGGGCATGGATGATCTTGAAGGGCCAGACGCCCTAGCGCGAATCTTTGCTGTAGGTTTCATCAGGCCGCCTCTTCGTGAATACCGTCGAGAAACATGGCCACATTCACTCGTTCTTGAAGAGGATCCAGCACCTTCTTGATGGTCCGCGCTGAGTCCCCTGCTGCCTGGGCCCCAAGATCGACGCGAATCGGGGTGAGATACGATCCTCCCTGCGGGCCAGTGATCACTTTCACAACCGGCTTGAGCCGTTGCTGGTGATTCATCCCCACCACCACCGCCTGTTCTGCGGTGTTCAACAGGACCAAACTGCCGATTGGATATACGCCAAGACTGCCGATCATGGCTTGGAGCAATTCCTTTGCACACTGTCCTGTATCCCCCAGACGAAACAGCTGTCGGATGGCATCATGCGGCAGCATCCCTGGACGTCCTCCACGGCGACTCACCATGCCGTCATAGGCGTCTACGAGGCCGACCAGCTGTGCCAAGACTGAGAGGGAGTCTCCCTTGAGTTTGTGCGGGAACCCGCTCCCATTGATGCACTCATGATGTTCCACGACAATCCGGACGACCGCGTCCCGTTCCTCTTGTGTATCCCGCAAGATCGCCAGTCCCAGTGAAGGATGCTTCTGCATTACCGCGCGCTCTTGTTCCGTGAGGTCGTGGCTACTGCGGTACAGATTCCGCGGCAACCGGATATAGCCGATGTCGTGCAGTAACGCGCCCGCGCCAAGCGCTTCCAGGTCTTCCCCCGCAACCCCATAGTCATGTGCCACAATGAGCGAGAGGGTACAGACATCTAGTGCGTGTGAGGCCAACGTGCGATCGAACCGTTTCATCTTTTGGAGAGAGAGAAGACTCAGCATGGAGGCGTTATCATCCAGCACATGCGAGAGTACATTCGCGACGACAATTCGTAACGTATCTGGCCGAGGGACGATTCCCGCCTCTAACTCTTCAAACATACGTTCCATCGAAATGATCGCTTCTCTGTAGGTCGCTTGGGCGGCTGCGGCCTGTTCCTGTGTCTTCGACGGGGTCGGCGCGTCATCCTGCGTGACAGGCGGCAACGGCTGTGCTGAGTTCGGCTCCGCGCTGGAGGGAGGCTGAGGAGCTTGTTCTGGTGAAGGTGATTTCATTGCATGGTTCGGCTGATGTGCGGTGGCTGTTTCCCCTGTGTTCACCGGAGGCGCGACTTTCTTTGTGCTGGGCAACTGCGGCTGCGCTGCCCTGACTTTCTCTCGGGCGTGGGCTTGAGGAGCCTTTTCTGGCGAGGCCTGCTTCCCCGCAAGGCCTGGCTGGGGGACGGCGGCTGTTCCCTGTGCGTTTGACGGAGGAGACGCGTCTTCTGATGGAACCGGCTCCACATCGAGACCTTGGCTGGGGTCGATCCGCACCTCGGTAATCCCGTGCTGTCGGAGCAGATCGATGTCATTCGTATGGCGGATGAGGCGTCTATGAAGGAGGAAGGGGGTTCGATACCAAGGTTGGTCCATTCCAACGATGAACATTCCCGGTTTGAGTTGATCGATCGTGATCGTTTTTACGCGATTCATTTTTGATGCTAGGCCCCGTTGGGGACTGGCGCCCTTCTTTTTGGCGCCTGTCCCAGTTCTGAGAGGCAGCGGGACAGGCACCGCCGCGGCTCGACTGCCTTCGATACACTCAGGCCCCGAGCCTGTCGAGGGGAGCTCGCCGAAGTCAGACGGTGGAGCCAGTCCCCTTGCTATCGGGATAAATTGAGCTGAACTTGACACAAGCGATTGAGATTCCGGCGTAACCTGCCGTATCAGCATCCGGTACGCCGGCCACGCATCCACCCCTCAAGATTCTCCCTTCGACACCGATAGAGTCCATCAGGACATGTTGGTGTTCGATAGTACCTGGGCAGGGGTTCAGGCTGAAGACTGAAGGCACAGGCTGAAGGCTTTTAGGCCGAAGGCCGGAGTTCCGAATACTTCAGCCTGAACACCTTCAGCCTATCTACCTAGTAGTTACGATGCGCAAGCGAATTTCTATTGATCGGTTGAAAATCGGCATGAAGGTCGAGAAACTCGACCGCTCCTGGCTGGCTACGCCGTTCTTGCGTCATCGATTCACGATTACGTCCTCAGAACAAATCGAGCAACTGCACGCCAGCGGTGTCCAACAACTCGATGTCGATGCTGACGACGCCTGCCAGGACTCCGGCTCGTTCATGCCGGCTATGCCGGCGGGGGCTGAAACCTCTCAGCCGATATCTCCAACCCTGGAGCCTGAACCGCCGGCCATTCCGTTTGACGAAGAGTTGCCTGCGGCAAGACAAGTCTACAAGGCCGCCAAATTGATCATTCAGCAGGCCATGGAAGACGTCCGGATGGGCCGTGCGTTGAACATGGAAGCGGTCAGTGAAGTGGTCGGGAGCATGGCTGACAGCATCCTGCGCAGCCCTGACGCGCTTACCAGTCTGACACGCCTCAAACAGTTCGACGAATACACCTTTTTCCATTCAGTCAACACATCCGCCTTGGCGCTGTCAGTCGGGAGACATCTCGGGTATGCGCGGGCGCCGTTGCTTCAGCTAGGAACCGGTATGTTGCTGCACGATATCGGCAAAACGCAGATTCCGGTCGAACTGCTGAACAAGCCGGGCCGCTACGAGGCTGATGAGTTCGAGATCATGAAGCAACACGTCCTGCGCGGCGCAGAGATACTCTCGAACACAACCGGCCTCACCGATATGTTTCTGAAGCCTACACTGGAGCATCATGAACGCGTTGACGGGACTGGGTATCCCCATCACCGATCCAAAATAGACCTCAGTCAGTTTGGCCTCATTGCCGCCATTGTGGATATCTACGATGCCGTGACGAGCGACCGTTGTTATCACAAAGGGAAAACACCACACGATACGCTTCAGTTTCTCTATCAATTGGGAACTCGGGGCCATGTGGACGGGGCGTTGGTCCAGCAGTTCATACAGGTTGTGGGGGTCTATCCCGTCGGTTCATGCGTCTCGCTCAACACAGGGGAGACGGCGACCGTCAAGCAATTCAATCACCAGGCTCCAATACGACCCCTGGTCGTGCTGGTCACGGATGAAGCCGGGCACCGGCGATCCACTCCTATCGACCTCGACCTCTCGGCTCAGCTCGGGCATCCGGAGCGGACGATCGCATCGATCCTTGATCCGACCGCCTTGGGGATCAATCCTTGCACCTATCTTGATTCTCCTTCGCCGCATACCTCGTAGGTTGCTACGGGGATGAAGGCGAGGAGAACCCTCCATAGCCTTGGCGAAGGAGGGTAGTGGCTTCGGAGAATTTCACAGATACCCCGCAGCTTGCTGCGGGGTGTTTCATAAGGAAGCTGCATGATGGAACCGGAGTATGCTCCCGCACCTTCATCGATTCTCATGGTCGGATTACCTCTCCAGCTGGTGATCGGATCCGGTCAAGACAAAGTACACTGCGGATCCACGTTACTGGGCTGGAAAGAGCGGGCCTGGCTGATTTGTGAATGGCCGTTCCATTTCGGGCAAGCGGTTCCGTGCGAAACGGGGACCCACTGTCTCGTCCGCTCAATGGTGGTCGGCAAGCTCGTCGCATACCCAAGCGAAGTCTGCATGACACAGATGTCTCCGCTTCCTCTTCTCTATCTCGCATTCCCTCGGAGGACCGAGGAAATCCATCTCCGGAAGGATGTGCGCGTCGCCAGCAATGAGCCGTTGTTCCTGGTGCAGGGTGCCCCTGGAAATGCGACGCTTGCCTTGCCGAACGGGGCTGTTCCCATTGGCGGTTTGTTGCAGGATCTCAGCCTGTCAGGGTGCCGAATCATTCTACAGAGGCCGAGCAGGGACATAGTGTTGGGCACCACGGTCTATTTAGAATTCGAGCTGATCGGGATCGGGCACATCGCGCATCTTGCCGGCGCGATCAAGAATGCTGCAGAACGTGACGGCGCCCTCTCACTCGGAATTGAGTTCCGTTTTAACGGGAAAGAGGTCATCGAATACCGCGGTTGGGGAGGGAACGTTCAGAAGGCCATCGAGTATGCCGTGATGCAGCGACAATCCAATTGGGGATTCTTGACGCCGGCGTCAGAACCATGACGGAGTTGCTGTGCTTGCGCGTGAAGCGTGGAGTTTCTGGTTTCTAGTTTCAGGTTTCAAGTTGTTAGGAACCGTCCTCTGAAAACTCGAAACTAGAAACGCGAAACTCGAAACGCTTGAACGAGACACGCTTTACGGATGTTGAGAACTGCGCTGTTGGAATTTTTAGCATCCAGCTAGGCAATTCTTGCCTGGCTGGATCTCTCTCACAGATGCGCGTTCCCCAACAAACCGCTGTCCGCCGCACATTTCTCTTTCCAGTTCGATCTGGCAACGAATGGCGTAGGCTTTGCATTGGTTCACTAGTATTTAAGTCGTATCGTGAATTGAGAAGAGGACCTATCGATGCATCAAAGCCCGACAAAGCCCCTGCGCCACGTCATCATTACAGGCGGAGCCGGTTTCATCGGCTCACAGATCAGTGCCCGCCTCATCAAGGGAAAGACGCGAGTTACAATATTAACGCGGAATGTGTCAGCGCCACGGGCAACGGCGCTTGCTCAGCAGGGGTGCAAGGTGGTGGCCTGCGATTTTGCCGATGCGCATCGTCTCCCGCGTCCTGATACGCTCGATCCAGCCGATGCGTTGTTCCACTTTGCGGCAGATGTCTCTGTCAGCAGCCCCACGCTCCAGGCAGCGAATGTCGATGGCACCAGCCGCGCCTTAGCCCTAGCGGACACATTGGCGATTCCTTATGTCGTGTATGCGAGCAGTATCGAAGCGCAGGGGCTCGGATCAGACAACGAGATTCCTCTTCGGGAAGACATGGCGTGCCGTCCGGTTTCGGACTATGGGCAGTCGAAAGTGCAGGCGGAAGCGCTCGTGACCGCGTGGGGATCGTTGCCGGGTCATCAGGCGCTCGTGCTTCGCATCGGCAACATCTATGGGCCAGGGAGCGCCTGGTTTCTCCATCCTTCCCTGTTGGCCTTGCTGGGTGCCACGCCGATTCGGACTATCTGGACGCAGCTCCGACATCGTCTGTTTCAGCCGCTCTTCATCGACGACCTGACCGAAGGCGTTTGTAGAGCCGTCGACCGTCGGCTCGCCGGCACGTACAACATTACAGGGGAGGAGCCGGTCACGATCGAAGGCTACCTGGCCAAACTCGCGAGCCTTACGCAACTGACAGACCGTATTCCACTGCTGCGCGTGCCTGCAGCGCCATCCGACCGATCGCTTCCGATCGCACCGGACTTTGCGTACCTGTTGATGGGCACTCAGGAGCAGTGCCACCGCGCCTACGACAACAGCAGGCTTTGCGCAGAGATCGGCCAGTACGCGCGCTGGTCTCTGTCCCGTGGGCTCGCCGCCACCCTGCAGTGGTACTACACAAGCGGCCAGCTGCCGGCTCTTCTGGCGGCGTTGCGCCGGCACCCAGGAGCCATGACATGCATGTGACCATGATCTTTCCGGGAATCGCACTGCCGGGCTTTGATAGTTTCATGAAAAAGTCGAGCATCGATGCCAATTTCATCGACCATGGCCTGGCGTCGCTCAGCGCAGCGGCCAAGGCCGGCGGCCATACGGTCGATCTGATCGATCTCCGCACATTGAGGGACTGGACCCACTTCCGGGAAGAGGTGCGGCGGCGAACCACCAAAGTTTGGGCCATTACCTCCTGGAGTCTGCACTATCCTGACGTCGTCCGTGCGATCCGGATCCTGAAGGAAGAGCGGGAAGATGCCATCGTCGTGCTCGGTGGTGTCCATGCCACCATCAAGACCCAACAGGTCGTTTCGAATCGCCTCATCGACCACGTCATAACGCAAGAGGGTGAGATCAGCTTCGTCAAATTGCTCGGCACGCTCGCAGCAGGGAAGCCGGCAGACCGCCTCATCGTTGGCGAAGGCCCGGTGCTGGATGAGATCCCCTGGGTGGACCGCGATCTCTTCGATATGCGCGGCGAGCTGGCCACGCCGATGGTACCGGGCATGCCGACACCGTTTGTCACGACCAATGCCGGACGAGGCTGCCCGTTCAAATGCAACTTTTGTCAACCGGCCGAACGGGCCGTGTTCGGCAATCGGGTCAAGATGCGGAGCCAGGGGAACGTCATCAGTGAGCTGCGATATCTGAAAGAACGATTCAAGTTCAACAGTTGGATGGCGCACGACGATCTGTTCTTCATCAATCACCGATGGAGCCGTGAATTCTGCGTCCAGTATAAGGCCGCGGGCTTCACGGAGCCCTACATCTGCCAGATGCGTGCGGATCTGATGTGCCGGTATCCGGACGTCGTCAAGCAGATGGCAGAGTCGGGATTGGCGTGGGCCATGATCGGGTTCGAGAGCGGGAGCCAACGCATTCTCGATCTGTTCGAGAAAGAAACCACGGTCGAGGAAAACCTGAAGGCGGCTGCCATCTGCAAAGAATACGGCATCAAGGTTTGGGCCAACATCATGTTCGGCGCGCCGACGGAAACACGAGCGGAAGTGATGGAGACCGTCCGCATGGTGTGGAAGATCAAGCCGGACCATTTCAGCAGCAGCTACTTTACGCCCACACCAGGCAGCGGCATGGCGGAGGAGGTGGAGAAGAAAGGGTTGACGATGGTGGACCCGTTCAATGGATCCAACCGAACTCCGAACGAAGCCAAGATGAAAGACACGGATTATGAATGGCTGACCAAGGCCATCGCGCTTGCGTATGACGGTGGATCGGAAGAACGGCTTATCGCGCTCGGTCAGCTTCCCACGAAACTCCAGGAGGCCTCATGCGCATCGCGCTGATCAACAGTCCCTCCCTTTCGGTCCGTCCGGTGAGTCGCAGCATGGCGGGTGGCCTCGGCTTCGACGGCAACGACGGCATGTTGCTGCCCCCCCTGGACTTGGCCATCATGGCTGCTACCTTGCGCCAGACAGGCGAAACGGTCGATCTGATCGACGCCGACCCGCTGGGCTTGGACGCAGCCGCGGTCTACGCCCGACTGGAAGGCCACCAGTGGGACGTCGTGGTTGGAACCGTGTCGCTCCCAACCTTGGCTCAAGACGCGCTGTTCCTCGCTGAACTTCGCCGTCGACACCCCACGGCACGAATAGTTGGAAAGACCCTGGTGCAAGATCATGCGGTGTTGAAGGCGCTGCTGAAGAGAAGCGCGGCCGATCTGGTGATTCATGGCGAAGCAGATCTCACGATCACCGACATTGTCTACGGCCGAAGCACAGCCGGCACTGCCTGGCTCGAAGCCGGTGCGCCGGATGCCGGACCATCGTTCCGATTCGATGAGGGATCGCCGGTCGAGAATCTTAATCAGTTGCCGTTTTCCGCCCGCGAGCTTCTTCCCAACGACCGCTACATTTATCCGTTGCTCGGCACTCCCGTCGCGACGCTACAAACCAGTCGAGGATGCCCCTATCCCTGCGGGTACTATTGTCCGTACCCGTTGGTCGAAGGTGTCAAATGGCGATCACAAACACCCGAGCGCATCTTTGCCGAGCTGAAAGAGGTCGTCGAACAACAGGGCATCACCAAGATCTATTTTCGTGATGCGACCTTCACCTTGAATCAGGAGCGAGTCGTCAGGCTCTGCGACCTCATTGTCGCCGCCGGCTGGCCGCTCGAGTGGGTCTGCGAAACGCGAGTCGATTGCCTCGGCGATGCATTGCTGGAGAAGATGCGCGCGGCCGGCTGCGTCGGGCTTCTCGTCGGAGTGGAAACGGGCGATGAACAGGTCATGCACCTGCGAGAGGGGAAGAAGGGTCTAACGATTCCAATGCTGGCCCATCTGCGCGAGAAGACCTGCCTGCTTGGTATTCGTCTTCATTTCCTCCTCATCGTCGGCCTCCCACAAGAGACTCGTGAATCTCTCGTTGCCACTTACGACCTGATTCAGCGATACAAGCCGGACACGATCGGCGTCACGATTATTACACCCTATCCCGGCACTCCCCTTCACACGGAAGGCCTTCGGGAGGGCTGGATCGACTCCCACCAGTGGGAAGATTATGGCGGCCACCAGATTCCGATGCATACGCCCAACCTCACCAGGGCCGACATGGAGGCAGGCAAGCGGTTCCTGGAGGAAGGCTTCGGGCTGCTACAGAAGCGGCAAGTCGGCGGGCATTCCAAACCCTTGGAGGCCATGGCACAGCAACATTATGAACAGCTGTTGCGGTGGGCCTATCGCCTCGACGGACCGGTCTCGCAACTTCGGGACCTGCTCGTACCGGCGCAGGCACTGGTGCAACCAGGCAAGCAGCCCTCTCTGACCTCCGTTCCTCTGGAGGCTCCTTCCCCTGCACGGTTCGCCTTGTCGATCGTCATCCCGACCTATTGTCGACGTGCCATCTTACGGAAGACGTTGCTGGCCTTGATGTCCCAGACCTTTGCGCCTGAAAAGTTCGAGGTGATTGTGGTGGATGACGGATCCACCGATGACACCGTCGCGATGGCCCGGCAGTTCAAGGCTCCCTTCGCCCTCCGCGTCCTAGCGGCGGAGCATGCCGGCGCCAATGCCGCCCGCAATCTCGGGATTCGAGCCGCTCAAGGAAGCGTGGTCGTCATCACGGGCGACGATATGATTCCGGAGCCGTCGTTCCTCGAGGCCCATGCGACGTTTCACGAGCGCCACCCAAGCGAAATGGACGCCATGCTGGGCTTCATCGATTGGTCGCCTGAAATCTCTGTGACGCCCTTCATGAAGTTCATTGTCTCGCCGGAAGGGGGTCAGCAGTTCGCGTTTCATGAAGTGCGGGAAGGGAAGGCCGACTTTCGACTCTTCTACACAAGCAACCTGTCATTGAAGCGAGATCTACTGCTCAAGCAACCTGTTCTCTTTGACCCGGACTTTACCTATCCCGCCTATGACGATGTGGAGTTGGGATACCGCTTGAGTGCTCAAGGTCTGCAGCTGCATTACAACGCGATGGCGGTGACCTGTCACCATCATGAGATTACCCTGGCGGGTTTCGTCCAGCGGCAGCGTAAGGCCGGGCACATGGCCGTCGTTCTGGCGCGTAAACATCCTGAGTTGAGCCGTACTCATCTCAAGATTGACGACGCACTCAAAATCCGCAACGCGCTTGGGGAGGCTCAGATCGCACGGCTCATCCGGGTTACTCAAGAGCTGGAAAAGCCGGATCTTGAGCAATTGGCGCTGATCCGATCCGGCACGGAACGGTTTGACCGAACCTATCTCCAACGCGTGCTCCATCCCGTCTATCAGACAATTCTACAGTCTGCCTATGCCTGGGGCATCTGCGAAGCCGTCGACCAGGGTGTGGGATCCATCCCGTCTGCCATAGCAAGCACGCCGGCGCGCCCTCGTTTCAAGGCTTCGATCATTATTCCCGTATTCAACAAACTCGAGCTGACTCGCCAATGCCTCACCACGTTGGCTTCATCCACTACGATGCCGGAGTATGAGGTCATCGTCGTGGACAATGCCTCAACCGATGGCACGGCAGAGTTCCTTGCTGAACTAGGCGGAGACGTTCAGGTCATCCGGAATCCGAAAAACTACGGCTTTGCCATCGCTTGTAACCAGGGAGCCAAAGCCGCGCGAGGGGAGTTTCTCCTCTTCCTGAACAACGACACCATGCCGACTGAGGGTTGGTTGAATGCCCTGGTGGATGAGGTCGAACGTCACCCTGATGTCGCGGTGGTCGGCAGTAAGCTGCTGTACGAAGACGGTACCATTCAACATGCGGGCGTGGCATTCTCGCGGATCGTGTTTACGCCCTATCATATCTATCGGAAGTTTCCGGCTGACTCGCCCATGGTCAATCGGCGGCGTGAATTTCAATGCGTCACCGGGGCCTGCATGCTGGTGCGGCGAGACGTGTTTGAACGGGTCGGCCGGTTCGATGAAGGATTCAAGAATGGATTCGAAGACGTCGATCTGTGTTTGAAAATCCGCGAGCAGGGGTGGCACATCATCTATCGGCCTGACAGTGTCGTCTATCATCTGGAAGGCCAAACGCCGGGACGGAAAACGCACGACATAGACAATGCACGGAGGCTGCTGGAGCGGTGGGCGCATAAGTGGTGGATCCCGGACGAAGACGCGTTGTACCTGTCGGACGGGCTCGCCTGCCATGTCCGTACCGAGCAGGGCATGCTCTACAATCATCTTGAATCGGTGACCTCTGTTGCCGATCGGACTGCGTGGCAGCTCGTAGCAGATACCCAGTCTGCTACGCAGTGCCAAGACTTTGCACGGGTCAAGACGCTACTGAATGCCGCCGATCAGTGGCCGAACGATGTGTGGGTGCTTCGATGGGGAGCATTGGTGTGCAAATGTGTCAACGCACCGGCTCTGGCGCTCTCGTTTTGGAATCGCGTGCTGGCGATCGAACCGGATGCGGATGGCTACCACGCATTGGCGAAGGATGCCCTTGAAGAGGGCAGGCTTGAGGAGACGGAACGATGTCTCGCTGAGTTACGGAATTGCAACCCGAAGCACGGAGGCGGGTGGCTGTTGTCCGGCATCCTGGCGATGCAGCGTCATCGGTTTGCCGAGGCCAAGACGGCCTTCGAACGGGCAGCCACCTGTGGCGCGGATCGCCGCAAGGCGAAATTAGGACTTGGCATGGCCGCAATGGGGCTGGCCGAATCCACCGACGCCTGGGAACTGTTTCTCGATGCGGTGACCGAACATCCTGACGATGCGGAAGCGCTCCACTGGCTGCTGCGAGCTGGTACTGCGCTCCAACGATGGGAGCAGCTGGAACCGGTGCTTAGCCGGTACGTCTCAAGAAATCCCGGCGACCTCAGTCTTCGGTTTGCGCTGGCAGGTGTCTTCCTCCGTCTCAACCGTTGGACGGATGCCCGGCACGAACATGATTCGATCCGTCTGCTGGACCCGGTCTTTGATGGTCTCAGTGAATTGGCGAGCGCCATCAATGAGCAAGAGCCGGCCCTGACACATCATCATGCGGCATGATGAAGACTCCACGGCGCGTACGCTGCTGATCCAACTTGCCAGACTGGGCGATCTTGTCCAGAGCTTGCCGGCCATTGCCTCGCTCACAGCTCAGTATCCGCACCGGACTCTCGACCTGCTCTGTCCTGCGCCGTTGGCTGACCTCGCCCGGCTCTTTCCGGAAGTAGGGCGTGTCTTAAAGTGGAACGGGGCGCAATGGCACATGTGGGCCGAGTCATTTGTCGGAGAGTTTCAGCCTTCGTGGTTGCGCGAAGTCTGGCAGTATCTCGCCGAGTTGACGACCGAGCCCTATAAGATGGCCTATGTGCTGAATCATCACCCGCGGGCAATCCTGGCAGGCACTCTGTTGGCAACAGAGGTTCAAGGCCCCCGCCTGCATGGGCCGTTGGATGTGGAGCTGACCCCCTGGGCATCGTATCTGCGCCACGTCGCACAGGCGCGGGGCTCCAATCGCATTCATCTCTCCGATACCTTCTGTGGACTGTGCGGAGTGACTCCGCCGCCGGCTCCGCCTGTCTTGATACCACCCTCGAACGATCTTCCTGGTGACCTGGCCGAGGTCGGTATCTCGGCAGGGGAATGGATTGCGGTGGTTGTGGGGGCCGGCGACGCGGATCGATCGATCCCCGTATCGGTCTGGACAGAATGGATCTCACTCTTGCTCGCCCACGAATCACCTTGCGCCGTTGTCCTGGTCGGGACCGAACGCGACCAGGCCGCCGCTCTTGCGATTCAGGATGGGCTCTCGCCCATGATGGCAGGACGTCTATGGGATGCTACCGGGCGTACGACCCTTGTTCAACTCGCCACCGTCTTGAAGCGATGTCACTGGGCCGTTGGTGCAGACACGGGTCCGCTGCATCTGGCAACCGCCGTAGGCACGCGCGTGATGGGGTTCTACTTTTCACGCGCGCGAGTGCATGAAACCGGACCCTATGGACAGGACCACTGGGTATGGCAAGCGGATCGCGCCCTGCCGGAGACCTGGCCCATCCGACCCAGCGTGGCGCTGCTTCTCGATCCCGCTACAGCGCCGCGACATGAACCAGTCGCAGGGTGGTCCTTGTGGTACTCTCACCATGATGAGTGGGGAGCCATCTTCAGGCCGGCGGTCGGCAGAGATCCACAAGACGATCAGCGAGCCGCTGTTTGGCACCGGTTATTCGAAGACCGCTTGTCGCTGCAAGCAGGATGCTGAAAAACGATTTCGAGGCCATGGACATACAGGATTCCAGAATGTCGCGGGCCGAAACGGAAAGGTCAGCAGGGTGTTCAAAAAGGCCGTCCGGCAAGGCCGCAGCGAGCGAAGAGGCGAGGCGTACGCTTCGGTACGTTGAGCCTCTGAGCGATGCGAGAACGCCGCTGGCGGACTTTTTCAACACCCTGATAGGTGTGCAATGAATTCATTCGAGAGCAACATCAGCCGGCTGGCACTGAGTAATTCCGCTCTGGCAGCGGCACTCCGCGAGAATGGGGGCGGCGTGCTGCAAATCGAGTCGGCACGCACCGGCATGGCGTCGGCGCGCGCAAATGGACGCTGGATTCACAGCGCATATGATCCCATAAAAGAAGCGCAGGCCTGGGCCGAGGGCCAGAGCCATCAGGAGGGAGAGACGATCGTGGTCTTCGGCGTGGGCTTGCTCTACCAAGTCGAGGCGTTGTGTGCACGCCTGCCTCGGACTGCACCGGTCGTCATCGTTGTTCCCGACCTGAGAGTCTTAGCCGATGCGGCCACCGCTCGCACCTGGGGTGACTGGATGGACCGCGTATCCTGGGCTTGGGGCACAACCGGGGCGATCAGTGAACAGATCGCCGAGGCGGGCGATCCACTACGACTCGTCACCTATGCCCCGGCTGCTGCGTTACATGCTGACAGCCATCGTGCCATTGAAACGGCCTTGCAGCGAAAGGTCGCGGCCCAGGCCGGCGGACAGCTGCGCATCGCCGTCGTGGGGCCGATCTACGGAGGCTCGCTGCCCATTACCCGTTATGTGGTCAGCGCGCTCGAATCGCTCGGTCATGACGTCCGCTGGCTCGATCATAGCGTCCATGCCACGAGCTATCACCAGCTGGGGTTGCTCAAGAACTCTCAACATCGGCTGGCCTTGCAGAGTAAGTATGCGGAGATGCTGAGCCGGGTCACGATGGCCCAGCTGGCAGAAGATCCACCAGATCTTGTGCTGTCGCTGGCACAGGCGCCGTTAATTTTACCGATGTTGGAGCATCTCCGGCGCAAAAGATTTCTAACGGCGATGTGGTTCGTCGAGAATTACCGGCATCTGACCTATTGGCAACAGATGGCGGCGGGCTACGACTTTTGGTTTGTGATCCAGCAAGCGCCTTGCTTCGCGGCGCTCAAACAGGCAGGCGCGAAGGAAGTGCGCTACCTTCCGATGGCGGCGGATCCATCCGTACACTGCCCCTTGGAGTTGACCCAGGCTGAGCGAGAGGAATACGGGTCGGATGTCTCCTTTGTCGGCGCAGGCTATGCCAACCGCCGCGCGATCTTTCCTCGACTCCTCGGGCACGATTGGAAATTCAAGCTCTGGGGCAACGAATGGGACGGCGCGGCCGATTTGACCTCCGTGCTGCAACGCAACGGCGCACGGATCGATACCGACACCTGTCAGAAAGTATTTAACGCGAGCGCCGTGAACCTCAACCTGCATTCTTGGGCCGGGGCCGGGCTCGATCCTGACGGAGACTTTGTGAACCCCCGCACCTTCGAACTGGCCGCCTGCGGAGCCTTTCAGCTTACCGATCGCCGATCTCTGATGCCGCCTCTCTTCACCGAGAGTGAAGTCGCCACGGTGTCGTCTTCCGACGAACTTCCAGCCGAAATCACCCGCTGGCTTCGCGAACCCGAGCAGCGCGTGGCCATGGCGGCACAGGCTCGCCGACGCATGCTTGCCGAACATACCTATGCACACCGCATGCGCGATCTGCTGTCCCAGATCGGCGTTGCCACCCCGGATCGCATTGGGTCGATTCTGCGAGGAGCCCGTCAGGCAGAAGCTCTCGCGTCAACAGCTACTAATTCATTTCCATCTCTCGCATCAACCCTGCGAACGTTTCCCTCCACCCAGCGTGTAGAGCTGAAGCACCTTGCGGCACAGATCCGTTCACGCGGCCCCATGGGCACCCTGTCCCGGGAGGATCTGATGCTGCTCATGTTGGATGAGTATCGATCCGAGACGAAGGATTTGGTGTAACGGCTCAGGTAGATAGGCTGAAGGGGTTCAGGCTGAAGGCTACGAGCATAGGCTGAAGGCTTTTAGGCTGAAGTGTTCGGAACTCCGACCTTCGGCCTTCAGCCTGAATCCCTGAACCCCTGAGCCGCGACGACTTAATATGATGAAACAAGCGCTCATCATCAACGTGACTCGCATGGGGGATCTGATTCAGACCAGTCCCCTGTTGTCCCGGTTGCGCGAGGAATGGCCCGACGTCGCAATCGACCTGGTCGTCGATCGAAGTTTCGCGCCGACGGCCTCGCTCCTTACCGGAATCCGACGGGTCATCAGTTGCGACTTCGCTCGATTACTCGACGACTGCCGTACGCAATCCAAGAGTCTTGTGACACTCATGAGCGAGATGACAGCTTGGGCTGCGCCGCTGCGGGAGGCGCGGTACGATCGCATCGTCAACCTCACCTTCAATCGCCAGACCGGCTTACTGGCATCGTACATCGGCGCGCCGGACCTAAGGGGGATTACAGCAGGGCCAGACGGCAGTCCGATCGTGCAGAATCCCTGGCTGTCCTACTTCACGGACCTGCACCGGCATCGAGGTTTCAACCGGTTCAACCTGGTGGACCTTTATGCCATGGGCGGCAGCGGTCCCGGCGCCTTCTCGCCGCTGTCGGTCACCGTTCCAGCCGATGGGAGAGCCTGGGCCGACGAATTTCTTCGGCCTCAGGACCGGACTATTCGCCAGTGGATCGCCGTACAGGTCGGAGCCAGCGATATTATGAAAGCCTGGCGGCCGGAGTATTTTGGCAGGACGCTGGCACACCTGAGCCGTCACCCGGGCGTGGGATTTGTGTTAATCGGTACGGCCGCTGAGGCGGAAGCCATCGAGCAGGCCAAAACGACCTATCGAGCCGGCGGAGGAACCGCACCGATTCTCGATGCAAGCGGCCGGACGACACTCAATCAACTCGTCGGCCTGCTCTCGCGCTGTCAACTGCTCCTTACCAACGACACAGGACCGATGCATCTCGCGGTCGGCGTCGGAACTTCGGTCATTGACCTGTCAGTCGGCCATGTCGATCACCATGAAACGGGACCCTACGGGCCAGGTCATTGGGTGATTCAGCCGGATCTCGCCTGCTCGCCCTGTGGGTTCGACCAGATCTGTGCCCACCATGCCTGCAAAGATCGATTGATTTCCGAAGAGGTCGCGAATCTCTGTCTCCACGCACTAGAGCTTGGTCCGTTTCCCTCCTGGAGCACGGGTCTGCGCGTGTATCAATCCAGCGCTGATATTGATGGACTCGGCTCTTTCATCTTACGCGCGGGGCATGTGGATACCGGCACCGCATGGTATGCCGCCTTTTGGAGGAGATTCTGGTACGAAGATTTCACAGGCAAGCCTAGTCAATTGGCTCCGAACTCCGAAACCGCTCCGGACCAAGATCATGCGATGGCCTGGATGAGAGAAGCGATTCAGCCTCTGCGCCGGCTGGAACAGCATGCTCGGCATATCGCAGCGCTCACGAGGCGTCACCCGCTGCCGGTCTCAATCCTACAACGGGAACAGGCGCTGCTTCGCCAGGAGCGAGAGCAGCTCCTGCCTCGGATGATGGCCTATTCGGCCACCGGCCCGGCCACCGTTGCCATGATCAGAGACATCCATAACGATGACGATGGAGGTCTGACGATGCTGGCCGATCGGCACGTGAAGGCCTATCGACGCTGGCAGGAGCGCATCGCTCGGACCCGGCAGCTGTTGTCAGCTACACCGGCGCAGATCGGGCCGAGACGGCTCGAAGTTTTGAGTTTCTAGTTTCAGGTTCCTAGGAGTGTTTCGCGTTTCTAGTTTCAAGTTTCTAGTTTCAAGTTTTCGGAGGCCGGTTTCTGAAACAAGAAACTAGGAACTAGAAACTTGAAACTAGAAACCAGAAACCGCAGTGCTCATGTTTGTAGAAAGGAGTGGCTCGATGCGTATCACACTCGATCACGATCAGTGGGACGTCAGCGACGATCAACCAGTCAGCGAGGCTCTGACGCAGGTCAGCGATCGCGCCTATGCAGGGCATCGGCTGGTCACTTCGCTGAAGCTTGGGGGGCGTCCGATCACGGATCGCGATCTCCAACCCATGCTGTTGAGTAAGCTCCTCAAAGATGTCGGACCGATCGACGCGTGCTCGGAGGATATTCCGGAGATCATGGCGAATGCTGCGCCGGCTATCACCCGGTTTGCCTCGACGTTGAAAGCCGAGGCCCAGGGATTCCTCACGCCGCTGCGTATGAGCGGCATCATACCTTCAGCATTGGACCGATGGTTCGGACAGTTGGCCGATTATGTGGAACTTCTTCAGGCTGCTGGGCAGGGCAGTCCGGCCAGCGGTGATCTGCAAGCCCTTTCTTCCTGGATTCAGGAACTCCTGGATGCCCGGTCCATTCAAGATCCGGTTCGAATGGCGGATATCCTTGAATTCGAGGTCCTCCCGCACTTGGCTTCTGGTAACTACTCAGGTAGATAGGCTGAAGGCTTTTAGACTGAAGGTTTTGATGCGAGATAATTTATAGCCTTCAGCCTTCAGCCTGAACACCTGAGTAGTTACCTTCCTTATCGAATACTGTCGGTTGTCGGCCACTGTGACCTCTCTCTGTTCTGTCCCTCAGGCCCGCTCAAGTCTGGACCGGCTGGGACCGATAAGGGATGCACGACCAGGGAACCCCGCCGGTATGCATGCTATCTGTGGGGTCTTAGGTCAAAACAATCCTGGCACGGATGCCGGGAAGTACGAGTGGTTGATTCAATCGGTGTTCAAGGAGGAGTGGGTCCATGGCTTTAATCGTCAATAACAATCCGGCTTCGATTTCGGCTCAGCGCAATTTGACCGTCAGCACGAACCTGTTGCAACGGTCGGTGGAACGGTTGTCTTCAGGCCTTCGGATCACGCGTGCATCGGACGATGCCGCCGGACTCGGTGTGTCCGAAACCTTGCGTGCGCACATTCGCAGTATCAATCAAGCGACGCGTAATGCGAATGACGGCATCAGCTTGACGCAGGTCGCCGACGGGGCCGCGGCCGCCATCGGTAACTTGCTCTCCCGTCTCCGTGAGTTGTCCTCGCAGTCCGCCAGCGGTACTGTCGGGGCCACGGAACGGTCTTACTTGGATCAGGAGTTTGTGACGCTCCGGTCTGAAATCGACCGGATCGCCACCGTGACCGAGTTCAACGGCCAGGCGCTGTTGAGCGGGGCCACCAACTCATTCGAAGTCTTCATCGGCTTCAAGAGCGGCGCGGGCAATTCGCTCACAGCCGCTTTGAACGATTTGGACATCACGAGCGTCGGTTTGGCATCCGTGAACATTTCGACGTCGGCCAATGCTCAGAGCGCGTTGAGCAACATCGACAGCGCGATCAGTTCGATTGCCACCGCCCGAGCGGAATACGGCTCGATTCAAAACCGCTTCGAGGCCGCTATTTCGAATCTGCAAGTCACGAGTGAGAACTTCGTGGCGGCAGAATCTCGGATTCGTGATGCAGACATCGCCTATGAGACGTCGCAATTCACGAAGAACCAGGTTCTCGTGCAATCGGGCGTCGCGGTGTTGGCACAAGCCAACGCGCTTCCGCAACAGGCACTCGCGCTGCTGCGGTAGGCCCACACATCGTTCCGCCGGAGTCATCACCCAGCCGCCGCATCGGCGGCTGGGCCTCCGGCGGACGATGAGGGAGCGCCGTCTCCAAGGAGGCATCTATGGTCCAGAACATTCGACCGCCTCAAGATCTCTATTTCGTCACGCGCCAGTCCGAGAACGCCGCAAACCCGGTTCGCGGCGTGGATAGCAAGGTGGAAGCCGACCTCAAGACTCCCACTCCAGCGCCGCCTCCGACAAGGGAGAAGGTGGAGCAGGCTGCAGCCCGCATCAAGGAAGTGCTTCGTGGGACCACATCCCGTCTGGAAATCGAGATCGATGATGATTTGGACCAGGTGGTGATCAAGATTGTCAACGGGGAATCCGGAGAGATCATTCGCCAGATTCCCTCGCAGGAACTTCTGAACCTGGCTAAGCATCTCGATGAGCCGAAAGGTCTCTTGGTCCGGGAACGGGCATAACGCAGGAAAGCCGAAGTTATGGCATCGATTTCGTTCGGGGGATTGGGAAACGGACTGGATTTTGGCCAAGTTGTCGATCAATTGGTCAGAATCCAACGCCTTCCCATCGATCAACTCAGTCAGAAGAAAACGACGGCGCAGTCAAAATTGACAGACTACGGATTGCTCGGGGGCAAACTTCTGGCCTTGCAATCGGCTGGAGATGTCCTGCGATTGCCGACTGCCTTCGATCGATCGAGCACGACCGTATCAGACCAGACCGCCTTGACCGCCTCGGCATCATCGACAGCGACACCCGGATCCTATCTCGTCCGGGTGACGCAATTGGCGCAGTCGCACCAGATTACCAACAAAGGGGCCACAGCCGTCTCGAGCGTGACTACCGATATTGTCGGTGGAGCGTCGGCCACGTTTACCTTCCGCGTAGGAACGGGAACCGACCAGACCGTGACGTTGAGCGCTGCCGCCACGCTCGAAGACTTGCAGACCGGCATCAACGACTTGGGTGCCGGCGTGACCGCGTCGATTGTGAATGCCGGCAGCGAGACCACGCCGGCCTATCGCTTGATTCTCACGGCCACTGCGTCAGGGGCGAGCAATGGGGTGACAATCGTGGCCGACGGAACCACATTGGATTTTGCCAATGGCGGCGGCACAGGAGGCGTCGATACCTTGCAGGCTGCGCAGGATGCCATCGCCATCGTCGGCGACCCGGCACTGAACCCCGTGACCCTGCAGCGCAGCACCAATACCATCACAGACGCGATTCCAGGCGTCACGCTCTCGCTCCTCAAGACAACCGGAGCCGGCACCGTCTCCGTCAATGTTACGCGTGACAACGGTGCGGTGAAAGAGAGCATCAAAAAGTTTGTCACGGCCTATAACGACATCGTGAAGTTTGTAAATGAACGCACCACCTACGACGTCGCCACGAAAAAGGGTGCGCTCTTCTTCACCGAATCTACGGCGAAAGGGTTTCTGTCACAACTCCGGCAGGCCCTCTCTGCTCCTGTGAGCGGGCTGACCACCTATTCGTCCGTGGGGGAAATCGGGTTTAAGACGGAACGTGACGGCGCGATCACAGTGGACGATGCCAAGCTGGACAGCGTGCTCAGCATCAACTACAACGCCGTCAAATCGCTGTTCATCAATCAAACAACCGTGGCCGGTGTCGCTCAGCGAGTCAATGTGGCCATCGATGCGATCGATGATATCAGCACAGGCTCACTCACAGTCCGCAAAAATGCATTGACCAAGCAGCTCAGCAACCTGACGGTCGAAATCGGCAGGAAAGAAGATGCCCTCTCAGCCTACGAGGAGGCGCTCAAGAGGCAGTATGCAGCGCTCGACGGCCTCCTGAGCCGTCTGAAGGGCCAGACCACCTTCTTACAATTACAACAATCACAGGGATCACGATGATGAATACCTTCTCCAACACAGCAGCCGCTTCACGGTATCGTCAAACAGAGGTGCTGACCACATCAGGCGTTCAACTCATCGTCCTGCTGTACGATTCCGCCATTCAGGCTATCGAACTCGCGAGTGACGGGATCACCAGGCGGCATCAGCCCGACAAGGCTCGGTTTCTTGGACGAGCCGTTGGGATTGTCGGTGAATTGTCCAGCGTCCTCGACTTCGAACGAGGTGGTGAGATCGCCAAGTCGTTATACCGTCTCTATGATTACATGCTCTCGGAGTTCACGCAGGCCAACCTGCGCAACGATGCCCGCCATCTCGACGGTCCGCTACGATGCCTGAAGGAAATGCGCGGGGCCTGGCACCAGGTGGCTCAGCAGCAGGACCAGCCGGCAGCTCTGCCGCGAGTTTCGAGTTTCTAGTTTCATGTTTCTGGTTTCAAGTGCTCGTTTCGGATAGCCGTAACTCCGAGGTCGTACCTGAAACTTTCCAAGCGTTTCAAGTTTTCGAAGGTTTTTCTGACAACATGAAACCAGAAACTAGAAACCAGCAACTCCGCTCAAATGCGACAGCCTGGGAGCAGAACTTGCGCACCTTGACGGCACAGGCCGGTCAGGCTGCGGAACTCGGACGGTGGGATCAGGTTGAGGAATGTTACCGGCTGCGCGGGGAGCATCTCCGCGACCATCCGATGCCTCCTGCACTCGCCACGGATTTGACTGCATTTGACCTGGAGGTCGCGGCCAGAATTGTGAATGTTCGCGCAGCCGTCCAATCACAGCTGATTGAGACAGCGAAGGCCCGCCAGAATTTGCAAGGGTTACGGTCCTGGCAAGGGCTGAGCGAGACAGAGCGTCCGCGTATGGATCAGCTGGCATGAACGCTTGATACGAATGGCCATGGCGATCGAATTCATCCAGACCCACGATGCAGTGCGTTCCTCGTTGAAGCGTTTCGAGTTTCGAGTTTCTAGTTTGATGTTTCAAGTTTTCGGAGGTTGTGTCCTGACAACATGAAACCTGAAACTAGAAACTAGAAACGTCCTTCGAGGAAATGCGATGAGTACAACCATGCTGCCACCATCGACCAAAACGACCAAAAGCTTGTCGGACGAGCGACGGGAATGGATTCGAATCGACGATCGGGTGCTGTTCGAGTATCGGCTGCTGACCGACCCGGCAGAGGGACCCACACCAGGCATCCTGCCGGTAAGCAACGAGGCGATTGCGGCTGCCATCGCCAAGCCGACCTCCGACTTATTGCTCCGCAGCGGTGAACAGCTGGCGGAATCGCCGCTCCTTCCCTGGATCATGAAAGTGGACTGGCTGCTGGAAGTCATCGCGAAGCAGCTTGCGAAGATGCAGCCGGAGGGAATCGCGATTGCACAAGTCGCCGATGTGACGCTGAGCGGGGGTGGTATCGGGTTTCTCTCGCCGAGAAATTTTTCCGTCGACGACATCTTGAGGCTAAAAATAATCCTGCCGCCCTTTACACCGATTCATACGACAGCCTGTGTGATTCGATCGGAGCCAGCCAAAGACGGAATGCAGTACGAGATCGCGTCGGAATTTACTGATCTCAGTCCGGCTGATCAAGAACATCTGATTCGTCACATTATTCAGACACAGGCGGAACGATTGCGAGGTCGCCGCAAGCAAACCGGCTAGCTTCCGACAGCCGTGAAACGTCAGGGAGTGAAGCGTGAAACGTGAAGCGTCCACTGCGTGAAGCGTATCTCGTGAAGCGTGAAGCGTTTTCGTTCCGGAATCGGGCACTTCCGTTTTCCGTCTGTCCTGCGCTTCACGCTTCACGAGATACGCTTCACGGTTCTCCATATCTCCGATAGCAACCGTTCGGGCATATTCCTGCCGGTTAGTGACCATCCCTGCACCATAGGCTGAAGTGGTCGGACCTTCAGCCTTCAGCCTGTACCCCTCATCTCCAGCCTGTATTCCTCATCTCACCCGTCCCGCTCACATGTGTGCCTCAAGTTTTCTATCGGCAGCACCGATATCCCATTCACTATGAACAACGCGCTCTCTGCATCAACGATCATGCAACCGAACGGTGCGCCATCAACGGACGGCGAGATCTTGACGGTTATGGACGTGGCCCGTTTTCTTCGGGTGCCCAAGTCCACCGTGTACAAGCTCGCTCGGGTCGGCGAATTGCCGGCGTCGAAGATCGGGAAGCATTGGCGCTTCCTCCGTCGCGACATCCAAGAATGGATGCACAGTCGTTCCCATCAGGGCTGAGGGGCGAGGCAGGCGGGAAACGAAGTTCTGAGTGCTGAGTGCTGAGTTCGAAGATCCGAACACTTCAGCCTTCAGACCGCCGCACCCTTCGCGCCTCTCTCGCCAGTCTCGCGAGTCTCGCGGGAATAACGAGATACGCTTCACGTTCCAGAATTATTAAGGAGATCCAGACCATGCCGGCCGACCCAAACATGAAGATTCTCGTCGTGGACGACATGTCTACCATGCGAAGGATCGTCAAGAACATCATGAAGCAGCTTGGGTTTGCGAATGTCGAAGAGGCCGAAAATGGCCAAGAGGCGCTCGACAAACTCAGGGCGGAGTCATTTGGATTCGTCATTTGTGATTGGAACATGCCCGTCATGACCGGCATCGAGCTGTTGCGGGCCATTCGCGCCGCCGACAAGTTGAAAACCATCCCGGTCTTAATGGTGATGGCGGAGGCGCAGAAGGAAAATCTTGTCGAAGCGATTAAGGCGGGCGTGAGCAATTACATCGTGAAGCCGTTTACCGCTGAAGTGTTACAGGAAAAAATGAACAAGATTTTCAAATAGACGGCGGCGTGCCGCGGTTGATCTGGTTTTTTTGGTTTGTTTCGTTTGTTTGGTTAGTTCGTTCAACCAAAAAAACCAAATAGACCAAACAAACCAAATAACGATCTTCTTATGCAGGAGGCTATCGTGCTGAATGGCAATGTCAAACTGTACGACGAACTCGGTGAGTTGGCCCGCTATCTGGAAACGGCTATGCGGAAGATAGCCGAGGTCGGAGCTCCGATGGTGGCCAGCAGCGCACAGTTGCCGCAAGCTTCGGCGCATCTGCTCGACCTCAACAGAATGACAGAAGAAGGTACGCATGAAGTCATGCGCCTGGCCGAGATCATTCAGGATAACCGGGCCAAGGCCGCCAAGGAACTGGCTGCGGTGATTTCCACGTTGGAGGCGGTCGACTGCCGGACGCTTGCGGCGCGTCTGGGAAAGACCGCCCAGGAATTGGCGCAAGACGATAAGCATTTGATGGACATCATGACGGCCCTGTCGTTTCAGGATCTAGTGGCTCAACGAGTGAAGAAGCTTGTTACCATCGTCGAGGACGTCCAGTGCAAGCTCGTGGAACTGGTGGTCGTGTTCGGCCTGAAACAGGATGGCGCCACGCCTGAGACACAGGGGAAGGCCGGTGAAATGCTCAGGCAGCTGGAAGCGTCCAAGTCCACTGCGATGAAGCAGGACCTAGCGGACGAACTGCTGTCAGAATTCGGATTCAAATGAGTTTCATCTCGCTGGGAGCGAGATGAAACGGTCTATCTGGTTTGTTTAGTTTATTTGGTTTGTTTGGTTGCATGAAACTAACCGGATGAATCAAATCAACCAAATAAACAAGACAAACCAAATAAACCAAATGAACAGGGTTTAGACCAAATTGGATATCGCAACGATCGTTGGAATTGTGCTCGCGCTCGGGGCGATTATCGGCGGCCAGGCCCTTGAAGGCGGCCATCTCGGCTCGATCATGCAGCTCACCGCCTTCATTATCGTGATGGGCGGAACATTTGGAGCTGTCTGCGTTCAGAATCCTCTGTCAGTCGTGCTGAAAGGTTTGTCCATGCTTAGTCTTGGCATCATGAACCCAAAGCATGACAACAAGGGCACCATCGCGACGATCATCGATCTGGCTAATGTATCCCGCAAGCAAGGGTTGCTCGCGCTGGAGGGCAAGCTCAAAGATATCCATGATCCGTTTTTCAGGAAAGGTGTGCAATTGATTGTGGATGGGACAGACCCGAAGGTGGTGCACGAAATTTTGGAGATCGATGTCGAACACCATGAAGAAGAAGGGATCAGCGCGGCGAAGGTTTGGGAGGCCGCCGGCGGGTATGCGCCGACCGTCGGGATTATCGGCGCGGTTCTCGGTCTGATCCACGTCATGGAGAATCTGGCCGATCCTTCCAAGCTCGGCGGCGGCATCGCCGTCGCGTTTGTGGCGACCGTCTACGGTGTGGGGGCGGCCAATCTGTTGTTTCTTCCGCTTGCCAGCAAGATGAAATTCAAGCTGAAGGAAGAAGCGGCTTCGCGCATGATGATCATCATGGGTCTCGTGGGATTGGCACAAGGCGAGAATCCGCGCCTCTTGCAGGAAAAACTCGAGGGCTATCTGCCGCAATCGGAACGAACGAAAGATGACAAGAAGTGATGAGTGATGTGTGATGAGTGATGGGGGGAGAGAGGCGTGAGAAGAGGAAAAAGATGGGAAAGAGGGAAGATGGAACTCATGAAGCGATGACGGGCTACTAAGTAGCGTTCACTCATTACACATCACCAATCACTCATCACTGCCGAGCATGGCCAAAAAGAAGCACGAGGAACATGAAAATCACGAGCGCTGGCTCGTGTCCTATGCGGATTTCATCACGCTGCTCTTTGCCTTTTTTGTGGTGATGTATTCAGTCTCGTCCGTGAACGAGGGCAAGTTTCGAACGGTAAGCGATTCGATTAAAGCCGCGCTCAACCCCATCGTCAGCCCCGCGAGTACCTCGGTACCCTTCACGATCGGGCAGAACAAAGCCGTGACGGTGGATCCGACCATAGAAAGTGCCAAGGAACCGGCAGTGCGCCGCCTCCGTCAGATCATGCGTTCCCTCAAGAATGAAACACATTTAGAGATCATTCAGCTGAAGGAGCTCACGAACGGAGACATTGTGTTGACGTTGCCGGACACGGTGTTGTTTCGCGCCGGGGAATCCACCCTTCGGCCCGAGGCCC